>PVMK01181277.1_pt1 | contig 34838 bp, 40 predicted proteins | sample 1853481 | NCBI WGS metagenome assembly PVMK01 (sample SAMN08533507, study PRJNA380276) | Marine sediment metagenome, whole genome shotgun sequencing project. | reverse complement strand
CAATTGCAGGGCGAGGCCTTGGGAGCCACACAAATATGCGTCGCTGGACGAACAGAACAAGAACCTGAGCATGCTTCTGGATCGGGTGCGACAATATTCAGTTCGGGATGACGAATTTTCATTATCAGCACATCAAAAGTTGTTCAATGATTTTACTGGATCAAAGACAGAGTTCAATTCAAATGAAAGAAGTGCCTGAATGATTTCCGCAAAGGAAGCGCTCGATCGCCTGAAAGAGGGAAACCAGCGTTTTGTATCAGGTGCCGGTCAACTCGAGAGCCACATGGCCCCAAGACTTCGTCGTGAATTTCTCGATGCCCAGGAACCGGTTGCGATCATTCTGGGTTGTTCTGACTCGAGAGTCCCGGTTGAAATGGTGTTTGATCAGGACCTTGGCGAGCTGTTCGTTATCCGCGTTGCTGGAAACGTCGTCGCGCCATCGCAGATTGGCAGCGTTGAATATGCGGCAGAATGTTTCGGCACGCCGCTGGTGGTTGTCCTTGGCCACACCCAGTGTGGCGCAGTCCAGGTTACGTTGGATGAGTTGCGACAGCCGACGGGCAATCAATCACACAATTTGCGTTCTATTGTCGATCGTATTCGCCCGTCCGTCGAAGGGCTACTTGAGCCAGGAATTGAGCAGGCCATACGGTCCAATGTTCGCGTGTCAGCAGATAACCTGAGTCACGGGTCAACGATCATTGAGCAGTTGGTAGAGGATGGAAAACTACTTATTGTTGGCGCTGAATATTCGCTGGAAACGGGGATCGTCCATTTCTTTTATAATTTGCCGCCGCCTGAGGGGTAACGGCCAGACCCGCGCGCAGTGCCCGGTTGGTCAAAGCAAAAGGAATCGTCCGATCACATGTCATCGAAATTGAAAGACCTGATTTACGCGAAAACCGGAATTGCCATCGACTCAGACGGTCTTGTAAGTGATCCAGGCGGACAGATCCTGATTGCTTCATTGATGGCGTTGGTAGCGAAAAGCGACGGTGGAGTCTCTCCGGATGAAATGACGCGTATGGTGGAGTTGCTGCGCGAACGATTCAGGCTGACCCTGACATCGTGCTGCCGCATGTGCCTGGGCACGAAATTGCCGGCGTGGTTGCGGCAGTTGGGTGCGATGTAGGGCAATGGCAAGTCGGTGACCGCGTGACTTTGCCATTTGTTTGTGGGTGCGGCACATGTGGGCAGTGCAGGTCCGGCAATCAACAAATTTGCGACCATCAATTCCAGCCGGGCTTTACCGCCTGGGGATCGTATGCAGAGTTCGTCGCAATAGATTACGCGGATACCAACCTGGTTGCGTTGCCGGAAGATATCGATTTTGTAACTGCTGCGAGCCTGGGCTGCCGTTTTGCTACAGCATTTCGCGGTGTTGTAGCGCAGGGAGGCGTGTCGCCGGACCAATGGGTTGTCGTGCATGGCTGTGGCGGCGTGGGGCTGTCCGCAATAATGATTGCAGCCGCATTTGATGCACGCGTGGTTGCCGTCGACATCAACGAGGAAGCGCTGCAGCTGGCGAAAGCTATAGGCGCGGTTGCCACTGTTAATGCTGGCTCAGCAGTATCCGTCGTTGATGAAATCCGAGAATTGACCGGCGGTGGTGCACACTTGTCTATCGATGCACTCGGTAGTGCCGACACCTGTTACAACTCTATCGCCAATTTGCGCAAACACGGGCGGCATGTGCAAATCGGCCTGATGGCTGGCAACGACTACCATCCGTCGATACCAATGGAACTCGTCGTCGCCAATGAACTCGAAATCGTTGGCAGCCATGGCATGCAGGCACATGAATACCAGGGCATGTTACAGATGATATCCGCGGGCAAGTTGCGCCCACAGCAGTTAATCGGCCAAACGATCGATTTGCAGCGAGCGGCACAGGCACTGGGCAATCCGGACGAGCTGCAGGTGGCCGGCGTCACCGTCATTAATCGCTTTTAATATCGGGCTGCCCAATGAATCGTCTGCCTTACGCAACTGCGCTGATATCAATGTCATTGGCCGTAATCCTCTGGTTTATTGCGACCCGGTTTGAGGATGAGTCACGCTGGTTAACAATCCAGGAGGGCACGCCGCCGGACCTGGCAATGCAGCGACCAGGAAAAGATACGCCGGTGCAAACAACGCAGAGCGTCACCAATTGCGAGCAGGCTGAAGACGACCTGCGAGAAAAAGTTGCAGGCGCGAGGTCTTGTAGTACAGATGACGATTGCACGGTGGCCGACTATGGCTACCCGATTCAATGCCTGACATCGGTGGCGAAGTCGGAGATAACATCGCTGCGGCTCGAATACAGGAACTATGAAAAGAACTGTGCATTTCGCGTCTATTACGATTGTCCGTCAGGCCAGGCGAAGCGCCAGGCCGTTTGCCGCAACAATCGCTGCGAGGTCGATCTGGTGACCACCGACCTGCTTCAGGAAGAGACCTTGGAGTACCTGGGAATCGAGCGGCGTTAGCCCGTATTCGGGTCTTGTGAAATGACTGTATTGGAAACAGAACGGCTGCTGCTCTCACGTCTTTCTTATGATGACTGTGATTTTATCGTCGAGCTGTTGAACGAGCCGGCGTTCCTGCGCTATATCGGTGACAAAGCGGTTCGCTCACGTGCCGACGCGCGTGAGTACCTGCACAAGGGCCCGATCGGTAGCTATGAGCGCCACGGCTTCGGCATGTTCCTGGTGCGCAACAGGAGCGATAACGTGCCCATGGGAATGTGTGGGCTGGTGAAAAGAGAGGAGTTTGCTGCGCCCGATGTCGGCTTCGCGTTCCTGCACAGGTTCTGGGCCAGCGGATATGCTGTCGAGTCCGCGACCGCCGTTCTTGAATACGGAAAGAATGTTCTGCAATTGCCGCGTATTATCGCCATGGTTGATGCGGAGAACGAGGCGTCCATCAGGCTGGTCGAAAAGCTCGGTTTGACGTTCGAGGGGCGGTACGGATGCCGGGTGAAACAGACGAGATAAACATGTATACGACGGTAGTCGAATGAAGAACGTACTTGTCAACGCCGCGCTGCTCGGCCTTGCTTTCGTGGCGATCCTGAATCACTCATGGCCGTGGCTGGTGGCCGTCATCGGTATTGCCAGCGCATTCTTTGCCAGCCGCAATGCCAGGCTGGCAACACGACTACAGCTGATTTTTGTCGGCGGGCTGAGCGGCGGTCTGGGTGCAGAAATTATCCGGACGATCTATGCGAGTGGCCAGGCGGCATCGTCGGTGGGTGCTGGTGGAATGTACAAGCAGGCACTGGTCGTCTCGCTGGGCACTGTCGTCTTCGTGTTTGGCGCAATGATTATCGAGCACCTGTTGCACAAACTGTTTGCCGGGTCGAAAGCGTGAGACCAGGCGCTAAGAGAAGACGGTGAAAAGAATAATGCAGAACAAAGGTGCGCGCACCGGTATATTTTTTGGTGCTACCAGTGGCGTTATAACGACCATCGGTTTGATCACCGGGCTGAATGCCGGGACCAATTCCCTGGTGGCTGTGCTTGGCGGAATACTGGTCGTAGCCGTTGCAGATGCGATGTCTGATGCGCTCGGTATTCACATCGCCCAGGAAGCTGATCCGGATTCGACCGAAGAGCATATATGGGCGGCAACGATCTGGACATTTGTTACCAAGTTAGTTGTGGCCTTGAGTTTCGCAGTACCATTACTCTGGTTGCCATTGCAGACGGCCGTCGCCGTAGCGGTCGCCTGGGGGCTGCTCGTCATTACCCTTCTTAGTGCCTACCTGGCGCGGATGCAGCGTGTAGCTGCATTGCCCATTGTTACTGAGCACCTGGGCATTGCGATTGTCGTCGTGGCGATATCACATTACATTGGTATCTGGGTAAACAGCACTTTTACCTGATGCACCCCACGCGATACGGCAATGGGTGCGAACCTGATGTCTGCAGAGGCACTGTGGGGCTGGACTAGTCAACCTGCAACTGGAAATGATGCCTCTTCACAATCGAACTCGAAAAAAACAGAGCATTCAATACGAGGGCAGCAATGGCGGATTTAACATGGAACGAATTTCAAAAAGTAGAGTTGCGCGTTGGCACCGTCGTTGCTGTTGATGAGTTTCCGGAAGCGCGCAAGCCGGCGTGGAAGCTAAGCGTAGATTTTGGCAGCGAAATCGGTGTGCGACACTCTTCGGCGCAGGTTACTGATCATTATGAGAAGCAAGATCTCCTTGAAAAACAAGTGCTTGCAGTTATCAATTTTCCGCCAAAACAGATCGGACCGTTCATGTCGGAATGCCTCGTGACTGGTTTGATACAGGATGATGGCAGCGTCGTGCTGGCGGTGCCGGACAAACCAGTGGCGAACGGATTGCGCCTTGGCTAGCAGAGAAAGCGGATTTTCCTGAAATGAGCGAATATGTCGCGACAATTCGATGGCAACGCGGTGACCAGAAGTTCATCGATGACAAATACAGTCGCGGACATCAGTGGGAGTTTGACGGTGGAGTCACCGTGCCTGCATCGGCATCACCGAGTATCGTGCCCCTGCCAATGTCCATCGCGGAGAATGTTGATCCGGAAGAGGCTTTCGTTGCGTCACTGTCGAGTTGTCATATGTTATTTTTTTTATCGCTCGCAGCCAAACGTGATTTTGTACCCGATGAATACACTGATGCGGCAGTCGGCCATTTAGGAAAATCGGATGACGAAAAGTTCGTAATGACGCGTGTCGTATTGAGACCGAAAATCACCTGGTCGGGCAAAAACATTCCCAGCCAGCAACAGATAGAAAAGATGCATCATAGAGCGCACGATCTGTGCTTCATAGCCAATTCTGTGACCAGCGAAATAGTGATTGAAGTCGCTGAATGAGTAATGCTGACTGTGCAAACAGATGACTGACGACACGACAGACTGGACAGAACTGCGCGAATTCGTCGCCGTGGGCCTGACACAATCTTTTGTACTCAGTTGGCATTTTGCAGCCACCTCATTAATGATTGATCTTGACCTGTTCCTGTGTCCCGAACATCCATTTTACGAAAAACCGCGACCGTCTGAAAAAGGTTGCTATCGGGCAGCTTTTCTCGAGTTTCCAGCTTGCACACAGGTGCTTGAAGCGGGGAAAATGGAGCCGATACCGCCAGATGCGCTGAATCAGTCGCTGAATCCAGGCCGGATTTCGGGTCTCAGGAGATCCGGTGAGGGCAGGTACGAAATTTTAGGTAAGTTCGGGACGGTGGAAATATTGGCTGATCGGCCGTTGTTAAGAATAAAAGATATGTCCGTCTAAATAAGGAACGGGAGTATTAACCGATGTACGAAGAAATCAGACATCCCTGTGTACAACACAAACTCGCCCTGATCCGCGATCTTGAGACAGGGCATAAGAAATTCCGTGAGTTGGCGACTGAAATCACGATGTTCATTTGCTATGAAGCGCTGAAGAACGTGCGGGTTAAAGAAGTCGAAGTACAAACCCCGGTTGCGGCAGCAAAATGCCACATGATCGCCGAGGATATTGTCGTTGTGCCAATATTGCGTGCCGGAGTAGGCATGCTCGACGGCATACTGTCATTGGTGCCCTCGGCGCGGGTTGGTTTCGTCGGGCTGTATCGTGATGAGGCAACCAAGGAGCCGGTGACCTATTACCAGCGTCTGCCACCTCAGGCTGAAAACGGAATGTGCATTATTATCGATCCGATGCTTGCAACAGGTGGCTCGACCGTAGCTGCGATCGATATTCTGAAAGAGAAAGGGGCGGCAAATATTGTTGTCGTTTGCATAGTGACCTGCCCTGAAGGATTGCAGCGGGTCGAAGACGCGCACCCGGATGTACATATCTACGCGGCCAGCATCGACAAGGAACTCAATGAGAAAAAGTATATCGTGCCGGGCCTGGGAGACGCCGGTGACAGGTTGTATGGAACCAGCTAATTCGCCATCCGCAATACCGCCAGCGGACGATAACGATTCGTTTCTGACGCGGTTCGAGCACTGTACATTACCGGAAGGCGAATGGACTCACCTTGCTCACGTAAGAGTTGCGTGGCTGTACCTGTCACACGGGTCACCCGACGCTGCTCTCAGGAAAATCTGTGATGGCATTCTTCGTTACAACACTGAGGTCCTGCATCGCCCAGAAAAATACAGTGAAACTGTTACGGTAGCTTTCGTATACGTGGTGTCAGGGCGAATGCAACCTGCTGAGCCATGGAATGCGTTTGCGGCACGCATTGACGATCTGCTGGATCCGCAGAAACCGGTGCTCCTGAATTATTATTCGAAGGATCGTTTGTTTTCGGATGAGGCGAGAAATCATTTTGTCGAACCGGACTTGATGGAACTCCCGTGTTCTGATGTTTTTGACCTGAATCCCGGATATCGAAATGGCCGAGCTGAAAACCAAACAGAACAACGCGAGTGTGGCAGCATTCCTCAATGAGGTTGCGGACAAAACGAAACGGGCGGACTGCAAGGTGATAGCCAGGATGATGCGCGAAGCCACCGGCAAGCGCGCGAAAATGTGGGGTACATCAATTGTCGGTTTCGACAGTTATGACTATACCTATGAAAGTGGCCGTTCCGGCACCTGGCCAATTTGCGGATTTTCGCCGCGCGCGCAAAACATAAGCATTTACATCATGCCGGGATTTGGGAAGTTTAAAAATATATTGGCCAAGCTTGGCAAACATAAGGTTGCCAAGTCGTGCCTCTACATAAAGAAGCTGGATGATGTAGATGAGGCAGTACTGAGCAATTTGATTACTGCATCTGTCAAAGAAATGCGTCGCATATACAAATCAAATTAGGGAGAATTACAGATATGGAATTCGCGAAGGCAAAAAGTCGCCGGCAATTTCTCCGCTACCTGGCGGCGAGCCCCATCTGCAGTGCATTGGCGGGCGTCGAATTTGCAGAAGGTGCGACTGACGTTGGCCAGCGGATTGCGAAGCCGGCAGATGCGCTGGATATCTTTGATCTCCAGGCAACCGCGAGCGAGGTGCTGCCGCCTGCGCATTACGGGTACATGGCGACGGGCGTCAATAACGATGGCACGCTACGTGCTAATCGTGCAGCTTTTGAGCACTACTATTTGCGTTCGAGACGACTTGTAGATGTATCGAATGTTGATACGTCGGTTAAAATTTTCGGTGAAACCTGGCCGACCCCAATCGTTGTTGCGCCGGTCGGTTCACAACGGGCATTTCACAGCGATGGGGAGATTGCGACTGCTCGTGCTGCGCGTAGTCGAGGACACCTGCAGATTCTATCTACAGTAAGCTCCACGCCGATTGAGGAGGTTGCTGCAGCGCGAGACGCACCGATCTGGTTCCAGCTTTACACATTGGGCGGCTGGCCTGGTGTAAGAAGAATGTTGCGGCGCGCTGAGGCGACAGGCTGTCCGGCTGTAGTTCTGACAGTTGATAACCCAACGTCCGCTGTGCCGGCGCGGCACACCTTGGCGCGTGCGATACTTCAGGATTCTCGCAACTGTGCGGCATGTCATGAAGGGTCCGGAGCCGCTGCCAGGCGAAAGCCAATGTACGACGGTATCGAGGCACCCGAAATTAGTCGGCTTGATCAGCCACTAACCTGGGATTTTCTTGAACAGCTGCGCCAGGAAACTACGATGAAAGTGCTGGTGAAGGGGATCGTGACGGCAGAGGATGCAGAGCGTTGTGTCGAGTATGGTGTGGATGGAATTATCGTCTCCAATCATGGCGGGCGAGCGGATGACAGTGGACGCGGTGCGATAGATAGCCTTGCCGAGGTTGCACCTGCCGTGAAGGGCAGAACGTTGTTGCTGATGGATAGTGGCATAAGGCGCGGCACGGATATTTTAAAGGCGCTGGCGCTCGGTGCGGATGCCATAATGATTGGGCGCCCATACCTTTGGGGTCTTGGCGCGTTTGGCCAGCCAGGGGTTGAACGAGCGCTGGAAATTCTGCACAGTGAATTGAAAATAGCGATGGAATTTGCTGGCATCCCATCAATAGATCGCATCGGGCCGGATGCGATTGGTCAGGCCTGAACCAGGGAAAATTATGATCGAGGAACCAAAACCACCACGTTTTGAAGATGATGAAATGCTCATCGAAACGCAAAACGTTACAGAAGTTTATGATGCGAAATATCTGGTCGCCGTATTGCTTGTTTTTGTCGCCAAGGGAGATGGCAATATCTCGGGGAGCGAAACAGAGCAAATGCTGGGACTACTGAGCGACCACTTCGAACTTCCAAGTGCGAATGCCCTGGAATTATTGACCCGGGCAATGAATGATATTGCGGAAAATCCGGATCTGGAAAACCTGCTTAAGGAACTGTCAGTCATATTGAACCTGGCAGAGAAAGAGGAAATCGCACTCATGATGCTGAAGGTGGTGGCAGCTGATGGGCGTAAAGACGCAGAGGAGATGGACAAGCTGAGCATTGCTGCACGAATTATCGACATACCGGCAGATGTCATGCATTGTGCTTATGACCGCTACTTTGAGGAAACCCAGGTTCAATCCGGCCCTGATTGGCCGGTCGGAAAAAGCTAATAAAAACAATCAGTAAAGAGAATTAGGTGATTGAGTGGCGGTGCTCGGCCAGCAAAAAAAGCAAAATAATCTGTTGTCAGTACTGAGATGAAAGCAACCATAAAAGAATTTTTACGGCTCGAATCAGCCGGTGGCATTTTGCTAATCGCCGCAGCGGCACTGGCGATGCTGTTGGCCAATTCTCCGTTTTTCGGCTACTACGATCTCTTGCTCGGTGTGCCAGTCGAAGTTCGTATCGGTGACCTCATTATCGCGAAACCACTGGTATTGTGGATAAACGATGGCCTTATGGCCGTGTTCTTTTTTCTCGTCGGCCTCGAGTTAAAGCGTGAAATACTTGAGGGAGAACTGTCTCGAGTCAGCAATGTCATCTTGCCGTTCTGTGGTGCTATTGGTGGCGTTGTCGTTCCTGTCCTTATTTACATGTTCTTCAATCACGACGACCCAGCCGCAATGAGCGGCTGGGCGATTCCGTCCGCCACGGACATCGCATTTTCGCTGGGATTGTTGTCACTTTTCAGCAATCGTGTTCCCGTGGGTCTCAAGATTTTCCTGGTATCAGTAGCGATCTTTGATGATGTCGCCGCCATTGTGATAATCGCGATTTTTTACTCCGGGGATCTGTCACAGGCTTCCTTGCTGACGGCAGCAGCTTGCCTGGTAGTGCTAACGATAATGAACAGGCGTGGGGTATCAGATATCTCACCGTATCTCTGGGTTGGTCTGATCATGTGGGTCGCAGTTTTGAAGTCAGGCGTGCATGCGACATTGGCTGGCGTGGCACTGGCGGCGTTTATTCCAATGCAATCAAGTACAGAACCATCACGATCGCCACTGCGCGAACTCGAGAGCGACTTACACCACGTTGTGGCTTTTGCAATCCTGCCTATTTTCGCATTCGTCAATGCCGGCGTGTCTGTCACTAACATGGAGTTCATCGACTTGCTGCATCCGGTACCACTCGGCATCGCGTTGGGATTGTTTCTGGGCAAGCAAATTGGTGTTTTTGGGACCTGCTGGCTAGCAATAAAACTGGGGTTCGCAAAGCTTCCGGCCGGCGCCAGCTGGGGGAGTCTTTACGGTGTGGCTATATTGTGTGGTGTTGGTTTCACAATGAGCATGTTTATCGGCTCATTGGCGTTCGAAAGCAAAGGAACGGATATGAACCTGCTGTACGATGATCGCGTCGGTACGATTGTCGGCTCAGTACTGTCGGCTGGCATGGCATACCTGGTGCTGCATCTGACATTGCCGAAGAATGGCAGGAAAAATTGAACGGTATCGAATCAGGCCTCTTGCGGCTACAGACTTAAATCATGCGCAGGAGCACACTTGCAGGACTTTTATTAACTGTGACACCGAAGAAGACTCCTTGTATATGTAAATAGAATTGGAGACAGATATGACCAGTGAACTGATGAGCCTCACCTGGGTAACCGCACTGACTGCCATTTTATGGATGCCCTATGTTCTTAATCTGATTGCCGTGCGTGGGTTGATAGACGCCGTAGGCTATCCGGAAAACCCGAAACCGCTGTCAGGTTGGGCCACGAAGATGAAAGCGGGCCACGCAAATGCGATAGAAAACCTCGTGGTGTTCGCAACGCTGGTATTGATAGCCAATGCGGCGGGCGTGAGCAATGACATCACCGTTCTGGCGTGTCAGATTTATTTCTGGGCGCGGTTGGTGCATGTAGTGGCATATACATTCGCCGTGCCGTGGGTTCGTACGCTCGCATTTGCTACCGGATTCGGCTGCCAGATAGCGTTGCTGCTGCAAGTGCTCTGATCAATAGCAAATAGCAAGTAGACAATAACGATTGCTGTCAGGGCCGCTCCTGTTTGTATTGTTGCTGCCGATCCTCAAGTTCAGTCCAGCGTTCCAGCGCCTGGTCGAGCGACTGTTGCGCCTGTGAAAAGTCCTGCAGGACTAATTTCGTGAGTTCATGGTCCTGTGCGTAGAAGTCCGCAGCACCTACCTGCTCCTCGAGAGATGCAACGCGGGTCTCAAGTTCCTGAATGTTGTTCGGTAACTGGTCCAGCTCTCGCTGTTCGTTGTAATTGAGTTTCTGCGCTTTGCGGGCCGCCAGTTTTTCATCCTGCTTGTTCGCAACCGCTTCGTTTTTGACCGGATTCTCCGCCTCGGCGAGTTCTTTGCCCTGTCGCAGCCAGTCGGAGTATCCGCCGACGTACTCCTCCAGCTTGCCATCGGCTTCGAAGACGATTGTGCTGGTGACGACATTGTCGAGAAACTGTCGGTCATGACTGACAACAATCAATGTGCCGTTGTATTCGGTGAGGCGTTGTTCCAGGACCTCCAGCGTTTCCATGTCCAGATCATTGGTAGGCTCGTCAAGGACCAGCAGGTTCGCAGCTTTGGTGAACAGCTTGGCGAGGATAATGCGGTTGCGCTCGCCGCCGGACAACGCTTTAACCGGCATCATTGAGCGCTTCGGCGTGAATAAAAAACCTTTCAGGTAACCTATAATGTGTCGCTCTTTGCCATTTATCCTGATATAGGTTCGTCCGTCGCCAACGTTTTCGGCAACGGATTTTTCCGGATCGAGTGATTCTCGTAACTGGTCGAAATAACCAATTTTGATATTGGTGCCGTGCTTTATGGTGCCGGACTGAGGTTCAATCTCACCAAGCAGAAGTCGCAACAATGTAGTCTTGCCCACGCCGTTATTGCCAAGTATTCCGATACGATCGCCACGCATAATCTTGGTCGAAAAGTTTTCGATTAGTGGTTCGTCGTCAAATTGGTAGCTGACATTTTTTGCCCGAATTACCTTGCGCCCGGATTTGTCTGCCTCTTCAATAGTGATTCGTGCATCCTTTTCACGGCCAATTCGTTTCTCTCGCTCCTCGCGCATCTGTACGAGAGCTCGTGCGCGTCCCTCATTGCGCGTCCGACGTGCTTTTATACCTTGTCGAATCCAGATTTCCTCTTGTCCCAGCTTTTTGTCGAACCGCTTATTTTCGCGCGTCTCCGCCGACAGTGCCTCTTCTTTCCGACGCAGGAAGTTTTTGTAATCGCCAGGCCAGCTGGTCAGCTTGCCGCGATCGATTTCCAGAATGCGCGTCGCGAGGCGTTGCAGAAATGCACGGTCGTGCGTAATGAAAATAACGGCACCGGCATAGGAATGGATGACATTCTCCAGCCACTTGATGGTTACGATGTCGAGATGATTGGTCGGTTCATCCAGTAGCAGGAGATCGGGTTTCTGCACCAATGCGCGCGCCAGCGCGACTCGCCGTCGCCAACCGCCCGATAATTCGTTCATGTTCTTTTCTGCGGGCAGGCTCAATTCGGATATTGTGGTTTCCACACGCTGCTCTATGTGCCAGCCACCGTGAGCATCGATCTGCTGATGCAGTACTTCAAGTTCACGGAGCCCGTCACGATCAAGATCCTGTAGCGAACGCTCGCGGTACTCGTCAAGCAGACTCTGGATTTCGCTAAGACCGGATTTCACCACTTCGTGAACTGGCTGGTCCATCGCCTCCGGTAGCTCCTGCTCCAGCTGGCTGACGACCAGCCCTGTCTGGCGGACTATTTCCCCCTGATCCTCAGTTATGGAGCCGGCGATGAGTTTGAAAGTCGTTGATTTACCTGCGCCGTTTCGACCGATCAGGCACACCCGCTCGCCTGGCTCGATAGAGAAATCAGCCTCTGTGAGAATTTTGTGCTCGGCAAAATCGAGCGACACCGCGTTGAAACGTATTAATGCCATGTATTGCGCTTATCCGGTCCTTTCTGAGGCAGAAGGATACACGCTGACCGGCAATTCGTGCTGTCTTTGGCATTGAAGAATTGCGGCCGTAGCCGTAGTGTCCTGTCTGAAACCATACCAAGGCGTGCCGGTGGACGAAGAAAGACTGATAGACCTTGAGACCAAGCTCGCGCACCAGGAGCACTTGCTCAATGAACTGGACGACGCGCTGACGAGTCAGCAAGCGCAGATTTCTCAGCTGGAGCTGCTCTGCAAATCGCTGGTTGACAGGATAAAGGCACTACCGGACGGGGGTTCGGCTGGTGGGACAGAAGACGAACGTCCACCCCATTACTAATTATCAGGTGGCATTGAAGATCCGCAGCCTGGCCAGACACTTCTCTGCCGATTAACAGATACCAATATTGAGGAGCCAGACATGGAAGCGCAAAGCAAGACAATGCAATACGCCTGGATTCTTGTTTTCTTAGTCGTTCTTGCCTGGTCCGCAATAAAGCCGCACGATTATCCAACCTGGTTTCTTGAAGTTTTCCCGGCGCTCCTTGCGGCTGCAATCATGTTGTACACCCGCGATACGTTTCCCCTGACCGGGCTGGTGTATTTCCTGGTGTTGGTTCACTGCATCATTCTCATGGTCGGTGGCCACTTCACTTATGCTGAAGTCCCGTTGTTCGACTGGATTCAGGAGGAATTCGGACAGTCGCGAAACAACTACGACAAACTCGGTCATTTCGTGCAGGGCTTTGTACCGGTAATCGTTGCTCGCGAGATTGTGATTCGCAAGAAGGTTTTTAACAGTACGCGCTGGCGAGACTTTTTTATTGTCTGTTTTTGCCTGGCATTCAGCGCATTTTACGAGTTGATCGAATGGTGGGTGGCTTTGCTGTCAGCTGAAGCTGCTGACTCCTTTCTGGGCACACAAGGCTACATTTGGGATACGCAATCGGATATGGGCTTTGCACTCGCTGGTGCAATTCTCGCGTTGCTTCTGCTGGGTCGAATGCACGACCAGCAATTGCAACGTGGCGGCTTCATCGATTAGTTTGCGCGATCAAGCGAGCAAATGCCGATGACTGTTAGTGTCACATTAGCAGCTAAAGAGCACCTGGCAGCAATTGGACCCATTGAACTTGCGGCCGCGACAATGTTTTCCGAGGCCGACCTGCCACAAAGCATTCGCTATCGCGTGATCGAACCGAAACAACTGCGTGAAGCACAGAAAGACAACCGAATCTGGGTTGCACTCACGGGGAACGGTGTGCCGGTCGGCTTCGCCCTTGTCACATTGGTCGACGATGGGGCGCACCTGGACGAACTGGACGTTTTGCCGAACTACGGACAGCGTGGTATTGGTACAGATCTCGTGAATGCGGTCGTTGGCTGGGCGCGCGACAGTGGATTCTCTGCCCTGACACTGATCACGTTCAAACATCTGCCATGGAATGCGCCATTTTATGAAAAGCTGGGATTCGTTCGTCTGCGTTCAGCGGAGCTTGCAACCGGGCTTGCGAGCCTTATCGAAGAGGAAGGTAAGGCGGGCATCGATGTCAGTAAACGTATTGGCATGCGATTGATGCTGGGCAATGCGGTGACGGCCTGATGACGCGTACGCCGCCGCGGTGCGGATGGTCAATTTTTGTTGATGGAATTCGAACTTGTAGAGCCATCCATGTATCTTCGGATGGATTCCAGGGCGCCGGCGCGGTTTGCCGAAGCGTTTGACAGTTACGTATTGAAAAAGTCAGGGAGCAATATTTCGTGATAAAAATAGCCGCCGCCACGCTCATCGCATTCCTGTCCACCATTGCAGTAGCCGAGGACGCGACAGTGAGAACAATTATGTCGACGGAATTGGGTGACATCGAAATCGACGTATATGTAGATAAAGCGCCGATTTCCGCCGCTAATTTTCTACAGTTGGTAGATGGCGGTCATCTTGACGGTGGTGCTTTCTATCGTGTTGTTAGTTACGAAAACGACAAGGGAAACCCGAAAATCGAGGTCATTCAGGGTGGCCTTAACGTGGAAGAGGGTCCGTTCCCGCCAATTGAACATGAAACAACCGAACAGACGGGAATTTTGCATACCGACGGTGTTATTTCCATGGCTCGTGGTGATGTCGGCACGGCAACTACTGAATTCTTTATTGTTATCGGCGATCAGCCAGCACTTGACTACGGCGAGGTGCGCAATCCCGACAAGCAGGGCTTCGCCGCTTTCGGCAAGGTTGTCAGCGGTATGGATGTGGTCAGAGCGATCAATGAGTCACCGGCAGATGGTCCTGCCGATTCGGACTATACGAAGGGACAGATATTGACTGAGCCGATTGCAATCATGAGTGTCAAACGCGTGCAATGATTGCGTCGGACGCGAATACATTTACTGGCAGCAGATCTACTTCAGGAATTCCTATGACTTCATTCTCTCGATTGGCTGTATTCGCTTTCTTTCTGCTAATTGGTGCCGGCGCATTCGCCCACCAGGGATCTCATCACCCGGACAATGAAAAGCGGGCAACCCGCATTCTCGGGCACATCGATTTTCCAACGACGACTCAATCCACAGAAGCGCAGGCTGCATTTATCGGTGGCATGCAGTTGTTACACTTATTTGAGTACGATTTCGCTGAGTTGCAGTTTCGCCGCGCCCACGAAATAGATCCCGGCTTTGTGATGGCCTACTGGGGAGAGGCCATGGTGCACAATCATCCGATCTGGGATGACCAGGATGCGGACAAAGCGCATGCGGTGCTGAACAAGCTCGGCGCCACGGCTGAAGCGCGGGCTGCGAAGACTGATTCGCAGAAAGAAAAGGACTATCTGGAGAGTCTTGAGATCCTCTATGGCACGGGACCCAAAGTCGACCGCGACCGTGCCTACATGCGTTACTTGGAAGAGATGGCCCGGCGTTATCCGGACGATCATGAGGTACGGCTGCTCTACGCTCTGTCGATCATGGGTACCAGCGCTGGTGTACGCGATATCCCGTCCTACATAGAGTCAACTTCGTTGTCTCAGTCGGTCTTTTACGCCAATCGGGAACACCCCGGGGCGGCGCATTATCTTATACACGGCGTAGACGACCCGGTGCATGCCCCACTGGGCCTGGAGGCTGCTCGCGCGCTGGCGGTGATAGCGCCGGATGCCGGTCATTCGCTGCATATGACCTCGCACATTTTTACCGCGTTGGGTATGTGGGACGATGTCGTCGTCGCGAACATCAATGCTGCAGAAGTCTCCAATAGCATGGCCATGGAAGTTGGCAAGCCACCGCGTCATTGGGGGCATTACAATTTTTGGTTGCTGTATGGTCTGTTGCAACAGGGTCGTGTCGTGGACGCAAGAACGCTGTTGTTTAATGCGTACGAGGAAACCAACGCGGCAGGTGTCGTCGCCGAGGATAAATTGCTACTCGACCCTGACAGCTCTCAAGTGGGTTCGCTTGTGCAGATGTGGGCGCGTTATATGATTGAGACGCGCGGGTCGGACTCCGAGGTTGCGCTGTGGCGATTTAATATGGGCGATGCTTACGATCCTAATCTGAACTACCACTATGTAAACGGGCTGCTGTCGGCCGAACCTGATGTGATAGCTGCACACCTGTCGACCTTCCGTTCTCTGCGGGCACAGCTGCATGAAGACGTACTGTCCTTGCCCCGGCAGGCGCCGTATGACTTGCTGTACCTTGATCGACTCGTCGTCATTGAACACCAACTGGAGGCCACGCTTGAGCGCGCGAGCGGGGATACCGGCAACGCATTCAAACATGCGCGCGAAGCCAGTCGCCTTGAAGGCGAGATGCCTTATTCTTTTGGTCCACCGTTCGTGGATTTCCCCTCGGCGCAGATGTTGGGTGAGCTGTCGCTGGATACCGGGGACAATGACGCAGCTGCCGCTGCGTTTGCCGAGCAATTGTTACGCTCGCGTCTCAAAGTCCAGGCCCTGCTTGGGCTTGCGCGTGCCGAACGCGCTCGCGGCGATTCCGCAGCCGCGGACTACGCGATGGCACTATATCAGGGGGTACGTGATAAGGCCGATAACAAATCGCGGCAATGAGAATAGGTCAGATGTCACTGCTGTCCCACATAATAAATAATTGGTGTGGTAACTCGAATGTCGCGGCTGGAAGCCCCTCCCACGATTCTGCTAAACGTAGCGTGGGAAGGGCTTCCAGCCGCGATAGAGGATGCCCGGCCGCTGCGGGAAATACCGCCGATAAGGATTGCTAGACTCAAGTCGCTGACAAAGGAAAGAGGCCTGGATCTCAGTCTACGCCGTTGTTTCACTGTCGCGCAATCTGAGTAAGTGGGACAGCAGTGGTCAGATGTCTACATTTTTTTAGGCGCGTTTTTTTTGCTTGCCGTTTAGCAATGGCCGCAAATAATCACCCGTAAACGACGCTTTATTGCCAGCTACATCCTCAGGCGTGCCTACCGCAATAATCTCCCCACCACCATCACCGCCTTCCGGCCCTAAATCAATAACCCAGTCGGCCGTCTTGATGACATCAAGATTGTGCTCGATAACCACGATCGTGTTGCCCTTGTCACGCAGCCTGTGCAACACGGCCAGCAGATGTTCGATGTCATGAAAGTGCAGGCCGGTTGTAGGCTCATCAAGAATATAGAGCGTGTTGCCGGTATCGCGTTTCGACAATTCCTTCGCCAGCTTGACGCGTTGCGCTTCGCCACCGGATAAGGTCGTTGCATTTTGGCCCAGGCGCACGTAAGAAAGCCCAACATCCATCAGTGTCGTGAGTTTCTTCGCGATCACCGGCACATTGCGGAAAAACCCGGACGCATCCTCAATGGTCATGTCCAGTACTTCGTGAATGTTCTTGCCTTTGTAGCGAATCTCCAGCGTTTCACGGTTGTACCGTTTGCTGCGGCACACATCGCAGGGGACATAGACGTCAGGCAGGAAGTGCATTTCGACCTTCAGGACGCCATCGCCCTGGCAGGCTTCACAGCGCCCGCCTTTGACATTGAAGCTGAATCGGCCAGGCATATAGCCGCGCGAGCGTGCTTCCGGTGTGCCGGCGAAAAGCTCGCGGATTGGCGTAAACAGTCCGCTGTAGGTGGCCGGGTTGGATCGTGGCGTTCTGCCAATCGGGCTCTGACTGATATCGATAACGCGATCTATCAGGTCAATGCCGGTCATTGAGACAAACGGCGCTGGATTGCGGCTGCTGCGGTTCAGTTCCTCGGCGACGGCTTTGTACAACGTGTCGTTGACCAGCGTTGATTTGCCGGACCCCGATACACCGGTAACGCAGGTCATCACGCCAAGCGGAATCGATACGTCGATCGATTTCAGATTGTTGCCGGTGGCACCAGTGACCTTAAGTTGTTTTTTCGGATCGATCTTGCAGCGTTTGTCAGGCAACGCAATCGAGCGTCGTCCGGACAGGTATTGCCCTGTTAACGACTGTGCGTTTTCGCGAATCATCTCCGGGGTGCCCTCGGCAACCACCTGGCCACCGTGGACGCCAGCGCCCGGACCGAGGTCGACGACGTGATCCGCGGCAAGAATCGCTTCCTCATCATGTTCGACGACGATCACTGTGTTGCCAATATCGCGCAAATGCATGAGCGTGCCCAGCAAGCGCTGGTTGTCGCGCTGATGCAGCCCAATGGAAGGCTCGTCCAGGATGTACATGACGCCAACGAGACCAGAACCTATCTGGCTGGCCAGGCGAATGCGCTGTGCTTCACCACCGGAGAGTGTTTCCGCGCTGCGGTTCAGGGTGAGGTAGTCCAGACCGACGTCACTCAGGAAGCCCAGTCGCTGCCCTATCTCCATGACGATCTTGTCCGCAATCGTGCCGCGCCAGCCTTCCAGTTTCATCGTTTCGAAGAAATCCCGCGCGTGGCCGACCGACATGTCGCTGATTTCGGGTAATGACTTATCAGTAATAAAGACATTGCGTGCGGCACGATTCAGTCGCGTGCCACCGCATTCCGGACACGACTGGCTGTTCAGGAAACGCGACAGTTCTTCCCGAACCGCACTTGATTCGGTCTCGCGATAACGCCGATCGAGATTTGGAATTACGCCCTCAAACCGATGCAGTTGCCGAATTTGCATGCCGCGTGAATTCGCATAGTGGAATTCGACTTTTTCCTTGCCGCTGCCGAATAGAATGATCTGTTGCAGCTTTTCACTCAACTCTTCGAACGGCGTCTCAATGTCAAATTTGAAATGCGTTGCCAGGCTTTGAATCATCTGGAAGTAGTAGGTCGTTTTTCTGTCCCAGCCACGGATAGCACCGCCCGCGAGTGACAACTCCGAGTTGACGATGACCCGCTCCGGATCGAAAAACTGTTTGACTCCAAGGCCGTCACAATCCGGGCAGGCGCCACTCGGATTGTTGAAAGAGAACAGCCGCGGCTCCAGCTCCGCAAGACTGTAACCACAGATGTTGCAGGCGAAGCGATCGGAGAACAGCAGCTCCTCCTGATCTGAGTCATCCATGAAGGCGATGCGGGCGACGCCGTCGGCCAGTCGGAGTGCGGTTTCAAAAGATTCCGCGAGCCGTTGTTTCATGTCAGGTTTGATCTTGAAGCGATCAACAACGGCATCGATGTTGTGTTTGCGGCGCAAGTCGAGGCTGGGCGGATCATCCAGTTCACAGACTTCGCCGTTGATGCGCGCGCGGATGAATCCCTGCGCCTGCAAATCCTGCATCAGCTGCACATGCTCACCTTTGCGATCCGTGACAATCGGCGCAAGCAGCATCAGCCGAGCGCCCTCGGGCAGCGCCAGGACCTGGTCAACCATCTGGCTTACTGTTTGTGCTTCCAGCGTAACGCCGTGATCCGGACAGCGAGGAATACCGGCGCGCGCGAACAGCAGGCGCAGGTAATCATAAATCTCGGTGACGGTACCAACTGTCGAGCGCGGATTATGCGAGGTGGATTTTTGCTCGATGGAGATCGCTGGCGACAGGCCCTCGATATGATCCACATCGGGCTTTTCCATCATGGACAGAAATTGCCTGGCGTAAGCTGACAGCGATTCTACATAGCGTCTTTGGCCCTCGGCATAGATGGTGTCAAATGCCAGCGACGACTTGCCCGAGCCAGAGAGGCCGGTGAATACGATGAGCTTGTCCCGCGGCAGGCTAAGGGACAGATTCTTGAGATTGTGCGTTCGCGCGCCGCGAATTTCGATGGTTTTCATAGGTCAGATGCTGAGTACGCCAAACAACCTGTTAATATACGCCGCCGCGTGTCGGCGACGCAATATTACCTTGGCCTGTATTCTGGCCCGGGACACAGCGTAGGCCCCTGAAACAAAAAATGAGCAAAAAATTAAGTCAGATTCTGGGGCCGATGTTACCGGTCGAACGACGCACCGTTGGTGTGGTGGCGTCGATCGCGATTCTTCGCATGTTCGGGCTGTTCGCATTGCTGCCGGTTCTGGCGATCTACGCAGCCGACTTGCAGGATGCAACGCCTGCACTCATTGGCCTGGCAGTGGGTGGCTACGGACTGACACAGGCTTTGCTGCAAATCCCGTTTGGCGCATTGTCCGATCGAATCGGTCGCATTCCGGTGATTGTCTTCGGCCTGGCGTTGTTTGCCGCTGGCAGTATCCTTGCAGCACGTAGTGACACTATTTACGGCGTTATAGCGGGCCGGCTGCTGCAGGGTGCCGGCGCGATCTCCGCAACGCTCACTGCGCTGCTCGCCGATGCAACGCGCGAGGAAATGCGCACTCGCAGTATGGCGATATTTGGTATCGGTATCGGCATGTCATTTCTGATTGCGCTCATAGTCGGTCCGATGATTGCTGCGCAGAGCGGCGTTAGATCTCTGTTCTGGGTTGCGGCCGCGCTCGCAGTACTGGCGGGACTGTTGCTGGCCCTGCTGCCGCGTGGCATAGAAAGGCCGCAACGTGCGCCGGACCGCAGCATTCGGGCTGCGTTCAAACCTGACCTGTTACGCCTTGATCTGTATATTTTTCTCTTGCACGTGCTGCTGACGGCCAGTTTTGTAGCGTTGCCGTTCGTGCTGCGCAACCAGCTGGACCTGGTCCTCACGGCTCACTGGAAGATCTATATTGGTGCGCTGCTTGCTTCGTTGCTCGGTACCGTGCCTTTGATCATCAAGGATGAACGCCAGGGCAAAGCGACGACCCTGGGGCTGGCGATAACGCTACTGCTACTCGGCCAGCTGTTGCTCGCATTTGCTGGCCATACGACTGCCGCGGTTTTTGTCGCGCTGGCCGTGTTTTTTGCCGGCTTCAATTTCCTGGAAGCGGGCCTGCCGGCACGCTTATCCATTCAGGCAACAGGGGATTTGCGCGGCGCCTCACTGGGTGTGTTCTCCAGCTCGCAATTCCTTGGCGCATTTGTCGGCGGCCTGCTCGGTGGATACTTCCTGTCGGGCGGCGATCCAGCGACTGTGTTCGTGGCTTGCGCGCTGCTGTGTGGAATCTGGCTTACGTTTCACCAATTGGTCCCTAGCGCCAAATAAACGGCTAAATGGCGCTGTATCCGGGCGAAATCGCCGGAAATCGGACTGGCAATTGGCGTGTCAGGCCCTACAATACGAAACCTGCATTTTTCACCTGAGCACCAGCAGGCCTCGATAAGGCGACCAAAGCCAATGTGGCTTCGCGATACAGCGGCCTAATAATCAGGATGCGATATGCATGCCCCCGCGCTGCCAGCGCGATCAATTAATCAGAATACAGGGGACCACTATGGCCCGCGGAGTAAATAAAGTAATCATCGTCGGCAATCTGGGCGGTGATCCGGATACAAAGTACATGCCCAGTGGCTCGGCCGTCACAAACCTGACCGTGGCCACCAATGAGTCGTGGAAAGACAAGCAGACCGGCGAGCAAAAAGACCGTACCGAGTGGCACAAAGTGGCCATGTTCGGTCGCCTGGCGGAAATCGCTGCGGAATACCTGCGCAAAGGGTCCCAGGTTTATATCGAAGGCAAATTGCGTACTCGCAAGTGGACTGACAAGCAGGGCAACGACCGCTACACCACCGAGATTATCGCTGACGAAATGCAGATGCTCGGTGGCCGTGGTGGTGGCGGTGCTCCGGCTATGGGTGGTCCGCCACCATCAAGTGCACCGCCACAGGGCTCGTCCGGCCCGGCGGGCGGTGACGATTTCGACGACGATATTCCATTTTAGGAATCTCGCTGCAACGAATAAGGCCTGATGCGATAGCGCGCAGTCCCGGCGTAGCGGAATAACGCGATATGTCCAAGAAGCTGTACATCAAAACAATGGGCTGCCAGATGAACGAGTATGACTCGGACAAGATGGCGGACGTCCTGCGTGAGTCGCATGGCTATGAGCGAACCGCGGTGGCGGAGGAGGCCGACCTCCTGTTGGTCAATACCTGCTCGATACGCGAAAAGGCCCAGGAGAAAGTATTCTCGGAACTCGGTCGCTGGCGCGCCCTCAAGGAAAAACGGCCCGATCTCCTGATCGGTGTCGGTGGCTGCGTTGCCAGCCAGGAAGGTGAGGGTATCAGCAACAGGGCGCCATTCGTCGACCTTGTCTTTGGCCCGCAGACGCTGCACAGGTTGCCGGAAATGTTGGCCGAGGTGCACGAACACGGCCGCACGGTTGTTGACATTTCTTTTCCGGAAATTGAGAAATTTGATTGCCTCCCCGAACCACGTGCCGAAGGTCCAGCTGCGTTTCTGTCGGTGATGGAGGGTTGTAGCAAGTATTGCTCGTTTTGTGTCGTGCCATATACGCGCGGTGAAGAAATCAGCCGACCACTGGACGATGTGATTGGTGAAGCCGTGAGCCTGGCCGCTCAGGGTGTGCGCGAGATTAACTTGCTCGGGCAAAACGTCAATGCGTATCAGGGACCAATGCACGACGGACAGATCGCAGATCTTGCGACACTGATTTACTACGTGTCGGCAATCGATAAAGTGGACAGAATTCGATTTACGACTTCGCACCCGCTTGAGTTCACCGACAGCCTGATCCAGGCCTATGCAGAAGTCCCGAAGCTGGCCAGCTATTTGCATTTACCGGTGCAGCACGGCTCCGATCGGGTACTCGCGAAAATGAAGCGCGGTCATACCGCACTTGAATACAAACAGAAAATTCGCAAGTTGCGGGAGGCGCGACCGGGCATTTCTATTTCGTCCGATTTCATCGTCGGCTTTCCCGGCGAAACAGACGACGATTTCGCAGCCACCATGGAATTAATTGCGGACATTGGCTTCGACCAGTCATTCAGTTTCATTTACAGTGCCCGGCCAGGAACGCCGGCTGCCGGTTTTGCGGATGACACACCGATGGCCGTGAAAAAAGAACGTTTGCAGATTCTGCAAACGCGTATCAGTCAACAGGCCATGGAGATCAGTCGGGCCATGATTGGAACGACACAGACAGTCCTGGTTGAGAAGCCCTCGAAAAAGGACGTCAGGCAGATGTCCGGTCGCACGGAAAACATGCGCTGGGTTAATTTTGATGCGGATCCGTCCTGTATTGGAGAGCTGGTAGACGTCGTAATTACAGAGGCGTTGCCGAATTCGCTGCGTGGCAGGTTGGTCGATACTAGAGCGGTCGCCTGAGGTCCAGGAATTAAGGTGGACTGTAGGAGCGGCTGTCTCAACTAATGCCCCCAATTATGGTGTACAGACTTGCGCGATAGCGAAGACGCCGCGAATAAGGGCTAAGCATTCGCGGCTAAAGCCGCTCCTACGACACTGTAGCGCGTCAGCCCGTCACCGGATTCCCTATACAGATCACATAATTTCGATGTAATCTTGCGGTAAGCTTAATTAACCAGCTAATAAGGAGTTTTACCCGACCCTTGAACGCCAGCCTTGTATCTCAGGACATCGTCCTGGAACCCGTCGACAACAGTCGACTGGCCAACCTCTGCGGCCAGTTTGACGAGCATCTCCGCCAGATCGAACGTCGCCTCAATGTTGAAATCGCCAGCCGTGGCAACCGTTTTCGTGTAACCGGAAAACCTGGTGCTGCAGAAACCGGCCGCGATGTGCTGCGGTCTCTTTTCAAAATGACGATGAACGAGCGATTGGACACGGAGCGAGTATATTTTTGTTTACAGGAGTCAGTAATGCCCAATGGTGAAACCGCGAAGGCTGGATCGAATGCCCACGCTGATGGCGACAATATTTTTACAATCCAGACACGCCGAAAACTGGTTCATGCGCGCGGCGAAAACCAGCGCGCATATTTGCAGAGTATTCACGATCACGATCTCGCATTCGGAATTGGTCCCGCCGGAACCGGAAAAACGTACCTGGCCGTCGCGAGTGCTATCGATGCGCTGGAGAACGAAGAGGTCAGGCGCATAGTACTGGTGCGGCCGGCTGTTGAAGCGGGTGAACGTCTCGGTTTTCTACCGGGAGATATGTCCCAGAAGGTCGATCCCTTTTTGCGGCCAATGTATGACGCGCTGTTTGAAATGCTGGGCGCCGAGCAAGTCGCCCGGCTGATCGAAAAAAACATCATTGAAGTTGCACCACTTGCGTACATGCGCGGTCGTTCGCTTAATGATTCATTCGTAATTCTGGACGAAGCGCAAAATACCAGCGTAGCGCAAATGAAGATGTTCCTGACTCGCATCGGCTTCGGTTCCCGCTCCGTGGTAACCGGTGACATCACGCAGATCGACTTACCGTCCGGGCAACAGTGCGGATTGAAAAACGCAATGAAAATACTTGCCGACGTTAAAGGTGTGGGATTTACATTTTTTACACCCGGCGATGTAGTTCGCCATGAACTCGTGCAACGCATCGTTGAGGCTTATGAGGTGGACGGCAATGGCAATGACGCCTGAGCTGAATTTTCGATGACCGCGGCGGTCACAGTAGACGTACAGATCGCAAGCTCCGTAGAGAGCATACCGGACGAAAAATTGATTCACTCCTGGATTGAAGAAGCTATCAGTAGTTCCGGCAGCGCGGGCGAATCGAGCCGTGAGATCTCTGTTAGGGTCGTCGACGAGAAGGAAGGACGCACATTGAACAATCAGTTTCGCCAGCAGGACAAAGCAACCAATGTATTGTCATTTCCTGCCGTCGGTGCCGGTGAATCCGGCCTGCCTCCTGAGTTATCTCAGTCACTGGGCGATATCGTTATTTGCGGTCCCGTGGTCGAGCGGGAAGCGGCAGAGCAAGGCAAAGAGGTTGCCAGCCACTGGGCGCATTTGCTGGTCCACGGCACTTTGCATCTGCTGGGCTATGACCACGAAGCAGATGCAGACGCTAACCTAATGGAGAAACTGGAAACGAAGATATTGGCGACCCGCGGAATTGCTGACCCTTACATGGTGCAGAATTGAGCTAATTCACAGTTGAATTATTACCGAACTGCTACAATATTGGCACGCGTAACCCACCTGGCAGGTGGCAATCGCACATTTATCAGACCAGGACAATGAACGACAAACCACCAAGTACCAACGGCTCAGGAACCACCGGCGTATTCAAACGTGTAATACGCGCAATCAAAGGTGAACCCTGGAGCCGCGAAGAAATCCACGACCTGTTGCAACAAGCTGAGAGCGTCTTCGATCCTGAGGAAAAGGAGATGCTCAATGGCGTACTGGAAGTTGCCGAGATGCGCGTCCGCGAAGTCATGATTCCCCGCTCGCAAATGATTGTGATCGAACGGGAGCAGACTATCGATGAAATGCTGCAGGTGATCATTCAGTCCGGGCATTCCCGGTTTCCCGTCACCGGCGAGGACCGCGACGAGATACTGGGCATTCTGCTTGCCAAGGACCTTCTGAAATTTTTCGGTGATCCAACCAGTGATGAGCTGCACATAGATGATTTTCTGCGTCCGGTATCAGTCATCCCGGAGTCGAAGCGCCTGAACACGCTGCTCAAGGAATTTCGTGATAGTCACAAACACATGGCGATTGTTGTGGATGAATATGGCGGCGTATCCGGACTTCTGACGATTGAGGATGTGCTCGAGGAAATTGTCGGCGAAATCGATGATGAACATGACCATATTGAGGTTGAATCAATCCGTCCGGATACCGATGCCGAAGGGCGACCCTGTTTCGCGGTTTTGGCGTTAACCAGAATCGAGGATTTCAACGAGTACTTTGGTTGCGAGTTCACTGAAGAAGAGGATTACGATACGGTCGGCGGACTGGTCATGCATGAACTCGGTCGTTTGCCGCGACTTGGTGAGAACCTGCGACACGGTGGCTTCGAGTTTTTTGTCACCAAAGCAGATCGACGACGCGTGGACGAATTGCAGGTGAGCCGGGTCGCGGACGACTGAAAATCGTGGCGCAAATCCTTTACCTGAAAGAACTGGCGCTCGCCTGGCCGCGCTTGACCAGGTTGATATTCTTTCTTTGCGGTGCACTATTGATGCTCTCATTTGCACCGGTCGGCTGGTTCGGCCTGGCGCCGCTTCTGCTGCTGCCATTGCTGTGTTCAACGCTTTATATGGAACCGCGGCTGGCTGCCCGGCACGGGTTTTGGTACGGGGCCGGTTTGTTTCTGGCAGGCACCTACTGGATATATATCTCGGTACACATATTTGGCGAGGCTCCGCTCTTTGTGGCCGTCTTCCTGATGCTGGCGCTGGTCGTCGTCATGGGTTGGTTTTACGCGGCGACCGCGTTTCTTATAAGCAAGCTGACTGCAGGGCACGCCACGCGGCTATTGTTGGCTGCGCCCGCCGCCTGGGTGGCGATTGAATGGCTGCGCGGCTGGTTCCTGAGTGGTTTCCCGTGGATGAGCCTCGGCTATGGGCAGATCGACTCTACGCTCGCCGGATTCGCACCGATCGCTGGTGTGTATGGCGTGTCACTGGTTCTCATGGTGAGCACGAGCGCATTGCTGGTGGCGATTGTCACACAACAAAAAATGCGCCTGGTTGCTGCATCGATTGCCGTTTTCCCCTGGTTCGTTGGTGCACTCATTGGCGATGTTGAGTGGACCTCGGAGGCTGGTCCGTCCGTTCATGCGACCATTGTGCAGGGTGGTGTGTCGCAGGACAGGAAGTGGACGCGGGAGCAATTCAGACCGACGCTGGAATTGTATCGGAATTCGATTCGCGCAAATCCGGAAAGTGATCTTATTATTTGGCCGGAGGTTGCCCTGCCAGCAAGAATAGACATGGTTGAAGATTACATTGGACAATTGCAATCCGACATTAATGTGCACGGACAAACTTTACTGTTCGGTGTTCTTGAGTGGGACGCTGATGCACAGCGAATGTACAACAGCGTCGTCATGATCGACGGCGAGGACAGGAACACCAGGCAGATCTATCGAAAACGACACCTGGTGCCATTCGGTGAGTACTTTCCGGTGCCGGACTTTGTCCGGGAATGGATGCGCCTGATGAGCCTGCCATATAGCGATATGAGCGCAGGAGATGACGAGCAACCTTTGTTGCGCATGGCAGATGGCAATCAACTGGCGGTCGCCATCTGTTACGAGGACGCGTACGGTGCCGAGCAGCTGACTGCATTGGCGGAAGCAACGTTACTCATCAACGTCAGCAACGATGCATGGTTTGGTGAATCAATTGCGCCGCATCAACACCTCGAGATTGCGCGCATGCGTGCGCTGGAAGCTGGTCGTTACGTAGTGCGTGCGACGAACAATGGCGTTAGTGCATTTATTGGCCCGGATGGCAGCTTGCTGCAGACGGGTGAGCAGTTTCGCTACGTCTCAATGAGTCACGATGTGACGCCGCGTAAGGGGCTTACGCCCTATGCCGTGGTTGGTAACTGGCCGGTCGTTTCATTTGCATTATTCATCGTGGGCTGGCTGGCTTATCGGTTGCGGCCTGGCCGAGAGTGATACGAATTCAATCGAACTATTGATTATGTCACCAATTAACTTATTGATAAATAATATATAAAAAAACTACTTGCCACACATTCTATAGACCTATAGAATTCCCGGAAATCGAAATGAGGCGGTTAGACTCATCGTGCCGGAAACTGAAAACAACAAATATCAGCATCAGCGCCTGCAGGCCATCCGCTCAGCGGCGGCCGTCTTTGCTGAAAAAGGATTTCACGGCTCGAGCACCAAAGACATTGCCGAGCGTATGGGTATCAAGCAGGGCAGTCTTTATTACTACTTCAAGTCGAAAGAAGAAGCGCTCGGCGAAGTTTGCCTGTTTGGCATTACAGACTACGTTGATCGAATGAATGGAATCGCAGCGAGCGACCAGCCATTTGAAGCAAAGTTGATGGCAACAATAACGTCGCACTTGTCGAGCTACAGAGAGAAAAATGAAGCGCTCAAAGTTTATAACGATGAGCGCCTGTATTTGCCGGAAGCCAAGCGCATCACGCTGAAAAGCCTGGGCAGCGGTTACCGGCAGTTGCTGGAAAAGATTTTTGAAGAAGGCGTTCAGAGCGGCGCGTTGCGCGACTCCATCGATTGCCATTTTGCAGCACAGGCTGTTATTGGCATTTGCAATGCATGGGGGGACGTAATCGTCCGCGATCCTGATGTCGATTTGTTCGACATCATTCAGAAATGTACGGACCTGTTGCTGAACGGTTTTTGTGAACGACGCAAGATACAACGCACCGACGATGAAGATGATGTCGTTGGGAACAAGAATTACCAGAGAAACTAAAACAAAAAGGACTTAAAGATGGCTAAGCAAATCGCAACAAATGTAACCTGGCACGATGGAGAGGTTTCGCGCGAAGATCGTCACGAGATTCTTCGACAAAGGGGTGCAACGATCTGGTTCACTGGATTATCCGGCAGCGGCAAGAGCACAATCGCCGTGGCACTGGAGAGAGTCCTGTTTGATATGGGCAAACTGTCCTATCGGCTGGATGGTGACAATGTACGTCTCGGCATTAACAAGAACCTTGGATTTACCGAGGCCGACCGTACCGAGAATATTCGCCGAATTGGTGAGATCGCAAAATTGTTTGGTGATGCGGGCACGATCGCATTGTCGAGCTTTATCAGCCCATATCGGGGTGACCGGAACGAAGTGCGTGCATTGCATGAAGCCGCAAGCCTGAGTTTCGTTGAGGTGCACGTCGATTGTTCACTGGAGGAAGCTGAAAAACGTGACCCCAAAGGTTTGTACAAGAAAGCGCGGGCTGGCGAGATTAAGAACTTTACCGGCATCGACGATCCTTATGAAGCTCCGACCGAACCTGAGATTCACCTGCGGACAGATCAGATGACCCTGGAAGAGGAAGTTGCGATCGTCATCGACTACCTCGTCGACAATGGCATCATCAAACGCGAGCATTACACTCGTTCTGAAGACCAGGTGAATAGCGCTGCTGCAGTAGCCAGCTAAACGAATCCAGGAGAGTAGTAATGATTAAGCCACACGGGGCTGATGCCCTGAACCCGCTGTTCGTCTCGGATGAGGCGGAACGCCAGGCGCTGATCGCGGAAGCGGAATCACTGCCGTCGTTGCTGTTGAATTCCGCGGCTGCAGCCAACGTTGTAATGCTTGGCGCGGGGTACTTTACGCCACTGGACGGTTTCATGGATCTTGCCGATGCATTGAGCGTTGCAGAGACGATGCATACCACTGATGGGTTGTTCTGGCCGGTGCCGGTTTTGAACCTGACTGATGACATCAGCGGCATCGACGGAAAACGGCGTATCGCGCTGCGTGATCCGAATACTAAAGGCAATCCGGTCATGGCGATTATGGATGTTGACAGTATCGAGGAGGTCAGCAGTGAGCAGATCGATACGATGACGGAACAGGTTTACGGCACGCTTGATAGCTCACATCCAGGCGTCGCTGTTTTCCAGAGTCTTGGTAACTACTGCGTATCTGGTGACATCCAGGTTTTGAGCCTCAGCTATTTCCAGGCAGACTTTCCTGACACTTTCAGAACCGCTGGTGAGATTCGTGAAGAAATCAGCAAGCGTGGCTGGGAGACCGTGGTTGCATTTCAGACGCGTAACCCGATGCATCGTGCACATGAGGAATTGTGCAGGATGGCTATGGAGCGTCTGAATGCAGATGGCATCGTTGTGCACATGTTGCTTGGCAAACTCAAAGCAGGTGATATTCCTGCTGATGTTCGTGATGCCTGTATCCGCAAGATGGTCGACCTGTACTTTCCAGAGAACACGGTCATGGTGAATGGTTATGGCTTTGACATGCTGTTCGCTGGTCCGCGAGAGGCTGTTTTACATGCCCTGTTCAGGCAGAACATGGGTGCGACGCACCTGATTGTTGGACGGGATCATGCGGGTGTTGGTGATTTCTACGGGCCGTTTGATGCGCAGGCTATTTTTGAGCAATTGCCGGAAGGTTCGTTGGAAATTGAGATTTTCGCTGCGGATCATACGGCTTATTCGAAGAAGCTTAAGCGGGTTGTGATGATGCGCGAGGCTGAGGATCATTCTCCTGAGGATTATGTGATTCTGTCTGGTACCCGATTGCGCGAGATGCTGGGGGAGGGGATTGTGCCTCCGATTGAGGTTGCGCGGCCCGAGGTTGCTGAGATTTTGATGGCGCATTATCAGGTGGAGGATGCGGCTAAGGTTGCCTAGGCGTGCTAGTCGAGATTCAATCTGACAAATGCCGTCAGGTTGAATCGAAACCAATGACCGCTTTGCAGTCGATAGCTGTTGCAGCGCTGATAAACTGCTGGCAGGCTGCAGTTGACCCAAAGCGGACATCCGAATAAGAGCCGCCAAATACACGGATGCATTAGCCTGGACAGATTTCTCACTCTGAAAGCAGTGTGGATCTGCCAAAAATGAGGCAATACGTGAAAAACAAAGTGGCAATAGTTACAGGAGCCAGCTCCGGGATCGGTACAGCAATTGTCTTGCGACTCGCGGATGACGGTTTTCTCGTTATGGCGGCAGGGCGGGACCATGCACGCACTGAGCTTCTTCGCGACCAGAGCCAGAACATCCAAACCTGGATCGGCGATATTACTTCTCCGGAAGCGTGTGCAGATTTGGTGGCAAGTTGCATCGACAGGTTTGGTCGACTTGATTTGCTTGTCAACAATGCCGGCATTTACGAGGCAGCAAACGCGGAACACACTTCTGATGAGAATTGGTCGCAGACAATAGCAATTAATCTAAGTGCGCCGTTTTATTTGAGTCGTGAGGCCATGCCACATTTGCGCGAAAAGAAAGGCGTTATTTTGAACATGGCGTCGGATTGGGGACTGGTCGGCGGTAGGGAAGGGGTCGCCTATTGCGCCAGCAAGGGCGGCGTTGTTCTCATGACTAAAGCGATGGCACTTGATCACGCAGCAGAGGGTATTCGTGTCAACGCGATTTGTCCGGGCGATGTTGAAACGCCGATGTTGTATGAGGATGGAGCAGCACGTGGACTTGGTCCGGAGGAGGCGCTCAAGGAAGCCGCCAAAGGAAGCCCGACCGGCAGGGTAACAGCGCCGGAAGAGGTTGCTGCGCTGGTCGCATTTTTGGCTTCCGATGCCGCTGCGCAAATAACTGGAGCTGCAATTCCCATCGATGGTGGAAATGTAGCCTGACGTCCGCTTCTGGCCGAAAGTAGCCGCTGCTGATGGTGAGTGGCTGCTTTACCCCATAAGCAGCCGCTGAGCTATAATAGGTATGAGAGGCCGCTGTTGACCCAAAGCAGACATGCATGCATTCCTCATGAATTGGTCGTGAATGACAAATGGACCTGAAGTGTATGAATCTCAAGTCAAGACGATAGTTACAACTATCCTGATCACCGTGTTTTCGGTTACGCCCGGGGTTGCCCAAAAACATGATTCTCAGTGGCGACAGTTATTCAACGGCCACGACCTGCGCAATTGGAATCATGTTGGTGACGGCAGCTTTATTGTTGAGAATGGCATTCTCAAATCAGTGGGCGGTATGGGACTGCTTTGGTATACGCCCGAAAAATTCGGCCGTGCCGTGATTCGAGTTGAGTACAAGAATCCGGACGGAGCAAATTCAGGCATATTCATCCGTATTCCAGAAGTTCCGACTGAGCCCTGGATGCCCGTCAATCGTGGGTACGAAGTACAAATAGATGGATCAGGAGACGATCACCACATTACAGGCGCTTTGTATTCATTTACGAAAGCGGCTGCTCGACCCGAAGTAGCTGACGAATGGAATACGCTGGAGATATCCTTATTCGATGATCGAACAGTCGTGCGAGTGAATGGCGTGTCCGTCACTGACTTCGTGGAGGGTCAAGAAGTCCCGCCAAAGAAGGAATGGTACGAGCCAGACCGAGGAACACGATCAAACACTGGATACATCGGCATTCAGAATCACTTTCCAGAAGATACGGTCTATTTCCGTGAAATTAGTGTCCGCCCTTTAAGTGAGGACGATTGAGCGACGAGCCCAGACGGAAGCATGTGTGGCGACCTTGGTCCCAATTGGTTCGAGAGCGACCGCTTTTGGCCGAAAGCAGCCGCTGCTGGCACTGAGTGGCGAGTGTCCGCTTTACCCCAATACCAGCCGCTCGGCTGCTAAACTGGTGAGAGGCTGCTATTGACCCAAAGGAGACATTGGTGACGATACGATCGGGTATGAATTCTTTGTAACAATTTCACGCTGCTGGGATTGTAACAGTAACATCCGACTTTTCGAGGAGTTACTTGCGTGCGCATCGTATCAAGCGGTTTGGCCCTGTTAATCGTATTGCTAGTTGGCCCGGCATATTCATCGGAGCCGCTGGCGTTGCCGCCGCCTGACGGTCCTTTTCGCGTTGGCACAACGGTCTGGCATATGATCGATAGTTCGCGAGAAGACCGCCTGACCGAGGCGAAGTGGGATCGGCGAGAATTGATGGTCCAAGCATGGTATCCAACGTGCGACGACTCGTCTAAGCGTGCACCGTATGCCAGCGATATGAGTATGGTAACAAACGCTATGCCGGGCGCGTCAGTAGCCAAATCAAATGGCCAACTGCCCATAATAATGATCGCACCTGGCCGAGGTGTGCCTGGCTCTTCCTATACGGCAGTCGCCGAATCATTGGCGAGTGATGGCTTCATGGTGGTCGCCGTTGACAGTCCGCACTCAGGACGGGTTGCTTATCCCGATGGGCGAGTGGTGCCGCCGTCAAGTCTTTACCGGATGCCCCCGGGCCTAATTAGCGGACCATACGAAAAGGTGGACGCATTTTTCGAGCCTGCCGCCGTCCAAGGCGGGCTTGATCTAATATTTGTGCTCAATGAGTTGGCGAAGTTGAATGCTGATGATCCTGCTGGCCGGCTGACGGCAAAACTGGACCTGACCCGGGTAGGCATTTTCGGCCACTCGCTTGGTGGTCGGATTGCAGGAGCGGCTGTCGCGAAAGACGGACGATTCGTCGCGATAATGTTTGTGGAGGGTATAGCACCGCGCCAAGAGCGTCGCGACGGCCTTAATGCAGCAGTAGCGATGTTGCTAAGCGCCGGAACTTACCCGTACGCCATCAACAATGTCAGGGAGTTGGTCCCGAACAGGCGCAATGACGTCTTCATCATGAAAATCGACGAATTTGAACACAACTCAGTTACCGACAGGTTGTTTCTCGGAAATGACCCTGAGAACAGTATTAACGCATTGGACAATATCGCTCTCACGCGCGAGATCGCGTTCACGTTTTTTGATCGCTACTTGCGGGCAGCCAGCCTGGACATCGACGCATCTGGAATCTGGCCAAGCAGAGTGAGTATCGAGTCTCACCCGCGTTTTTCAGACAGTGCTGTCAAATAAAGCCTGACAATTGGCTCCCGATACTAATTCCGTCGCTGACTCCCGGGAAGATCAACTCATGCGGCGGACTGCGAAAGGTGACCAGCGGGCGATGGAGCAGCTCTACGGGCTAACTGCGAAGGCACTATACAATTACGTGCGTCGGCTCGGCTCCGATGCGGAGAGCGGCGAGGACCTTCTCCAGATAACGTTTCTGAATGCCTGGAAGTCGCGGCGCAGCTTTCGTGGCAGCGGTGCGAGAGCATGGCTCTTTACAATTGCACGCAATGCCTATTTCAGGCATCAGCGGGGGCGGCGCCGTGACGGGGACGTGAGGTTGGTCGCAAACGAGCCAGTTACGCCCTCACAAGAGCACGCGGCAACCGATCTGGCTCGACGAATTGAGATGGTTCTGAGCCAGATTGATTCGGCCTCTCGCGAAGCTGTCATCCTGTCGCGGGTCTCAGGCCTGTCGTGCCGGGAGATCGCTCAGGTACTGCAAATTTCAGAGAGCAACGTCCGCGTGCGAATTCATCGCGGACTCACCAGACTGAAGGAGGTACTCGAACCATGAACCGACAAGATGAGCAACGCAAATTGTGGCGCGACGTGTTCGGTAGTGATACAGAAGCAATCTGGCAAGCATTTTCAGAGAGAACCGCTCCGCCGCTGAATGTTCGATTTGAACCCCAATCAAGTGTTCGAAAGTGGCGTTGGGCGACTGCCGCCGCGGCAGGTCTGGCTAGTCTATCGTTGCTGTGGAATTTGCACATCAGTACACAACTTGCTAGCACACGCACGGAATATGCGCTGGCACTCCTTGAGACCGGCTCCTCCCCGGTCAGGCTGCAAGCGCTGGAGCGACTAAGCAACAGCAAATTATCACCCGCCGGCGTCATTGCAATCAGAAAAGTGGTTTCGAGGAGCCGCGACCCTGGTGTTCAGCTTGCCGCCCTGGACGTTCTTATAGGCAGCGGCAGTCTGGACGTACAGCTGGATACGCAAGAACTACTACAGCAAGTCACGTACAACCGAGCATTTATTGAAATTTCGCTGAGGATGCGTCCCGACGAGCAAAGGACAACTTTATGACCACCCGATCAGTCTTGTGCGTCCTATGGCCCATTTTGACTTGTTCGGCGCAGGCCGAGCTGCTTGAACTGGATGATGTTGCCAGTGCGGAGCGCCTTGTTGTCAGGGCATGGCAAGCGACTGTGGAGCTTCGTGAATCGAAAGACGGCGGGTTGACTGTCGACTATGAGTGCACAAGCGCCAATTCACCCGATAGCGACGACTTACGAGAGGTCGGTGGTGGCAGAGAGCGCCCAGATCTTAGGCGTTTTGATGGAATAATCATGCTCGTTGCGACGGACGTCACAGGCTACTGCCAGCTGCGAATAGTGGCCCCAGCGACGTTGGACGTTGAACTGCAGGTCACAGATAAGGGGAGTATCTCAGTTTACGGATGGCCGTCCAGCCTGGCCGCCTGGTTGGCGGTCGGCGATCTCAAGGTCGTTCAGCAAATGGGTCCTTTCTCGGTAACAGCGATGAGCGGTGAGGCGTCTGTTGAACTGGCTGTCCAGGCACTTTCCTCTGACAGTGGTATAACCGCAGCTAACGGCAATGTCGTATTGACGGTACTTGGCAGACCGGCAGTGACGATTCGTGCACAGGCGCCCCAGGGCAGGATAAAATCGAATCTGGAAGAAGACTTTGCTATCGAAACCCACAATGGACAGGATTGGTCAACGGCACGGTTGTCGGGCGGCGGCGCGATCATTACCCTCCGCAACCTCAATTCAGACATTGCGATTCTCGGTTCCGACGATCGCCCGTAACGATATATTGCGATACAACGGAAGACTCGAAGCGTCCAAGTGCTATCGGATGGTCTGCAAACAGATCACTTTGCACGATGTCATCGCCCACGTGATTTTTCATTAACCGG
>PVMK01152889.1_pt1 | contig 34844 bp, 30 predicted proteins | sample 1853481 | NCBI WGS metagenome assembly PVMK01 (sample SAMN08533507, study PRJNA380276) | Marine sediment metagenome, whole genome shotgun sequencing project. | reverse complement strand
TTCCAGCCAGAAGCCTGTTTTTTCGCCGGTATCACCCAGTTGATCATGTGAGGTCAAGACAATAAGTACGTTCATCAATCAGCTCCTAGAAAATTTGTTTCAGTTGTTGGCCGGGGGGTAAAAATTACACTTACCTTAAACCAATTGCTTAGGGCTACGCCAGTGGTGGGAACGCAGCGCAGAAATATAGAATGTCGGCTTGTGGCCGGGTGCGGTTATTAGCGTTGTTAAAAATCATGCTTAATCAATAGCCGCTCATTGGCGGGAAGCGGAATGTCGACCTGGTATGACCTATAGCTGGAAACGGCCGAGCCTGTGTGAAAACCCAGAACTCGAAATCTCAAATGGGAATCACTCTTTATATTTCTTGGTTTTAAAGCTTGATGTGGGGTTTTTTTACCAAAATAAGCAGATGGATGGCTCATTTGTTAGGTATTGTCCCAAAAACAACGACCACCAAATAGTTTTCACACACCCTCGGCCAGGTAGACGGTGGCGAAACAACTATGGGCGGTCGATTTGATCTAATTTCTCCAGATCGGCTAAGACAATTTTCATCATGTCCACACCAAAAGGTTCTGGTATCAACTTTTCTCTGTAGTCTTGTTCAATCGCCATCAGCGCTTTCCACGTACGCTTGGCACCCGGATTTCTGTGTAGATACCCCGCGAAATCATGAACGCCCACGTTGGCTTCGATGCCCAGCTGCCGCATAGCGTATGACGTCCAATACGCATCAGCCCACTCCTTTCGGATAAGGGCATCATAGATGGCTGCTTCTGCGGGATCTAGGTCTTCAACCCCAGCATTTCCTTTCACCCATATTGCTGCGTTTTCAATCGTGCCGTTGCGCTGCTCATAGAAGCTTTCCACTAGACTGAACCCTGCCTCAACCGAAGCAACACGCTGCTCCTGTCGTAGCTGTAAACCAACGAATACTAGCGACGCAACTATCGCTGTGGCACCAACAAGCTCGGCGATTGCTTTCCAGCTAATGGATTTCAAAAAAACTCCTGAGTGTAGGCTCTAATAAGGAATGCTAAGTTACGTTTGTAACAGTCTGCTTCGAGTCACTAGCAGTCGTTCATAAGTCTATCACGCGAATGACTATATCTGGCCGAGGGTAATGGGATAGTCGCTTCTACTCTAACCGGCATTTAAATGTCAAAGTGGTGAATGTGAGTTCCCACTAATCAGAGAGAGGCGACCAAGATGAAGATTACAACAGTAGGTATCTTTCCTTTTCACGCCATCGTTTACATGTAAGGCGTGTATTTGTCATTTTTTATAGATTTAACGTATTGATATTAAAAGACTAATAAACGTGCGTTTAATAAGGAATCTGGTGCTCTATCCTACTGAGCTACGGGCGCTTTAAAGAAGGGGGCATTTTAACCGCTGTTTACCGGTTTGCGTATGCCAAACGAAAATTAATTGGTAATAGCATGATTGCTAACCAGGGCAATTTGACCACTATTCAGATTGATGGCAAGGCGGCTGATATGGCTAATGCCAAAGGTTTTGAAATCGGCCATTAATTGCCATCTACTGTTGCCGGGCGAGCGTTTGTATAGCTTGCTACCGTTACCGCTCCAGTAGTTGCCATTTGCGTCTATGGTGAAATCCTCGTTGTTGGGGAATAGCGGCATCACGCCTCTGACTTGCCTGGTTTCAGGATCAAAAGCTGCTATCTGCCAGGGTTCGCGGTTTTTATCAACAAACAGAATTTCGCTCGTCTGAGGGTGTTTGCGTATGCTGCGGCCGATATTGTTAGCAACCAGACTGGTGTTTTTGTTGTCGAGACTGGCGGTTTGCAAAGTGAAACTGTCACCGAGGATAAACATGGCCACTTCGCTGTTATTGATCCAGGCGTGGTAGCCAACAGGTTCAATATCTGCTAACAGCAAATCCATATTGCCGCTGGCCACATTGATGGCCCACAAACGTTGTTTCTGATCCGCCTCAACCTGGATGACAGACAATGCCTTACGTCCGGGAATTGGGATGGGCGAATACTCGCTTTCGGGTGTGTTGCTCACCATGGTGGTGGTTGATGTTTTGCTGTGGAAAGCAGCTATATCTGTTTGCGTCGTTTCACCATCAGATATTTCACGAGTGTAGTAAATGACCGAGCCATCTTCGGAAAAATGTGGTTGATTGTTGTAGCCACTGCCGGTGTTTATCTTGACAGGTTCAGTTGGCACGCCATTGGCAATCCTGGCCAGCCATATGTCTGTGCCTGGCAGTTCCTGTGCGAACAGCTTGCCGGCAAAGGTCGTGGCAATCATGGCCAAACTAAATGAGAGCAACTTAATCATCAAAACGCGTCCTTCAATACGATCAATTCATCTGTGATGATATCTTTGCGCCAACCCAGGAACCGTTCAGGCAGTGGTTCATCCTGCGGTGACAGGATCAGGCTTTCCAGTTCACGTTTGGATGCGAGCAGGGCAGGGTCCACATCCAGTTCTGTCGCTTTACCCAGCACAAGTCTGCGCATATCGGACATCAACTTGCGATGTTCCGGTTGCAGCATGTCCGGGGCTTGGGCGCTAATACCTTCCTGGAGGATTTGATCAATGATGGCAATCAGATTGTGTCCGTTACGCTGTATCGCTTTTGGGTGCCAGATATCCAGTTCAGACAAGGCATCCAGACTGTCAGGTTGCTGGTTGGCAATGGTCAGCAGGGCGGTGTCTTTAATAACAAAACCACGGGCCAGGTTTCGTCTTTCAGCTTCTTTATCCCGCCAAGTGGCCAGTGACTGCAAAATCGCCAGCGAAGCACCATCAAGCCGACTATTACCGTTGATTCTTTTCCAGGCCTGCTCGGGGTCTGCCGGTGTTTGCGCCTTGTTCAGCAAACGGGCGCAGTCTTCGGCTAACCAGTTTTCCCTGCCCAGGTCTTGCAAACGGGTGAGAAGTTGCCTGTGCATCATTGGTAACAGGACGACATCCAGCGCGGCGTAATGTAGCTGGGCTGGACGTAGTGGCCGCTTACACCAGTTTGAGCGTGTCTCACCTTTATCGACGATGATACCAAGCAGCCATTCGACTGTTTTGTGATAACCCATTTGTAAGGACTCGCCCAGCATGGCACAGGCAATCTGTGTGTCAAACAGCGGTTCCGGGACGGTTCCGGTTGTGTAAAGAAGGACGTCCAGGTCTTCGGACGGTGCGTGCAGAATTTTTACAATGTTCTTATCTTCTAACAGTGCTGCCAATGGGTGAAGAGGGCCAGTTTTCAGTGGGTCAACCAGCCACACCCTTTCACCATCCGAGAGCTGTACCAGTCCGAGTTCCGCCCGCCAGGTTCTCTCCCGCACAAATTCCGTATCGATGCCGATGACTTCGCACCCAAGCCATGTTTCGATGGCTTGTTGAAGCTGCTCGGCGGATTCAACCATAATGGGTTGGTCGGCAGCAGCGAGCGCAATGTTAATTTCACTTTGATTAATCATTCAGGGTGTGATAATTCGCTTTTTAAAGCAAAGGTTATTGCTTGTTTGTTCAAGGTTTTATTGTGTTTTCTTATGCTTGTTGTTACAGAGTTTCTGAGTTATGGTTGCATGCTGTATACGGCCATGGCAACTTCGTAGCAGAAACCTTAACATGACAGGGGCTACGGGCAAGGGAAATTGCATGTTTGCCAGTAAAAACACCTTCAGATTTTTTATGCGACTGATTTTACTCAGTGCATTCTTATGGGTGTTAAATTCGTCTGCTCAACAGCAGTCAGCGGAATTAGTTGAGGATCAGGATTCAGCTGAAGAGCGCCGTATTGAACGTTTGGGTGAAACCAGTTCAGACGAATGGGAGATGGATCTGACCTTGCCCAGCGCGGTAACTGTTGCCTTGCCAAGCGGTGGTGATGTCAAGCTGCCGGATGCAGATCAAAATAAAAAGCTACAGGAATTGTTAGCGAGCCTGGCAGCAAACCCGGGCAATGCGCGGGCGCTCGCGCAACTCAATGCCTTGTTGGCTGATGTTCTCGTCCAGACTAATAGCATGATGGATGAAGGCTTCCTTGATGAGACTGAGCAACTGTTTCTGGTGATACATTCGATTGATCCCGGTTTTCGCGGCCTAAGCAGGGTAAAAAAGCGCCTGAAAGTTCTGAGGGAAGCAGAAGGCCTGGTGACAGCAGCTAATACCGCACTGGAGTCGCAACGAATTCTGGAGCCGGAAAATGACAATGCCCTTTATTATTTCAACCTGGCCTTGCGCAAAAACCCACGGAACCAGGCGGCTAAACTGGGGTTGTTAAGGGTACAGACAGAGCTCGTCGGGCTGGCGCTGGAGTCCGCCCGTGAACTTGATTTTGAAACCACTGAAGCCTGGCTATTAGAAGCATCAGCTATTCTGGAAGACCAGCAACTGATTGAGAATGCCCGTATTGAGGTGGTTACGTTTAAGCAGGAGCGTGCTGCTGAACTGGAAGAGAATGCCATCAATGCGATGAACTCAGGAGATTTCATCCTGGCCGACTTCAATATCATCGATCTTATTGCCCTCGGAGGGCAAGAGGAGCGACTTAAAACCTTACGACCAAGGCTTGTTGAAGCACGCGTATACGGTGGCTTTGAACCAGGGCAGGTCATCAGTGATGATTTATTGAAATCGGGAGGCAAGGCACCGGATATCATTGTCATTAATCCTGGAAGTTTTCGGATGGGATCCAGAGACAGTGCTGAAGGGGCTTCCGATAATGAGAAACCTCGGCACAGGGTAACAATCGAGCGTGGTTTTGGTCTGGGTATCAGGGAAGTGAGTGTTGCAGAATTCCGACTTTTTATTGAGAACACTGGCTACCGAACCGCTGCGGAGCGTTCCGGACGCTCCCGCGTGTACGATGAAGCCGCCGGGCGATTGACAAAACGCGAGGGGGTTAACTGGCAACATGACTACACCGGTGAAAAAGCCGAGCCGGGTATACCCGTCATGCATGTCTCAGTGCTCGATGCCCTGGCATACGTAAAGTGGCTGGCAACTGAAACCGAAAAGAGTTACAGGCTGCCGTCCGAGGCCGAATATGAATATGTAGCCAGGGCGGGCGGCAAAGCGACTTATTGGTGGGGAGAGGGTTCGCCACTTGAAACTGTGGAAAACCTGACGGGCGACCGCGACAAATCACCGACCAGACGGAAATGGACCACTGCTTTCAAAAAGTATGGTGATGGCCATTGGGGGCCTGCAGTTACCGGCTCTATTGGTAAAGGTGAGTTGGTTCACCCAATGGGTCTCTATGATATTGCCGGTAATGTCAGCGAATGGACGGAAGATTGCTGGCACGACAATTATATCAAGGCACCTCTGGATGGTTCGGCCTGGGTTAACCCCGGTTGTAATCGCCGGGTCGTTCGTGGTGGGTATTGGGCCGGTTCGCCTCTGCGGACCCGTGCTGCATTCCGGATTGCTGCTGAAGTTAACACTTATGGCCCTGTGGTAGGTTTTAGAATCGCCCGGGATCTTTGATTTTTCTTTTGCGACGCGTTCGCTTGCAGGGTTCTTAATCCCTGTCTTGTAACTCCGTGTTGATGATCAGGGCGAGGTGGGAAGCCGCTGAACTTATTTGTTTTTGTGTAAGTTCCCAGCTTTTCTGTACATAGATTTCATCGATACTCTTTGTTGATGGGTATACTGCTTGTTTGGCCAGTTTGTGCGACTCATTTGTCCAGTCATTCACCATTTCCGGCGACCAGTTGAAATTTACCTTGGTAACCGGTGATGTGTCTAGCAGCCTGACAAGATTTTGCCAGCTACCGGCATGCTGATTGATCAGCTCAAAATCCCAAAAACCGTGTAGGTTCATCTGCTCGCCTTTGTAAATAATATCAAAGTTATTGCCGCCACGATCATCTTCGAAACCGGCGTGCAGCGGTTGATGCAGATCACCAACCAGGTGGCAAAGCCAGGCGAATGCCTGCCAGCGTTGCTCCCTGGGAGACTCCCGGTTGGCCAACTCGGTAGCATAGCGTTTGATCGCCTGGGTCGCACATTGCTGATCCAGGCAATCCCTGGATTCGAGGTAGACAAAATCACCACGGGGGATATTGATATAGTGGAGGCGTGCACTCCAGTCCCATTCTTCGCTTTCGCGAATTTCATCAGGCCAGTTGCAGGCCTTTGCCATGGCTTGCTCATCCAATGGGCCGATTATGTTCTCGAGCTCATGCCGGGGTTCAGCCGGTAATTGATTAATTGCCAGGATACCGATCGAAGTATGTCCATCAGCACTCCATGCCAGCGTATCGGTGCTATACCCAAACATAGCGCAGCTGGCAAATGTAAGGCAGATTATGCGGCTAAAAATGGTGCGGGAATTATTTAACATTTGAATTATGGTGCCGGAGGTCGGACTCGAACCGACACTTTGTTGCCAAAACGGGATTTTGAATCCCGCGCGTCTACCAATTTCGCCACTCCGGCAGGATTTGCAAGGCGCAAAGTATATATTTGCATGGCCGGTGACGCCAGCATTTCAATCAACTTTCTGCACCTTTAGTGATATGCAGCTCACCTTTTATCAGCGAGCCCGTCTTCAACCCATATTCGGCTGAAATAAGCCACGATATGCGGGTTGAAATGATCGTAATCGACCAGAAAAGCATCATGGCCCATCAGTGAATCCAAATTAGCAAAGCTGGTATCTATTCCGTTTTCCAAAAGCGCGTCAGCAATGGCTTTTTGTTGGTAGACGGGGAACAGCAGATCGGTTTGCACGCCGAGTACGCAAGCTGTTTTCAATTTGATGTTCGCCAGTGCAGAGGTCAGGTCCGGAAAACCATCAGCTGCATCGAACCAGTCCATGGAACGTGACAGGTAAAGGTAGCTGCACGGGTCGAATGAACGGACGAAGCGGCGGGCGGCGGCCTCAAGATAGGACTCAACTTCAAAATTCATTCCCAAACAGCTCGGTCGGGAAAATAGTCCTGTTTACGCCGGCCAAAGCGGGTTCGCCATTCCTCGGATGAGCGATAGGACAGCATGCCCAGCTTGCGTGCCATCCTCATTCCCCTTTACGGGCCAATTTTCTTCATCATAGTTTCCGTCATTCCAGTCCGGGTCAGAAACTATAAGCTCTCTTTGCAACGAACGTATGGCAATGCTGAATGGTGCCGAATTCGGTGAGCTGGATATTGTCAGGAAGTGGCGCGCGCCTTGTGGATTATTCTGCAAGTAGGCCAGTGCGCTCATGCCACCCATGGATGGCCCGCACATGGTGCATAATTGATCAATACCCAGGTGGTCTACCAGTATTTGTGCTGTCTTTGCGATGTCCTCAACGCACAGTTCCGGGAAATCCAGTCTGTATGGTTTGCCGGTTAACGGGTTTTCACTGGCCGGTCCGCTTGAACCTTTACAACTACCCAGTGAATTCAGGCTGATAACATAAAACCGGTCTGTGTCGATGGGGTCGCCGGGCCCGACCATTGGTTCCCACCAACCTGGTGATGGATCTTTTTCGCAGGATGTTGCATGCGCACTTGGCGAGAGGCCTGTGAGAATCAATACCGCATTGGAGCGGTCGGCATTAAGCTCGCCCCAAGTCTCATATGCCAGCGTGAACGATGGCAATACACCGCCTTTCTTCATGGTCAAAGGCTCATCAATATGTAGAAACAGGGTTGCTGATGTCATAGGGTATGATTCATATTAGATTTATATTAATGATAGCGTGTGGACAACAGAAATGCGCGTTGTAAGAACATTGAACCAATCGAAAACCAGCATGAATATCGATAAATCCGGACTCGTCAACAGTAGCCAGAGGGGTGTCCACCCGCACCTGGAAAAACAACTGCGCAGGCACCTGAAAGTTCCGTGGTTGCAGCCTTTCCATCTTCCGACAGTTGAAGTTTATCGCCAGTTGGAAAACACAGGTGTTTTTTCAACAGGTCAGCCAATTATTCTGGATTCTGGTTGTGGAACGGGGAAAAGTACGCAACGACTTGCTGAGTTGTGGCCCCGGTACATCGTGATCGGTGTAGACCGTTCGCATGTCCGTCTGGCCAGGAGTGGTGTAAATTCCAGCTTCTTTCGCAACGGTAATTGCATCCTGTTAAGAGCGGAATTAACCACCCTCTGGCGATTGATGGTAAAAGACGGGCACACACCTGAGCGGAATTTGCTGTTTTACCCCAATCCATCGCCAAAACCCGGTCATTTGTCCCGGCGTTGGCACGGACATCCGGTATTTCCCCAACTCCTGTGTTTGGGCGGTGAAATTGAGTTACGTTGTAACTGGGAGATCTATGCGCTGGAGTTTGCCCGGGCGGTAAATTTTGTAAGCGGTGCGAATGTTGAAATAGAAAAGTTCCAGCCTGAAAGCGGCATTTCACCCTTTGAGCAAAAGTACCTCGAGCGTGGTCAGCCATTGTTTTTGGTGCGAGTGCCCGCGCAGATTACCGAAAGCTTTCGCCTATCTCGGTTGACCGTCTGATTTTCCAGCCAGTTTTACCGTCCTATTCAGTTTCGGCTTCCACTTTAGCGGGTGGAGTGTAGTGATGAATATCCTCAAGACTGTTGTAAATAAAAGTCACAAACTGGGCTGGTTTGATCCAGATTTTGCCCAGCGCTTCATCCCACTCTTCGGTTGGTTTGGAGGCGATAATCTGTTGCAAGTTCATATCCTGATCAATTAATGCCTGCACATTGGTACTGGCTTTAATCAGGAAATCCCTGTAGTTCTTCAGGTCCTCCGTCATTGCCAGTTGTCCGTGGCCGGGAATGATACGTGTGGATTCATTCGCCATTGACAGGGCAAGGCCGGCCGCGTTGACCATTCCCTCGATGGAACCGCCTGCGTCCAGATCAACATAGGGGTACATACCGTTAAAAAACATATCGCCCATATGGATTACGTTACTGGCCGGGAAGTGTATGATGCTGTCGCCATCGGTATGACCGTTGGCGACGTAATAAGCAGTTGCGGTCTCACCATTGAGATGTAATGACATCCGGTCATTGAAAGTCACTACCGGCAAGGCTGCCTTTGCATAAGGTGGGGTGGTACTGGTCATAAAAATGCTGACCTGCTCGGTGGTCATTCTTTTATGGATGTTATCGTGCGCAATAATGATCGCACCGGCACCACCGATGGTCTCGTTGCCGCCGGTATGGTCGGCATGATAATGCGTATTGATGACAAACCTGATCGGTTTATCACTGATTTTCCGGATGGCCTGCAATAACTCTTTGGTTACCGGTCTGACTTGATCATCGATGATGTAAAGGCCATCTTCACCGGTGGAAATACCTACATTGCCACCACGTCCCATGAGCATGTAAACCGTGTCAGAAAGTTGAAAAGTCTTGAATTCAACCTTCTTTTCCTCGGCCGGTGTACTGCTTATCGTTGCAAAAAGTATCGCGATTAACAGCAAAGCTCTCATGTGCCTGTCCTTTATCCGTCGATTTAGGAGCTCCTACGGTACACGCTGATCAAGGTGTAGTGCAATCGCTGTTACGGCTTTTGTATCAACGGTGACGACGTTGGCCTGGTAGTCCCCCGGCGCTGCATTGGCTATACCGGCCATGGAGATACGCGCGCTGATGTCCACTTTCTCAAAATCCTGCAGTGACATCCCGGGACGCAGAAGGTCGGCATCGCTGAAACGCAATGACATTGGAAATCCTTCCGGTGCGATGCGTTTGACCGCAAGTGGCATGCCAACGGCGCCGGCTGGATGGATAAATACAAACAGTGCGGCATTGGCAGGGATTGCTCCAGCCAGTTCATCGGCAATTGTTAAGGCGACCGGGATATTAAATTCTGTTGCAACCACTTCCTGAACGGCAGGTTCTGGAACAGCAGCTTCTGGAACGGCTGCCACTGGCGTTGTTTGCCCCATCCTGGTTTGCGCCATTTCGATTTGTTGGCCTACTGACTGTGCGGCGCCGGATGCGGGATCAAGCTGAGCCAATAATTGCTGCCACACTGCAATTGCCTGGGTTTCATCACCTTCCTGTGTGGCTGCCATACCAAGTAACCACAGTCCTTTTTGTTGGTGTGGATCAATCGCTAGCGCCGATTCAATCAATTGTTTTGATTCCGGAGAAATTTGAGCCTGCCCGGATGCGAACAGCCTGGCCTCGGCCAGTTCAATCATGATCATGGGTGTATCAGGTACCAGACGGTTGGCGTTGGTCAGGGCGGTCACTGCTTCTGCATAGCGCTGCATGGTTTTAAGGCTGCGCCCGAGGATTAACCAGCCCTCGGAGTCATCCGGGTTGTCAGCCATACGCTGTTGCAACTGGGCAACCATATCTTCCATTTCTGGTTGCTGTGACGAGTGGGGTTGTTGAGTTTGCGCTGCTTGCGGTGGTGTGACCGTGGGAATATTGATGGCCTCCGGGGTACCAATGTACTGGTACAGAAGAAGACCGGCCAGTGGGATGGTAATCAATACCAGCATACCAATGATACGTTCCTTTGCGGAACCGGCAAGAAATGGCCAGCTTACAGCCGCAGCGGGTACAGCGAGCAAAACGATAGCAATAATCCAGAAATTCATTCAGGTTTTCTCATGTTTGAACGACTTGATCGTGAAAATCAGTCTTTTGTTTCTTTGTCTGTTTCAAGTAATGCAGTGCGTTTGCTGATACTGGAGCGCAGAATCAACGCGCCGATCAGCAATAGCACCAATGGCGCCAGCCACAACAGGTAAGTATTTTTCTGTACCGGAGGGCGGTAGAGTACGAAATCCCCGTAGCGGGTGACCAGAAACTCCTTGATCTGTTTGTTGGTTCGTCCTGCCAATACCATTTCATGCACTTCACGGCGTAGATCATGCGCTAATGGTGCATCTGAATCGGCCAGGTTCTGGTTTTGACAAACCAGGCAGCGTAATTCTTCGGTCAGTTTGTTAAACCGTTCCTGTTGCTGCTGGTTCGCGAACACCAGCGGCTCCTGCACAGCTGTTTTCTGTGCGAAAGCGGACAAAGAAACAGTGAACAGAAATAAAACTATAAAGAATTTATGAATTCTCATCAGTTTCCGGACTCCATGGAAGCGATGCGCGGCAGAATCTCGGTCTCGATGATGTCATGCGTCATCGCCCCAAGCTGTTTGAAAACAATCACACCGGAAGGATCGACCAGGAATGATTCAGGTGCTGCATAAACACCGAAATCAATACTGATTCTCCCATCCATGTCGACCAGGGTGACCTCGTAAGGGTTGCCAAATTTAGCCAGCCAGGCATGTGCGTCCGCAGTCTCATCGCGAAAATTAAAGCCGATAACACGCAGGGCACCTGACCTTGCCAGATCTGTAATAACAGGATGCTCTACCCGGCAGGTAACGCACCAGCTTGCCCAGAAGTTGACCAGGTAAGGTGTACCGAGAAAGGACTCCTTCGACATGGTTTGTTCCGGTTCTCCCAGAACAGGCAGGTTAAACGCGGGTGCCGGTTTATCAATTAATGGCGAAGGGAGCTGCGTTTTGCGGTCGGATATTTTCAATCCGACAACCAGTAAAACTACCAGCACTATGAATGCCATCAAGGGCAGGGCGCGACTATTCATGCCGTAGCCTCATTGGTTCCTGTTGGCTGTGTTTCACTGGCCCGTACTTTGCGCCGGTAACGCTTGTTTCCGGCCGCAAGAAATCCACCGAACATCATCAATATGGTACCCAGCCATATCCAGCGTATAAATGGCTTGTAATAGATTCGTACTGCCCAGGCCTGGCCCCTGTCATCCAGTGGTTCACCCAGCGATACGTAAAGATCACGTGTGAACCCGGGATCGATGGCGGCTTCGGTCATGCTGCTACCACGCTGGGCATATTGACGTTTCTGGGGGTAGAGCCGGGCGACTTCACGGTCACCCTTGGTAACTATGAACTCGCCTTCATTAGCTGAGTAATTTGGGCCCTGAACGATACGGATACCGGTAAATTTAAACGTATAACCGGACATCACATGTTGATCGCCAGCTTCCATGCGCAAGTGTTGTTCACTGCTGATGGCGCTGGTCAAACTGACACCAATCAGGAATACACCTAAACCCACGTGGGCAAGTGTCATGGCGAGTATGCTTGCAGGTATCATGAAGTGTTTTTTCCTGGACATATGTTGTCCGACATAAAACAGACTGCCTGCAGTGACCCAGACACCGCCGCTGACGCCGGCAGCGGCTATTAATCCAATGCCTGGTACCATTATCCAGACACCCGCGCCAACTACCAAAGATATCAGCAGTGGCCAGAGTAGCTTGCCAGCGAGTCTGCTGGCGCTGTCCTGTTGCCATCTGGTGTAAATGCCGATTGGTAAGGCAAGAACAATTGGCACCAGTAACCAGGAAAACAGGAAACCAAAATAGGGTGGTCCAACAGATATCTTACCGGCGCCGAGGGCATCTATAAGCAAGGGGTATAAAGTGCCGGTCAAAACCATGGCCGCCATGACAGTAAATACCAGGTTATTGATCAGCAGTAGTGTTTCGCGGGAAAGCCCGGCAAAACCGCCACCCTGGATCATTTTGGGTGCACGCGCTGCATATAAGGCAAGTGAACCGCCAACGACCAGTGCAAGGTAGACCAGGATGAAAATGCCACGGGTAGGGTCGGATGCAAAAGCATGTACCGAGGTCAGCACCCCGGAGCGTACCAGGAAGGTACCCAGCAAGCTAAGTGAAAATGCAGACAGGGCAAGCAATAAAGTCCAGTTACCGAATGCACCGCGCTTTTCAGTTACGGCCTGAGAATGGATCAATGCGGATCCAACCAACCAGGGCATAAAGGAGGCGTTCTCAACGGGATCCCAGAACCACCAGCCACCCCAACCAAGCTCGTAATAGGCCCACCAGCTGCCCAGTGAGATACCGATGGTCAGAAATGACCAGGCGACCAGCGTCCAGGGGCGCGACCAGCGTACCCAGTCACGGCTTACTTCGCCGCCGAGCAATGCCGCCACTGCAAACGCAAATGCAACTGAAAAACCCACATAACCCATGTAGAGCAACGGCGGGTGAATGATCAGGCCGAAGTCCTGTAGTAACGGGTTCAGATCCAGACCTTCAACAGCCGAGGGAATTAAACGTCCGAAAGGATTCGAGGTAAACAGGATAAACAACAAAAAACCCATTGAAACCCAGCCCAGCACTGCGAGCACCCTGGCCCTGAAGACTTCAGGCAGTCTTTTGCTGAACAGTGCAACCGCAGCTATCCATGTGCCAAGTATCAGTTCCCAGAGCAATAATGAGCCTTCATGAGCGCTCCAGACAGCTGAATACCGGTAATGTAAAGGCAGCAATGAATTGCTATTGCGGGCCACGTACTCGACGGAAAAGTCCTGGTTTACGAACGCGGCTGTCAATATGCCGAACGCGATCAACAAAAGCAGAAATTGAATCAGAGCCGCGCTGGTTGAGACAGCCATCAGGCGCCGGTTGCCGGTATAGGTGCCAATCATCGGAAACAGCCCCAGGCAGAAGGCTGTCAGCAGGGCTGCGAGTAAGGCAATCTGGCCCAGTTCGACGGTCATGTGCCTTGCTCCACTGATTCGACCGTGTGTCCCGCTTTTTCAAGCGCGTCGGCTACTTCCGGCGGCATATAATTTTCGTCATGTTTGGCCAGTACTTCTGCGGCTTCAAAATAACCTTCAGGTCTTAACTCACCAATGGCGATAATGCCCTGGCCTTCACGGAACAGGTCCGGCAGTATGCCGTCATACATGACATCTACGGAAGCAGCGCCATCGGTAACTACAAATTTTACCGACAGGCTGTCGCTTGCACGACTTACGCTGCCACCGGCAACAAGTCCACCCAGTCGGAAGCGTTTGCCCGCCGGCAGGTTTTGTTCTTCAACATCGGTGGGGCTGACAAAAAACAGCATATTTTCATTCAGAGCTTTAATGGCCACTACTGCGGCCGCTCCGACACCAAGGATGATCACCAGTACGGCGATCAGTCTGCGTTTACGTGTAGGGGTCATTGTGATTTATCCATGCGTGCCTGACGGGCTTTCAATTGTCGAAGAAGGGTGCGCTTGTGAAGCACAGGTGCTAGTGCGGCCCAGGACAGAATTACAGTGGCGATCAGGTAAGAGGCCAAAATAAATGGTGTGTAGGACATCTAGCTTTGCTCCTTTGAAAACAGTTCCTGCACCCAACGTTTACGGTGGTCCTGTTTCAATAGTATTAATCTTGCCCGGCTCAGTAAATTTGCACCGTAATAGAACTTGGTGGCAGTTGCCATGATCAACAAGGGCCACAGCATATCGGGATGAATGCCGCTGCCCTGAGAGCCGAAACTGCTGCCCTGGTGCAGGGTATTCCACCATTCAACCGAGAAATAAATAATTGGCAAGTTGATTGCGCCAACGATGGACATGAGCGAGGCGGCCCGTGCTGCCTTGCGGGGTTCTTCATAAGCGTTGTAAAGCGCTATGACACCAAAATAAAGAAACAGCAAGACCAGTTCCGATGTCAGACGTGCATCCCATACCCAGTAGGTGCCCCACATCGGACGCCCCCACAGGGAGCCGGTTATCAATGCGATCATGGTAAATGCGGCACCAATCGGTGCACTGGCCACCACCAGGACTTCCATAATACGAATGCGCCACACCAGTGCGATGAAGCCCATTATGGCCATCATCCCGTAGATCATCATCGACATCCATGCAGTTGGCACGTGCAGGTACATGATGCGTACGGTTTCACCTTGCTGGTAATCAGCTGGCGCGCGGACCAGGCCGAGATAAAGCCCAATGGCAGTCAGCACAATGAAGATCGCCCACAGCCAGGGGATTAAATATCCGCTGAACCGGTAAAACCAGGGTGGTGATCCGGTCTTGTGAAAAAATAGAAATATTGGATTCATTAGCTAAGACTCAATTTAAGCGCAGCAGCTGTTGCAAAAGGTGCCAGTGTCAATGCCCCGATCAAACCTGAAAACATCAAACCAAGCTGGCCGGTATATGGCAGATCGACAACAGCTGCACTGACAGCACTGGTCGCCAGGATTAGCAGGGGCACGTATAAGGGAAATACCAGCAGTGATAATAATTGGCCTCCTCGTTTCAGGCTAACTGTTAATGCGCCGCCGATGGCGCCGATCAGGCTTAGCACCGGAGTGCCAATGGCCAGTGATATTATCAAAATTGACAAACCTTCATTAGCAAGGTTCATCCACAGCGCCAGTAAAGGTGACAACAACACGATCGGCAGGCCGGCTACCAGCCAGTGGGCCACGGTTCTTGACAACGCAATAAGGGCAAGTGACTGTCCAGACAACACCATCTGCTCCAAAGTTCCATCCTCATAGTCAGATCGGAACAGACTGTCCAGTGACAGTACCGTTGCCAGCAACGCCGCGATCCAGATGACGCCTGGTGCGATATTGGCTAATAGTTGTGGAGATGGTCCTATACCCAGGGGAAACAGGGTGGTGACCACTAACAGGAATACCAATGGCTGCAGCAGTTCTGCACGCCGCCGGTATGCGAGCAGAAAATCTCGCCTCAAAAGTGCTGCAAAAGCCTTGGGTGCCGCCTGTCTGCTCATGCTGCAGCCCCCGCATATCTATCACGTCCGCTCTGCATACGACACTCCTGCAGATCAAAGCCTTCGGGGCGCAAGCTGCCATGGGTTGTCATGATGCAGGCACCGCCGGCATCCAGGTGCGATCTGAGGATGCGATCTAGCATGACGATACCCTCGCGGTCGAGGTTGGAATAAGGTTCATCCAGTAGCCACAGGGCTTCATCACAAAAAAGTAAACGTGCCAGGGAGCAGCGTTTACGCTGGCCGGCACTGAGTGTGCGCCCTTCCTGCAGGGCGACGGGTGTCAGGCCGATTTCTTCAATGACCTGTTTGCATAATTCAGTCCCGAGGTTTGATTTCCGGGTACCCATAAAACGCATCCAGAAACGGATATTCTCTTCCACACTCAGGTCATCCTTGATGGCCGGGTTGTGACCGGCATACAAAGGTTGTTCATATCGGTGTATTTCACCTTCACTGGGCTCAAGCAGTCCTGCCAACAGTCTTAACAGGGTGGTTTTACCGCAACCATTGGAACCGGTAACCAGCAATAAAGAACCCGCAGACAGATCGAAACTGATGGGTTCAAAAACCCTTTCGAAGTATCGTTCAAAGCTGAGATTAGAAACTGAAAGCATGTAAGAGTTTAGTGGCAAATCGGCTTAGTCCTGTTTATTGATCTAATTATGTAGGCGCATCGGCCGCATATCCCATAAGTGGGGATTATGCCTTAGCAAAACCACGTTTTGAATGATTTTAATCAATGTAAATTGATTTAAGTCAAGCAAGGACAGATTCTGATCAAGCTCGGTAGCGATAACGCAGATCAATATTATATCTGATTTATTGGAATACAATATACGGAATCGCGCTAAACGCTATTGCATTGTGTATTAACAAGCGCTACATCAGTAATGCCCACACAATACACCACTGATAAGGACACCCATGAGTAAATTTGATTTTGACCTGTTTGTTATCGGCGCCGGTTCCGGCGGTGTGAGGGCTGCGCGGATTGCAGCAGGCCATGGGGCACGCGTTGCAATTTGCGAATCAAGCCGGGTAGGGGGGACATGTGTCATTCGTGGCTGTGTGCCCAAAAAACTGCTTTCCTATGCAGCCCATTTTGCGGAAGAGTTTGAAGATGCTGCGGGTTACGGTTGGGAAATTGGTGAGTCGCGTTTCAGCTGGTCCCGCCTGATCGAGAACAAGGATCGCGAAATTGACCGGCTCAACCAGGTGTACCTGCGTTTGCTTGAAAACTCTGGTGTAAAGTTGTTTCCGGTACATGGCAAGCTGATCGATTCACACCAGGTTCAGGTGGGTGGAGATATTGTCAGCGCTGACAAGATACTGATCGCAACCGGAGGGCGCCCGTGGACACCGGATATTCCTGGTGCCGAGTACAGCATTACCTCGGATGAGGCCTTTCATCTCGAATCGCTGCCCGGGCGCGTCATCGTTGTTGGCGGAGGTTTTATTGCCTGTGAGTTCGCCGGAATTTTCAATGGCCTGGGTTCCGAAGTTGTACAGGTCTATCGCGGCGAACAGATTTTGCGTGGTTTCGATCATGATGTGCAGGAAACGCTGGCAGGCGAGATGAAGAAAAAGGGTATTGATATACGATTGCACCTTAATGTTACTGAATTGATCAGGCATGAAGATGGACACCTGACTGCGAAGCTTGATGATGGCAGTGAACTGCAGGCAGATACCGTGATGTTCGCCACCGGTCGGGTACCGAATGTGCGCGGTCTCGGACTCCGTGATGCGGGAGTGAACGCACTGCCGGGCGGAATGATTCCGGTTAACGAGTATTCACGCACCAACCTGCCGAATGTTTTTGCAGTTGGCGACGTGACCAACCGGGTTAACCTGACACCGGTGGCATTAATGGAAGGGCATGCGTTTGCGGACAGCGAATTCGGGGATAATTCCCGACCGGTGAACCATGGCTTTATACCTTCCGCCGTATTTTCACATCCACCGGTGGCAACGGTCGGGTTTTCAGAGAAAGAGGCCAGAACGCATTACGGCAAACTGGACATATACAAGTCTGTGTTCACACCGATGAAGCACACCTTGTCTGGCAGGGAAGAGAAAATGATGATGAAGCTGATCGTGCAGGCATCATCCGACAAGGTCGTTGGTATGCATGTAGTGGGCATGGATGCGCCTGAAATTGTGCAGGGCTTCGCGGTTGCGTTAAAATCAGGCCTTACCAAACAGCAATTTGACTGCACCACGGGTATACACCCGACTGCGGCAGAGGAACTGGTAACCATGCGGGTACCTGTTCAGGGATGAAGGAAGTATTCATGGATCATCGTATGAGAATTTTCAATGGATTGATTTGTTCGGCACTGCTGGTGATTTTATCCACGCAGGCACCGGTATTCGCTAAAAGTGCGTCAGCACCCACTGACAGAAGTGACAGGCAGCGCTATATCGTTATTCTTGATGATCCGCCTCTTGCTGCCTATGACGGCCGCGTCATTTCGACGCCGGAGCGGGATAACGGTTCAACCCGGTTGCCGGCAACCGCTAATAGTTTCACCGGTGCGCGCAAACTGGATGTTAATTCACCTGGATCGAAACAGTATCTTAAGTTCCTGGATGAACGGTTTAAGTCTTTTCGTGGGGAAGCCTTGCTCAGACTTGGTCGTCAGTTAAAGCCGGTACACCGTTATCGCAATGCCCTGAACGGGTTTGCAACTGAGCTCAGTGCGTCGGAAGTCCGTGCCTTGCGTGATATGCCCGAGGTAAGCTCCGTACAGCTGGATGAAATCCAACATCTGGAAACCGATTCCGGCCCGAACTGGATTGGCGCGGATAAAATATACGACGGAAGCGCTGGGGTTGTGGCAACCGGTGGTGAAGGCATCATAGTTGGCGTTATAGATTCCGGTGTGAACTGGGATCACCTATCTTTTTCGGATCCGGGCGAGACAGGTTCCGGTTGGGATCATGTCAATCCTTATGGCTCCCAGTTGGGTCTATGTTCCGATCCTGACGTACTTTGTAATGACAAGCTGGTCGGGGTTTATGAATTTGTTGTGGATGATCCGGCTACCGAAGAAACAGAGGAACCCAATAACGGCAAGGATAATGCTGGCCATGGCTCGCACGTCACCTCAACAGCGGCCGGTAACCCCGTCAATGTAACTTTCAATGATGTTCCTATGCTGCCAACCGGTGTTGCGCCTAATGCCAATATTGTCAGCTACCGTGTCTGTTATATCGCAGATCCCAGTGACCCGGACGATGATGGGTGCCAGACCTCCGCCATCTTGAGCGCTATTGATCAAGCCATTAGCGACGAGGTGGATGTCCTTAATTACTCAATTGGTACGACCGTGCATGATCCCTGGACCGGCAGTCCTTCAACCCTTGCATTTCTCAGCGTCAGGGCCGCCGGCATTTTTGTCGCGACTTCTGGCGGCAATGCCGGGCCAAACGCTGCTTCAATCGGTTCACCGGCGAACGCACCCTGGATTACTGCAGTTGGAAATGCCACCCATGACCGGGTGTTCGCCAGCGCTTTGGAAGATATCTTCGGTGGTGACACCACACCACCCAATGATTTGATTGGTGCCAGTTTCACCGACGGTATTGGTATCAGGAAAATCGTCCATGCAAAGGATTTTGGGAGCGCGCTTTGTGGTACCGGTGAGCCGGAGTCTGGAGAGTTTTGTGCGGACAACACAGGTATTAGCAACCCTTTCGAGCCCGGAACTTTCAATGGCGAAATCGTGGTTTGTGACCGCGGTGAGTATGGCCGCGTAGAGAAAGGTAAAAATCTCGAGCTGGCTGGTGCCGGTGGTTATGTGCTGGCCAATACCGATGATTGGGGCGAAGTCATCGTTTCTGATGATCATTGCCTGCCGGCGACACACATCGGTTTAAAAGACAGTGATAAATTGCGTACATGGCTGGACAGCGGCGGCAATCATCAGGGCGCGCTCAGTGGTTTTTCCATATTCCATATTCCAGAAGCCGGTGATTCAATCAACGCAAGCAGTTCACGCGGCCCCAACTTACCGCCAGTTGCAGATGTTATGAAACCAGATGTCATTGCACCGGGTACAACGATATTGGGTGCCAGCTCCGAGGACAATAATTTTGCTTTCCTGACAGGTACTTCGATGGCTGCACCGCATGTCACGGGTGGAGGGGCTTTAATTAAAGCGGTTCATCCCGACTGGACACCCTCGATGATAGCTTCGACTTTGATGATGACCGCCACGCCGGAACTGATGCTTGATTTTGATGGCTCAGCTGCAACGCCTAATAAACGGGGCGCTGGCAGACCCCGTCTGGATCAAGCAGTTAACGCTGGCTTGTATCTGGATGAAACTGAAAATGGTTTCATTGCGGCAAACCCACGTATAGGCGGCGACCCCAAGCGTTTAAATTTGCCAGGGCTTGTTGATACGGTTTGCCGTAATTCCTGTATTTTCCAGCGTACGGTTACTGATCTTGCAGGTGGTGCCTCCTGGAGCGCATCGGCCGAAGGCTTTGACAACGGCGTGACGGTTAGCATTTCGCCAAATAACTTCAGCCTGGCAGATGGCGCCAGTCGAGCATTGACTATTAATGTTGACCTGAGCCAGTCCGGCCTGGTGGGCACCTGGGTATACGGTGAAGTGCGATTGAGCTCAGATGGGCTCCCCGATGCTGTATTTCCACTCACCGTATTTGCCGATGGTGGCGAATTGCCGGTTGAATGGCAAATCAATAGCGACGATATTTCCGGTTGGCAGGAATTCGCACTGGAAGAACTGGCAGCCATGCCGGATGCTACGTTCACGAGCGGTGGCCTGGTTATACCCACGCAGACGGTTGAGATGCTGCCCCAGGATCCTACCCTAGACGACCCTTACGATGGTTCTGAGGGGTTGATGACGGTATGGCATACCGTGCCGCCCGATACACTTTGGCTGCACTCGCGAACGCTGGAATCAACGGCTTTTGATCTTGATTTGTTTGTTGGGCTGGATGCTAATGGTGACGGCAAAGCCCAGGCAAGTGAAGAACTCTGTTCCAGTACCTCACCAACAGAGATAGAACTATGCGATCTGTTTACACCAGTCGAGGGTAACTACTGGATCATAGTGCAAAACTGGACTGCGAATCTCGACCCTGATGAGGTTACGTTGGTATCTGCGGTTGTGGGCAAAAACACAAACTCGCCGCTCGTAGCGACCGGAAATGGAATTGTTCCGGCAGGTGAAGTCCAGAAGATTCGCCTGTCCTGGGATAATGTGAATGCGGTGCCTGGCACGGAATTGATCGGTGCTGTCGGTATCGGAACCCGTCGCGAAACTCCAAATAACATAGGCATTATACCTGTCAGTTTTACCAAGACAGGTATTGCAGACCCGAAAACACTGGTATTGATGAATGGTATCCCCCGCGGTTTGACGCTCAGCAGTAACGGTACGCATAACCGGTCTTTTATCGACGTGCCGCCGGGGACGGATTCGTTGACCATTACGGCATCTGCTGCAGACAGCGCTCAAAATGAGGATCTGGATATCGAGCTTTACCGGGTAGATTTTGATGACGCGTTTGCAGATGCGCCCTTTGTGGTGGCAGCTGACACCAGCGGTAATCCGCTGGCTTCAGCGTCAGGCGCAAGCGGCAATGGCCCGGTGGTGACCGTTAGTGGTGATACGCTTGTTCCGGGTCGTTGGTTTGCCGTATTGAAGAATAATGATGGGCAGCATGCTGCTGTCGAAATCCAGGCGGATATAACTTTTGCCGGCGAAGCCGTTCCATTTCGTGATGGTTTGTGGGAGGCGTCTTCCCGTCAAGGCATTAACCAGGGGTTTGATTACATCGCAACCGGCAGTGCGCGGGCCTTCGTCTGGTATACCTATGACGAGTCCGGTTTGCCCGCCTGGTACTTGGCTGCAGCGCCTGAGCAGGATGGCAATGTCTGGGTGGCCCGGCTGTTTCGTTTTACCAATGATGGCACCTTGCAACACGGTGTAGCGGTGGGTCATGTTTCGGTCACCTTGTTATCGGGAGACGATTCAGTGTTCTCTTTCATCCTGTTCGGTGAAAACGGTAGCGACAGGGAATTTCCAAGCTTTGGGCTGAGTTGCCCAACGGTTGACGGTTCACAACGCAGCTATTCAGGACACTGGGCACGAGAGGCAACGGGTCTTGGTGGTGCCACCGTGGTGGCCAATGAGTCAACGGAAGGCCACCTGCACTACGTTTATGATGACGCGGGCAATCCTGCCTGGCTGCTTGGCGCGGCCGGCACCACAAATATACCCGATTCACAGGAAATGCCGCTATCGCAGTTTAGCGGCTTTTGCGCGGTATGCACCGGAGATAAGCCAACTTCAGAAACCGTGGGCACACTGACCAGGGAATACGCCGATGAGGAAAACATGACTTGGAACCTGGATTATGTGTTGAACGCACCTTTAAGCGGATCTGTTAACCGCTGGGATGACACAAGAAAGTTAACCTTAACGCAGGCCTGTCAATAGGTTTGCGGGTTTATTACTACGAAATCTGTGGCGTTTTATCCGATACAGTATTTTGATGAAGCGCACAGATTTTCACTATGAATTACCGGCAGAACTGATCGCACAACTGCCACTGGAGCAGCGTAGCGCCAGTCGATTGCTGTGCTTTGACAGACAATCTTCCCACCTGGATGACCGTAAATTCGGTGATCTTCCAGGCTTGCTTAGTCCCGGTGATCTGTTGGTATTCAACAATACCGAAGTTATTCCGGCGCGGCTTTTTGGCCATAAGGCCAGCGGTGGGCGGGTAGAAATACTGGTCGAACGCCTGTTGAGCCAACATGAGTGCCTGGCACAGGTGCGTGCCAGCAAATCCCCGAAACCAGGTGGCAATCTGATTCTTGAAGACGGAAGTGAATTACTCGTGCTGGGGCGTAAGGATAGTTTTTTCCACCTGCAGGCCGTCACTGGCGATTTAATGGACCTCTTGCAAGGTCTTGGGCATATGCCTTTACCGCCGTATATCACACGGGAAGACACCCAACGTGACAGGGATCGCTATCAAACTGTTTATGCAAAAACACCGGGTGCGGTGGCTGCGCCGACGGCGGGATTACACTTCGACCAGACTTTGCTGGATCAGTTAAAAGATACAGGCATCCAGTCCGCAACGGTCACATTGCACGTGGGTGCAGGTACTTTTCAGCCGGTTCGGGTGGATAATATTGAAGACCATCACATGCATGCAGAGTGGCTGGAGGTACCTCAATCAGCCTGTGACGCCATTGCTGCTACCCGGACTCGTGGGGGGCGTGTAATCGCGGTCGGGACAACTGCTGTGCGTAGTCTCGAAACCGCTGCGCAGGGAGGCTCATTAAAGCCATTTTCCGGCGATAGCCGGATTTTCATTTACCCGCCTTATCAATTCCGCGTAGTGGATGCAATGATCACCAATTTTCACCTGCCGGAATCTACCCTGTTAATGCTGGTCAGTGCGTTTGCCGGACGTGAGCCGACAATGGCAGCCTACCGGCATGCTGTAGAACAGCGCTACCGCTTTTTCAGCTATGGTGACGCGATGCTGATTGCCTGAAGGCAACGGTGTAAGATACGCATCCTGTTTTAGTTGAGCTTCTGATAACCGATGCAATTTAAACTTAAAAATACCGATGGCAAAGCCCGTCGTGGCAGCCTGAGCTTTGAGCGTGGCAATGTCGAAACGCCCGCATTTATGCCGGTGGGCACTTATGGCACGGTCAAGGCCATGACACCGGAAGCGGTACGCGATACCGGTGCTGATATTATTCTGGGCAATACCTTTCACCTGATGTTGCGACCGGGGACCGATGTCATCAAAGCGCATGGCAGCCTGCATGAGTTCATGCAATGGAAGAGACCGATATTGACTGACTCCGGTGGCTTCCAGGTCTGGAGCTTGTCCGAACGGCGAAAAATCACGGAAAAGGGAGTTACCTTTGCCTCCCCGGTTGATGGCGCCCGTGTATTCCTGGGGCCGGAAGAGTCGATGGCAGTCCAGGCCGACCTCGGCTCGGATATTGTCATGTGTTTTGACGAATGCACGCCGTATCCAGCCACCGGGAAACAGGCTGCTGAATCCATGGAAATGTCCATGCGCTGGGCGGCGCGTTGCCGGGATGCACACGGGGACAGCTCTTCAGCATTATTTGGTATCGTCCAGGGCGGTATGTACGAGGGATTGCGTCAGCAATCGGCCCAGGCTTTGACAGGTATCGGTTTTGACGGTTACGCCATTGGCGGCCTTTCGGTCGGTGAACCGGAGCATGAGCGGGAACGGGTATTGGGTTACACACTTCCGGGCCTGCCGGCAGACAAACCACGCTACCTGATGGGGGTAGGGCGGCCACAGGACATCATCGCAGCAGTTCTTCATGGTGTAGATATGTTTGATTGTGTCATGCCAACCCGTAATGCACGCAACGGCTATTATTACACCCGCCCTGCTGTGCTTAAAATCCGAAATGCGCGTTTTACAACGGATACTGGGCCCGTTGATGAGGATTGTGGATGTTACAACTGTCAGAACTACTCGCGGGCTTATTTAAAACATCTTGATCGTTGCAAGGAAATGTTAGGCCCCCATCTGGCCACGGTTCATAACCTTTATTTCTACCAGCAATTGATGGCAGGTCTTAGAAAGGCCATTGAAAATAAAACCCTGGCTGAATATGCCAGCCAGTTCCTGGAATTATATTCCAGCGGGGTTGAGTGACCGAATAACAATAAAAACGGCGGTTTTATATTTCAGCATGGCTTATAATTGCTCGACTAATAGGGGCCATTTTGTTTGAAATTGAAAACAGGGACCCCACTTGGATGAGTAACGATCCAAATCCTATAAAAATTATCGGGATAATCCCGGCAGATAAACAAGAGAATAAACATGGACTTCTTTATTTCCAACGCATATGCCCAGGCTGACGCTGCTGGAGCCGGCGGCCTGATGAGCTTTCTTCCGCTAATCGTCATTTTTGCTGTGTTCTATTTCATGCTGATTCGTCCCCAGATGAAACGTTCAAAGGAACACAAGCAGTTGGTGTCACAGTTGAGCAAGGGTGATGAAGTGATAACCAACGGCGGTTTGCTGGGGAAAATCACGGATGTGTCCGAGACGTTTGTCACGCTGGAACTGGCTGACAATTTACAAATCAAGCTGCAACGTCAGGCTGTCGCCAACGTTATGCCCAAGGGTACAATTAAGTCCGCTTGATCTTTCCTTTTCAATCCTATTTTAGAGACTGATTCATGAACCAGTATTCTGTCTGGAAGTACCTGCTAATACTTTTTGTTATCACAGTGGGCATCATTTATGCACTACCCAATATGTATGGTAAAGATCCTGCATTGCAGATAACCACATCGCGTGGTTTTGCACTGCCTGCTGACCTGACGGCCAATATCGATGATGCATTGCTGGTCGAGCAGATCAGTTTCAAAAGCCGGGAGCAGCAGGGTAACCGGATGCTTTACCGTTTTAGCAACGCTGAAGATCAGATCAAAGCGGCTGATGTCGTGCGCAGTGCACTGGGTGACCAGTACGTGGTTGCACTTAATCTTGCACATGCCACGCCTGATGGATTACGGTCGATCGGCGGTAAACCCATGACACTGGGTCTGGATTTGCAGGGCGGCGTGCACTTCCTGATGCAGGTTGATATGGATACCGCTCGTGGACAACAACTGGATCGTTTCGTTGACGACATCCGCGCGGTATTGCGTGATGAAGGCATACGTTATGTATCGGTCCGGCATGAAGGTAACGGACTGCTGGCGATACTTCGCTCTGCTGAAGACAGGGACCGGACCATGAACCTCCTGCGTACGGATCAGAGCCTGCAGGGTTTGAATATCACGGAACTGCCGGCGGGTGAAACCTTCGGTATCTCCGCTACAGTTCAGGAGAAACAGTTACTGGCCCTGCAACAAACCGCACTGAAACAGAACATCACCACGCTGCGTAATCGTGTTAATGAACTCGGCGTGTCGGAACCGGTCATCCAGCAACAGGGCGCAGACCGGGTGGTCGTGCAACTGCCTGGTGTGCAGGATACGGTCGAAGCCAAGAAAATTATTGGTGCCACAGCCACACTGGAATATCGCTCCGTTGACGAGAGCAATGACGCATTTACCGCCTCACAAACCGGGCGCATTCCGCCTGAATCCCGTTTGTATACCTATGAAGGCAATCCGGTTCTGCTTAAAAAACGTCTGATCGTTTCCGGTAATCAGCTGATTGGCGCCTCGGCTTCTTTTGACCAGCAAACCGGTCAGCCATCCGTTAGCGTGACGCTGGATGGCGTAGGCTCCAAGCGCATGCTGGATTTTACCCGCGATAATGTGGGTAACCGCATGGCGGTTGTCTATATCGAACAAAAACCCAACGGCCGTAAGATTGAGGACGTGATCAGCGTCGCAGTGGTACGTGAACCCTTTGGCAAACGTTTTCAGACCACCGGTCTGGGCTCAATACAGGAAGCTTCACAGCTATCATTGCTGCTCAGGGCGGGCGCGCTGGCGGCACCGATGGAAATCGTTGAAGAACGTACTGTCGGCCCAAGCCTCGGTGCAGACAACGTAGCCCAGGGCTTCAAATCCGTCATGATCGGCTTCGTGCTGGTATTGGTTTTCATGGCGCTCTATTACAGGGTCTTCGGGCTGGTAGCCAACCTGGCTTTGCTTGCCAACATGGTGTTACTGGTTTCGTTACTGTCTATGCTGGGTGCGACCCTGACCATGCCCGGCATTGCGGGTATCGTGCTGACCATCGGTATGGCGGTCGATGCCAACGTACTGATATTCGAGCGTATCCGTGAGGAGCTTCGAAATGGCAATACGCCGCAGGCCAGTATCAGGGCCGGTTATGAAAAAGCATTTTCAACCATCGCCGATGCTAACATTACGACACTGATTGCAGCATTCGTGCTGTTCCTGTTTGGAACCGGGCCTATCAAGGGCTTCGCGGTTACCCTTTCGCTGGGTATCATTACCTCCATGTTCACTGCCATCATGGGCACACGGGCTGTCATAAATTTGATTTATGGTGGTAAGAAACGTGTCCGTAAGCTGGCTATCTAAGGAATCGATATGAAATTTCTGAATCGCAAGACCAACATCGATTTCATGAACCGGAGTCGTATTGCACTGATTTTTTCAGCCATTCTAATCGTTGCTTCAATCACTTCACTGGCAACACGTGGATTGAATTTCGGGCTGGATTTCACTGGTGGCACCCTGATTGAGGTCGGCTACCCCTCGGCACCGAACACCGCTGAGGTGCGTAATAATCTGGCCAATGCAGGTTTCGATTCCATCGTGCAGACATTTGGTGCGGCCACCGATATCGTTGTACGTATTCCGCCTGCCGATGTAGAGGAAAGCAGCGCCGAATTATCCACCCGTGTGCTGGCGGCATTAAGCCAGGGTGTTGAAGGCGAAATTGAAATGCGCCGGGTTGAGTTTGTTGGTCCGCAGGTGGGTGATGAACTGGCAGAACAGGGCATTCTGGCTGTTATCTATGCCATGGTAGGTGTTTTCCTGTATGTCATGTTCCGTTTCCAGTGGCGCTTCTCTGTTGGCGCTGTGGCTGCCTTGTTTCACGACATTATTATCGCCATGGGGGTTTTGTCCTTTGTACAGATTGAATTTGATTTGACGGTCGTTGCGGCCATTCTGGCGGTGGTCGGGTATTCGTTGAATGACACCATCGTATTGTTCGACCGTATCCGCGAAAACTTTCCGAAATACCGCAAGAGGCAACCGGTTGAAGTGGTTAATACCTCTATCAATGAGACCCTGTCACGCACCTTGATGACATCAACGACCACCTTGATGGTTCTGTTTGCATTGTTTTATTTCGGTGGTGAAATCATCCACGGTTTTGCGTTTACGCTGATCACCGGCGTTGTGATTGGTACCTACTCATCCATCTATGTAGCCAGCACCGTGCTGTTGATGCTGGGTGTTAGTAAATACGACCTGATGGAAGTGGAAAAAGAGGGCGCAGCACTGGATGCCAGACCTTAGTCTGCCTGGCCTTGGTCTGTTTAATACAAGACTATTAAATGGCGCCCAGCTTTTGCCCGACTTTAACCACATCACCTGAGCTCAATTTGATCTGACTTTTCAGAGCGCCTTGCGGCATCAGCAAAATAACCGTGGAACCCATATTGAAGCGGCCCATTTCATCGCCTTTTGCGAGTGAAATATTTTCAGATGAGTAATCTTTAACGGTAACTTCTGTGTTTTTCGTTGGTGTGACTTCACCCGCCCATACCGTTTCAGTGCTGGAAACCAGCATCGCGCCCACCAATACCATCACCAGGGGCCCGGCATCGGTATCGAAAACAGCAATGACTCGTTCATTGCGGGCAAATAATCGCGGGACATGTCGTGCAGTGTAGGGCGCGACTGAAAACAGTCTGCCGGGCACATGGATCATTCGTTGCAGACGACCGGTTAATGGCATATGGATGCGGTGGTAGTCTTTTGGAGACAGGTAAATGGTAGAAAAGTATCCGTCGGCAAGCTGTGAACAGACGGGGTCGCCAGCGAGTAAATCCTGTACTGAGTAATCTTTACCCTTGGCTTGCAATATGCGGCTTTCATCCAGGCAGCCGGTTTCGCTAATTTTGCCATCGCAGGGTGACAGAAAGGCCTTTGGGTCAGGATCGAATGTCCTCGCACCGGGTTTTAGTGCACGCGTGAACCAGGCATTGAAGCTGGCATAATCTGCCAGATCGGGTGACAGGGCTTCATCATAATTGATTCCGGCAATGCGGCTAATCAAGCTGATCAACAGATTTTTTACCCACGTCACTTCGCTTCGCATCAAGGCATATACGATGCGCGACAGGAAGTGCTGCGGCAGGATGTATTGAAAGCCTGCGAGGATGCGTTCAATAACTGATTTCATTCTGCAAACCTGTTTGTGTAATGGAACGTACGATTTTCATGGTTTTAATTATAATGCGATTCAGGAACTCTAATCCGTAATATGCGGGTAAAGGACAAATATGCAAACTGCTGAATACTGGCTTGAGTATTGCGCTGGCGAAATGGAGCGGGCAGGTGTGTTCTTCGGGCATGGTACTGATAACGCGCATGACGAGGCCGCCTGGATGCTTTTACATGTGCTTGGAGCACCGTTGGATGGTAGTTTTGAGCAATGGGATACGTTGCTTGATGAATCCAAACAGAAGGGCCTTGAGCATCTGCTCGCCCGCCGAATAAATGAGCGCTGTCCCCTGGCTTACCTGACGGGTGAAGCGCGTTTTTGTGGTCTTGTTTTTTTCGTTAACCCGGATGTTCTGATTCCACGGTCTCCGTTGGCGGAACTGATTCCGGAGCAGTTTTCCCCCTGGCTGGTATTGAATGAGGGTGGCCAGGTGTTGGACATGTGTACAGGTGGTGCCTGCATTGCCATCGCAATGGCCATGTACATGCCTGGCATTACGGTTGATGCCGTTGATATTTCGCCTGCAGCGTTAAAAGTAGCGTCCCAAAATGTTGAGCGTCACGCAATGGGTAACCGTGTCAGACTGGTTCAATCGGATCTTTTCGATGCACTTGGCGATAGCAGCTATGATCTGATCGTCAGTAACCCGCCATACGTTTCCGCCGATGTATTTTCTGATTTGCCAGCTGAATATCGGGCTGAGCCATCAGGTGGGCTGGTCTGCGGTGAAGATGGACTGGATATTGTGTTAAAAATACTGGATGCTTCACCCCGTTACATGAAGCGGCAGGCCATCCTCATTGTTGAAGTCGGTGAGAGTGCAGAAACACTGCTTGAGTTACTACCCCGTGTGCCATTTATGTGGCTGGATTTCCAACATGGTGGAGACGGAATATTCATGCTGGGGTATGATCAGTTAATAGCATGTCAGCCTGACGTGCGTGCGGTGCTGGAGCAGAGAAAAAATGTCTGATAATACCTTCGGACGCATATTCAGAATGACGACCTTTGGTGAAAGCCATGGCTCGGCCATTGGTTGTGTCATCGACGGTTGTCCGCCGGGTCTGGAAATCGATGTGGCCGAAATTCAACTGGAATTAAAACGCCGGGCTACCGGCCAGAGCAGGCATACCTCACAGCGGAAAGAAAAAGATGAAGTACAAGTGCTTTCCGGTGTGTTTGAAGGCCGTACCACCGGCACCCCAATTGCATTGTTGATAGAAAACACCGATGCCCGCTCACGTGATTACACTGATATTGCAGAGAAATTCCGCCCGGGCCATGCCGATTACACTTACTGGAAAAAGTATGGCATCCGCGACTACCGGGGCGGCGGGCGTTCGTCTGCACGCGAAACCACCATGCGGGTTGCGGCAGGCGCCATTGCAAAAAAATATCTGCGCGAACAATTCAGCATTGAAATAAAGGGCTGGTTGGCTCAACTCGGTCCGATCCGGACCGACAATGTTATGGACATGGATAGCATAGAAAACAATCCATTTTTCAGCCCGGATGCCAGTGTTGTCGGACAGCTGGAAAGCCATATGGACATGTTGAGAAAATCCGGCGATTCCTGTGGCGCGCGGATATCAGCAGTGGCGCGTAATGTGCCTGCAGGACTGGGCGAACCAGTTTACGGTAAGCTGGACGCAGACCTGGCATCAGCCATGATGGGCATCAATGCTGCCAAGGCCGTGGAAATCGGAGCCGGGTTTGAGTGCGTCGATCAACTGGGGACAGAACATCGGGACGAGATTACGCCCGATGGTTTTTTAAGTAATCATGCCGGTGGCATTCTGGGTGGCATATCCAGTGGTCAGGATGTCCTGGTCAGCGTGGCCTTCAAACCGGCGTCCAGCTTGCGCATTCCTTGCAGGAGTATCGATATTGAAGGCAATGCAGTGGAAGTGATTACAAAGGGCCGCCATGACCCCTGTGTGGGTATTCGGGCGACACCAATCGTCGAGGCCATGCTGGCGCTCGTGTTAATGGATCATGTGCTCAGACAGCGGGCACAAAACGGCTAGTATCAGGAATTTATTAAAAATGAGTAAAAAATTGAATATTGCGGTGGTCGGAGCGACCGGTGCCGTGGGTGAAGCCATGCTGTCCATACTTGCGGAGTACGGTTTCAGGGATGCCAAAGTGCATGCGCTTGCCAGTGAGCGATCCTTGGGTAAAACAGTAGATTTCGGCAGACGCTGCCTGGCAGTGGAAGTGCTGGATGACTTTGATTTCGCAGGATGTGATTTTGCACTGTTCTCAGCAGGCGGGGGCATTAGTCTGAAACATGCGCCGCGTGCTGCCGAGGTAGGGTGCACGGTTATCGATAATACTTCAGCGTTTCGGCTTGATCCGGAAATACCATTGGTCGTACCGGAAATCAATGGTGACCTGCTTGAGAATCTGGATGCCGGCAGCATCATTGCCAACCCCAATTGTTCTACCATCCAGATGTTGATTGCCATTGCGCCGATACACGCAATTGCCGGCATAAACAGGATAAATGTGGCGACTTACCAGTCGGTTTCAGGTGCCGGTAGTGAAGGCATGGAGGAATTGGCAAGACAAACCATGGACCGGCTGAGTTTCAAGGACGTCAAGCCATCTGTTTTCGCACAACCCATTGCTTTTAATGCCATTCCCGGTCATTGATACCATGCAGGACAATGATTACACGCGGGAAGAAATGAAGCTGCATTGGGAAACCTGTAAAATTCTCCGTGACGATTCAATTGGTGTTAATGCGACCGCAGTACGCATACCGGTATTTTACGGCCACTCCGAGGCAGTACACCTGGAAACCTCCAGGGATATCAGCATGGAGGAGGTACGTGAAGCCATGCATAAAGCAGCCGGGCTTGTCTTGATAGATGACACTGACCCAAAGGCGCAGGTTACAGCAGTAACGCATGCTGCAGGAAAAGATGAGGTTTTTGTCAGCAGGTTGCGCCGCGACCATAGCCATCCGAGGGGGATTAACCTTTGGGTTGTGGGTGATAATGTGAGAAAAGGGGCCGCCTTGAATGCGGTACAGATACTGAAAATGATGGTCAGGGGCAAAATGCCGGTGGAAACCTGAAGCAAGCAAACGTACACTCGTGTAAGTCGGTGTTGAATTCAACCACCTGACAGTCGGGGAATGACAGGGAAAAGCATGTACAAAAGAATTCATTGGGTAGTTATTGCCGTACTGGGTTTATTCAGCCCAGCATTATTTGCCTTGGGCCTGGGCGGAGCCTTAGTAGAGTCTTATCTGGATCAGCCACTGGACGTCAGGGTTGAGCTAATCAGCCAGTCCAGCGAAGAGTTGCAGAGTATTACCGTCGGTATGGCTTCTGCAGACGATTTTGAAATGCTCGGTCTGAGTCGGTCAACCATCACAGTACCGCTTGCATTTCAGCTGGTCACGGACACGGCTAAACCATATATTCACATTACCAGTGACCAGAGGGTCAATGAGCCTGTAGTCCAGGTGCTGGTAGAAGTTGTCTGGGCAAGCGGAAGAATGTTGCGTGAATACACATTGTTCCTGGATCCGCCGACCATCGATTCTCCGGCCCCGCCAGTTACGATAAAACCCGCACCGAAGCCTGCGCCGGTTGAAAGAACCATTGTGGAAGACAAACCCGCCCCCGCAGTTGTTCAGCGCACTCCCAAGCCTGAAGTACAAGAACCCGTAGCAGAAGAACCAGCAATTGAAGAGCCTGCGGTGGAAGAAGCTGTAATCGAAGAGTCTGCAGCAGAAGAACCTGCGGTGGAAGAAGCTGTAATCGAAGAGTCTGCGGCAGAAGAGCCTGCGGTGGAAGAGGTTGTAATCGAAGAGTCTGCAGCAGAAGAAACTGTGGTGGAAGAGGCTGTAATCGAAGAGCCTGCAGCAGAAGAACCTGCGGTGGAAGAAGCTGTAATCGAAGAGCCTGCAGCAATCGAAGAATCTGTAGCAGACGAGCTTGCTGCCGAAGAAGCTGCAATAGAAGAACCTGAACAGGAAGAGCCCGTAACGGATGAAACTGTTGCAGATAATACTGTCGCAGATGAAGAGCAATACACAGAATCAACTACAGATGAAATAGAAGAACCCGAACCGGGGCAAACTGAAGACCAATATTACGATGATGAAGTTTATGGTCCAGTGGTACGGGGTGAAACCCTGTGGGGTATCGCCCGTGAATACAGCAGGGACAGTGGTTATTCAATCAACCAGACCATGCTTGCTTTGCAGCGTAAAAATCCTGAAGCTTTTATCCGGGAAAATATTAATTCGTTGAAGAGCGGTGCCATCCTGCGTTTGCCGGCATTCAATGAGATCGCCGAACTGACCTCACGTGAGGCGATGCTGGAAGTCATGCGCCAGGAAGAGGAAATCCGTACCGGTATCCGCACCATTGCACCAGATCTCGATACTCCAATCGTGGCAGACAGTGGTGATTACCAGGATTCTGTCGTTGACCAGGTTCCTGAAACCGAACTCGAAGAGGATACCGGTCACCTGGAGCTGGTGCCGCCGGAAGAAGAAGACAGTCAGGATTCAGACCTTACAGCTGAGCAGCTTGCTTCCAGCCAGACCATTAAGGAAGAACTGTCCCGCACCGAAGAAGACCTGATTAATGCCCAGCAGGAAAATACCTACCTGAGCGAGCTAATCGAGGAACTGGAGGCCGAGGTACAAACCCAGGCAGATGAAACTATTGCGGTTGAGGACTCAGACCTCGCTAATCTGGAATCCAGTCTGGCCGAGCAGCGTGCTGCTGATGAACCCGAACCACCTGTTGCTATTACCCCCGGTGGCGAGGAACAGCCCTGGTATGCCGGCAACTCAATCTTGATAGGTGGCTTTGCTGTTATTTTGATTGCCCTGATCGTTTGGGGTCTGCGGCGAAGGAGCGTTGGTAAGGCTGAAGCGGTGCAGGCGATCGCTGATGAAGCGGAAGGTATCCTGCGGACCCTGGATAAGGAAGAAAGTGAAGCCGAGCTTGATGAGCAGGAAGAACCTGAACCTGAACCTGAATCTGAGCCGGAACCTGAGCCGGAACCTGAACCTGAACCTGAGCCGGAACCTGAACCGGAACCGGAACCAGAACCGGAACCGGAACATGAACCAGAACCAGAGCCTGAACCAGAGCCTGAACCTGAACCGGAACCGGAACCTGAGTCAGAACCTGAACCAGAGCCGGAACCAGTTGTGGATCTTGAGCAGGATGATCAGGAAGACCAGGATTATTCAGAAGAAGATGATCTTGAAATTAAGCTGGACCTGGCACGTGCCTATTTGTCCCTGGGTGATAAAGAGGCATCAAAATCAATGCTTGATGAGGTCTTGAAGAGCGGTACCGAAGCGCAAAAAGCGGAAGCTCAGCAAATGATGGAGGAACTCTGAGATATGTTGGATCAGGCCGTCGTTGTGCAGGGCGATTAAACCTGGTTTTAAGCGGCCCCCATCCACAACAGGCTTGAAGCCATGCGTTATGCACTCGGAATCGAATACGACGGCGCTGAATTTAATGGCTGGCAGCGGCAGAGTCACGCGCCATCGGTACAGTCAAGTGTTGAAAAAGCACTGGCGGTTGTCGCCAATCATCCTGTCACTGTCATTTGTGCTGGCCGTACAGATAGCGGCGTACACGCGCGTGGCCAGGTGGTCCATTTTGACAGTCCGTCTGAGCGCTCGGAAAGACAGTGGATACTCGGTACTAATTCGAATTTGCCGGATGCTGTTCGTATCCTGTGGGTGCGTCCGGTCGATGACAGTTTCCACGCCCGTTTCGGTGCATACTCCAGAAGCTACCAATACAGCATATTGAACCGCTGGGTACGTCCGGCTATCGGTGTTTCCTATTATGGCTGGTGCCGGGATGCGCTTGATGAGGGGCGGATGCACGAGGCGGCCCAGGTATTGTCGGGCAGGCATGATTTCAGCGCCTTTCGCTCGTCAGGCTGCTCAGCACAACATGCTATCCGTGAAGTGACAGCAATCAGCGTTATCCGCCGGAAAGAAATCGTGAAAATTGACATCACTGCCAATGCATTTCTTTACCACATGGTGCGTAACATCGTGGGCAGCCTGATCGTTGTTGGTCAGGGTGAGAAATCAATCCAGTGGTTTGCAGATGTCTTTCATGGGCAGGATCGAAAGCTTGCCGGTGTGACAGCGGAGTCACAGGGACTTTGTTTTATGAATGTTCGTTATGAACCCAAATACAATCTGCCTGAGAACACAGAGGCTTTTCCATTTGCGCCATGACTGAGGTTAAGGTAAAAATCTGCGGATTGACACGTGATGAGGACGTAAAGACAGCGATTGCGGTCGGGGCCAATGCGATCGGTTTTGTGTTCACTGCCAGTCCGCGGCGTATTTCCATTGAAACCGCTATTC
>PVMK01126694.1_pt1 | contig 34846 bp, 30 predicted proteins | sample 1853481 | NCBI WGS metagenome assembly PVMK01 (sample SAMN08533507, study PRJNA380276) | Marine sediment metagenome, whole genome shotgun sequencing project. | reverse complement strand
GTGAGGAAACAAACCATCCCTCCAGCGATACTGCCCAAACGCATGGCGCAGCCGGAAAGCATCACCATCACCCTCGAAGTCCCCTTCCACAAAGGCGCGCAGAGGCCCGGTGGAAGTTTGCTGACGCACCTCCAGGTTCAGACGGGTCTGGTTTGCGGTGACTTCCACACCTGCTTTTGCGCCAGGCACATCCTGACCATCCGGCGGGATACTGCCGGTGATGAAGCGATCGGCAATGAGCACTGGATCAAAACTATTAACTATAGCCAGGTTGACGTAACCACCGATTTTCATGGCAGCGGTGGTCCCTGGTAAATACCAGGCTCCGGGAAAATCTTGGTCGTACACGGTATTGGAACGGTCATGCTGCCAATCGGACGCATCCGCCTGGCTAGCTGCCGGGCTTTGCTGCTTTCTGGCCAATTCAGCGACGGCCTTTTCCTGGCCGCTTTCCGGCTCGCTGTCTTTTTCCGCAGAGGTCGTGAATTGTTCAGGTGTGGATGGTTCAGACACCGCAAGCTGCTCCGACTTGGTGTCTTGTGATTGTTGCGCTTGCTGGAGTTGCTGTATCAGAGTTCGCTGCTCGGCCAGTTCCTTGCGCTGGGCCTCCAGTTCCTGCTGTTGTTGTTTCAGGAGTTGCTCCATTCGTTCCAGTGCTTCCTGGATATCCTGGTCGTCAGCTAACAGGGGCTGAACAGCGCCAGCCTGGCAAATCAGAAAGACCAGGCTGAATAAAAGTGGGATATGTGATCTGGTGAATAACAAATGCATAGTCCGGAAGCCTGAATTCCAGTCCATAATAACTGTTTTCCTTGCCTTTATTGGCGTGATTTGGCCGATGCGGCCCTGAACGTTGATAATGCTATTAGAATGTCGGTTTGGGTCCTTAATCCCGGCCTCTGCTCCACAGGAGATTCGATGGAATACACCGATTATTACGCGATCATGGGTGTCGAGCGCGACGCACCACAGGATGAAATCAAGCGCGCCTATCGCAAGCTGGCCCGCAAGTATCATCCCGATGTCAGCCAGGAGGCTGACGCCGAAAAGAAGTTCAAGGAAGTCGGCGAGGCCTATGAAGTCCTGAAGGATCCTGAAAAACGCGCTGCCTATGATCAATTGGGATCACAGTGGCAGGCAGGGCAGGATTTTCATCCGCCACCGGGTTGGGACGCCGGTTTTGAATTCAGTGATACGGGTGAGGGCGGTCCGGACCTGGGTGGCTTCAGCGATTTCTTTGAATCCCTGTACGGACGGGGATTTCACCGCGCGGGTCGTCAGCCAGGTTCCAGCCGCGGCTTCCAGATGCGCGGCGAGGATCACCATGCAAAAGTGATGGTGGATCTTGAAGACAGCTATCACGGCGCTACGCGCCAAATTACCCTGCAGATGCCGGAACTGGACGAGAGCGGCCGCGTCACGATACGCGCACGCAAGCTGAACGTGAGGATTCCCAAGGGAATCCGCCGTGGCCAGCAGATTCGCCTGGCCGGGCAGGGCGCCACTGGCCACGGGGGCGGCGAAGCCGGTGACCTGTACCTCGAGGTGGAGTTCAAGCTGAGCAACCACTACAGCGTTGAAGGTGCGGATGTTTTCATGCAGCTGCCGCTGGCTCCCTGGGAGGCTGCACTCGGCGCCACGGTGAAAGTGCCGACTCCGGCAGGCGCGGTGGATCTGAAAATTCCGGCCGGCTCGCAGGGTGGCCGCAAACTGAGGCTCAAAGGCCGCGGTATTCCGGCCCGGCAGCCGGGTGACCTGTACGTGGTTCTGCAAATCGCCCTGCCGCCAGCCGACAACGACAAACAACGCCGGATCTACGAAGAAATGAAACAGGAATTTTCATTCAATCCGCGTGCGGAACTGGAGGTGTAAGCCATGACAGAGTTTGAAACTTTAGGTGGGCAACTGATCGAAGACGAAACCCTGATCACCGTGGATGAGCTTTGCCGGCACTGCACCGTCAGGATCGAAGAAGTGATCACCTTGGTGCAGGAGGGGATTCTTGATCCTTCGGGCCGCGTTGTAAGTGCACGCAGAGCGCACGCCTGGCAGTTCCATATCAGCAGCGTGAAGCGTGTGAGAACGGTGAATCACCTGCAGCGTGACCTGGGTGTAAACCTGGCCGGTGCGGCGCTGGCGCTGGAACTGCTGGACCGCATCGCCGAATTGCAGCGCAGGTGATGCAGACCTTTACCTTCGTTGCAGCAGATCAGACTTCACTATTCCGTTACTTGTCACGCATGAAACGATAAACTATCGGAAAACGACAAGGCCGGCCTCAGCGGGACCTGGGACTGGATTGACAACCGCTTCTAAACAAACAGAGGACTAACATGAAAAACAGTTGGAATTTTGTGAGGAAAACAATCGCTGCACTATGCCTTATTGCCTTGTTCAGTCAGCAGGTCATGGCCCAATCCGAATCCGGGGACGACGAATGGAACCACTCCCTGGCGGTTTATCTCTGGGGCGCCAGCATCAGCGGTACAACCGCATCGGGCACCGGCTTGGAAGTTGACTTCAAGGACATAGCGGACAACCTGGAATTCGGTGCCATGGCAGCCTACCAGGCGCGCAAGGGCAAATGGTCGATCCTGACGGATGTCATATACCTGGATGTATCAGCTAACAACCAACTGGACCTGCTTCCGCCGATCGGCGGGGATATTATCGACGTCACGACCACTGCCAGCCTGGACCTGACTGCCTGGGTGATCCATTTGGGAGGGGGATACAATTTGTATAACGACGGAGAAGGGACAACGACTGATTTTGTCTTTGGGGCCCGCTACCTGGATCTGGAATCAGACCTGATGCTTAATTTCAATATCACCCCTCCCGATTTGGATTATACGCTGCCGCCATTGTCCGCTTCCGAAGATTTTTGGGATGCCATCATTGGTTTTAGGGGTGCCATCAGTCTGGGTGATCGCTGGTTTATGCCCTGGGGCGCCAATATCGGCGCGGGTGATTCAGACCTGAGCTGGCAGGCGATGGCCGGTGTAGCCTTTAAAGCTTCGTCCTGGGCGGACATTGTGCTGACTTATCGTTATCTCAAGTGGGAGTTTGACGACGCGATGGTCGAAGATCTCAGTCTCTCCGGCCCCTTACTGGGTGTGGTCTTTCGCTTCTAGTGTAGTGTATCGATATTGGGAGGGGCTCAGCGCCAGGCGATCTAAATCAGGATCCTGCCTCCAGAACCGGCAACTGCATTGAGGCCGTAGGAGGACATCATAGCGGCGAACTGCCGGATGTTTTGTTCCCAGGCTTCACGCGGCGGAGCCTCGAAATGTTCCATCGGATAAGGAATCCCGAGCGAAGCGTATTTCTCAACGCCCAGCTTGCGGAAAGGCAATAGCTGGACCTGATTCGCACGGCCACTGAGCTCCCCTGCAAGGTACTTCGCCGTCGCTCTGAGGTTCTCCTCGGTACCGTTGTGTCCGGGAACGACCGGAATGCGGATTACGACCGGTGTACCCGATGCGACGACTCTCTCGAGGTTTTCAAGGATCTGTTCATTGGGCGCACCGGTGAAGCGTTTGTGGGCACCGGAGTCCATGTGTTTCAGATCACATAAAAACAGGTCTACCAGTGGCAAGACCTGGTCAATGACACTGGACTTGAAATTCAGGGCGGTCTCAACGCAAGTACCGATGCTGTTCGATCGGGCTGCCTTCAGAAGTTCTACCGCGAACCTTATCTGAGTCAACGCCTCGCCTCCGGACAAGGTCAGGCCACCACCCGACTCATCATAAAACGCTCTGTCCGCGATGACTTCCTGCATGACCTCGCCGACGGTCGTTTTCCTGCCCCAGGCCTTGAGCGCGCCGGTCGGGCAGGCTTCGGCACAAACCAGGTATTTTTCAGGGTGCCTGGTGTCCAGCCCGACGACCTGACGACCCTTCACAATGATGGCAGTTTTGTCGGGCGCAACGTCGAGACAGGCGGTGCACTTGTCGGTACCGATGCAGCGGTCCGGATACAAGCCGATTTGCCTATGGCGGGACATGCTCTCGGGATTGCTGCACCAGGCGCAGCGCAGCGAACAGCCCTTGATAAACACGACGGTCCTGATGCCGGGACCGTCGTGAACACTGAAACGCTGTATGTTGAATACGGTTCCCGTTGTGTCGGAGTCAAAAGGCTGTGTCATGGTCATATTATCCGCTCAGCCGAGTCAGTCGAAGGACAACTCGGTGCGGCTCATTATATCGCGGCGCAGTTCGTCACTCAGGTCAGCCCAGTGGGCGCTGTAACCCGCGACCCGGACCATCAGGCCCCGGTATTTTTGCGGATGCTTGTAAGCGTCTTCCAGAAGTTCGCGGCCCACCACGTTAAGCTGCATATGCATTCCCTTCCTGAAGTATGCCCTGGCCAGCGAAACCAGGTTCCGGACACCGCTTTCACCGGACACGCTGCTGGGGCAAAACCGCAAATTGAGTAGCGTACCGTTGGACATCCGCTGCTGGTTGAGCTTGGCTGCAGAATTGATCACTGCGGTGGGGCCCTTGCGGTCATGTGAACCAAGGGAAGTGTGAACCGGCCCGATGCAGTCGGATAGCGGTTCGTGCGCCTTGCGTCCGTCAGGCGTGGCGGCCTGCACCATGCCGAAAGGCACGTTGGCCGAGACCGTGTAGACGCCGGGTTGGTAGCTGCCGCCCCGTGGATTCGGGCGTCCTTCAACCGCCTCGCAGTAAACGTCCGTGCAGTAGCGGGCCAGTTCGTCGGCGTAGTCATCATCGTTGCCGTATTGATGGACCTTGTCGCTGTTGACCAGGTAGTACAGGGCACTGAACCCTTCCCAGTTGGACTTGATTGCGTCCATCAGCTCACTGGCGCTGACTTTCTTTTCTTCGAAGACCAGTTGCCTGATCACGGACAGGCTGTCCGCCACGGTACCCACGCCGACGGCCTGGGCGCCGGTATAGTTGTAGCGCGAGGCGCCGGTATTGATGTCGCGGCCCTGCTCGGTGCAGCCTTCCACCATCAGGGACAGGTACGGCAGCGGTTTCATTTCCCGGTGAACATCATCCATGATATCCGTGCCGCGGGCGTGCACTTCGATCCAGTAAGCCATCTGCTCTTCGTAGGCTTTTTGCAGCTGCTGGAATGAGGAGAAATCTTCCAGCCTGCCGGTCGCCGGGCCCAGGCGACCCTGCTCTTCGTGGCCAATGGCATAGCCGTCGTTCAGCGCCATTTCCATTACCCGCGCGATACTGAAGTAGGCCGAATCGTGCCAGCCATATTCACGTCCCGGCACACTCAGTTCTACGCACCCCACGATCACATAGTTGCGTGCGTCTTCGGGATCGATGCCGTGTTTGATCATGGTCGGGATGATGACTGTGTCACTGAAGATTTTCGGTTCACCGGTGCCCATGCGCATGGCCTTGGCCACTTTCTGCGAGAACCAGTCGGGGGTGTTTTCATGCAAGCGGACCGCAATCCAGGGGTTTCCCAGGCGGGTATGCGCGATCATGTCGATAAACATGCTGGAGAGTTCATTGGTGGCATCTTTGCCGTCGGGCCCGATACCGCTCAGCGTCACTGTAGTCGTGCCGAGGCCGCGGCCGCTGTTGGCCTGAGTGGTGATCCAGTCGCGCAGCTTCATGAAGCTGGCGTTCAGCACGCTGTGGCATTCGATCACCTGCTGCATGAACTCGAGGCTGGTGGTGTCGTTTTCGAGGTCCTTGAGGAAATACGGGTACAGGATCTGGTCGAGCCGCCCGAGAGAGACCGAGTGACCGTTGGATTCGATCTGGATCAGACTCCAGGCGAAGTGCACCAGCTGAAACGCCTGCCAGAATGTGCACGGTGGATTGTCTGCGATCCAGTCGCAGTTCTGTGTGATCAGCGTTAACTCTTCACGGCGCGCGGCGTCGGCGGTCAGGGCCTTTTGCCGGGCCAGTTCAGCGTAACGCCTGATGTAATCGCTTGCCGCATTCAGCGTGATGAGTTGGGCCCGGTAAAAGACACGCTTTTCTTCGCTGTCCGGATCATCGCCAACGAGGGCATCGAGCCGGTTTTGCACCTCTTGGCGGAGTCCCTGGTAGCCGTGCTTCAGTACCCGTTCGAAATCCGGCACCAGATGGCCAACACCGCCCACGTGGTAGAGGCTGGTTGAATACAGCATGATGCCCATGAAATCGCCCTTCATCTCTTCGGGAGTCATGCGGCCCAGCATATTGTCGGACAGGGTTTTGCCGGCCCAGTAGTTGGCCAGACCGAGCAGTGCGCTTTCGGTTTCGTCGCTGTAGTCATAGCGGTTATGCGGTCTTTCCCGCATGGGTAATTCATTGAGCTCCTTGATGATCCACTGGTAGGAAAACTCGGGGTAGATCGGGCAGGACTTGGGCGGGGCGGCGCTGTCGCCGACCAGCAATTGATCGTCCACGATATGAAGCGTGACCTTGCGCAATACATGGGCCAGCGCCTCGGCAACCTTGATCAGCTGAGGCTCGTTTTCAAATTTCCTGTAGGCCTCAGTGACGAGAACAGCCCGTTCGGCGTCCACGGTGAAGGGACAATCGTCCAGGAACCAGTCCCTCAGGCGATTGATGCGCGGATACGGGGACGGGTCCTCCACCACGCCGGAAACGCCAACGCCCCAACTGTCCTCGTTGTAGCCTACTTTGCCCAAAGACCTGACGGTTTCGCTGGTGAAAACATGTTCTGCCGTGGCTGCCATGACTGAATCTCCATTCCGGGTTTGCGATGATGAAAGTTTGAGGCAGGGGCCCGCTTTGTGTATTGTGAATAGGCGACATTGTTTTGTATTTTGCGACAGGAACTGGTTTTGACATCCGAAGACACAATCCGGGCCGCGGCACTGCTGGGGTTCAGGCGCCTGGTACGGGACATCGGTGGTGTTCCTGAAGCCTTGCTGCTGGACTCGGGTAGTGATCCCGCGGCGCTGGTCTCACCGGACAACCGGATTTCCTACAAGGCGATGATCGAGTTGCTGGAAGATTGTGCGCACCAGCTGAACTGCCCGGACTTCGGTTTGCAGCTGTCCGATTACCAGGACATGGACATTCTCGGTCCGGCGGCAATGATCGCCCATTATTCGGATACGGTAGGCGCATCACTGAGGGCGATCGCTGCCTATTTCTTCGTACATACGACAGCTGCGGCCGTGCAACTGGTGCAAATGGATTCAAGCCAGACTCTTCTGACTTTCGAGGTGCTGATCGCCGGATTGCATGCCAGGCGGCAGATCAATGAACTGAGCCTCGGAATCGGTCAAAGCTTGCTCAAACTGCTGATCGGGCCGGGGTTTCATTCCGAATATATTCAGTTCACCCACAGCAGGCCGGACGATCTCCGCCCATTGGTCCGGCGCTTTGGTAATCAGCTGTATTTCGATCGTTCCCTGAATGCCTTTGCATTGCCAAACGAAGCGTTGGCAAAGCCGGTTCCCACCGCCAACCGCGAGTTTCGGGATATTGCCGTTGGCTATGTACGGGACCACCTGGGTGGGGCTGAAGACAACCGGGTGCGGAGAGTCGTGTTGCTGGTGCACCAGTTACTGCCCACCGGCCGTTGTTCGCTGCAGGTTATCTCCGATGTCCTGGGCATGCATCCCCGCACGCTGCAACGCGAGTTGCGCGGTTCAGGCTCTGATTTCCGTGGTATTGTCGACCGGGCACGGCGGCAACTGGTAGCCAGCTACCTGCTGGAAACTCATGCCTCGCTTTCCCAGGTTGCCGCCATGCTGGGCTACAGTGACCAGGCAGCCTTCAACAATGCATTTCAGCGCTGGTTCGGCATGCCACCTGGGCGCTGGCGCCAGGAAGCAAAGGGTAAATAGTCATTGGGATTTGCCCGGCCTCTCGGCCGGGCAACCTGCAGGTTAGTCCTCGAAGCCATCCTCAAAAAGTGTATCGCTGATGATTATGGCGCTCAGGGCGCCTGGGTCTGTGATCACTCCATCGGCGACACCATCGTGATCGCCGCGGCCACCGTCGACGAATTTGAGTTTCACTTTGCCGGGTGTCACGGTCGCACCCGTGGTGCCGTCATCAAGAAACTCGTACCAGTCGTCGCTGAACTTGAAGTAGCTGGATACCGGAACTTCTTCCGGAAACTCAATTTCAACTTCAACCGCTGCGCCCGGGGTGAGTCCATTCACATCGAAGCCAAGGGCGCCGAGGGGGAAACTGACGTCCTGGGGCAAATTGACGCCCAGAGGGGAACTGACATTCAGCGCCGACCCTCCAAGCGTGGCCGGGTCGATGGCGATAACATTTATCAGGAAGGTGCCTGGCGGTGACCGGATTGTCAGGAATTCGCTACCGTCAAAAGTGGGAATTGCCGTGGCATTCAAGCCATAAATAAATGCGGCGCCTGGGAAAAATACAGTGGTCGAACCGTTATTAATATCTGATGCAGGTGCACCGACAATTAATGACCCGCCATCAAGCGCAACCGAAGTTCCAAATTGTTGGATAGTTGAAACGTTTCCTGGATTTTTTAAAGGCTCTATCACCTCGCTTTCGGACCAGTCGCTGCCTGAACTGGAGAAAGAATAAAAGCTGCCTCTATTAAAAGACCCATTTTGTGGGGCACCGGCAATGACAGCCTCGCCGTTAGTCGCTACATCAGAGCCAAAACGGTCGTTCAATTCTCCATTGGAAGCCAATAATTTGCCCTTGTTGCTCCAGCCACCCGATGAGCGATCGAAGACCGTTATCGAACCGGAATCAGTAGTTCCTTTGTCCACGTCATCATCCATCCTGGCTCCAACAACTGCAATATCGCCCGAAATCGCAACTGACCAGCCAAATTGATCCTCAGTCAGATTGTCAGTTGCTGGCAGCTGCTTGGCTTCACTACCCCAAACGCCATCCAAACGACCGAACAGGTAGGCCTCACCAAACCCGGAACCAGTCCAGTGAGGGGCGCCAACTATAATGATGTTTCTGTCAATTGCGACTGACCAGCCGAAGTTCTGATGATCTGCTGTGCCTGGAGGCAATAATCTTGCTTTCATGGTCCAGTCTTCCAGAACTTTTTCATAAACATACGCTGACCCGGAAGCTCCGGAAGTACGGCCATCGTTCTTTTCATCGTCAAAGGCAACGCCGACAACGATGGTGCCGTTATCAATGTCTACCGAAATGCCATAATTTTCATATATTGGGTTTATATCTTCGTCCCCAGGTAGTAGTTCTACACCGTTATCCCAACCCTCGGGGCCCCGGGTAAATACATGCGCGGACCCCTTAAATGCGACTTGATTGATGTCGTCTTGAGGGGCGCCGACGACGATCACATCGCCATCAATGGCAACACTACTTCCGAATTGGTCGCCTGGTTCAGCACCTGCCATGACCAGTTGGCCATGCTCTTTCCCTGTTTCATCCGCTTCCCACAATCCAGTTTGTGGGTTTCTTAAATAGACATAGGCGGCACCCGTATTGTTGACAAGTATCTGACCTTGATCATTTCTTTCATCGACAAAGCGGGCCCCGATGACCGCCCGGTCGCCATCGATATCGACGGCATACCCATAGCTGTCGCCCTGGGCTGCATCCTCGGCGAATATTCTGGCAAGCTCTGTCGCGCTCAGTTGTGCGGAAACATTTGAAGCGCACAGGAAAAAACATAGCCCGGATATCGGGCCAATAATATGTTTAAAGTTATTTTTCATATATTTATCCTCTTGTTATACAAGATACTTAATAATTAACATGAGATTGTTACAGATAATAACTGGCGTTATTTTTTTGATCGTTAACAATACTGTACAACATATGTTTTCGATGAACACCCATTCCCCGTGCTGCCTGCAGCAAAAAGAGCTTTCACGCTAGTAGCCTGTAGGAGATTTACCCGAATTCGCTGTAATCCACCTGATATGGGCTCGCATTAGCCAAATATGCTCGACTCCCTGCCGGTGGCGTCCTAAGATGTATTCGGGTCGGGTCATCACACAAGGGGCAATTAAACAGGGGTATATCATGATCAGAATACTGATCGTGGACGATCACGAACTCGTCCGCATCGGTCTGCGCCATATCCTGGCAGACTATCCATCAATCGATATCGTTGGCGAAGCCGGGGATGGTGAAACAGCCATCAGGCTCAATCGCGAAGTAAATCCCGATGTAGCACTTCTGGATATCCATCTGCCGGGTTTGTCCGGCTTTGAGGTCACGGCGCGCCTCAAGCAGATGAATCCGGATCTGGGCATCATCATTCTCACCGTTCACGAGGCGGCGCCTTTTCCGGGGCGCTTGATGGATGCCGGCGCCTCGGCCTATCTGACCAAGGGATGTCCCGCCACTGAACTGGTGGAGGCTATCCGCACGGTTGCAAAGGGTGGCCGGCACATCGGGGCCAGCGTAGCGCAACAAATGGCCCTGGCCATGCTGCCAGGCACCAGTTCATCACCGTTTGACGGCCTCTCATCCCGCGAAATGGAGGTGATGCTGATGCTGGTTGATGGCCGGAAAATGGCGGACATCGCAGAAATCATGCATCTGAGCCCGAAAACCGTAGCCACTTACAAATACAGGATTTTTGAAAAGCTGGATACGCGCAGCGATGTGGGTATGACCCGCCTGGCCATGCGCTACGGCGTTGTGGCGCCGTGCTAAACACTAAAACCGGGGCGCGAACTGATTCGCACCCCGGTTAATTTCAGTTTCAGTCGCCGGCCCCGACGGTGGGTGGCGGTGTTTCCTTCTTGCTGCCGCTGGGCTGTGCGCTGTCCGGCGCTGGTGCGGCGCTTTTCAGAGTGTAAATCCCCTTGCTGTCGCGAGTCGCCTGTATGGGTGCCGGCTTGGTGGCAGCCGCAGTATTTCTGGCTTCGGCTTTTGCAGGTTTATCCTGCTTTTCCTGCTTTTCCTGTTTTCTGACAGGCTCTTTCTTTTCCGCAGCAGCAATTGCTGCTGGCTCTGCCTTGGGCGGAGTTTGGGGCTCCTTCTTATCGCTTGTGCTCTGATCCTTCACCCTGGCGCTCTTGTCCGAAGATGAGTCTCGCTTCGGTTGCCTGGTGGCGGGCCGGTCGGTCTTCGAGGCTTCAGTCTTCGCTTCACCACCTGGCCCGGTCGAAGTTGCATCGCTACTGACCACTGCCTTGGCAGGTGCACTTGGCTGGGTCGCCTTGCTGTCTGCAGGTGCTTTCCCGCCAGTGCTTTGTTTATCAGCCTGGGTGTCACGCTGCTTGCTGCCTCCTGTCTGATAAGGTGAGCGGCGTCTGCGTCCCGTACGCGGGCTGCCGCCCTCGGTCTTTTCCTGGGGAGCACCGCTGGTGGATTTCTGCTGCTGGGAAGGCTGAGCAGACCTGTCGGCAGCCTGACTGGTCTTTTTGCGGCTGGCCTTTTTGCGCCTGGTCTTCTTGGACTGCCTGGCTGGCTGGCCGGTCTTTTTGGCCGCACTCTGGCCACCGCGTCTGCCGCGAGACCTTGAATCACCGGACTGTTGCCGACCCTTCTGAGGCTGGCGCGAGCGTTGCGCCGGCTTCCTGGCGGTTTTCTTTTTACCAGCCTGCTTCTTTACGACTTTCCTGGCCGGGGCAGGTTCTTCTTCACCGGCTGAGAACAGTTTTGCAAAGAAATGGCCGAAAATACCCGGTTTACTCTTCTTAACCGGGGTCGGAGCAGGACGTGAATGAGTAACCCCGGTCACGGCTGGCGCCTGAACGGCTACGGCTGCTGCGGCCTGGGTTTCCGCGCTGGCCACCAACTCAGCCTGGGGCTGTTCGATGCGGGAATAGCTCGCATCGTCCGAAATATCAGAACGGCGCACGCGGTGAATTTCGAATTTTGGACGCTGCATGTACTCGTTTGCCAGTACGATGATCGGAACCGAGTGCCGGACCTCGATTTCGGACAGTGCCTTGCGCTTTTCATTCAACATGAAATTCGCCACTTTAGGTGGAGCCTGTACGATCACCTGGCCGGAAAAATCCTTCATCGACGCTTCTTCCAGCAGGCGCAGGATCGATAGCGACAGCGACTCGACGCTGCGAATGGTTCCATGTCCATCGCAGCGTGGGCAGGTCTCCTGGCTCGACTCACCGAGCGATGGCCGCAGGCGCTGACGTGACATTTCCAGCAAGCCAAAGCGGGAGATGCGGCCGGTCTGAACCCGTGCCTTGTCGATTTGCAATGCATGCCGCAAACGTTCTTCGACCTGCCTTTGGTGCTTGCGATCCATCATGTCGATAAAGTCGATGACAATCAGGCCTCCGAGATCTCGCAGTCGTAGCTGGCGCGCTATTTCATCCGCGGCCTCGAGGTTGGTTTTGTAGGCTGTGTCCTCGATATCCGAGCCCTTGGTGGCGCGGGCTGAATTGATATCAACGGATAGCAACGCCTCGGTATGATCGATGACCATTGATCCGCCTGAAGGCAGATGCACCATGCGTGCGAATGCTGACTCGATCTGGCTTTCGATCTGAAAACGACTGAACAGCGGAACGTCGTCCTGGTAATGTTTCAACTTGCGCACGTTGTGAGGCATCACTTGCTGCACAAAATCACGGGCATCCGCGTAGACTTTTGCGTCGTCGATAAGGATTTCACCAATATCGTTACGCAGATGATCACGCAGTGCGCGGATGAACAAATTACTTTCCTGATAAATCAGGAATGTGGCGGGCTTTTCCTGCGCCGCCTTTTCAATAGCGGTCCAGAGTTGAAGCAAATAGTCCAAATCCCACTGTAGTTCTTCGGCGTCGCGGCCGACTCCGGCGGTACGAATGATGATGCCAACGTTGTCAGGCGCAATAACCTGTTGCAGTTGCTCCCGCAAGTCCGCACGGTCCTCGCCGCTGATACGCCGGGAAACACCGCCGGCCTTGGGATTCGTTGGCATCAGCACCAGGTAACGGCCGGCCAGCGATATGTAAGTGGTGAGGGCGGCGCCCTTGTTTCCGCGCTCCTCTTTTTCAACCTGGACAATAATTTCCTGGCCTTCTTTGACCGCATCGCGAACGGATACCTTGCCATCTGTCTTCTTGGCCGATGGATGGTAACTGGCGGGACAAATTTCCTTGAGGGGTAAAAAGCCGTGACGTTCGGATCCGAAGTCGACGAAGCAGGCTTCGAGGGAGGGTTCAACCCGGGTGATGCGGCCCTTGTAAACGTTGGCCTTTTTTTGTTCCTGGGACGGTACTTCGATGTCCAGGTCGATAAGTATTTGGCCATCTGCGACGGCCACACGCAACTCTTCTGGCTGAGTCGCGTTGATCAGCATTCTCTTCATTTTGTATACCTCAGGCATCCTGGCCTGAACACGCAAAAGCAGGCAGGGTTCAACACCCTGCTGTTACGCGATTCGTGTTCCTGGTCCCCTTATCAAGGGCATACCAGGCTTGCCAATTTATATTTAATTCGCCGGTAAAATTATTTTTCCGGTCCAAAAACAACAGCCTCCATGGCTGTCGCCGTAATCCTGTTTGTAACTGTACCCGGACTCTCTGCCGGCAGTCTTGCTTGTCATCGCCGGAACCTTGTTTCGGCTGATTTTTACCGGCAACGCATAGCGCTTCACGGGTACATTCGGAATCAGATTTCTGAACGGTGTGTGTAGATTCGTTCGTCGGCTGGAATAATGCCAGGGCGTATGGCCGTTGGTATCTGCCGGAAAGACCGGAGAATTGATGTGATATTGACACATCATATCCAGCACGCAGAGTTCCGAAGCGATATAATATAGCAGGGATTATACGTTCTTTCAATGAGTTGGCGTTTCATGTCTTCAGCAGAAAAAAGCAGCGGAGTCCGTCTCGTTCAGGTGACTGCGGACCGTGAAGGGCAACGCCTGGATAATTTCCTGTCGGCGCAATTAAAAGGGCTTCCACGGTCTGCGCTTTACCGCATCATCCGCACCGGCCAGGTCAGGATCAACGGCAAGCGCAGCAAGCCGGCTTCGCGCCTGGAAGCCGGTGATATGGTCAGGATTCCGCCCGCCCGGACCCGGCAGGGAAACCAGGCGTTTATTTCAGAGCGGGTGTGCAACCAGGTTCGCGCAGCTGTATTGTTCGAAGACCCGGACCTGCTGGTGATTAACAAACCCTCCGGCATGGCTGTGCATCCGGGAAGTGGTCTGCCATGGGGTCTGATCGATGTAGTGCGTCAGAATTTCCCCGGTGAATATTTTGAACTTGCGCACCGCCTGGACCGCGAGACCAGTGGCTGCCTGGTATTGGCCAGGAATGGCAAGTCACTGAGTCACCTGACCCATCTATTCCGGGATGGTGCTGTTCAGAAACACTACTTGTGCCTGTTGGACGGCAGGATGAACGAAGCATCAATCAAAGTGGACGCGGCCCTGAAAAAAGTACAGATGGGAGCTGAAAGGCAGATGGTGGTGAGCGAGGACGGAAAAGCGGCGCTGACACATTTCCGTCTGCTGCAGGCTTATGCGGATTGCAGCTATGCCGAGGCGCAACTCCTGACCGGAAGAACACACCAGATCAGGGTCCATACGCTCCACATGGGCATGCCGCTGGCCGGCGACGAAAAATATGCAAGCAGGGAGTCGGTGGATAGATGGAAGGCAAGGGGGCTGCAGCGGACATTTCTGCATGCGCAGCGCCTGAGTTTCGCGGCACTTTCCGGTGAGAAATTGGAGTTCAACGCCCCCCTTCCCGGATCTCTGAAGGCGGTGCTCGATGAACTGGAAGGCTGATGCAGGCGTGCAAGGCGTGTTTCGGAGTCGATTTCCTACAGCGATCATCAGGCAATGCTCTGGTGATGGCTTGTCTGCTGTGATCTAATTCGCGCAATGTACAAACCACTTGAAGCCTTTATTGGCCTTAGATACCTGCGTGCCAAGAGGCGAAATCATTTTATTTCGTTTATTTCCCTGATTTCCATGATGGGTATTGCTCTGGGCGTGACGACCCTGATTACCGTGATCTCGGTCATGAATGGTTTCGAGAAGGAATTGCGGACCCGCATCCTGGGCGCTATCGCCCATGCAACCATCCAGCCGGCGGACGGCGTAATGATGGACTGGCGGTCGGTTGTGGACCAGGCCGAGAAGCACCCGGATGTGAATGGAGCCGCTCCGTTCATCGAGGAAGGCGTCTGGCTCCAGGGAAGCGAGTCATCCGGGGCTTTGATCAGGGGAGTGCAACCGGATTATGAAATCCGGGTATCGGAAGTCAGCGAAAAAATGCTGACCGGAAAACTGGCTGATTTACGCCCGGGCGAGTACGGCATCATTCTGGGCCTGGGCCTGGCCAGTCGTCTGCGGGTCGGGCCGGGTGACCGGGTCACGGTGATCGCACCGCGGCTCAAGGCATCGCCGGTCGGCGCCAGCCCGCTGATGCGTCGTTTTACCGTGGTGGGAGCATTTGAATTTGGTGAATTCGAGAACGATTCGACCCTCGCTCTGATTAATATCGAGGATGCGGCGCGCCTGTTGCGCATGCCGGAAGGTTCGACCAGTGGCGTTCGCCTGCGCCTGCAGGACATGTACCAGGCCTGGCGTGTTGCGCGGGAAATATCAGAGGAACTGTCCGGTTATCACATTGTGCGGGACTGGACCCAGGAGCGCGGTAACCTGTTCCAGGCAGTCAAAACCGAGAAAACCGTGATGTGGGTGATTTTGTCACTGATTATCGCTGTTGCCGCCTTCAACATCATCTCCATGCTGGTCATGGTCGTTACGGACAAACAGTCCGACATTGCAATTCTCAAGACCATGGGCGCGCGACCCGGGACCATCCTGCGTATTTTTGTCATCCAGGGCAGCCTGATTGGGATCATCGGAACCAGCCTGGGTGTTGTTGGCGGTATTCTGTTGGCGCAGAACATCGGTCTGGTTGTTCCCTTCCTGGAACGATTGTTCGGCTTCAGCCTGTTTCCGTCAGATATTTATTACATTACCGAGTTGCCTTCCGACCTCAGCGTTGCCGATGTCACCAAGTTCGCCCTGATGTCCCTGGTGATGTCTTTTTTATCCACCTTGTATCCCTCGTGGCGTGCTTCCAGGACGCATCCTGCAGAGGCTTTAAGCTATGACTGAACAAAGCCAAAACCTCGCGCTGGAGGCCAGAGGCATCCAGAAGACCTTTCGGCAGGGGCCCAAGGACGTACATGTTCTGCATGATGTCAATTTACAGTTAGCGGCAGGACGGTCCCTGGCTATTGTCGGGGTCTCAGGCGCCGGTAAGAGCACTTTGCTTCATATACTCGGCGGCCTGGACAAGCCGGACCGGGGCGAGGTACTGGTAGAAGGGCAATCCATTTGGGAACTCAGCTCGGCCGATCGCGGGCAGATGCGTAACAGGACCATGGGGTTCGTATACCAGTTTCATCACCTGCTGCCGGAATTCACCGCACTGGAGAATGTGGCTATGCCCTTGCTGATTCGCGGTATGAAGTCGGCAGACGCTGCAGCAAGGGCTGCGGAAATTCTGGACAAGGTTGGGCTTTCGGCTCGCTTGCATCACAAGCCGGGAGAACTTTCCGGCGGTGAGCGCCAGCGTGCAGCCCTGGCTCGCGCCCTCTCGGGCAGCCCGCGCGTAGTGCTTGGTGATGAACCGACCGGAAACCTGGACGAGCGCACAGCGGACCATGTGTACGGCCTGTTGCTGGAATTGAACCGGGAACTCAAAACCAGTCTCCTGCTGGTGACCCACGACAAACGCCTGGCCGCACGCATGGATCAGCGCCTTGAATTGCATATGGGGTGCCTGCAGAAAATGGCCTGATGGTGCAGGTCAGGGCGATCTTGACCCTGCCGGCCGGACTGATTGCGGGTGTGCTGGCCGCTCATCAATTTACCAGCCTGCCTCCACCCTGGCTGATGATCACGGCCGTGCTGGTCGCTCTGGCTCTATTGCCCAAACCGCACACACGCTGGCTGGCCATCATGCTGGTTGCCGCTTGTTGGACTCTGTGGCAGTTCGGACACAGGCTTGACGACCGGCTCGATGCTTCGCTCAGCGGCGAGGTATGGGCGGTGGAAGGCGTGATTTCGGGTCTTCCTGAAGTGCATGCCGAGTACACCCGTTTTCGCTTCGAGCCCTCGCCCAGTGCCGTGCAGGAGCCACTGCCCCGTGTATTGCTCATCTACTGGTACCGGGACCGGACCGAACTGGCTGTCGGGGAGCGCTGGCGCCTCGAGTTGCAGTTGAGGCCTCCCTGGGGCCGGGTCAATTTCCACGGTTCGGACCGGGAAAAATGGCTTTTTTCAGAGGGCATAGGTGGACTCGGTACGGTACGTGCCGGTGAGATTCTGGCGCAGCCGGCCGCTGCCCACTACCCCGTGCAGCGCATTCGCAGCCTGGTCAGGGAGAAAGTTGCATCGCTGGTCGAAAACCAAAGGGCGCGAGGGGTTGTGCAGGCCCTGTCCATAGCAGAGCGCAACGGCCTGTCATTCAGCGACCGGCAACTGCTGATGTCCACGGGGACTTCCCATTTGCTCGCCATCTCGGGTTTGCACGTTGGCCTTGCAGCGGTGGGGGGCGCCTGGCTGAGCCGGCTGGTTTTTTCGATGTTGCCGTTTGCGCTGTTCAGACTGCCTGGATTTCGGGTTTCCCTGGCTTGCGGCCTGCTGGCGGCACTGGCTTATTCAGCACTGGCTGGATGGGGAGTTTCCACGCAGCGGGCCGTGCTGATGATTTGTGTGGTGGTGACAGCGTTGATGTTAAGCCGGGCCATCAGCCCATTGCGTGCATACCTGTTGGCGCTGTCCGCGGTACTGCTGATCGATCCACTGGCCCCACTGCGTGTCGGTTTCTGGTTTTCCTTCCTGGCCGTGGCGGTGCTGCTGCTGCTTTTTGTTCCACGCAGCGGCAAAATGGCGTGGTGGAAAACCGTGCTGTTGGCCCAGGGCGGTGTGATGGTGGCCATGCTGCCGGTCAGCGTTCACTGGTTCCAGATGTACAGCCCGGTGGGCTTCCTGGCGAATATCGTAGCCATTCCCTGGGTGAGCCTGGCCGTGGTTCCGCTGACCCTGGCCGGCGTCAGCTTTCTGGCGGTGTCAGACGGCATCGCAGGCGTGCTGTTGGGCCTGGCGGGAAAGGCCTCTTTGGCACTGTTTGCATTTCTCGAATTTCTCTCCGGTTTGCAGGGAAACATGCCCGTGTTGCCGCCCCCCGCTGTCCCGGCCGTGCTGCTTGCTTCACTGGCAGGCATGCTGATGTTATTACCGGGCGGTTTGGCTCTACGATGGTTCGGACCGTTTCTGATGTTGCCACTGTTTCTGCCAGCGGATTCCCGAACGGAAGGCGACACCCTGATGGTTGAGGCCCTGGATGCAGGGCAGGGGACCGCCGTGCTTTTGAGCACGCAGGATCGCACGCTGCTCTATGACTCAGGTCCGGGGGACGGAATCGATCAAAACCTGGTGAGGTCGGTCATCAGGCCAGCCCTGGCGGGTCTTGGGCGTTCTGCACCGGAGCGAATTATCATCAGTCATGGCGATCTGGACCATGCGGGTGGAGTAAAAACTCTTGCCAGCTACTATCCGGACGCACAATGGAACGTCAACCTGCCCGGGCAGGCGCGCGAGCATGAGCCATGCCGTTCGGGCCTCAGCTGGACCTGGAGTGAATTTGAATTCGAATCACTCCACCCTTCCAGTGGTCTGCCGTATCTTGGAAATGACAGCTCCTGTGTTGTGAGTGTTGTGGGAAGATCGGGCAGCGTTTTGCTTGCCGGTGACATTTCCAGTGCTGTTGAACACAGGCTGGCAGGTACGATGCTGAGCCGGCATCGGGTACTTATCGTGCCACACCATGGCAGCCTGACTTCCTCCAGCCCGGAATTCATTGCAACGGTCCAGCCAGAGGTGGCCATTGCCACGACCGGGCTGGGTAACCGATTTGGATTTCCTCGTGAGGAAATCAGGCAGCGTTACATTGCAGCCGGCACCAGATTCTGGTCCACTGGCGACTGTGGCGCCATTAGAGTTCACATTGCTGCGGACGGAAGCATTCGCGCACAAAGTGCCCGCCGTCAACGAAACCGGATATGGCGCTGGCCGGCCGCAGCGGAGTGTCCATGAACAGATTGATAGCCTGAGAAGGGTGCCGCATGTATCATTTGGGCAGCCTGTAATCAATGGAGTGATATAGCGTGCTTGAAATTATCCTTGCCGGCGGCTGGTTGATGGTGCCGATTATTCTTTGTTCTATCCTGACCCTGACGATCATTGTCGAACGATTCTGGGCCTTGCGGCGCAGCAACGTTGTGCCAAAAGGCATTGGTGAGGAGGTCAAGGACTGGGCCGCACGGCACGAACTGGACCGGCGTCATATCGAACAACTGCGCTCAGAGTCGGCTCTGGGGCGGGTCCTTGCGGCGGCCCTGATAAACCGGAATCGAAGCCGTGATCTGATTAAAGAGGCGGTCGAAGACACTGGCCGTCACGTGGTCCACGAATTGGAGCGCTTCCTGAACACCCTCGGAACCATTGCCGGTATTTCGCCCTTACTGGGCCTGCTGGGAACTGTGATCGGCATGATCAAAGTATTTTCCGCCATCCTTGCCCACGGTGTCGGCAATGCCAACGAGCTGGCCGGTGGTATTTCAGAAGCCCTGATCACCACTGCCGCCGGTTTGACCGTTGCCATCCCCAGTTTCTTTTTTTACCGCTATTTCAAGGGCCAGGTGGAAGAGTACGTGATCTCCATGGAAGAGCAGGCCGTCAACCTGATCGAAGCCATTGAGCGTGGAAACGTTGCGCAACTCCGGTCGGGTGTGCCGGGAGGCTGAAGCTTGAAACTCCAGGCACATGTTAAAGAAGAGCCCACTATCGACCTGACGTCGCTGATCGACGTGGTGTTCCTGTTGCTGATTTTTTTCATGGTCAGCACCACCTTCGAGCACCAGGCGGTTTTGAAAGTCGACCTTCCCGAGGCCAGCGCCGTCGAGGCGCCGGTCGATCAGGAAGATCGCCTGGAACTGGTCATCGACAGCACCGGTCAAATGTATCTTAATGATCAGCAATTGCTTGATAGTGATGCGCGCACGCTGCGGGCGGCTTTTAATGAGGCGGTGGGTGATAAGCGCGATTTGCCGTTGATTCTCAGGGCAGACCGGGAGACGCCGCATCATTTCGTTGTTACGGCAATGGACGTGGCCGCCCAGCTGGGTTTCAGAAATCTGTCCATTGCGACTGACCGGACTGTCGGACCAGAGGAATGACCGAAACAGGCACCCCACCGCTTGTTGTTTACAAGCGCTTGTGGACCTACACGAAAAGATACCGGTGGATGTTCGCCCTGGGCGTAATCGGTGTCAGTATCGATGCGGCCATGCAGGCAGCGTTTGTCAAGTTCATGGAACCCCTGATCGACCGGGTTTTTGTCGGCAAGGATTCAGAGTTCGGACTGTGGCTGGCGGGCGCTATTTTCCTGATTGCCATCACCCGCATGGCGGGTAATTTTGTCGGTGTTTACAGCATGGAATGGGTGGGCCGCAAAGTTGTCGCTGACCTGCGCCAGGAATTGTTCGATCAGTACGTACACCTGCCGGCGTCTTATTACGACCGTTTCAGTTCCGGCCAGCTGATCTCCAAGCTGGCCTATAACAGCGAACAGGTGGCCAATGCCGCAACCAGGTCCGTGGTTGCTGCTCTGCGCGATGTCCTGCTGGTCATCCTGCTTCTCGGGGTCATGTTGACCTCCAACGTTATGTTGACCCTGGTGATGCTGTTGCTGGTGCCCATGATCGGCTTGCTGGTGTCCGCGGTCAGCCGCCGTTTCCGCAAGATCAGTCATCGTATCCAGGATTCCATGGGTAATGTATCCCACGTGACCGAGGAAGCCGTTGTTGGCCAGCAGGTGGTCAAGGTTTTCCAGGGACAGGCTGCCGAAAAGCAGCGTTTCGGCTCGGTAAATGAAAAAACAAGACGTCTGCATATGCGCATGGTGGCGACGCATCTGGCCAGCTCTTCCCTGGTGCAGCTGGCTGCCGGGGTCGCGCTGGTCCTGTTAATGGTGATCGCAACTCGCCCAAGCATGCTGAATGAAATTTCAGCGGGCACATTCACCGTTGTTTTCTGGGCGATGGTGGGTACGATTCCACCGCTCAAGCGCCTCACGTCCGTGCAATCCCAGGTGCAGAAGGGGATCGCCGCCGCTGACAGTATTTTCCAGGTGCTGGATACCGAGGCCGAGATCGACACGGGTGAGTATTCGGTGGATCGGGTGGAAGGCGCCATCGAGTTTCGCAAGGTGAGTTTTCGCTATGCCTCCAGTGATAAACCGGTGCTCGAGGAGGTCAGTTTTAATGTGCCTGCGGGAAGCGTGACTGCCCTGGTAGGGCACTCCGGCAGCGGCAAGACGACCCTGGCGGGCCTGCTGCCCCGTTTTTATGCTTATAGTTCGGGCCATATCCTGCTGGACGGACGGGAATTGTCCGACTACGCGCTGGAAAATTTACGCAGTCATATTGCACTGGTCAGCCAGGATGTCGTGCTGTTTAACGGAACGGTGGCCGGCAACATCGCCTATGGCGCATTGGCGGGCGCCCCCAGGGAGGCCATCCACAAGGCTGCCAGCGACGCTCATGTCATGGAATTCATTGAAACCCTGCCCGAGCAGCTGGACACCGAAGTCGGAGAACGGGGAACGCTTTTGTCCGGCGGGCAAAGGCAACGCATTGCCATCGCCCGGGCCCTGCTCAAGGATGCACCTATATTGATCCTCGATGAAGCCACTTCGGCGCTGGACAGCAAGTCTGAGCGAGCTATCCAGGACGCGTTTGCGGAAGTCATGAAAGATCGCACCACGCTGGTGATTGCCCACCGGCTGTCTACCATCGAAAACGCGGACCAGGTGATTGTGCTTGAGCATGGCAGGGTGATCGAGTCTGGAACACATCAGGAATTGCTGGAAAAAGGCCAGGCTTATGCCAGACTGTACCAGACACAATTTGCGCATGATAAAAACGGTGATGCCTGAACATGCGGGCTGAAATCGAAAAAAAGCTCACGGATACCTGGTACGGCGACACCCCCCCCTCGCTTTTACTGAAAGGCCTGGTGCCTGTTTACAGCGCGGCGAGCCGTCTCGACAAATGGTGGAAAACCCGGCGCAAATGTACCGACCTGGATTCGGCCTGCATTATTGTTGTCGGAAATATCACCGCAGGCGGAAGCGGTAAAACACCCCTGGTGATCCGCTTGTGCCGGATTTTAGGCCAGGCGGGCCTGGCGCCCGGGGTGATCAGTCGGGGTTACGGTCGCCAGAATCGTGGCCTGCGGCTGGTCAGCCCTGCGTCGAGCCCTGATGATGTTGGCGACGAGCCATTACTGATCGCACGCCGCGCCGGAGTGCCGGTCATTGTGGCTGCAGATCGCTGCGAAGCAGTCCGCGCACTGCTCAGGCAAAAGGCCAATGTCATCATCTCCGATGACGGCCTGCAGCACCATCGCTTGCCACGCAGCCTGGAAATATGCGTCATCGACGGCAGCAGAGGATTTGGTAACGGCAAACTGATTCCCGCCGGACCGCTGCGTGAACCCCTGGCGAGGCTCTCTTCGGTTGACCACATCATCATCAACGGTAAATCGGAGTCATTGCCCGGGGGCATGGATAGCCACCGCATGACCCTGGTTGCGGGCTTGCTCAGATCGCTCGATGACGGCCAGGGCTGGCGGCTAGCGCAATTCAAGGGCTGCAGTGTCAATGCAGTGGCGGGCATCGGTAACCCGGGGCGATTTTTCAGACTGCTGGAGCAATCCGGTATCAAGGTAATTGAACATGCCTTCCCCGACCATCATGCTTTTACCGAAAATGATTTTGCGCACATGAACAAGGATTATCCAATCCTGATGACCGAGAAGGATGCAGTGAAATGCGCCGGCCTGGGTTTGAAAAATGCCTGGTTCCTGTCCGTCGACGCAGTTTTACCGTCTGCCTGGGAGCAAAGCATCGTGCGCCAGGTCATCGACAAGGTCAATGATCCCGGTTTCGCGCCATGAAAGGTAATTATCGAATTGTGATACCGGCGCGGATGGCGTCACGGCGCCTGCCGGGCAAACCCTTGCTGGAAATCGCCGGGCGGTCACTGATTGAACATGTTTATCGGCGGGCCTGCGCGGCGAAAGCCGACAGCGTCGTGATCGCCACGGATGACCGGAAAATTTTTACAGCGGCTGTAAACTTCGGTGCCGAGGTGGTTATGACCTCGCAAAAACACGAGAGTGGCAGTGACCGGATTGCGGAATGTGCGGATCAGCTTGGCTGGGATGATGATCAACTGATCGTTAACTTGCAGGGTGATGAGCCACTCATGCCGTCAGCCTGTCTGGACCAGGTGGCTGATTTGCTGGCAACTGATCCGGATGCCGACGTGGCCAGCCTGTTCTGGCCGCTGGACAGCAGCGAGGAAGTTGCAAACCCCAACGTAGTAAAAACTGTTGTGGACCAGTCAGGGCGCGCACTCTATTTCAGCCGTTCTGTCGTACCTCACCCCCGCAACTGGCAGAACCTGGCGAAAGCGCTGGAATCCGGTATTTCCTGGAAAAGACACATCGGCCTGTATGCCTACCGCGCCGCAGCCTTGAGAGCATTCGCGGCGATGGATGCTACGCCGCTGGAAGCAGCGGAGAAGCTCGAACAGCTGCGTTTTCTCGAAAGTGGCCGGCAAATCCGCATGGCCCGGGCCTGCTCATTTATTCCCGCCGGTGTGGACACGCCCGGAGATTTGGAACGGGTTCGCCGTAGCATCGATGGCTGAGGATTCATCAACTTCGTTCGACGGCAAGACTTTTGCGGCCGCACTGCCAACCCGGCCTGGCGTGTACCTGATGCGGGATGGTGACGGCAGTGTGCTTTATATTGGCAAGGCACGTAATCTGCGCAAGCGCGTGGCGAGCTACTTCGATGCCCGGCCCAAAATCGATCGCATCATGCGCATGATTGCCCGCATATCGGATATCGAGCTTAGCCTGACGCGCACTGAAGGCGAGGCTTTGTTGCTGGAAAACGAGTGGATCAAGTCGCTCAAGCCGCGTTACAACATTCTTTTGCGGGATGACAAGTCTTATCCCTGGATTGCTTTGAGCAGTTCTCACGAATTTCCCCGCATCGCATTTCATCGCGGTGCAAGAGATAAGTCGCAAACTTATTTTGGGCCCTATCCGTCAGCCGGGTCCGTTCGTCACAGCATTAACCTGATTCAGAAACTGTTTCGTATTCGCAACTGCGAGGACAGCTACTTTTCGCACCGCAACCGGCCCTGCCTGCAATACCAGATCCGCCGCTGCACGGCGCCCTGTGTCGGATTTGTCAGTACAGATGATTATGCTCTGCAGGTCGACGACGCGAAATTGTTCCTGCAGGGCAAGAGTCAGAAAGTCCTGACCAGACTGATTGCTCGTATGGAGCAGGCGGCACACGCGCAGGAATATGAGTCTGCTGCCATGTTCCGTGATCAGATCAAATCCTTGAAACAGATGCAGGCGCAGCAGTTTGTTTCTACCGGCCAGGGTGATATTGATTTCCTCGCGCTGGCGCAGGAACAGGGAAAAAGTTGCGTGCAACTGGTCTCGATACGCGGAGGAAGAAACCTCGGTCAGCGCAGTCATTTTCCCAGCCAGGCGGAAGGGCGGGACGCAATTGACGTCATGGAGGCATTCCTGGGACAGTACTACCGGCAAAGGCAGGCGCCGCCGCAACTGGTAATTTCCCACAGCGTGGAAAACCTGGAATTGCTGAGTAGTGTGTTTACACAGCAGGCCGGCAGAAAAGTGGCCATCCAGGCTCATCCCCGAGGTGACCGCCGTAAGATGCTTGAATTGGCCAGCGGGAACGCTCGCCAGGCATTGCAGATGCGCCTGGCCAGCCGGGCCAATATGGCCAGCCAGTTCGAGACTTTGCAAAATCTTCTGAATCTGGAAGGCATACCGGAGTCGGTGGACTGTTTCGATATCTCGCACACGGCGGGAAACCAGACGGTCGGTTCCTGCGTGGTTTTCGATGTGAACGGTCCCGATAAGTCCCGCTATCGCAGGTACAAACTGAAGGGAATCACTCCCGGTGACGATTACGCAGCCATTCAGCAGGTGCTGACGCGCCGCTACGGCCGCATCCAGGCAGAGGATGGCAGCCTGCCGGACCTGATCCTGATTGATGGCGGCAAAGGTCAGCTGAAGCTGGCGCAGGAGGTGCTGTCTGAGTTCGGGCTGTCTGGAATTCCGATAATGGGTGTTGCCAAAGGCAGGGCGCGCAAAGCGGGATATGAAGAATGGGTGCTGCCTCAACCCGCCCGCAGCTTCCGTCCGGGCCCTGAATCCCCAGCTTCCCACCTGGTCCAGCAGATTCGCGACGAGGCCCATCGCTTTGCGATCACTGGTCATCGCGGACGGCGGCAGAAAGCCGCCACGCGCTCAACGCTGGAAAAAATACCGGGTATCGGCCCGAAGCGCCGCCGGTCTCTGCTCAACCATTTTGGTGGATTACAGGGCGTCAACAAGGCCGGCATCGAAGAACTCTCCAGCGTGCCGGGCATCAACCAGCTTCTGGCTGAAGAAATCTTTCGTGCCCTGCATTAGGCCTACCCTGCAGGCCTGGCGGCCTCCTATAGGGCTGATCCAAAATCCGGATGTGATTTTCGTGCCAGTCTGCGATAATGCTGGCCGGTAATCGGCACTCCATATATTTACCATGAGCATCACCATACCTACAGTTTTGACCCTGCTGCGCATCGCACTGGTGCCCGTGTTGGTGTTGTTTTTCTATTTGCCTGTGCCCTGGTCTAACCTGGCTTGTGCTTTCATTTTTGTGCTGGCGGCCATCACGGACATCGCAGATGGATACATTGCACGCAAACACGGGCAGATGTCCCGCTTCGGGGAGTTTCTGGACCCGGTGGCTGACAAGCTCATGGTAGCAACCGCACTCGTGCTCCTGGTTCAAAGGCAGGAAAATCACGAGGCGGTTTTTGCCATCGCCGCAGCCATCATCGTTGGCCGGGAGATCACGATTTCTGCCTTGAGGGAATGGATGTCGGAAGTCGGAGAGAGCGCCCTGGTCAGCGTGACCTGGGTTGGCAAGACCAAGACAGGGTTCCAGATGACGGCCATCAGCTTCCTCCTTTTCGACCAGAATATCGGCTGGATTCCGACCGCAATTATCGGTGAATTGCTGCTTTATACGGCAGCCGCCCTCACCCTGTGGTCCATGTGGATCTACCTGCAATCAGCCTGGCCGGTGATCAGCGATAGCCGCTTTCATGTTCATTACCACCAGCATGAAAAGGAAACCCGGTCAGCGGGGCCCGAAGAGCCGGAAGAATCTGTCGCTGAACAGAAGGCTGAGTGACTTGACCATTAGCGCCGAAGTCGCCGGCCGTCGCAAAACACCCACGGTCCAGGTAGGAAACATCAGCATCGGAAGCGGGCATCCTGTGGTGGTCCAGTCGATGACCAACACCGATACGGCCGATGCAAAATCAACCGCGCGGCAAGTGGCTGAGCTCGCCCGGGCGGGGTCTGAGCTGGTGCGGATTACCGTCAACACGCTGGAAGCGGCGCAAGCGGTCCCGGACATTGCCCGCCGGCTCGAAATGATGTCTTGCGAGGTTCCACTGATCGGTGATTTTCATTACAACGGGCACCAGTTGCTGCAGCAGGTGCCCGAGTGCGCTCAAATCCTGGCGAAATACCGGATCAATCCGGGGAATGTCGGTTTCGGGCGCAAGCGTGATGACCAGTTTGCCACTATTATCGAGCTGGCCCTGAAGTACGAAAAGCCGGTCCGAATCGGCGTCAACTGGGGCAGCCTGGACGCCAGCCTGCTGGCCCGCTTGATGGATGAAAACGCTTCCGGCAGCAAGCCCCGGGACGCGGCGGTCGTGATGCGTGAGGCGCTTATCCGTTCGGCAATTGAAAGTGCGGCCCAGGCTGAGAGCCTGGGCCTGGCCCGTGATCGCATCGTCCTTTCCTGCAAAGTCAGCGACGTACAGGATCTGATCAGCGTTTACCGCGCACTTGGGGAGCGCTGTGACTATGCGCTGCACCTGGGGCTGACTGAAGCGGGCATGGGCAGCAAAGGTATTGTTTCCTCCACCGCAGCGCTTGCCGTTTTGCTGCAGGAAGGGATCGGGGACACTATTCGTATATCCCTGACTCCGGAACCGGACCAGCCCAGAACTGACGAAGTTCTCGTAGCCCAGGAATTGCTGCAAAGCATGGGCATGCGGGCTTTCTCCCCGATGGTGACTGCCTGTCCGGGTTGCGGTCGTACCACCAGCACTTTTTTCCAGTCCCTGGCACAGGATGTGCAAAATTTTGTGCGTGAGCGAATGCCTGAATGGAAAGTGCAATTCGAAGGCGTTGAAAACCTGTCTCTCGCTGTGATGGGCTGCGTTGTCAACGGTCCGGGTGAAAGCCGCCATGCTGATATCGGCATCAGTTTGCCGGGCACGGGCGAGAAGCCGGTGGCGCCCGTTTTCGTCGATGGCAAAAAGCATGTCACCTTACGCGGTGAGGAACTGACTTCCGAATTCCTGCAATTGATCGAGGAATACGTGCACAAGCACTATCCGCAAAGATTCCCGGCCGAAGACCATACATAAAGCATGGTTCAGGTAAGCAAACAGAAAATAGCCGACCAGGCTGACCGCCACCACCTTTACCAGGAGTCCGTTCAGGACACCGAAGCCGAAATCGATTTTGTCGAGGATACCTGGCGGGAACTCAGGAACCGTCCTGCGGAATTGCTGCGTGAGGATTTCTGCGGTACGGCCAATACTGCCTGCGAATGGGTGCGGCGTGATCAGCAGCACTACGCCATTGGCATTGACCTGGACGCTGAAGTACTGGAGTGGGGGCGACTCAACAACCTGGCGCAACTCGATGACGAGCAATATGCCCGGATCGAATTGCTACAGGATAACGTGCTCGATACCCAGGCTGACCTGGCGGACATCATCCTGGCCATGAACTTCAGCTATTTTCTGTTTCTCGATCGTGCTGATTTGCTGGAATACTTCCAGGGCGTCCATGCGGGTCTCGTAGAAGACGGAATTTTATTTCTGGACGCCTACGGTGGTTACGATGCACCCAAGGAGTTGCAGGAAGAAAGGGAGTACGACGGATTTACCTACATCTGGGACCAGGACTCATTCAACCCCATTGACTCACTCATGACCTGCCACATCCATTTCGAATTCCCGGATAAGTCGCGAATGGAAAAGGCGTTTTCGTATCACTGGCGATTATGGACCCTGCCCGAGATCTGCGAATTGCTGGCAGAGGCCGGTTTTGACAAGATAACGGTGTATTGGGAAGGTACCGACAAGGAGACCGGTGAAGGGGATGGAGTCTACAAGCCAGCCAGGGTCGGGGATGCGGATCCCGGCTGGGTTTGCTACATCGTCGCCGAGAAATGGTAGCAGCGCCTGCTTCTACGACACCACTTCGTATGACTGGTTTTCGCAGCCGATTGAATCGGGTTTCTCACCGGCCCTGGGTCGCGTGACCATAAACAACAGCGTGTTTTGGTTTTCAGCCGGTGCGGAATCAACCAGGGTGCCGGCGACTGTTTCCGCACCATAATTGACTTGAACCCGGGCACCATTCCCGATTCTGGCCTGACCCTCGACAGTCGCAATCAGCGGTGTGCGTTTTACTTTGCCCAGGTAGCGGGTGCGGGCAACGATCTCCTGGCCGGGGTAACAGCCTTTGGAAAAGCTGACCGCGCCAATGGTGTCGAAGCCGAGCATTTGCGGAATATATTTTTCTGAAGTTTGCGCATCCAGCCAGGCCACTCCCTGAATGAGTTCTGTAAATTTCCACTGGCCTGCATCTTCGCTGGCGCCTGAATTTTCTGTTCCAGGCGAGTAGCGCAACGAAAGATTGGCCGGGGAAAATATGGCATTACCTGTTTCCGCTGAATCAGAAGGAAGTAAGCCGTACACCTCCATTTCCGGCGCAATTTCAATTTGCACTTTTGCCCGCAGCACGAACATCCGCAATCGCTGAACCATGGCGGGCAGCAATTCTGACGCTCCGATCGCCACGTAACTGTCACCCAGGCTGCCCACCAATAACAGCCCCAATACCTGCCCGCGTGCTGTGCAGTAGGTGGCAAACGTTGATTCTCCATCTGTGAGCACGGCGATATCCGCACTCAATTGGGACTGTAAGAAGGAGCCGGCATCAGGGCCGGAAAACCTTGTGGTGGAAAGGTAGGGCAAATGAATCATGGTTGCATTCGGGTCGGGTCGCCAGCGTGGACATTCACATCATGCATTGTATCCAAAAGAGTTGACCATGACAGGAGATTCTGCCTTGAATATATGTGTCTGAATCAGTAGGCTTGCCAGGTTGCATTGACCCGCCAGGGTCGCGAAAAGATTCATACAAAAACGACTGCTGCATCGATTTCTGATCCGGTATTTTTGAACGCCCAAACAGAAGAGAACCATGAAAGCAGATCAACGACCTTTGTCCCCGTTCATGATCGGCCCTTACTATAAGCCTCAACTGACATCCCTGATGTCCATAACTCACCGCGCCACAGGCGTATTTCTCAGTGTAGTTGGCGCCCCGCTACTATTGTGGTGGATCGTTGCCGTTAGCAGCGGCCCTGCGGCCTATGACGCCCTGCTGGCTTGCATGGCCGGCTGGATTGGCAAATTGGGATTGCTGGCTTGTCTGTTCAGTCTGAATTTTCATCTCCTCAACGGCATACGACACCTGGTTTGGGATACCGGGCGGGCGCTCGATCTCAAGAGCGCCTACACGCTGGGATGGCTGGTGCTGGCAAGCACGGTCATTCTCACTGCAGTTCTGGCGGGGGTGCTGTTATGAGCATGGTGAATCCTCTGGCCAAAGCACGCGGCCTTGGCAGCGCCAAGGAAGGTGTGCACCACTGGTATATGCAAAGAGCAAGTGCAATCCTGCTTCTGTTCCTGGTCGGCTGGCTGATATACGCCATGATCAAACTGGCTGGCGCCGGGCATGCCGAAGCGGCAGCGTTTATTTCAAATCCAACCAATGCAGCCTTCATGCTCGTTTTGCTGGTCAGCCTCTTTTACCACGCGATGCTGGGACTCCAGGTCGTAATCGAGGATTACGTACACCAGCGGGCGCTGGAAGTGACCCTTTATTTCCTGACCCGTGCCGGAGCTTATATCGGCATGGCTATTGGGATAATTCACGTACTTAAACTGGCCCTTGGAGCCTGATTGATGAGTAAGTCCTACGATCTCAAAGAACATAAATACGACGTTATCGTAGTCGGGGCCGGCGGCGCCGGCTTGCGGGCGACCATGGGCATCGCGGCCATCGGTCTGACAACGGCCTGTATCACCAAGGTCTTTCCGACGCGCAGCCACACGGTTGCAGCACAGGGCGGCATGTCCGCGGCTCTGGGCAACATGGGTGAAGATGACTGGCGCTGGCATATGTACGACACGGTCAAGGGCTCCGACTGGCTGGGAGACCAGGACGCCATTGAATACATGTGCCGCGAGGCAATGCCTGCTGTGGTGGAACTGGAGCATTTCGGCGTGCCTTTCTCACGCACCGAAGACGGGCGGATATACCAGCGCCCCTTCGGCGGAATGACCACGCATTACGGAGAAGGGACGGCACAGCGCACTTGTGCGGCGGCTGACCGGACCGGTCACGCCATCCTGCATACGCTTTATCAGCAGTCGCTAAAACACGATGCAACTTTTTACATTGAGTACTTTGCGATTGACCTGCTGATGGACGATTCCGGCACCTGCCGGGGTGTGCTGGCCTGGAACCTGGCGGACGGCACACTGCACCTGTTCCGCGCCCATGCGGTGATTCTGGCGACCGGTGGTTACGGGCGCAGTTTCTTTTCCTGCACTTCGGCGCATACCTGTACCGGAGACGGTAACGGTATGGTGCTGCGCGCCGGCCTGCCACTGCAAGACATGGAATTCATCCAGTTTCATCCCACCGGTGTCTACGGGGCCGGTGTCCTGATCACAGAGGGCGTCAGGGGGGAAGGCGGGTTCCTGACCAATTCAGAAGGCGAACGTTTCATGGAACGTTATGCGCCCAATGCCAAAGACCTCGCCTCGCGTGATGTCGTCAGCCGTTCGATGACCATCGAAATCAGGGAGGGCAGGGGCGTTGGACCGAAAGCAGATCACATTCACCTGAACCTGCAGCACCTGGGTGCGGATGTGATCAAGGAACGCCTGCCGGGAATTGCCGAAAGCGCCGAGATTTTCGCCGGAGTGGATGTCACCACAGACCCCATACCGGTGTTGCCCACCGTGCACTACAACATGGGTGGAATTCCTACGAACTACATGGGTGAAGTCGTAACGCTCAGGGATGGTGATCCTGATACCGTGGTCCCGGGTTTATTTGCCATTGGCGAAGCTGCCTGCGTTTCGGTTCATGGCGCCAACCGGCTGGGTTCCAACTCCTTGCTCGACCTGATCGTGTTTGGGCGGGCAGTGGCCCAGAGATGTAGTGAGGTCATCAAGCCGGGTACCAGGCATCCCGATGTGCCACAGTCGGCTGTCGATGCGCTGCTTGCAGATTTCGATAGCCTGCGCAACGCCAGCGGTTCGCGTACAACAGCGGAGATTCGTGGCGAAATGCAGCATGTGATGCAAAGCAATGCCGCGGTATTCCGTACCGGTGAAGTGCTGGAGGAAGGTTGCAGGTTAATCAGCAACGTTTACCAGAGCTACAGCGAAGTCAATGTCACGGACCGTTCCCTGGTTTGGAATTCGGACCTGGTGGAAACCCTGGAATTGAGAAACCTGCTGGCTTGCGCAGTGACCGCCATGATTTCAGCGGAAAACCGCAAAGAAAGCCGCGGTGCTCACGCAAGGGAAGATTTTCCTGGCCGCGATGATGAACAGTGGATGAAGCACACACTGTCCTGGCTGGATGATAAGGGCAATGTGACCCTGGATTACAGGCCGGTGCACCTGTATACGCTGACTGCTGACGTGGATGTCGTTCCGCCAAAGGCCAGGGTGTACTGAGGAATGGAGTCAAAATAAATGGCTGAGTTTCGCTTACCAAAAAATTCAAGAATAATGAAGGGCAAGTCCTTCCCCGCGCCCGAGGGCGCCACCCGGACGAGGACGTTCAAGGTCTATCGCTGGAACCCGGACGATGGGGAAAACCCCCGTGTGGATAGTTACGTCGTAGATCTCGACAGTTGCGGCCCAATGGTGCTGGACGCGATCATCAAGATCAAAAACGAGATTGACCCAACTTTGACTTTTCGCCGCTCCTGCCGGGAAGGAATTTGCGGTTCCTGCGCAATGAACATCGATGGCACCAATACCCTGGCTTGTACCAGGCCCATCTCGGATTTCAAGGGTGACGTGAAAATCAATCCCTTGCCGCATCTGCCGGTGGTCAAGGATATCGTCCCGGATATGAGTCATTTCTATGCTCAGTACGCGACCATCCGGCCATGGATTCGCACCCAGAGCACCACGCCTCCGGACAGCGAGCGTCTGCAGTCCAAAACGGATCGTGAAAAGCTCGACGGCTTGTACGAATGTATCCTGTGCGCCTGTTGCTCTACATCCTGCCCCAGCTACTGGTGGAATGGCGATCGCTACCTCGGACCGGCCGTCCTGCTACAGGCCTACCGCTGGCTGGCGGATTCCAGGGACGAAGCCGCCGGTGAGCGGCTGGATGATCTGGAAGATCCATTCAGGCTGTATCGCTGCCACACCATCATGAACTGCACAAAAACCTGCCCCAAAGGCCTGAATCCAGCGAAATCCATCGCTGAAATCAAGAAAATGCTGATCGCCCGCAGGGGCATCTGAGCCCGGCCCCTGGTGCATATGCAGTTAGCCGGGATACTGGTGCAAAATGCGGGCTAGCCGTACCAGCAAGCTAAAGTGGCTGTGCCGGCGTGGCATGAAAGAATTGGATGTTCTCCTCGAGCGGTTCCTGGACCAACATCAGCAACTGTTGCTGGACGGTTACTGGCCGGAACTCGAATCCTTGCTGCAGAATGAAGACGACCTGCTCTGGGACTGGTTGCAACAGCCAGCCTGTGAGCCAGCCGCAGCCTACCGGGATGTGCTGGAAAAAATCCGTGCCGGACGAGGGTAGCTTCATTGAATTGCAGATCGGAGAAGCTGCCTGGCTAAAAGCAGCCCGGTTGATCCTGGCTGTGCTGGCTCTCATCGCGCTACTGACTGCAAACACCTCGTGGGTGTGGAAACTTGCCTCTCTTATCGTCCTTATGCTGACGTTTTCCCTGATTTACCTGCAATCGCACCGCAGCGGTGGCATCCGGGTCGTGCACCTCTACCGCAACGGGGCCGTGACTCTTTGGAATGGGCAGGACATGGAAATTCCTGCTGTATTGGAAGGCGTTCCATGGCTGACACCCTGGGTCAGCATATTATCTGTCGGTCGTTTCGACCGCTGGCCAAGACAGCGGCTGGTGGTGTGTCGCAGTAATAATCATCCCGACGACTACCGCCACATGTTGAACTGCCTGCGGCTCGGGAGTGCAGCTAATGGCATACTAAGCCCACGATGAGCAAGGAACAACCAACGGGCGGGGCCAGCACTTTTGACGTTTTGATGGATGCGGCGGTTGACGCCATCATCCTCATAGATGACAGAGGGGCAATATTGCGTTTCAACCGGGCTGCACAAAAGATGTTCGGTTATCCGGCGGATTTTGCTCGCGGAAAAAATGTGAGCATGCTGATGCCTGAACCCGATCGCAGCAAGCACAATGCGTATCTGGAGCGCTACCTGAAATCCGGGAATGCCGAGATCATAGGCCGCGAACGGGAAGTATCAGGAGTGCGCAGCACCGGTCTGGTATTTCCGATGCGACTGTCTGTAGGCGAAGTCAGAAGGGAGCAGGGCGGCAAGCAATTTGTCGGTATCCTGCGTGATCTCTCGGAACAAAAGGCGATAGAGGAGCAGGTTCACCAACTGGAGGAGCAGCTTGTTCATGCAGACCGGCTGGTCATCCTGGGTGAACTCACAGCCGGGATCGCGCATGAAATCAATCAGCCTCTAACGGCAATAGCCGCTTACGCGGATGCCGGAAGACACCTGGTAGAGCGAAGCGTGGATGCCAGCCCCGAGGATATTCATGGCATTTGCGAGCGCATAGGTGAGCAATCACGCAGGGCCGCCGAAGTGGTGCAACGCTTACGTAAACTGGTACGCACCGGTACCGTCAGCAAAGCCAGTCATGACTTAAATAAAATTATTAGAAATACCTTATTACTATTTGAATATGAACTAAATAAATCAGGTATTGATCTTGTTTTTATGGCTGGGGAAGGACTTCGGAACCTGTACGTGGATGAAATTCAGATACAGCAGATTCTGGTGAACCTGGTCAAGAACAGCCTGGATGCAATCAACGCGGTCGGCCAGTCAGACGGGCGAATTGAAATTCAGGTGAAAATTGTCGGTAAAAAAGTTGCCGTGGCTGTGCAGGATAACGGCCCGGGCGTTCCGGCAAAACTCCGCCCGCAACTGTTCGATTCGTTTTTTACGACCAAGCCCAAGGGGGTCGGTTTGGGGCTCTCGATTTGTAAGAATATTGCTGCCGCTCACGGCGGTAGCCTGGGCTACACCAGCCCGGCAGAGGGTGGTAGCTGCTTTACGCTGAGATTACCGCTGGAGCACATAGGTTGAACGAAGGTCATTGCAAAATCTGTATTATCGATGACGATGAGGCAATCAGGGAGTCTCTGCGCCTGCTGCTGTTTGCAGATGGCTTGAATAGTTGCACTTTCGAGTCTGCCGATGCATTCCTGCAAGACGGCAACTGCATTGAATTCGATTGCATGCTGCTGGACATCAGAATGCCGGGCACAGATGGCCTGGAACTCTTCCAGATATTCAATCGCCGGCCACTGTCCTATCCGGTGATCTTCACCACGGGCCATGGAGATATTCCGTTCGCTGTTTCCGCGAT
>PVMK01124876.1_pt1 | contig 34848 bp, 31 predicted proteins | sample 1853481 | NCBI WGS metagenome assembly PVMK01 (sample SAMN08533507, study PRJNA380276) | Marine sediment metagenome, whole genome shotgun sequencing project. | reverse complement strand
CCTTTGCAGACAGAACATTTCATTCCACAAATGCAGGATTTAATGTTTCACAAACGGTATTTAATGGCTATAGAAACACACATCTCTATAAGCAATCTTTGTTAAATTTAGAAACGGATCAATTTGAATTGAAAAGAATAAAAGACGATCTTTCCTTAAATGTAGCTAATACCTATTTAAATGTATTGTTTAACAAGGAAAACCTGGAGACCGCAAGAGAACAATATGAATTTTCCAAAAAGCAACTTGACCAGGTAAAGGAGTTGGTAGATGCAGGGGTACAACCCAAGGCTAATATTTATGATGCGGAAGCGACTTTAAGCAGCGATGCTCAAAGTGTTACTGTTGCCGAGAACAATTATAATTTGTCCTTGCTATCATTGTCCCAGTTATTGCAAGTTCCCTATGAGGATTTTGAGGTTGAAATCATTGAAATCGACGACCCTTCGGAATCCCTAATGTATAATGATATTGCACCAATATTAAATTATGCATTTCAAAACAGAAATGAAATTAAAGTTGCCGAGAAAAATATTGAAAATGCCTTGCTTAGTACAGAAATATCAAAAAGTGGCTATTTGCCAACGGTAACTTTTGGGTATGGATTTAATACAGCTGCCAATTTTTCTAATTTGTCAGACGATAATTCTTTTTTTCAACAGATTAATGACAATAAAGGGCATAACTTTAATTTAAATGTAAATATTCCTATTTTTTCCAGGTTTCAAAACAAGACATCTGTTGCAAAATCTAAAATCCTTGAAGACAACAGTAAGTTGGACTTAGAGCAGGCCAAACTCAATTTGGAATCAAACATTCAACGTGCATTTACCGATGCACAAGCTGCTCTGAAAGCGTATTCAGCGGCCCAAAAATCGCTTGTATCCCAGGAACTGTCATTTCAAAACTCTCAAGAACGCTATAATCTGGGGTCCATGAATTCGTTCGATCTGGAGCAGGCAAGGATACGATTGATCAACGCCCAATCCTCATTAATCAATGCGAAATACGATTTTGTTTTTAAGACCAAAGTTCTGGATTTCTATCTGGGAAAAACAATAACCTTATAGTTTGTCATATATCTTAAATATTGAAACTTCTACCACAAATTGTTCTGTCTCTATTTCGAAGGATGGAGTGGTTTTAGTTTTGAAGGAAGATAATAATAAGCAATATTCCCATGCCGAACGATTGCATATATATATGGATAATGCTATAAAGGATGGTAATATTAATCCCTCAGATCTTGATGCTATTGCCATTAGTAAAGGCCCTGGTTCTTATACAGGGTTGCGTATAGGAGTTTCGGCTGCAAAAGGCCTGTGCTATGCTTTGGATAAACCGCTTATTTCCATTCCTACTTTGGAAGTGCTGGCACATAGAATTAAAATCGAAGCAGGTATTATTGTATCCATGCTGGATGCCCGTCGTATGGAAGTCTATTGTGCTGTATTTGATAGGGAGTATAATCTAATTCGAGACACAAAAGCGGAGGTATTAAACACAAGTTCCTTTGATGAATATTTAGAGAAAGGAAAAGTTTATTTCATTGGTAATGGCGTTGAAAAAACAAAAGGTTTAATATCTCACGACAATGCTGTTTTTGTTGAAAACAAGTTGCCTTCCGCTCATGAAATGTGTAATTTATCGTATACTAAGTTTACTAAAAAACAGTATGAAGATCTGGCTTATTTTGAACCTTTTTATCTCAAAGACTTTATTTCTTTACATCCCCGAATTTAATTGAATTATTTAATTGAAATACTCATCCGGTTTACTAATACGAATTATGGTTTTGAGATTAAATGGGAATAATTATCCTTAAAATTACTTTTTTCACAAACACAAAAATTGTATCGGTTACCAGGGGGTAGCAAGTAATATTACACCAAATAAAGCGGGGATAGATTGTACATAAAAGAGGCGTACATTTCCGGTAGAATAGGCACCGTAAATTCCGGCCACGATAATACAACTTAAAAAGAAAATAGCCGTACTGGTATCATTGGTGAATAAAGTATATATCAATCCGGCAGCCAAAAATCCGTTATATAATCCCTGGTTGGCCGCCAATACTTTAGTCTCTTCGGCAAATGCTTTCGATTTTAATCCAAAGGTCTTTATGCCTTTTGGTTTGGTCCATAAAAACATTTCAAGAATTAAAAAATAAAGGTGTTCCAGGGCTACAAATACAATTATGATAGTTTCTAAAAGCGACATAAAAGAACAGTATTTATTCCATAAGAAGTTCAATAGCCTTCTCCACCTGTTTCACGGGTAATTTGCAAGCTTTATTAACACAAACATATATGAATGTTTGATCCTCGACATATCTGTTTTTGAGCAGAGGTAAATTATTTTCGGTTAAACTCCCTATAATAAGTTTATTCGGAATGTATGTTTTATTTAATGCATTAATCTTTACCGGGGCGTCTTCACCCACAACGGCAACTTCATAGTATTTGTTTGTGAAATTTAACATGAGATCCAGCCAATTTGAAAAACCTGAAGGATAGGAATCCATTTCGGGCTTGACATTATTGAGCATTGTGGTTGCTGTTTTAAGATAAGTTTCGTTGTCAAAATAATGAGACAACTTGAACAAATTTTTCGCCATAATTGAATTACTGGCCGGAATAACATTGTCTCTGTATTCAATATTTCTGGTAACCAATGAAGCGTCCTCATCGGAGGTGAAATAAAACATTTTGTTTTGGTCATCAAAAAAATGATCAAAGGTGTAATTGGTCAGGTCCCTGGCTGTATGAAGCCACTTTTCGTCCAAGGTATTCCCATATAACGAAATGAAGGCCTCAATGGTCGTTGCATAGTCTTCAAGATACCCGTTAATAGTACTTCGCTCCTCTTTATAATTATGATTTAATCCACCGTCCGGTTTTAATTGTTTATCTAATATGAATTCGGCATTTTTAATGGCCGAGGCCAAAAAATTAGGTTCTTCAAATACGCGATAAGCATCAACGTAACCCTTAATCATAAGGGCATTCCAGGAGGTAAGTACTTTGTCGTCCAACCTGGGGCGTGAGCGTTTTTCTCTTTCTTTTAGTAACACCGATTTCCACAGATCGATTTTTCCCAATAATTCTTCATTTGCCAACCCGTGTTTTTTTGCAACGTCACTGAGCCTTTCTTTTCTAATAAGCACATAATTTTTATGCTCCCAGTGGCCATAGTTATTAATATTAAAATAATCGACAAAAATATCGTAATCGTCTCCGAGTAATGGTTTAAGCTCTTCTTTGGTCCATACGTAATAGGCGCCTTCTTCCAATTCGCCTTCCGGCGTGGTACTGTCGGCATCAAGGGAAGAGTAAAACGTACCATCCTCATCAGTAAGCTCACGTTTAACAAAACGAAGTGTTTCGTAAACGACATCTTTATACAATTCGTTTTTTGTGATTAAATAGGCATCACTGTATAAACTCACTAGTTGTGCATTATCGTATAGCATTTTCTCAAAATGAGGGACATGCCATTTCATATCGACAGAATATCTTGAAAATCCTCCGCCAATTTGATCGAAAACCCCGCCGTAAGCTATTTTGGTAAGTGTAAGATTTACGTATTCCTGCAGCTCCATATCGTTATTCTGATAGGCCTGCCGTAATAAAAAATGGATATTATTGGGCATCATAAATTTTGGAGCCCGGTTCATTCCTCCTTTGGATCTATCGAAACGTTTTGACCATGAATTTATGGCATCTTCCACATAGTCCTGGGAAAATTCAATCTCGTTAGGATTTAAGGTAACGACATCTAAAGATTTTATACCCTCTTCTAATTTATCGGCATAGTCATGTAGTTTGGCTGGATTCCTGGTGTACAGGCTGGAAATTTGATCCAGAATGCTTATCCATTGATCCTTCTTAAAATAAGTTCCTCCCCAAACCGGCCTTCCATCGGGTAGCGCAATAACATTAAGTGGCCAACCACCACTTCCTGTCATGAGTTGTACGGCATTCATATAGACCTGGTCTACGTCCGGTCGTTCTTCACGATCTACTTTTATACTAATAAAATTGTCGTTCATAACCTGGGCCACGATAGAATCTTCAAAACTTTCCCTTTCCATGACATGGCACCAATGACAAGCGGCATAGCCAACACTAATAATGATGAGCCTGTTTTCCTGTTGCGCTTCGGCCAGCGTTCCATCGTTCCATGCTTTCCAATTTACAGGATTATGTGCATGTTGAAGCAAATAAGGGCTCGTTTCGTTTATAAGATCGTTGGTATATTCGTGTTTCATAGCATCCGGATTTTGACCTTTACAACTTAATAACGCAATAATTAGAACTAACGGGATATATTTCATCTGTTTACTTTCGCTGTATTTTATTATTCAAAGGAGGAATCAAAATAGTCATTTTCTTCGATTCTCGATACATTGATTTTTGCATTCCAAATTTAGTTAAATAAACCTCTAATTAGCCATTAACGGCTTCAACCATCAGGTCCTTATCTTTGAGCATTTGTTGCAGCATATTTTCGATGCCGGTTTTTAAGGTGTATGTTGATGAGGGACAGCCACTGCAGGCGCCTTGAAGAATGACTTTTACGACTTTGCTTTCTTCGTTATAGGATTCAAATTCAATATTACCTCCGTCACTAACAACGGCAGGCTTAACATATTCTTCAAGAATATTTACAATTTGCTTTGAGGTGTCACTTAAGTTTTCAAAATTTTCGGCCTTGGCAGCTTCACTATTTGCTCTAATTTCCGGTGCGTCGGCAAGTACTATGTCTTTGCCATTTTCGATATGGTTTTTTATAAACTCTCTTAATTCCATCGTGATGTCATTCCATTCCGCGATATCGTATTTTGTTATTGAGATATAGTTTTCATGTATAAAGACGTTTTTAACAAAAGGGAAATTAAATAGTGCCGTAGCTATTGGCGACTGTTCGGCCTCATCTATAGAAGCATATTCGAAAGTAGAGGTAACCAAATTTTTATTTGCCACAAATTTCATTGCAGCAGGGTTTGGTGTGCTTTCGGCATAGATCGTAACCGGCGTTTTTTTACCTTGAGATGAAGGATTGATTACGATTCCCCCAGCATTAAGATAATCCTCTATTTGAGTTGCCACTTCATCCTGAACATCCTTCCATTCAACAATGTTAGAGCATTCTATAGCAATAAAATTACCGGATATATATATTTTTTTAACAAAAGGTAAATAGAACAATTGTTGTGCAATAGGAGAAATATTGGCTTCATCCACATTATCGAATTCGAAGCTTTCATACTTTGTTAAAAAGGTGTCGGCTTCAAATTTTAAGATCGAAGGATTGCTTGTTTCCTGTATCGTAATTTTAACAGTTTTCATCACATTTATTTTCTGCAAAAATAAGGAAATAAAGTCTAATGGCAACAAAGAGGTTGACCTATAGCGTCGCCTACTTATGTGACCTCTTTGGATTGGCTAATACCGGTTAACCTTTATTATGACCAGTTATTACATAGTCTTATGGATACATTAAATTATCGGTTATTTTTAATCGAACGACAGCCTGACTTATGCATATATCTATGCAGAAGCGGATCATTCATTTTTTTAGGATGTCAATAATTAAAGGTTCAAATCTATGACATGAAAAATACCCTGCTTATTTTTTTCTTAATCTGCGTATGTTTTGATGGTCAGTCGCAAATAATTAGCGTAAACGATGCCACAATGCCCGAATCCCTGTTTAGTTTGGAACAATTGGTAGAGGAAGTGCTTATTGACAATGCCTGCGATGCTGTTTCTGGTTTTGAGGTGCAGGCGGCAGGATTGCCCTCCGATAACCAAATAAAGAGCTATGGGTATTTTAAAACACCTGATGGCAGCAATTTTCCTTTTGCCGAGGGTATTGTTTTAACTACAGGCAGTGCATTCATGGGTGGTAACGTTTTGACTTTCCCCAGCCAGCAAAATTTTCTTCCGGGAGATGAAGATCTGGAACTTGCCTTGGATGTGACCGACACTTTTGATGCGACTTATGTGACATTTGAATTTGTGCCTACCAGAGCACAACTTAGTTTTCGCTATCTTATGACGTCGGTGGAATATCAGGGGGATATTGAATTTATATCTCCATTCGAATGCGATTATACCGATGGTTTTGCGTTTTTGCTTAGGGAAGTGGGTAGAACAGACTATACCAATTTGGCGGTCTTGCCCAACGGTACCCCGTTAAATGTAACCAACATCAATAATTCGGTTCCATGCCCGGCCAATACCGATTATTTTGAAGGCTATAATCTGGGAGACACAAACTACAGCGGAAGAACAGTGGTATTAACTGCTTCGGCGACAGTAATTCCCTTCCAGCCATATGAAATTAAACTGGTGGTAGCCGATCAACTTGATGATATATTGGATTCGGCTATCTTTATTGAGGGGGGAAGTTTTAATTTAGGACTGGACCTGGGGGAATATTTAACAGTATGTAACGATGAGCCTGCAATCCTCGATACTCATGTCGATATTGATGATGCTACCTTCCAATGGTTCTTTAACGGGGATGAAATTGTCGGGCAAACAGATAACACTCTTGAGGTGACCGAGGACGGGGAATATTTGGTGATTATCCAATACAGTGAGGATTGTATAACTACTGATGCAGTTCTTGTTGAGTTTATTGAAAACCCGGAGGCCAACCCGATAAACGATCAACTTATCTGTGACGACGATGGCGACGGATTCTGGGCCCTCGATCTCACTGCCTTCAATGACGAAGTTTTAGGCGGGCAGGACCCTTCCAAATTTACCATAAGCTATTACGACAGTCAGGATGCGGCCGATACCGGTAATGAGCCATTAAGTTCGCCATATACCAATACCGAGGCCTCCAAAACAATAGTGGCCAGAATAGAAAGCGCCGGAAACCAGGAATGTTACGATACTACGGATTTCCTGTTTGAAGTATATCATACACCCATAGCCAATCCCGTTCCCGATCCATTTGTTTGTGATGATGATGATGACGCATTCTGGTTCTTTAACCTGACCAATCTTAATGAAACGGTTTTAGGCACCCAGGATCCTGATGTTTACAAGGTTACTTATTATGACAATCTTGATGATGCCAATCAGGGAATTAATCCATTGCCTTCAATTTATATCAAATTCAATAATTACCAGGAAGTTTTTGCACGTGTAGATAACGATAACAGTCCTGGTAATATATGTTATGCCATTACAAGGTTTACCTTGAACGTTTTATCACCGGTTCTCGTATTGGATGACAGTTACATTTTATGTCGCAATACCAACGGTACCGAAGTTATTGGCCCTCCATTATTGGATACCGGACTTTCAGAATTATCTTATAGTTTCGAATGGGAACTTGAAGAAGAGCTAATCGTAGGTGCCAATGGGGCAAGTTACCCTGCAGACGAGGAGGGGACCTATACGGTTCATGTCATCCATAATGCCACGGGTTGCCAAATAGAGGACAGTACCGAAGTGATTTATAGTTCACCTCCGGTGCTAACGGCATCGGTTACCAGTATGGCATTTGCCGATCTTCATATCATCGAAGCTATTGCGGAAGGTGATGGTATTTATGAGTTTAGTTTAGATAATGGACCCTGGCAGGATGGTGGAACATTCGAAAATGTAACCTGGGGACCGCATATTGTTACAGCCAGGGATATTAACGGTTGCGGATTAGATAGTACTGAAGTTATGGTTATAGATTATCCGTATTACTTTACTCCTAATGCAGATGGGTATAACGATTCCTGGAATGTCATTGGCATGGACGCCCAGCAAAATGCAAATATCTACATTTTTGATCGCTATGGGAAGCTTTTAAAGAACATGATCCCAACAGATTTGGGTTGGAACGGAACATATAACGGGAAAAAATTACCATCCTCAGATTATTGGTTTCTAATAGAGTACGATGAACCAAATGATGGATTAAGAAAACAATTCAGGGGGCATTTCACCCTGAAAAGATAAAAATTGAGGTGAAATTAAATATATATATAGTAACTATGTACAAATAGCAGTTTCATTTGATGCATATTATGCTCTTGTGCCAATTATTGCGATATGTAATTTATTAAATTTTCAATCGTTATTAATGATGGTCAACAGTGAAAAATAATGTTTAATTAAAAAGTTGTTCCAAGTGATTATTTCATTGGGTTATGGATTATTAGCAGAACTTCATGACCAATTTAAATGACAATAAGTAGACTTGGAATATTGTGGGTATTTAAGAATAATCTAACTTTAAAATTTATATATTTGACAGGCATGGTAAACAATAAGAGATTAAATCTGTTAGGATTAAACTGGGAAAGTGTGTTTATTTTGGAAAATTTATCATTGCCGGTTAATTGGTTTTTAAAAGCGTATAATGACCAGTTAGACCATAAAAAATTAAAATTGAGATGAATTTAAAAAGATATTGTATAATAGGGCTTACTGCTTTATTTGCTCAATTTGGTTTGGCCCAAGAAGGCTTACCTATATATTCAGACTACCTTACGGATAATTATTACTTAATTCACCCCTCGATGGCAGGGGCAGCCAATTGTAGTAAAATTAGGTTAACGGCACGTCAACAATGGTTTGGTCAGGATGATGCACCTAACTTACAAACACTGAGTATTAATGGTAGAGTAGGTGATTCGCAGTCGGGGATTGGCGGTATTGTTTATAACGATAAAAACGGTTATCATTCCCAGACCGGAGGATATTTAACCTATGCACATCATTTGATGTTTTCCAGAAATCCTATAGATTTAAATATGTTATCGTTTGGCTTAAGTGCCGGCGTAATTCAGTATAAACTTGACGAAACCTCATTTTTATCCCAAGGGTTTGACCCTATAATAAGTGGTGTGGAGCAGAGCGCAGTAAATTTTAATATCGATTTTGGATTTTCTTATCATTTAATAAATTTTTATGCCCATGCTACAGTTAAAAATGTCCTGGAGAATGATGGGATTAACTTTAACGAGCAAGGCCTAAGTTTCTCAAATTTAAGAACCTATTTATTTTCCGCGGGGAATGTATTTCATAAAATTGGTAGTGAATGGAGCTTTGAGCCTTCCTTTATGTACATGTATAGAGATGCTACCGAGGAGTCTTCCATTGACGTAAATATGAAAACTTATAAAGAAATTGAATTTGGAAAACTTTGGGTAGGGTTGTCATATAGAACAAGCTTTGATGGAGCTGAATTTTTGGATGGTTCGGGGGTGAGCAGCCAAAAACTGCAATACTTTACGCCTATACTTGGAGTGGATTACAAGGAGTTTGTTTTTGCATATACTTATTCCTACCAGGCAAATTCTGTGGTCTTTACCAATGGAGGATTTCACCAATTGACTTTTGGTTATAATTTTAGTTGTAAGGAGGAGAAATACGAATGTGATTGCCCTGGTGTAAATTAATATTTCTATCTTTTTACAAACAAATAATTATGCCAATAATAAAACCAGTAAACGGGATATCCCCACAAATTCCAGGCGATTGCTATATAGCGGAAAATGCAATGATAGTTGGTGATGTTCAATTAGGTAACAAGTGCAGTATATGGTTCAATGCCGTTATAAGAGGCGATGTGCATTATATTAAAATAGGGAATAAAGTAAATGTTCAGGATGGTGCCGTGATTCATGCTACCTATAAAACCTCCCCAACAAATATTGGGAATAATGTGTCCATTGGTCATAATGCCATTGTTCATGGTTGTACAATTCACGACAATGTGCTTATAGGCATGGGAAGTATTGTTATGGACGATTGCATCGTAGAAAGCAATACTATTATTGCAGCAGGAGCAATAGTGACTAAAAACACCAAAGTTGAGACAGGAAGCATTTATGCAGGTATTCCTGCAAAAAAGATTAAAGACATTAGTGAGGAATTGAGCTCTGGCGAAATTGATAGAATTGCAAACAATTATGTGAAATACTCCGGTTGGTATGAGTAAAGTAACAAAGAAGATTGGTATACTTTTTTTCTTCATATCAATTTTAGGATGTAACAGGACCTCGGTTAAAACTCATAATACAGTTGAACTCAATTTTTTGGATGAATTTGTTTTACCCGAAGCTATATTGGTAGATAGTACTCTCGTTGGTGGGTTATCTGGTATAGATTATTATGGCGGAAACTATTATTTGGCCTGTGATGATCCTTATAATCCCAGATATTATATCGCGGACATTAATATAAATAAATTGGAAATCTCAGATATTTCCATAGAGAAAGTCATTAGAATACAGGATACTTCCAGATATTTCGACATGGAATCGATTCGATATGACCCTAAGACAGATATGGTGCTGTTTACTAGCGAAGGACATATTAAATCGCAAAAAAACCCCTTATTCTTCAGTTCAGATTCAACAGGAAAAATCGAAAATTATTTTAAGATCCCTTTGGCTTTTTATTCAAACAGTGAACAAGGCCCCAGGCATAATGGGACTTTAGAAGGTTTAAGCAACAGTTATAATGCCAATGGGTATTGGATAGCTATGGAATCACCGCTGGAGATTGATGGGCCTGAGCCTCAATTAAGAAAGACGAAATCGCCTGTGCGTATAACCTATATAAATACGAATACCAATAAAGCCACCAGTCAATTCGGGTATTATTTAGATCCTGTTGCGAAACAGCCCCAGGAAGATTTTTCCATTAATGGTCTCACCGAATTACTGCAATACGATATAAATAGTTTTTTTGTCATTGAACGTAGCTATTCAAGTGGTTTAGGCAATCAAGGGTATACCGTTAAAATATTTAATGTTGATGCTACCAAAGCCACAAATACCATTAAAATGGATAGTCTTACAGGTAAAGATTACATGCCGGCAAAAAAAACATTGTTATTGGATTTTGAAAACTATAGGGATAAGCTCACCAATGGTAGCATAGATAATATTGAAGGAATGACATTTGGACCGACATTATTTAACGGTAACAAATCGTTAATTCTTGTGGCCGATAATAATTTTAATAATTTAGACCCACAATTGAACCAGTTTATATTATTGGAAATAGCGAAAAAATAAATCAGATAAGTTAAGCTTGGACCCCAAATTTAAAGAGTCGTTTCGGATGGATTGGTTTTATTTAAATCACTGGTTTTTTGAGTTAAAATTTCAATTAAATCCTCTGTCTTTTCAATTGTATTTATTTGTGAATGGGTAATCAATTCTGTTAAGCGTTGATTATTTTTTATGAGAACCACCGGGTAGATAAATTCTCGATTTGAATATTCCTGTTCAAACTCATCAATATGATAGAATATCATTTCCAGGTTACTGTGTTCACGAAATTTCTTCCAGGTCTTATTTTCGGAGAATGTATTATGGGTCATAGCACATAAATTGCAGGAATATGTATCCGGGCTAATTAATTTATGGCCAATATCCAGCACATTATTAATCGCCCCCGATCTTGCATTATAAACAAATACTAATGATTTCATTTTTATTAGTTCGAAGCCCTAAATAGAACTTACTAAAAATCTAAATATTCTACAGTAAAAGCATGCTCTAAAATATGGGCAAGGACCTGGGTCGAGGCATTTGAATAAAATACATTTTCAGATTTTGCGGCGCCGGTATTAATCAGGTTATTTTGCTCCATAATAGCTTTTGTTTGTCTGGCTACCGCTTCTCCGGAATCAATTATTTTTACATGCCTTGGTAAAAGGTCGGTTAATAAGGGAATGAGATAGGGATAGTGTGTACATCCTAATACCAGGTAATCGATATTAGCCTCGAGCATTGGTTTTAAATATTTTTTTAAAAGCGCTTTCATTTCTTCACTATTTCCTTTGCCACTTTCAATAAGGGGTACAATGCCATCTCCCTCTTGTTCGACAACATGATGACCATTGGTAAAGAGGGTAGAGGTATGGTGAAATAATTCGCTAGTAAGGGTGCCTTTGGTTGCTAATATTCCGACGGCCTTCGTTTTAGTCTGTAAAGCTGCGGGTTTAATTGCGGGCTCGATCCCAATAAATGGTACACTATAGGTTTCCCTTAATATTTTAATAGCATTTGTCGTAGCGGTATTGCAGGCAACAACAATTAATTTACAACCTCTTTCAAGCAACAAATCGGTATTTTTAATACTTAATTCGAGTATGTTGTCCCTGGTCTTACCCCCGTAAGGAGCATTTTTACTGTCGGCCAGGTATATAGTATATTCGTTTGGTAAAAGCGAGTGAATCTCTCTCCAAATGGAAGTGCCTCCAACTCCAGAATCAAAAATACCTATAGGGTGGCTATTCATACTACAAAAATAGAAAAGCTACTTAATTAAGTAGCTTTATAAATATATTGTTTGAGATTCCTGCTTTCCTGCCCGACTGGCAGGCGGGCACAGGAATACAATTCTTAGAATCCCAATTCTTTTTTTACATCGGCCAAAAGATCTTTACCATCGGCTAGCAGAAGTGTACCTTGTCCTTCTCTGGAATCCAGAACATATTGGAATCCCTGGGCTTTTCCTACTTTTTCTATGGCCGTTTTAACCTCGTCATAAATAGGTTTAAAGAGATCTTGTTCTTTCTTTTGCAGTTCCTGCTGGGCCTGACCCTGATATTGCTCAATACTGGTTCTCATTTCTCCAACTTCCTGAGCTCTTTTTGCATTTTCTTCATCCGTTTTTGTAGAAGCTTCAGCATCGTATTGCTTTAACTTGTTTTGATATTCTGCAGCCATTGTTCTGATATCTGCATCGTAGGTTTTCGCCAATTTTTCCAGCTCCCCCCTGGCCTCTATTGCCTTAGGCATGGCATCAATTAATGACTGTGTATCTATATGTGCAACATTACTTTGTGCATTCACAAAACTTATACTACCAACAAAAAGGGCAGTTGTAAATAATAGTTTTTTTAGGTGTTTCATTTTTTAAAAATTATGTTATAAATTGTTTATTACTAGTTATTATCGTCTTAGTTATTTTTTTTCCCGGCAAGGCTGTCCTTGGCTTTCTTACGAGCGTCAAGTTTTGCTTTTCTTTCCTCCAATATTTTTTTCTTCTTTTCTTCTAATGTTTTTTTACGGGCTTCTTTGTCACTTAATTTAGGTTCTGCTTTTTTCTCAACTACTGTATCCGTGCTATCACTTACCTTTTTCTCAACTACTATACCCGTGCTATCACTTACTTTTTTCACAACTTCGGTGCTGGTACTGTCGGTTGCCTTTTTTGAATCTTCTTCCGCTTCATCTACAACTATGGGAATAGCAACTTTTCCTTGAGTTGATTTATTACGAGCATTCAATTTGGCTTCCCTGGCCTTTGCTCTATCTTCTACAATCTTTTTCTTTTTTTCTTCCAGAGCTTTCTTTTTAGCTTCCCGTGCTTCCAATTGCTTAGTGCGTTTATCTTCGATCATTTTGGCACGCTCGGCCTTTTTATCGTCTAAAGCTTTTTCTCGTGCTTCCTGTTCTTTGTTAATTTCCGGCACAAGTTCTTCTTCTTCGGCTGCTTTTCTTTCCTGTCGCGATTGCGCTTGTTTACGTTTGGATGATCGTGTTATGGAACGCAGGACCTGTTCACTAATATCGAATCTATCTGCCGAATAGAGCATCACTACATCCGCTGACTTATCAAAAACGAAATCGTATTTTTTATTGGCCGCAATTTCCTGTACCGCAATAAAGATTTGATCTTGAATGGGCTGCATTAGCTGCTTTTTTTGGATCATTAAATCGCCATTAGGGCCAAATCGTTTTTGTTGATAATCTAATATTTCACTTTCTTCAATATGTATTTCTTCCTGTCGTTCTTCTATTAACTCATTGGTCAATAATACACTTTCATTGCTTAACAGATTCTTTTTTTGATCAATTTCGATTAAGCGCTGTTCTATCTCACTCTTCCATCTTTGAATCTTACTGTCAAGTTGTATTGAGGCTTCCTGGTATTCAGGAACATTTTGCAATATATATTCGGTATCTATATAACCAATTCTTACACTGCGTTGTGCCATAGAAGAAAGACTAATTAAGAAAGTTAATGCCAATAAAAAAAGAACTTTAGTTTTCATCCGTATGTATATTAAATTTATCGATTTCATGTGTCTGTAATTTATTGTTTTTCAATTGTCACATGGAACATCTAAATTTGTAATCACACAAGTGAAAATATTTCCGTCTAGATGTTTCATCTTATAAATCCTTTAAATGACGGATAATAATCTGCGATCCCGTCACTAGAGTTAATTTTCTTCAAATTAACGAAATAAATTTTGAAAAATTTTAACGCTCGAACTAAATCGTTACTGGACTAATAGAAAATATCATGCCAAACTTAAAATTGTTGTCCAATAATAAAATGCGTTTCCCATCCATGTTTCACAGTTTGTCCTGGTAATGGATCAAATCCATATCCAAAATCTATACCTAATAATCCAAATGCTGGCATAAAGAGCCGAATACCCAAACCGGCAGAACGATTTAAATCAAAAGGGTTATAATCTCTAAAATTATCGAATGATGCACCGCCTTCCAGAAAGGCGAGCGCATAAATTTTGGCTTGCTGACCCAATGTTATTGGATACCTCAATTCCAAAGAATATTTATTGTATATAGTTCCTCCATCCTGAGATGATAAAGATTGGTTGGGGTAGCCTCTTAATGCAATGGTTTCCCGTCCATCTAAACTATAACTACCTAAACCATCCCCACCCACAAAATAGCGTTCAAACGGTATGATTCCCCTATCGGTATTATAAGCGCCTAAAAAACCAAATTCTACACTTGGTCTTAAGACAAGTTTACCCACGATTTTAGTATACCATTCCCCGCTAAATTCAAGTTTATAAAATTCTAGCCAATTAAAGCGTTCCTGATCAATTTCTGCAATCCTATCAGAAGCATCTGAATTCGAAGGATCCTCTCGTAAGGCTTCTACCATTTCTTCTCTTTCCTCTTTAAGGGCTTTATAATCTACATTATTGAACAGTGAATACGGTAGAGAGAATTTCGCAGATACGCTAAAATTAGAACCTCCGGTAGGGTAGATGGGATCGGTATAAGTATTGTTTCTGCTTAATCCTACGGTAAAGGACAAATTATTAGAGGCCCCGTCACCAAATGTAAATAACCCGGTATTGTAATTCTTAAGATTATAATGCTGAAAGCTTATTGCTTGCGATAAGGTAAAATAATCGTCCGGAACAGTAAGCCGTTTTGCCAGACCTACAGAAAGCCCGGTAATATTAAATCGCCTGTCCTTATCGGCATTACGTGTAACCGGATTGTATAAGAACTGTTTTGTGTGCGATAATGAAGTTGAGAACTGAACGGGTTTCTTGCCACCCATCCAGGGTTCTGAAAATGAAAAACTATAGGTTTGAAAAAACCGGCTGGCCTGGAGCCGCAACGATAATTTTTGACCATCTCCCATGGGAATTGGCTGATAAGCTTCCTTTTTAAAAATGTCCTTAATTGAAAAGTTGTTAAAAGATAGACCTAACGTGCCTATAAAACCACCTCCCCCATAGCCTCCTTGTAATTCTATTTGGCTGGCACCTCTTTCTACCACAGAGTATTCCATATCTAAAGTACCATCTGTAGGGTTAACATTCTTAAAATTGGGTTCCAGTTGTTGTGCATCAAAGAATCCTAATTGTCCAAGTTCCCTAATGGTTCGAACAACATTGGCTTTGCTGTACAATTGTCCCGGACGTGTTCTTAACTCCCTGTAAATTACATGGTCATTTGTTTTATCGTTTCCAATAACGGTCACATTATTAAAATAGGCAGGTTTCCCTTCGATAACCCTTATTTCCATATCAATAATATTTCCATCGGCACTTACTTCAACAGGTGTTATAGTAGAAAATAAATAACCATTATTTTGATAAAGATTGGTTAAATCGTCTCCATCGGGTTTGGTATCATCGGCAATACGTTTTTGGAGTTCTACACCATTATAAGTGTCTCCTTCTTTGATCCTTAAAATTTGATTAAGCACCCTATCGCTATAGATCGTATTTCCTAAAAAAATGATTTTACCATAGGAATATTTCTCACCTTCTTCAAGCTTAATATTTAGAATAATGGTATTGTCGTTGTTTCTAATTATGGAATCTGAAATAATTCGGGCATCTCTATATCCGCTTTCTTTATAGCGGTCAACTACGCTTGTTAGATCTTCTTTATAATCGGCTTCAATATACTTCGACCGTTTAAACAAGCGAATAGGGTTTTTCCTTTTCGTGTTTTTCATGACTTTGCGAAGTTTTTTGCCCTTAAGCTTTTCGGCACCATCAAAGACAATATTTTTTATCTTAATTTTATTACCTCTATCAATTTTTACCGACATATTAACCCTGCTCTTTTGAATAGAATCAATGACTTCGGTAGTTTTAATAGCCACATTGGCATTTAAGAACCCTTGTTTCTTGTATTTATTCTCTAAATAATTTTTAGTAGTTGTAATAAGGTTTTCGGTTACTTTGGTCCCTGGTTGAAGTTTATTCTCCTTAATAATGTCGTCGATTTTAGACTTTTTAACACCTTCAATAACCACATTATTAAGTTCGGGTGAATCTATTAGTTCAATTTCCAAATGCACCGTATCTCCTTCAATCTTGGTAATATAAATATCAATGCTGCTAAATAAACTGGTGCCCCATAATTTTTTAATGGCAGCACTAATCTTTTCTCCGGGAATCATGACTTCCTCACCGGTTTTCAATCTGGAAAATGAGATCACAGTTTGGGAATTAAAGGATGTATTTCCGGAAACAGTAATTTCTCCTATTGTATATTTTTTCGCATTCGCTAATTCATTAGCTTGGGCATTAATGTTATAGCTGCTTACTAAGAATATTATTATTAAAACATGCTTAATGCATGTTTTCAATACATTAATATTAATTAAGTTGTTCACTCGTTTTTCCAAATCGTCTCTCTCTTTGTTGATAATTTATTATGGTCTCATACAAATGTTCCTTTGTAAAATCGGGCCAAAATACATTAGTAAAATACAATTCTGTGTAGGCTATTTGCCATAATAAAAAATTGCTAATTCGTTGTTCACCACCGGTTCTTATTAATAAATCGACGTTTGGTAAATTTCGGGTGTAAAGATGCTCATTTATTACGGATTCATCAATATTTTCGGGCGAAATTATATTATTTTTAACTTTAATGCTAATTTGTTTTATCGTGTTTATAATTTCATCTTTGGAGCCATAACTTAAGGCCAGAGTTAGGGTTATCCTGTCATTATTTTTAGTCCTTTCAATGACATCATTTAATTCCTGATAAACCTTTACCGGCAAATCTTTCAAGTTCCCAATGGCGTTAAGTTTAATATTGTTTTTGCGCAATGTTTTAATTTCTTTTTTTAATGAAGAAATTAAAAGTTTCATTAAAGTTTGCACTTCCAGTTTTGGCCTTTTCCAATTCTCGGTAGAAAAGGCGTAAAGCGTTAAATTTTTAATACCCAATTCGGCACATGCCTCCACGACTTGTTTTACAGCTTTGGCTCCGTTTTCATGGCCAAACACTCTTAATTTTCCTTTTTGTTTTGCCCATCGTCCATTGCCATCCATAATAATGGCAATATGTTCGGGTAAACGGTCCATATTTATATTACTTCTTATATCCATTTAATAATTGCAAAAACATGGGTTTTGACCAAAAGTATAAGTTAAAGTAATACCTGTAAAGGTATACCAGTCGTTGTTGTTAAGGTTGCCAAAGCTATAAAGCGCCTGTAAATCGGCCGATTGAGGGACGTTTCCATCGATATGGTCGGAAAAAGTATATCTTGCACCAATCTCCAGTCCAAGAACAAAACTATCGGCCAATGTCATTTTAAACCCTAATACCATAGGTATGCCCAGGGCCCAGCTTGAACCACCTTCGTTAGTTTGAATACCATTGTTAAAATAAAAGTTATCATGATTCGTAGCAGTTATTCCGGAATATAAATAAGGTGTATAATTTTTTTCACCGGTGTGCAAATCAAAATCAAAGAAGGTAAACTCCATACCTGCAGAAATTTCAATTAAATCAGTTTCAAAAGAATATCCTCTTTGCATTCTTCTTGGATCATCCGATTTTGTGTCCTTACCCTCTAATTTAGCATATAACAAGGTTAGTCTATAGGAGTGCCTGGGGCTCCTATTCCATTTTAAGATTCCACCTGCAACGGCCTGGCCTGGTGATATATATTTGGTTGCCCCTACATCTCCAATCATATTACTTCCGCCAATAAAGATTCCCACTTCATATATTTGAGAGTAGCTAAAATTGAAACATAAAACACTTATAATTAAAATGGTTATGTACCTCATACGTGTTCAAAAGTTTGCAAATATAATAAATAAGATTTGCCTATTATAATTTGATGAATAGTATTACTGATAAACAAGAATTAGGCCAAATTATTGCCTAATTACGCTTATCTGCCCCCCAAAGAAGTTTCTTGCGAAGTGTATCTAAAAAGCTTTCTTTTTTTAACTCTACCATTTTAATTTTAAATGAAGCCTTTTTTATTATAATGGTTGAATCGTTGCTTAAAGTTGCAATTCTTGAATCTAAAGACACAAAATAACTATCTTCTCTTCCACTTATCCGTAGTTTAATTTCTGTCGAGTCTGGGATGACCAAGGGGCGCGCATTTAAATTATGCGGGGCAATTGGAGTAAGTGCAAAACTATCGGCATCGGGTATAATTACAGGGCCCCCACAACTTAATGAATACCCGGTAGAACCTGTAGGAGTTGAAATAATTAAACCGTCGGCCCAATAGGAAGTAAGATACTCATTATTGAGATAGGTTTCTACAGTAATCATGGAAGTAGTGTTTTTTCTGCTTACGGCGATATCATTTAGGGCGATATTAAAATCCAGGAGCTTTTGGTTTTCCGGATCTGTTTCTATGGTTAGTAAGCTTCTTTGGGAGATTTGATAATTACCCTTTATAATATCTTCCATTGCCCCTTCAATTTTATCTTTTTGAATGGTCGCCAAAAACCCCAAACGCCCTGTATTAATGCCTATAATTGGGATAGAATAATCCCGAACATAGGTAATAGCTCTTAATATAGTGCCATCTCCACCAATAGTAATGAGCAGATCGAATGAATCATCTAATCCTTCAAACGTATCAAAAGCATCAACATTAATATTCTGTCTGTTTTTTATTTCTAAATAAAAATTACTTTCAATAATAACTTTAACGGGTTTTTTGACTAAGATGCCTAAAAGGGTTTCTATTGAAGTTTCAGAATTTATATTATAAACCTCACCAAAGATCGCAATTTTCATGAGCTAAAGGTTTAAATATTTGTTTAGGTAATCTGAACGCTCCTTGAGATCTTTCATAAAGGTGTCCTCTTCACGACCAGAAATAATATTATAACTGTAACGTCTAAAGGTTTGAATGATTTCATTTAGACCGGAGCTGCCTATTTTTATGGTAATTTGAACGACGTCATTTTCAATTTTGGAAATAAAAGCGCCTAAAAGTTTGGTATTATTAGATTCAACAATTTGACTTATCTCACTAAAGGAATAATCGTTATACCCCTTTTCTACAATTAAAATTCCACCGGGCTCGGCAAAAAATGGTGTTTTGTTAAATAGAGAAATAATATCATTAAGTTCGTAATACCCCAAATAGCTGTTATTTTCGTCTAAAACCGGCATAATATTACATTCGCTTTGTGCAAAGGCTTCCAAAATATCAAGCCAAATAGTACTATCTCTAACATAAAAGCTTTCAATAGTATATAAGAATTCAGAAAGCGTTTTGTCCGATTCAAAACAATGGACATCGGTCTCAGAAATACAACCTAAATAATTGCCTTCCTTTTTAATGGGAATATGTGAGTAGGTCAATTGATTAAATAACATTTGAATATCCTTAATGCTATCGTTAATATCAACAGGTTTAATATCATTTATTATGAATTGGCTTAAAGGCATTGCATCTTAAATTGTTATATGCAAAATAATCAAAAAAATATACATTAAGCATAACTTACTTTGTATTTTTACGAATTATAATTTGGATATATGACAAAGTTAAGTGTAAATATTAATAAGATAGCCACGTTAAGAAATTCGAGAGGAGGAAATACGCCTAACATTGTTCAGTTTGCAAAAGATGTACAGCAATTTGGAGCCGAAGGTGTTACCATCCATCCAAGACCGGACGAACGCCATATACGATATCAGGATGTCTTCGATTTAAAACCTGTTGTTTCTACCGAATTTAATATAGAGGGCAACCCTATTTCAAAATTTGTGGATATGGTTTTAAAAATAAATCCAACGCAAGTAACTTTGGTTCCCGATGCTTTAGATGCTATAACGTCCAATGCCGGTTGGGACACGATTACGCATAAGAGTTTCTTAACGGAGGTCATTCAGGAATTCAAACAAAACGATATAAGAACCTCCATTTTTTTAGATCCGGATCTAAAACAGGTAGAGGGGGCCAAGGCAACAGGAACCGACAGAATAGAACTTTATACCGAAGCATATGCACAACAATACAGTTTAGGGAATACTGAAGCCATTGCCCCATACATTACCAGTGCAGCCCTATGTAATTCTATAGACTTAGGTGTTAATGCGGGACATGATCTGTCTTTAGATAATATTAAATTTTTCAGGGAAAACATACCCGGACTTTTAGAGGTTTCCATTGGACATGCCTTAATTTCCGAGAGCCTCTATTTGGGTATTGAAAATGTAGTAAATATGTACTTGCATAAACTAAAGTAATAACTGTTGCAAAAAGGTAAATTGTAAATGAAGTTACATTCAAATATTTTTGGCCAGGGACAACCGTTTATTATACTTCATGGCTTTTTGGGGATGGGCGATAATTGGAAATCCCTAGGGAAGAAATTTAGTGTACAGGGTTACGAAATGCATTTGGTAGACCAACGAAATCATGGGCGGAGCCCTCATGATGAGACCTTTAATTACAGGGCTTTAACAGAGGATTTAAAAACATATTGTGATAACAAACAATTGAAACATATTATCTTGATGGGTCATTCTATGGGCGGGAAAACAGCCATGTTTTTTGCATCGAAATATCCCGAGATGATCTCAAAATTAATGGTTGCAGATATATCACCACGGTATTACCCGGTGCATCACAAAATCATTTTAAATGGGCTGGCTGCACTGGATCTGGCTGTTCTTAAATCCCGAAAACAGGCCGATGAGATTTTGGCAAATTATGTTTCCGACTTTGGTACACGGCTGTTTTTGCTTAAGAATTTATATTGGAAGGATAAAGAACAGTTAGGGCTTCGTATAAATTTAAAAATATTAACAGAGCAGGTGGAATCGGTTGGCGAGGCTTTTCCGGAACTTTTAAAATTTGAAGGGGATACCTTGTTTCTCAGGGGAAGTAGATCAGATTATATTTTATTGCAGGATGAAGATTTAATTGAAAAACATTTTCCGGGGGCTGGTGTTACAACCATAAATAATGCAGGGCATTGGTTGCATGCCGATAACCCTTATGAATTTTATGATAAAGTGACGCAGTTTATAAATTAAGGTTTTGTATTTTTATTAAAACCTTCTAATCCATTTTTTATGAAGCGAACATTAATAAATTTTAAAAATATATTGACAAAAGAGAATGTTTAAAATTCCTGCCTGCCGGCAGGTAGGTTTAATGTGAGAGCGTAACGGTTGCATGCGCTCTTAATTTTTTAATTACTTAATCATCAAATAATTAACAAAAATATAAATACATGAAACTTTTTGTAAAGCTTCTTTTGAGTGCAGTGTCAGTAATGATTATTGCCAATTTTTTACCCGGCGTAACACTGGCAGACCCAATTAAGGACGCCATTCTTGTTGCGGTTGTTTTAGCTGTTTTGAATGTGTTAATAAAACCAATTCTAATCATATTAACTTTGCCTATAACCATCGTAACACTGGGTTTGTTTTTGCTCATAATAAATGCGATTATAATTAAACTGGCCAGTAATTTTATTGAAGGCTTTAGTGTTGACAGTATCTGGATAGCCGTAGTGTTTAGTATTCTTTTATCCATACTTCAATCCGTTCTTAATTCGATGATTAAAGAGGATAAAAAATAGATCAAATTTCAATAATACCAAAAGGAAATAAAAACTTTGTAGGGGAGTTAAAATATTGTATTTTTGCAAGCCAATTTTCACAAAACATCAAATGAATATTACGAGAGAAAATATAGATGCGTTAAATGCTGTAGTAAAAGTGGATATTACTAAAGGCGATTATAGCGATAAGGTCGATAAAATTTTATCCGATTACCGAAAGACAGCTAACATCCCCGGATTTAGAAAAGGGCATGTACCCATGGGAATGGTTAAAAAGCAATACGGTAAGGCCGTTTTAATAGACGAAGTAAACAAACTTCTACAAGACGCGCTTAATAAATATTTAACCGAAGAAAAACTTGATGTTTTAGGAAATCCCCTTCCAAAAACACAAGATAATTTGGATTGGAACGCAGATGATTTTTCTTTTGAATTCGAGCTTGGGCTGGCTCCCGAATTTGATGTCAACCTTAAAGGGAAAAAGGCAATTATGGGCTACAAAATTATTGCCGATGATAAAATGATTAACGATCAGGTTATAAATATTCAAAAGCAATACGGGAAGCTTATCTCAAAAGCCGAAATGGCCCAAGCTGATGAGATCACGGGTGTTTTTAAAAATGAAGAAAAGCAAATTGATAATTCTTCGACCTTTACTTTAGACAAATTAAAAGGAAAAGTGAACTCCAAAAAGTTTATTGGTGCCAAAGTAGGAGATGTTATCAACTTAAAGACAAAAGGGCTTTTTAATGACGATCATGATCTTATAAACTATTTAAAGGTTGCTCATGATGATGCGCATGGTTTGAATATCGAGGTCATTTTTACGGTTTCCGAAATAAACACAAGGGAACTTGCAGATCTGGATCAGGAATTATTTGATAAGCTATTTGGAAAAGGAAAAATTACTTCGGTAACAGAGCTTAAAGACCGTATTAAGCAAGATGCCGAAAGACAGTTTGTACAACAATCCGATCAAAAATTGCTAAATGACGTCACTGAATATTTGGTAAAGACCACAAAATTTGATTTGCCTTCAGAATTCCTCCAAAAATGGATGCAGACGGCCGGTGAAGAGTTCATGGATGAGGCCACCGCAAAGGAAGAGTATGAAAAATCTGAAAAAAGTATGCGCTATCAATTGATTGAAGGAAAATTAATGGCCGAGAATGATATCCAGGTTAATTTTGAAGATTTAAAAGCACACTCCAAACTCATGATCAAAGGCCAAATGGCACAATTTGGACAAAATAATCCAACAGAAGAAGAGCTGGATGAAATTGCGGCAAGAGTTCTATCTAATAAAGATGAGGTAAAACGTCTTTCAGAGCAGTTAATTAGTCAGAAATTGTTAAATTTATATAAGGAAAAAGCCAATATAAAAATCAAGGAACTGCCATACGATAATTTCGTAAAAGAAGCTTTAGGCTCTTAGTTTTAAAAAATCATTATATTTAGGCGTTGAATTTAAAAGAATTCAGCGCTTTTTTATTAGTAAAACACTATTTTGAAAAATTGTCTGGCAGTGCATTCAAAATGGTTAGTTGATCTAATCCCGCTATTAAGCGGGATCTTGAGTAAGATTCTTTTTTTGAAAATAGTTAAAAGCCTTTCAAATTAAGGTATTGGACTCAATCCTGACAAAGGTCAGGGCCTCATTTTAAAAAAATAAAACATATGGATTACGGAAAAGAATTTGAAAAATTTGCGATAATGGACCAAGGGATAAGCAGTACCTACTACAATAAGATATTGAGTAGTATGTATCCTGTCGGCCAAACTCCAAATATTATTGAAGAACGTCAAATGAATATTGCAATTTTTGATGTTTTCTCTCGTTTAATGATGGATCGTATTATTTTTATGGGAACTGGGATAAACGATCAGGTTGCAAATATTATCCAGGCACAACTATTGTTTTTGGAAAGTACCGATGCTTCAAAAGACATTCAAATTTACATTAATTCGCCGGGTGGCAGTGTTTATGCGGGATTAGGAATTTATGATACGATGCAATTAATAAAGCCGGATGTTGCAACGATTTGCACAGGTATGGCGGCATCTATGAGTGCCGTAATACTTTGTGCGGGTGAAAAGGGAAAACGAAGCGGGCTAACGCATTCCAGGGTGATGATACATCAACCATTGGGGGGAGCTCAGGGACAAGCCAGTGATATTGAAATTACAGCACGGGAAATATTAAAACTGAAAGAAGAGTTATATAAGATTATTAGTAAACATACAGGACAGGATTACGATAAGGTTTATAATGATAGCGATCGGGATTACTGGATGAAATCAGACAAAGCGCTTGAGTATGGAATGATCGATGAAATACTAACAAAAAATTAAAACGTATTTGAAAAATATAATTTATGGCTAAAGAAGAACTGGAATGCTCCTTTTGTGGACGGAAGAAACCGGAGACGAATTTATTAATAGCTGGATTAGATGCCCACATTTGTGACCGTTGTATAGAACAGGCGCATGGTATTGTAATTGAAGAATCTAAACAATCGGACAACAGCGAGCTTTCGGCAGAATTAATGTTGAAAAAACCGCAACAGATCAAGGCGTTTGTCGACGAATATGTCATTGGTCAGGAACATACAAAACGTGTCATATGTGTTGCAGTTTACAATCACTATAAACGCTTGCTACAAACTAAATCCGATGACGATATTGAAATTCAAAAAAGTAATATCATTATGGTCGGGCAAACGGGAACAGGAAAGACCCTGTTAGCCAAAACCATAGCGAGAATGCTTAACGTGCCTTTAGCAATAGTTGATGCAACCGTTTTAACCGAAGCCGGTTATGTAGGAGAAGATGTAGAAAGCATTTTAACACGATTGTTACAGGCAGCCGATTATAATCTTGAAAAGGCCGAAAGAGGGATTGTATTTATTGATGAGATCGATAAAATTGCCCGTAAAAGTGATAACCCTTCAATTACCCGCGATGTTTCCGGGGAGGGTGTACAGCAGGCATTATTAAAGCTTTTGGAAGGCACTGTTGTAAATGTTCCACCTAAAGGAGGAAGAAAACACCCCGATCAGAAATTTATAGAAGTCGATACGGAAAACATCTTATTTATTGCAGGAGGGGCTTTTGACGGAATGGATCGGTATATTTCCAAACGATTAAATATGTCTGCAATTGGTTACAAGGCTTCTCATGACGAAGATCCGCTGGATAAGGACAATTTATTGCAATATATTACGCCAAAGGACCTTAAGGATTTTGGATTGATACCTGAAATTATTGGACGGCTTCCGGTCTTAACATATATGAATCCGTTGGATACCGATGCCCTAAGAGCCATTCTTACAGAGCCTAAAAATGCCATAGTAAAACAATATGTGAAGTTATTTGAAATGGACGATATTGAGTTGACCATAACGGAAGGAGCTATGGATTTTATTGTTGAAAAGGCCATTGAATACAAACTTGGAGCCAGGGGCTTACGATCGTTATGCGAAGAAATTCTAACCGATGCTATGTTTAATTTACCGAGTACCGATGAAACAAAGTTAAACGTCACCAAGTCCTATGCCGAAGGAAAACTCACCAAAACGCGACTTAAAAAATTAAAGGCAGTTTCTTAATTAAATCCTTTGCTTAATTATAAAAAAAATCCACTCTGTAAAAGAGTGGATTTTTATTTTGACCATTGATTCGCTTAAACCGCAAATCCATGTGATATTTGGTACTAATTCACTTTGCTATTTAAGATCAGTAATTCATCAATATAATCCCGTGTATTTGATAATCGGGGCACTTTATGCTGGCCGCCGAGCTTATCTTTTTCTTTTAACCAATCGTAGAATAATCCTGTCCTGGCCATATTAATTTTGGGCTTATTAAGCGTCAAATTGTTATAACGTTTGGCTTCATAATCCGAATTTATGGATTTAAGGGCATTGTCCAGTAATTCGTTAAAATAATCAATGTTTGCCGGGGCTCTCTTAAATTCTATAAGCCATTCATGTGCTCCTTTTTCTTTGCCTTGCATAAATATAGGAGCGGCAGTGAAATCCACAATTTCAGCATTGGTCTTTTTACAGACTTGTTTTATGGCCTCATCGGCATTCTCAATAATGATCTCTTCACCAAAGGCATTGATAAAATGCTTTGTACGGCCTGTAACTTTTATTCTATAAGGATTTATTGAACTAAAACGAACGGTGTCTCCAATTTTGTACCGCCATAGCCCGGCATTGGTTGTAATTACCATTGCGTAATTCTTACCTTTTTCAACAGCACTTAACGGAATTATACTTTCTCTTGATGTGCCATGAGTATCCAAAGGAATAAATTCATAAAAGATCCCATAGTCTAACATTAACAGAAGTTCACTGGAATTGTTTTGATCCTGGATCGCAAAAAACCCCTCCGAAGCATTATAGGTTTCGTAGTACTTAAATTGACTTCTTGGTAAAATAGCCTTGTATTGATCCATATAAGGAACAAAACTTACGCCTCCGTGAAAATAAACTTCAAGATTGGGCCATATATCAAACAGGTTTTGTTTGCCTGTATATTCCAAAACATTATTTAGAAGTACCAGCATCCAGGATGGTACCCCGACCAAACTCGTAACATTTTCATCTATGGTTTCCTTAACTATGGCCTGCATTTTGTACTCCCAATTGCTCATTAAAGACACTTTGTTACTCGGTGTGCTGCTAAATTCGGCCCAAAATGGCAAATTATCTATTAATATGGCCGAAAGATCGCCAAAGACCGTTCCGTTTTCTTTATAAAGTTCCTTACTACCACCAAGGCGTAAACTTTTTCCGGTAAATAGCTGTGAATCTTCGTTATTGTTGAGATACATACATAGCAGATCCTTACTCGCGGCATAATGACAATTTTCAAGCGATTCTATGCTTACCGGAATAAATTTACTTTTGGCATTAGTTGTTCCGCTGGATTTTGCAAACCAGGATATGGGTTTAGGCCAAAAAATATTGACTTCACCCCGTCGTGAACGTTCTATCACATCCTGATAGTCTTCATACGTAGAAACCGGAATACGGGTGCTAAAATCCTCATAACTTTTTAACGAAGCGAAATCGTATTTCCTTCCTATTTGAGTATCCTTGGCGGTATCAATAAGGCCCAAAAGCAGTTCATTTTGAACATCGTTGGGATATTTTAAAAACAATTCAATTTGATGAAATCGCTTTTTTAAATACCATGAAGCAATAGAATTTACTAATGGAATTGCCATATTTACATTATCTTTAAAAAATAAAAATAACACTTTTTTTTATGACTTACCAAGGTGTTCTAACAAAAATGGAAACCGAATTCGGGCATCCCATTCAATACTATTTAATTTTTGAAAATGATTTTTTAAATATGAATCAATTGTTGAATAAAACAATTAGCATTCAATTTGTTAAATATCAATGTTTAAACTGTGGTTTGGATAGGCCCATTTATCGCCAGGGTTTCGACAGACAATGCTTTTTTGAGATCCCACAGGCAGCCGATTGGATTATACGCCCGGAGTTAAGTACCGCACACCTTGACAAGGAGGACAGGGACCTTGAATATGAAAAGCAAGTGCAATTACAGCCGCATATTGTATATCTGGCAAATTCAAGCAATGTTAAAGTTGGGGTAACCCGAAAAAGCCAGGTGCCAACACGATGGATAGACCAGGGAGCCCATGAAGCCATTGAAATTGTTGAGGTTCCTAATCGCTATCTGGCCGGAATTACCGAAGTCGCCTTAAAGGACCATGTAAGCGACAAGACCAATTGGAGGACGATGCTTAAAAATGAAATTAAAGATGAAGACCTCATCGCATGGAAACAAAAGTTAAAGGAATTTGTTCCTGACGAGGTCCATGATTATTTTATCGATTCCGGGACCGAGACCAATATAGAATTTCCTGTGCTTCAATATCCTGAAAAACCCAAAAGTTTAAATTTGGGTAAAACCCCGGTATACAAGGGCAAGCTTGTGGGCATTAAAGGACAATATCTCATTTTTGAAGACCAAACCGTATTTAATATCAGGGCCAATGAAGGCCTGGTGGTTACCATAACGGTACATTAAAAAACGTATAATTTCATGGCTTGAAGTAAGCCGATAATAACAATTAAAACGCCGGTAACCCTATTGAGAATCAAGGACATATTTTGTACCCGGGATTTAATGAAAACGCTAAATCGGCTATATAAATACAAGGTGAATATTTTTCCCAGGTACACTCCAAAAAAGAATAGGAATAATATAGGCAGAGATGATGCCAGGGATAGCATGATATCATTACTATTTATAATTCCAAAAGCAATGATCCAGTAAATTAAAACAGGCGGATTCAATATGCCGAGAAAAAACCCGGTAGTGTAATTGGAACTTACCAGTTTACTTTTTTTAAGCGCTCTTTCAGATTTCTTTTTGAAGAATAAATAACTTCCGATGACTAATAGCAATAAAACAATAACTGCCTGTATCCACATGTTATTATTAAAGAAATCCCTGATGAACATATTACAATGTAAAGCGTAATACGATAAAATAACTTCTGAAACTCCGGCGGCTAATGCTATTTTGAAAGCCTGTTTGGCGTTTTGTTTTAATGTTGTATTAATTACGGCGACATTTGATGCCCCAAGGGGTAAGGCGCCAACCATAGACGCAAGAATTCCAATAATAAAATAGGTAATTATCATGTAAGTTTTGTAGGATTCCCAATACTAAACTTACATTGGCAAACAGACTTAATCTAATCCAAGCTAATTTCTTCGTTAAGTTTTAAACCGAAGCGTTTTCTAAACAGGAATACTCCTAAGTACAAAAAAGGCGTATCCAATGCAGCTATTAGCACCTTGAATAAAAACCCGGCAACGAGCAGGCCTTTAAACAGATTCCAATCGATGACGTTAAATGAACAGAGTAAAAATAGGACCGAAAAGGTGTCGACAAATTGAGATAAAAAGGTAGAGAAATTATTGCGTAGCCACAGGTGCTTCCCTTTGGTTAAGCGCTTCCAGAAATGATAAATGTGGATGTCGAAGAATTGTGCCAACAGGTAGGCGATCATACTCGCCGCCACAGCAAGGATGGTTCTCCCGAAGACCATTGAGAATATGCCGTCTTTTAACGGAGACCATTCCGTGGCCGGTACAACATTGGCCACATACACAATGAGAACTGAAAAAAGCGATGCAAATATGCCCGCAACCACAACCTGATTGGCTTTTTTCTTACCATAGATTTCACTGATCAGATCCGTAATTAAAAATGTAATAGGATAGGGTAAAATACCCACCGAGATTTCGAATAGCTTAGTTCCAAACACTTCAAAATTAAAAGGATACCAGTAAAAAAATTTTTGAAAAATGAGGTTCGAAACTACCAGCGATGTAATGAAAAGGGAGCCCAAAAGCAGGTAAATGCGCTGGGCAGCAAGTTTATCTTTAAGCGTCATGGAAAACTTATTAACAGTTTGATCAAATATAAGTCAAAGTGATTTTCTTTTAGTTATTTTGCTAATAATTATGAACCTACCTCAAAAGGCCTACATAGCATTGGGCAGTAACCAAGGAGATAAATTCAAGCATCTGCAGGATGCAATGGATAGTATTCATCTAATAACGGGTAATATAATCAGCATTTCTAAAGTGTATAATTCTAAATCACTGGGTTTTAAAGGAGATGATTTTTTTAATGCCTGTATCGGTATAGAAACAGAACTTACGCCTTCAAAACTATTACAGGAATTGCTTCAAATTGAAAAGGCCTTGGGAAGAATACGAACAAAGACAAAAAATTTTGAGAACCGGGTAATTGATATCGATATTATTTTTTTTGAGGATCAAATAATACAGACGAAAACACTTAAGGTGCCACACCCCGAAATGCACAGGCGTCAATTTGTACTGCAACCCTTAAGTGATATTATTCCTGATTTTAAGCACCCTAAATTGGGAAAGGAAGTATCGGTATTGCTAGAGGAATGTGAAGACCAAAGCGATTTGGATCCTATTAACATTTGGCTAAAAAACCCAAGCAAGACACATAATTTCTCGAATCATAATTATATCGCTATTGAAGGTAATATAGGCGCAGGGAAAACCAGTCTGGCAACTAAAATTTCTCATGACTTTAATGCGAAGTTAATTTTGGAGCGCTTTGCCGATAACCCATTTTTACCAAAATTCTACAACGATGCCCAGCGGTATGCTTTTCCATTGGAAATGTCATTTTTGGCCGATCGGTATCAGCAGATAAGTGACGATCTGTCGCAACTGGACTTATTTAAAGATTTCATTATAAGCGATTACGATGTTTTTAAATCGCTTATCTTTTCGAAAATAACGTTGCAGGAAGATGAATTTAATCTCTATAGAAAATTGTTTTATTTAATGTATAAGGATATTGCCAAACCCGATTTATATATCTATTTATATCAAAATACCGAGCGCTTGCAGCAAAATATAAAAAACCGTGGCCGGGAATATGAACAGAATATAGATTCGGACTACCTGGAAAGGATTAACACCGGATATTTGGACTTTTTAAAAACCCAATCCGATTTCAACATAAAGATCATTGATATTTCCGACAAGGATTTTGTCGAGCATCGACAGGATTACCTGAGAATTTTAGATGAGATTTGTGAGGAATAAATGCCAATATTAAATTCCAAATTCCAAGTACCAAATACCAATTCCCAAATTTCAAATCCCACCATGAAACTTCCATCCTACAACTTATAGCTTTTGGCTTCTGACTTCTGGCTTCCAGCACCTAACACCCAATACCTAAGACCCTACATTAAGCTTACAGATCAGGTCCCATATCACAATCCCGGCGCATACCGATATGTTTAAGGAATGCTTTGTGCCAAATTGCGGGATCTCAATTACAGTATCACTGGCACTAACAACCTCCTGTGCAACCCCTTTTACTTCATGTCCAAAAACAATGGCATAGGTCGTATTCGTTTCGGGTAAAAAATCATGTAACTGGGTGGCTTTTTCGGCCTGTTCAATGCTTATTACTTTAATTTTTTTCGATTTCAATCGTTCAATTAAATCCAGGGCATCTTCCACATATTCCCAATCCACGCTTTCGGTACTTCCCAGGGCCGTTTTATGAATATCCCTATGTGGAGGTCTTGCTGTAATTCCGCAGAGATAGATCTTCTGTATTAAAAAGGCGTCACACGTTCTAAATACCGAGCCCACATTATTTAAGCTTCTAATGTTATCCAAAACAATTATGATAGGATTTTTTGAAGAACTTTTAAATTCCTCAACACTCAGCCTGTCTAACTCGCTATTTTTTAGTTTACGCATTTTATCAATACATTTTATAAACCGCTGTCAATATGAGATTTCCTCTGTCGGTCCGATAAGCTGTACAAGCTGGCGCTCTGTACCGGCCTTTTCGAAAAATCTCATTTAATGATTTTCACTGTGTTCAAAACAACAATTGTAGATAACTTATACAGCAACTATTTCAAAAAAAATCAAATATTAATTACATTAGCAATCTTAGTAATTCCGATAGTTATCGGAACAAAAATAACATTTAAAAATTACTTAACCTTGCAGGGAAAGATCAAAAAAATAACCCCTTTAATGAAGCAGTATAATGCTATTAAAGCAAAATACCCCGATGCATTATTGCTCTTTAGGGTAGGCGATTTTTATGAGACCTTTGGAGAAGACGCTGTTAAAGCTGCGGGTATTTTGAATATTATTTTAACCAAGCGAGGCGCCGGTAGTGAAACAGAAACCGAACTTGCGGGATTTCCTCATCACTCAATAAACACTTATCTGCCTAAACTTGTAAAGGCAGGAGCACGTGTTGCCATTTGCGATCAGTTGGAAGACCCGAAAACAACAAAGACCATAGTTAAAAGGGGTGTCACGGAATTGGTCACTCCCGGGGTGGCATTAAACGACGAAGTGCTGCACTCCAAGTCCAATAATTTTTTGGCTTCGGTGCATTATGGGAAACATATTGGTGTGGCCTTTCTCGATGTTTCTACAGGAGAGTTTTTAACCTCTCAGGGCAATGCGGAATACATCGATAAATTGTTACAAAATTTTGGCCCCAGCGAAATTTTAATTTCCAAGAAACATCGCAACGAGTTTTCAAATGTTTTTGGTAAGGCCTTTCATACCTTTTATCTCGAGGATTGGGTATTTCAGGACGATTATGCCAACGAAAAATTATGTACACATTTTGAAACAAAGACCTTAAAGGGATTTGGAATTGAAGATCTTTATGAAGGTATTGTTGCTTCCGGGGCGATTTTACATTATTTGGGAGAAACACAGCACAACAGGCTTCAACATATTTCAAGGATTAACCGTATAGCTGAGGACGAATACGTCTGGATGGACCGTTTTACCATTAGAAACCTGGAGTTATACCATTCTCCCAATATGAATGCCGTTACTCTTTTAAATGTAATCGATAAAACCATTTCTCCCATGGGTGGGCGACTGCTTAAGCGCTGGCTTGCCCTGCCATTAAAAAATGCTGAAAAAATTAAAGAACGGCATGAGGTCGTTGGGTTTTTGTTGGACGAAACCGTATTATTACAAAAAATACAACATTGCATAAAGAAGGTTGGAGATATTGAGCGATTAATTTCCAAGGTGGCGACCTCTAAAGTTAACCCTCGGGAAGTGATTCAACTTAAAAATTCTTTGGAAGCTATTATTCCAATAAAGGCATTGTCTTCAAATTGTAAGAACTCAGCCTTAAAGTATATTGGAGAAAAGATCCGGGACTGCCAGGAACTTCGCGATAAGATTAAGGAGACCCTAAATGAAGATGCTCCCGTTAATATTTTAAAAGGGAATACGATCTCTTCGGAGTTCTCTTCCGAACTAAAGGAACTACGACAATTAGCTTATTCTGGGAAGGATCATCTAAAGCAAATCCTTATACGGGAAACCGAACGCACCGGAATATCGTCTTTAAAAATTGCGTCGAACAATGTTTTTGGTTACTATATTGAGGTTCGAAATACCCATAAAGATAAAGTTCCGGAGGATTGGATCCGTAAACAAACCCTGGTCAATGCCGAGCGCTATATCACGGAGGAACTCAAGGAATATGAGGCGAAGATCCTTGGTGCCGAAGAACGTATCCTGGCCATTGAGCAGCAGTTGTATTCCGAATTGGTGAGCTGGATGAGTGCCTTTATTAAACCTGTGCAAGAGAACGGACAGTTAATCGCGCAATTGGATTGTTTATGTGGGTTCGCACAATTGGCGACCACAAATAATTATGCCTGCCCTGTTATCGACGATTCCTTCGAACTGGATATCAAGGAGGGGCGGCATCCTGTCATTGAGAAACAATTGCCACTCGGCGAGTCCTATATTACCAATAATTTATTTTTAGACAGGGAAACGCAGCAAATCGTCATGATCACAGGGCCCAATATGTCGGGAAAATCTGCAATTTTAAGACAGACCGCCTTAATTGTGCTGTTGGCTCAGATAGGAAGCTTTGTCCCGGCCGTATCCGCGAGAATTGGCCTGGTGGACAAAATATTCACACGAGTAGGAGCCAGCGATAATATTTCTATGGGCGAATCGACATTTATGGTAGAAATGAATGAAACGGCATCGATCTTAAATAATATTTCGGATCGCAGTTTGATATTACTGGATGAAATTGGCAGGGGCACAAGTACCTACGATGGTATCTCTATTGCCTGGGCAATAAGCGAATATTTGCACGAACATCCATCGAGGGCAAAGACCTTATTTGCTACGCATTACCATGAGCTTAATGAGATGACCGAAACCTTCGATCGGATCAAGAATTTTAATGTGTCGGTAAAAGAGTTAAAAGATAATGTTTTGTTTTTGAGAAAACTTGTAGAAGGCGGTAGTGAGCATAGTTTTGGGATCCATGTGGCAAAGATGGCCGGGATGCCGCAGCAAGTGATACACCGGGCCAATAAGATCCTGAAACGATTAGAGAAATCGCATTCCAGCGAGGAGCTTACCGATAAGGTTAAATTACTTAAGGACGACCTGCAATTGAGCTTTTTTAATTTGGACGATCCGTTATTGGAGGAAATTAAAGATGAAATTTTGCATATCGATATCAATACCTTAACCCCCGTTGAAGCCCTGATGAAACTTAACGAAATCAAGCGGATGTTAGAGAAAAAGAAAAGGGCGTAAAAAGTATGCATTTTTTATAAAAAGCCTTTGCTATTGTTTTAAATGTTTTAAATTTGCACCCGCCTGCGTGCTAAAGTTGACTTTGGCGGGCAGGTCCGCAATCAGGAGATTGTACGTTCATTAAATTACTACGCGAAAGTAGCTCAGGGGTAGAGCATCACCTTGCCAAGGTGAGGGTCGCGGGTTCAAATCCCGTCTTTCGCTCTATGAGTTAAAGATTTTGTTATTTTAAGATGTTTGTCTTTTATATAGCATAAAGCGACCAAGGTCGCGCCTGCCTGCCTGCCATAGGACAGTCGGCAGGCAGGGGTTCAAATCCCGTCTTTCGCTCTACGCACTGTTAGAATATACCAAGTAGAATGCTGAAGTGGTGGAATTGGTAGACACGTTGGACTTAAAATCCAATGGCCATTATGGCCGTGCGGGTTCAAGTCCCGCCTTCAGTACAATAGAAAACCGTAATTACTTTATTATTAAAGTGTTACGGTTTTTTTAGTTGTTAATTTGACAACTATTTGACAACCATCTCATAAAAAGTGTGTTTTTTGCTCTTTTTATAGTATAAAGAAAAGTCAGTATTAGTTAGTATTTT
>PVMK01127986.1_pt1 | contig 34881 bp, 37 predicted proteins | sample 1853481 | NCBI WGS metagenome assembly PVMK01 (sample SAMN08533507, study PRJNA380276) | Marine sediment metagenome, whole genome shotgun sequencing project. | reverse complement strand
TGGATGAGAATCCAGGTTTGACAAATTCGCCGGGAGCGAATTTGAACAGCACCACAGGTGCTGGCCCGAAGGGCGTAGGACAGGAAGTCCGGAGTAATCCTGGCGCCCCAGCCATTTTTATTAACCACTACTGAGGTTGTTATGCCTTTATCAAATGTAATGGTGTTTGCAGGGAATGCCTGTCCCAAGTTGGCAGTAGATATTGCTACATATCTGAGTTTGCCACTCGGCAAAATAAATGTTGGACGCTTTAGTGATGGCGAGGTGATGGTTGAGATTGGGGAGAACGTCCGCGGTAGAGATGTCTACCTCGTACAATCAGTTTGTGCGCCAACCAATGACAACCTGATGGAATTAATGACCATGGCTGATGCCATGCATCGTGCATCCGCAGCACGTATTACAGCAGTGATCCCCTATATGGGCTATGCGCGGCAAGACCGCAGAAGCCGCTCTGCCCGTGTGCCGATAACGGCAAAGGTTGTTGCCAACATGATCGCTTCAGTCAAGGTTGATCGTGTACTCACCGTTGATTTGCATGCTGATCAGATCCAGGGCTTTTTTGATATGCCGCTTGATAATGTTTACGCATCGCCCGTACTGCTTGGCGATGTCTGGAAACATAAATATCCGAACTCGATGGTTGTTTCCCCTGATGTCGGCGGTTTGGTTCGCGCACGTGCCCTGGCAAAACGTCTGGATGATACAGATTTGGCCATCATCGATAAAAGACGTCCTAACCCTAATGAATCCGAGGTGATGAATATTATTGGTGATGTAGACGGTCGTGAATGTGTCATTATTGATGATTTGGTGGATACCGCCGGGACCTTGTGTAATGCGGCGGGCGCACTGAAAAAACACGGCGCCAGTAAGGTTGTTGCTTACTGTACACACCCCGTATTGTCCGGGAATGCAATCAAGAACATCGAGAATTCCGAATTGGACGAACTTGTAGTGACTGACACGATCCCTTTAAGGGCGGAAGCCGCCACCTGCGATCGAATTCGTCAACTTAGCGTCGCGACCATGCTGGCTGAGAGCGTGCGGCGTATCAGTGAAGGCGAGTCACTGAGTAGCATGTTTATCGATTAGCCCGCATATTGCACGAGTACGCTGATAATCGGGCTAAAGCGGTTACCAAACAATTATTTTACTTTTCTGGCAAAAATCCAATTTGTTATTTTAATGTCGCTTGGCGAGTCCTCACTGGATCTGCTGTATTTTGCACGCACATACTCCCTTCACCATAGCTATGGCATGATTGCAGTCCTGAGCACATGCAAAAATACAGCATCCCAGCGTGATCATCTCACCAACTCACAAAATATGCGGGCTGGACTCCCTGAATTCCTGAGAAACACATGAAATCAGTAATTTTATGTGTCTGCACATGCTGGAGATGCCTGTAAATATTGAATATCACTGATTTCTCTATATACTGCGCTGTCCGCGAATCCTAATTATCATTATTCATTGCATGATTTTAAGAGTTCTCGCGCGTGCCGCAGACAGTCTATTGGCTATTTAGCGAGCATTTACGCCATATTTGGTCGCAAAATATGGTTTGTCATTCATTAATAGTAGGAGCAGTACAATGGAAACATTTGAAATCGTTGCTGAACCTCGCGAGGACATGGGTAAAGGTGCGAGCCGCCGCCTGCGTCGCGAAGGTAAGGTTCCGGGAATAGTCTACGGGGCCAATAAAGATGCCGCATCAATCATGGTGAAGCAAAACGAGATCCTTCATCATCTCGAGAATGAGGCCTTTTATTCACACATCCTGACCTTACAGGTGGGCGAGGCGAAAGAGAAAGTGGTACTGAAAGACTTACAACGCCATCCATACAAGCCTGCGGTGCTTCATCTAGATTTATTACGTGTTGATGAAAATGAGAAGTTGACCATGCGTGTACCATTGCATTTCATTAATGAAGATAAATGTATTGGTGTTAAGGAGGGTGGTGGTGTGGTCAGTCATGTCATGACTGACCTGGAGATCATCTGTCTGCCAAAAGATCTGCCTGAATATATTGAAGTTGATGTGGCCGAGGTTAATGTTGGAGAAGGGATTCATCTTAGTGACCTTAAGCTACCAGAAGGTAGCGAGATCGCTGCTTTATTACACGGTGGTGATGCAGCACGAATAGTCGCAACTGTTCATATTCCTAAGGTAATCGTAGAAGTTGAAGACGAGCTTGTAGATGAAGCAGAGGGAGAAGTAGGTGATGCAGAAGCAGGTGATGCAGAAGCAGCACCTGACGAAGGTGCTGATGCAGACGAGTAATTCCTTTATACGGACATCTCGTTTTAAGGGCACACAGTGCCATCAGCATTTAAATTAATTGTAGGCCTGGGCAATCCAGGCCCCGAACATTCAGCAACCCGGCATAATGCCGGGTTCTGGTTTGTTGATTCACTTGCCTCAGAATATTCCATTTCATTCAGATCCGAATCTAAATTCAATGCTGAGATTTGTCGGATACAAACAGCAGAAATTGATTGCTGGTTGTGTAAGCCCATGACTTTCATGAATAGAAGTGGCTTTTCTGTTCAGGCGATGGCCAATTTTTATAAAATTCCTGTTGAGGAGATTTTAGTAGCGCATGATGAGCTTGATCTTGATCCCGGGGTTGCACGTTTGAAAAAGGCCGGGGGCCACGGTGGTCATAACGGTCTGCGAGATATTATTGCGCAGATGGGTAATAAATCTTTCACACGCTTGCGCCTGGGTATTGGTCATCCAGGCAGCGCGGACCAGGTGACATCCTATGTACTGGGCAGACCATCCCGGAAAGATCGTCAGTTGATTAAAATTGCGATTAAGGAATCGGTAGATGTTATGCCCCTGGTATTTGCAGGTAATGAGCAGAAGGCAATGAATGGCCTGCATCAGAAAAATAATATTAACGAATAAAAAGCAGATAATAGTTATGGGTTTCAAATGTGGCATCGTTGGCCTCCCGAATGTAGGCAAATCAACCTTATTCAATGCACTGACAAATTCTGGCATCAATGCCGAAAATTATCCTTTCTGTACAATTGATCCGAATGTGGGAGTTGTACCCGTGCCGGACTCGCGACTGGATCATCTGGCTGAGATTGTTTCACCACAGCAAGTTTTACCTGCAACCATGGAGTTTGTTGATATTGCCGGATTGGTTGAAGGTGCCTCAAAGGGTGAAGGCCTGGGTAATAAATTCCTGGCAAATATTCGTGAAACACATGCCATTGCCCAGGTGGTTCGTTGTTTTGATGACGATAATGTTGTGCATGTCTCAGGTAAGGTTGATCCACTGGCCGATATCGAAGTCATTAATACAGAATTATGTTTGGCAGATCAGGAGAGTCTCGATCGTGCCCTGCAAAAGGTACTCAAGATTGCCAAAAGCGGGGACAAGGACGCACGCAGGCAGGAATCACTTTTCGAAAAAGCCATTGCACACCTGGATCAGGGGAACCCGTTACGTTCAATGGATATGGAAGAGCAGGACATTGCAGACCTGTATCCACTGCATTTAATGACGCAAAAACCCACACTCTATATTGCCAATGTTGAAGAGGAAGGTATAAGCAGTAACCCCTGGATAGAGAAACTGAAGGTTCTTGCCGCAGACGAAGGCGCTGAAGTGATTCCTGTTTGTGCTGCCATAGAGTCCGAGATTGCGGAACTGGACGATGAATTAAAGCTGGAATTCCTGCAGGAGATCGGGCTTGAAGAGCCGGGCTTGAATCGTATTATTCGTGCCGGTTATACCCTGTTGAATCTACATACTTATTTCACCGCCGGCGAAAAGGAAGTTCGTGCATGGACCTTACACAAAGGTGATACAGCACCGCGTGCCGCGGCAGTCATACATACTGACTTTGAAAAAGGCTTTATACGCGCAGAAGTGATCGCCTATGATGATTTTATTCAGTACCAGGGTGAGCAGGGCGCGAAAGATGCCGGTAAATGGCGACTGGAAGGTAAGGAGTATATTGTACAGGACGGAGATGTCATGCATTTTAGGTTTAATGTGTAGTAGGTAGTAGGTAGTAGGTAGTAGGTGGTAGGTTGTAGGTGGGGAGTATTTGGTATGAATGAAATAAATTTACGTAAGCAAATTATTGATACAGTCATCGCGTTTAATACGTCGGGATTGAGTGTTGGCACTTCAGGAAATCTCAGTGTGCGTACTGCGCAGGGTTATCTTATTACACCGACTGGTGTTCCTTATCATCAACTCAAGGAAGCAGATATTATTGAAATGGATCTACGGGGTAATGTTATTCAGGGGGATCTAAAACCTTCAAGTGAATGGCATTTTCATCAGGGCATTTATCAGGCACGAGAAGGGGTCAATGCGATTGTTCATGTCCATTCAGATTACGCAACGGGGATAGCCTGTACGCGTCAGGATATTCCTGCATTCCATTATATGGTGGCAAGGGCGGGTGGTGATTCTATTCGTTGTGCGGACTATGCGACCTTTGGTTCAGAGGCCCTTTCAGAAAATGCAGTGAAGGCACTTGAAGAAAGATGCGCCTGTCTACTGGCCAATCACGGCATGATTGCTCTGGGTGAAGATATAAACTCTGCGTATAAACTTGCAGAAGAAGTTGAAAACATTGCTAAACATTACTGGATAAGCAAACAATCAGGTGAACCAGTGCTGCTTGATGAAAAGGAAATGAAACTAAATATTGAAAAATTTAAAATCTACGGCAAACAGTCTGGTAAGTAGTCAGTTCGAACAGCCATCAATTATTTAATCTAGAAGGATTAAAATTTCAAAGGGAACAGCATAGACACTTGTCGTTTGTAGTCAGCGTATTTCTCACCAAAAAAGACCATCAGATCGTGTTCCTCAAATTGTAGTGCAATCAAGATGTAAGCTGTGGACACAGCTGCAAATAATAAATGCCCTGTGGTCATGTGGGGTGTAGACCAGAAAGCAATAATTATCCCGGTCATGATGGGGTGTCGAACAAATTTGTATAATCCAGAGATCTTAAATTCCAGATGTATATATTCCTGATTTTTGAATTTTAAAAAAACCTGACGCAAACCAAACAGATCTGCGTGACTAACCATAAAGGTAGATGCGAATAGAATAACCCAGCCTGACCAGAACAAAACATTCATCAACATAGCACCGATATTGTTATTAATATGCCAGACAACATCGGTCATGGGTCGCCACTGCCAATAGAGAAGCGTCAGCACAATCGCAGTTAGTAAAACATAAGTGCTACGTTCCAGATATTCCGGAATATATTGAGTCCACCATTTTTTAAATGCTGGTCTTGCCATAATGCTGTGTTGAAGCGCGAATAGAGTGAGCAGCAACAAATTGATGATAATTGAAGTGCCTGTAGCAGATGCCACACCCGAATTAATCGTTTTAGGGACTGGAAAACCACTGAGAAATCCAATGGCATATACTAGTGCCAGAAAACCAGCAAGATAAGCAACAGAACCATAAACAACCGCAAACAACCGAGCCATGATCTTCACTCCCCCAGAATGATATATCCGTCCCAGTATAGTTCATTATCAAACATACTGAACCGCCCTGCCGTTAAATGGGTTAAAATGGTGCGCCAAAATAATAATAAGATAGTGTTTTACAAATAACATGGTATTTGAAAATCCCCCTGCAACAGAGTTGATTACTATTCCAGGTGTGCAAACACTGGAGAAAGGTGGAGAGCTGAATAATCCTGTTGTGGCAATTGAACGTCTGGGGTCAGAGTCCGCCCCGGTAATTCTGATATTTACCGGCCTGTCCCCTGGCGCACATGTGGCCTCTTCTGAAAAAGACAACTCTCCCGGTTGGTGGGAGTTTATGGTTGGTGCAGGCAAGGCCATTGATACAAATAAATTCCAGGTGATCTGTGTTAACTCGATTGGTAGTTGTCGTGGTTCAACAGGCCCTGCCTCAATCAATCCGGATACAGGTGATTATTATGGTGCTGATTTTCCTGATATCACAATTTGGGACATTGCCAGGTTGACCGGGCTGGCGCTGGCAGAAATTGACGTGCAGGAAATATTTTGTGTGGTCGGCCCATCGATGGGGGGTATGACGGCATTGGCATGGGTCATCTCTTATCCACAAACAACACAACATATGATTAATATTTCTGCAGCTGTTGAGGCAGATCCCTTTGCCATTGCGATTCGCTCAGTGCAACGTGAAATTATTTATACCGACCCTGAGTTTATGGATGGAAATTATGCTATAGATGCCGAACCTTTAACGGGCATGATGCTGGCGAGAAAACTTGGCTTGATCAGTTACCGATCTACTTCAGAATGGTGTAATCGATTTGGACGTAAGGAGGATGGTACGGGTTCGGAGATTGAGTCCTATTTACAATTTAATGCAGAAAAATTCTGCAGGGATTTTGATGCGAATTGTTATATTAAACTCTCGCAAACCATGAACTGGTTTTCCTTAATGGATGAGATAAAGTCCCCTGTAGATGAGCTTGCCGAAAGCAAACTGGAATCGGCCCTGGTTGTTAGTGTAAACACAGATATTCTGTTTCCACCGCATCAACAAAAAGAACTCACAGATTTATTAAACAAGTCAGGCATAGAGACCACTCATCACGAAATAGATTGCCCTCATGGGCATGATGCCTTTCTGATTGATGAGGATAATTTTTGTCCTGTTATTGCTGATTATCTGGAATCTATATAAAAGGTCTATACTGATAATAAACAAGTACCAGTATATTATTGAGAAAGATATACATCGTATAAGAAAAGACAAATGTGAAAAATAAAGACCGTCACATACAGGATAATGTTTTAAAAACGCCATCAATAATCAGTGGTGGTTCTTTTATTCGTGGTGTGATTAAGAGTACGGCACCTATTATTGTGCTTGGTAAGGTTGAAGGTGATTGTGAAATTGAAGATAGATTGAGTGTTCGGGAATCGGGTGAGTGGATAGGATATATCAGGGCGCATTCAGATGTTATCAATGGCACCGTCAAAGGTAATATTATTACAGAAACCAGGCTGGAAGTTAGCTCCACAGGCAGAATTCAGGGTAACGTAATAGCCGGGACATTGGCGATTGCCTCTGGCGCGGAGATTGATGGTGAAATTATAATGGTAAATAAAAAAGAGCCTGTCTATTTTAAGGAAAAACGTAACAGAACATAAACCCTAGTTTATTTTGTAAGCAAGAACCTTGTCGCTATTCATCATGGGTAGAACAATCAGGGTTTCCTCCAGTATGACTTCATGATCGGCCATGCCCTGTTCCAGTTCCAGTAGTAGCGTTGCATTCCCCGACTTGTCTATCTGGTAGAGTTTTCCAGTCATCCAGTCAGTCACGTAATAGCCATCATTGCCATCACTTTCCACACCATCCAGATTACCAATCGGCGTACCACCAAGACTGGTAATGGATTTATCACTAATAGAAATAGATTTTAAATGCCCCGGTACATCTGTCGCAAAACCTTCAGTCATGACACCCCAGGAACCAAGGATTAGATTATCTCCTTCAGCATGCAGGCCGTTGGGGTTCTCAAGCTCGGGTGATTCCAGCCAGATACTGAATTGATCATCACACAAGCAATGAATGCGGTTAAGTACCATATCTGTGACAAAAATCCTGCCATCCTTATCTGCAGCCACATCATTCAGAAATTTGGCATCATCTACCTGATAACTATTACTAATGGTACCGGATGCAATATTAATCGCGACCAGGGTGTCGATATCAGCGACATAAAGTGTGCCTGCATAGATCGCCAGACCTTTAGGTGCGTTTAAACCGATGACCCATTTTTTGTCTTAGTATCGTGCCATCAAGCAGTATCTTTGAGATATAGCCATTACCATCTTTTTCGACGCCGGAGCCATTAACATTAGAAACAAATAAAATATCACTTGATGCGTCATAGACGACAGACTCTGGATTATTAAAGCCCTGGGTTTCCCAGACTAGTTCTAGGCGGGCCGTATTGTTTTCAGCTGTCTTTTCTTCCTGGCCATCTTCTGAACAGGCATTGAGAAAGAGCATGGTGGATATTAATAAGCTATATATAATCTTTTGCATGCTATTCTCCAAAAGGCATGAAGGCAGAATAAAATCTATACACAAACTACAGAGAAAATAACTCTTGCAGTTTTTCTCCAGGATCTTCGGCACTCATAAATGCTTCGCCAACAAGGAAGCCATCGACGCCGTGCCTGCGCATGGTTTTTACATGTTCAACACTGTGAATACCACTCTCAGTAATTACTATGCGATCATGAAAGACATCGGGCAATAAACCAATCGTGGTTTCAATATCGGTTTCAAAGGTATGTAAGTTGCGATTATTGATGCCAATTAAAGGGGTACGCAACATTAAACCACGCTCAAGTTCTTCACGGTCATGTACTTCAACAAGGACATCCAACCCGATCTCCTGGGCAGTACCAACCAGCTCCTGCATCTGCATATCAGACAGGGCCGAAACAATGATCAGAATACAATCAGCACCTAAAACTCTGGATTCATAAATCTGATAAGGATCAATCATAAAATCCTTTCTTAGTACAGGTATTGCACAGGCAGCTTTTGCACTTTGCATGTGTTCATCTGCACCCTGAAAAAAATCTACGTCCGTCAGTACCGACAGACAGCTTGCACCTGCTTTCTCATAAGATCTGGCAATTGATTCAGGATCAAAGTTCTCACAAATGATGCCTTTGCTAGGGGAGGCTTTTTTTATCTCGGCAATGACAGCGGCACGACCTGCACTGATTGATCGTTCAATCGCCATATTAAAACCCCGTGTTGGCGGGCAATCATCAGCCCTGTGTTTTATTTCCGGTGCTGGCATTTTATATTTGCGTTCGCTGATTTCTTCAGCCTTGCGCGCCAGGATTTTCTTCAGGATATCTGGCGTGTTTTGTGATATGGCAAGTGACATAATAAATAGTTTTAGAATGATTGGGTGAGTTTAACCAGTTCGTCCAGTTTGGTCCTGGCTGTTCCATTTTCTATCATACGTCTTGCAGACTCAATACCTGCTGCCAATGTATCTTCAATACCAGCGGTATAGATGGCTGCACCTGCATTTAACAGTACGATGTCCTGTGTTGGGCCACCCTGATTATCAAGAACGGCCTGCATCACTCTAAAACTTTCTTCCACGTTTTCAACGGCCAGGGTACTGATGTCAGCGCGTTGCATACCAAACTGTTCCGGTTCAATTTTATAAGTTTTGATTTTACCGTCTTTCAATTCGGCAATGTTCGTTGGCGCTGAAATGCTGATTTCATCCATGCCGTCTTCAGAATGCACAATCATTACCTGTTCACTACCAAGATTTTTCAGAACATTCGCCAATGTCTCTAACCAGTTATGACTGAATACACCCATCACCTGACGTTTTGCACCAGCAGGATTAGTCAGCGGACCGAGCACATTGAATACAGTCCGTACACCAAGTTCTTTACGCGGGCCTATGGCATGTTTCATGGCACTGTGGTGCATGGGAGCAAACATGAAGCCTATACCAAGCTCTTCAACGCATTGCGCAACCTGTTCCGGCGTAATTTCAAGTTTCACGCCGGCAGCTTCTAACACATCGGCACTACCAGACTTACTGGAGACAGAACGATTCCCATGTTTGGCTACGTGGCCTCCTGCTGCGGCGACGACAAAAGCAGCTGTGGTTGATATGTTAAAGGTATTGCTTCCATCACCTCCGGTGCCGCAGGTATCAATCAAATTTTCATGATTGATATGCACACGACTGGCCAGTTCGCGCATTACATTGGCGGCTGCAGTGATCTCATCAACCGTCTCGCCTTTACTGCGCAGCCCGACCAGGAAACCTGCGATCTGGGCATCAGTACATTCGCCAGTCATGATGTTCTGCATGACGTCGCGCATCTCATCATTACTGAGGTTGTTTTTATCAATGACCGATTGAATTGCGCTTTGAATGTCCATGGGACTAATTAATTTTTAATACCCAGGAAATTCTTTAATAGTTCATGACCATATGAAGTCATGATTGATTCCGGGTGGAACTGTACACCTGAGATGGCATATTCTTTATGTCTTACGCCCATAATCTCATCAACTTCACCTTCCTCTGTTTGAGTCCAGGCCGTGACTTCGAAACAATCAGGCAAGGTTTCCTGTTCTATCACCAATGAGTGATAACGCGTCGCGGTGAATGGGTTCTCAAGACCAGAAAACACATCACTATTGTTATGATAAATCTCAGAGGTTTTTCCGTGCATGATTTCCTTTGCATGGACAATCCTTCCGCCAAAGGCCTGGCCAATACTCTGGTGCCCCAGACAAACGCCAAGTAATGGCAACTTGCCTTTAAAGTGTTCGATCAATTCGAGTGATATGCCGGCTTCATTGGGAGTACATGGGCCGGGAGAAACAACAATGCGTTCAGGCGCCAGCTTTTCGATTTCCTGAATACTGATTTTGTCATTACGATAGACGATTATCTCTTCTCCCAGTTCACCAAAATATTGAACCAGGTTGTAGGTAAAAGAATCGTAGTTATCTATCATCAATAACATAGTGAATACGTCTATTTAATTATCATTAGTCTGTTTTAGTTCAGTTTACTTAACCCGGTTTACTTAATTCAGGCCTTTTTCGGCCATGGCCACAGCCCTGAAAATAGCACGGCCCTTATTCATTGTTTCGTTCCATTCATTCTCAGGTACAGAATCCGCAACGATGCCTGCGCCAGCCTGTATGTGCAATGTATCATCTTTAATCACTGCCGTGCGGATGGCAATGGCTGTGTCCATATTGCCATTCCATGACAGGTAGCCAACGGCACCGGCATAAACTCCTCGTTTCACGGGCTCCAGTTCGTCAATGATTTCCATGGCCCTGATCTTGGGAGCACCCGAGACAGTGCCAGCAGGGAAAGTTGCCCTGAAAACATCAATAGCAGTTAGTCCAGCTTTAAGCGTACCCACCACATTGGAAACGATATGCATCACATGTGAATAACGCTCAACAATCATTTTGTCCGTGACCTTGACGCTACCCATCTCAGCAACACGTCCAGTATCATTACGACCCAGATCTATCAACATTAAATGTTCTGCCAGTTCTTTTGGATCAGCCAGCAGCTCTTCTTCCAGTGCCAGGTCTTCTTCTGCATCGGCACCACGCGGACGAGTGCCTGCAATAGGCCGAACGGTAACTTCATTATCTTCCAGGCGCACCAGTATTTCTGGTGACGATCCAACGATATGAAAATCCTTCAGGTTCAGATAAAACATATAAGGTGATGGATTCAGACAACGCAGGGCACGATATAAATCAATCGGTGGCGCATTAAATGGAATCGACAGGCGCTGTGAAAGAACCACCTGCATGGCATCACCTTCGACAATATAATCCTTGATTCGATCTACACCCTGTTGAAATCCTTCCTGGGTGAATCCAGAGACAAAATCTTTTTCATCAACGCGCCGTGTATTTTCATTGGGGGTGTCTGCCAGAGCAACTGTTAACTTTTTCGCTAGCGTATCAAGTCGTTTTTGTGCATTTTCATAGGCATCGCTCTGTTCCGGATCTGCATGAACGATAATGTGCAGTTTGCCATTAAGGTTATCGAACACCACCAGTTGTTCAGAAACCATGAGCAAAATATCGGGACATTCAAGAGGGTCATCTTTCCCAGAAGCATCCATGTCAGCGTCATTCAGGCGCGTTTCAATATAGCGTACGCAGTCATAGCCAAAGTAACCGACCATGCCTCCGGAAAATCTTGGCATGTTGGCAATCTCAGGAACTCGAAATTGCTGATGGTATTCTTCCACAGCCTGTAACGGGTCTTCGACGACTTCTTCCTTAACAATCCTTCCATCTTCTTCAATCGACAGTTGATGACCAGAGACGCGGAGAATGGTGCTGGAACCCAGACCAATGATGGAGTAACGACCCCATTTCTCACCACCCTGAACGGATTCAAATAAATAAGAATAAGGTTCATCAGCCAGTTTTTTATAGGCACTCAAGGGTGTGTCCATATCTGCGAGTACTTCTCGCATCAGCGGAATACGGTTGTAATTGCCTTCGGCAAGTTGTTTGAATTGTTCTGGTGTCATCTAAGCTGCTACCTGAAAAACATTCACCAGATCTGCCAGAGAGTCGACCACATAGTCCGGGTTGGCAAGGTGAATATCCTGTCCGAGATTATACCCATAGCTGACACATAAAACCTGAAATCCGGCAGCACGTGCGGCGACAACATCATTTACCGAGTCGCCGACCATAAGTGACTGTTCCGGCTTAACACCAAAGTATTCAGCTGCATGTAGCAGTGGCAGGGGATCAGGTTTTTTCTTTGCCAGGGTATCGCCGCTGATGACAATACCAAATTTATTCTTAATATCCAGGGTCTCAAGAATTGTATTGGTAAACTGGCTGAGTTTGTTGGTGACGCAGCCAAGTTTAAAATCATTGTTTGCCAGGTAATCCAGTCCTTCTCTGACGCCAGCATATAATTGACTATGCTTGCATGCATTTTCCCTGTAACTGTCTATGAAGATGGGCAAGGCCTTCTCAAATAGAGACGCATAGGGTTCCTTATCAAAGTCATTCGGCACAAAATTATTGCTTAGGCCACGTTTGACCAATTGCTCAATACCGTTACCTACCCATTCCCTGACTTTTGTTTCACCCGCTTCAGGCAGGGAAAGCGCTTGTAACATATTATCCAGACAATAAGTAAGGTCAGGCACGGTATCGACCAATGTGCCGTCCAGATCCAGCAGTACCATTTCAGGTTGACTTAAAGACATGAAATAAGTGACAAGTCAGGCTTATGAATTGGCCAGCTCGGTACGCATGGCATCGATTGTTGTTTTGTAATCATCACTACCGAAGATGGCTGAACCAGCGACGAAGGTATCGGCACCAGCCTCGGCAACCTCACGAATATTGTCCACCTTGACGCCACCATCGATTTCAAGACGAATATCGTGGCCACTGTCATTAATGATTTGTCGTGCCTGTCTTAGTTTATCCAGTGCAGACGGGATAAATGACTGGCCACCAAAACCAGGATTGACCGACATGAGTAGCACCATATCCACCTTATCAATGACATGGTTGAGAATGTCCAGAGGTGTTGCCGGATTGAATACCAGTCCTGATTTGCAGCCGTTGTCGCGGATCAGTTGCAGGCTTCTATCCACATGCTCGCTGGCTTCGGGATGAAAGGTAATATAGCTGGCTCCTGCCCTGGCAAAATCAGGGATGATTCTGTCAACTGGTTTGATCATCAAGTGCACATCCAGCGGAGCTTCGATACCGTAATCACGCAAGGCCTTAACGATCACTGGCCCGAAAGTCAGATTGGGAACATAGTGATTATCCATCACATCAATATGGACAAAGTCTGCACCCGCTGCCAGTACCCTGGCAGTGTCATCGCCCAGGCGGGCCATATCTGCTGACAATATTGAGGGAGCAATGATGTAATCAGTCATAATTAATAATACTCAAACTTCTTTGAAATACAGTCTGTTAAAGGCCATAACTCTACCTGATCATGCCAATGATAGCCACTGAAGTCACGAACCCGGAATATGAACTTTGGGCATGAATCCTTTAGACTGGGACGAAGATGAGAAGAGATATTTTCATAGTTGGTTTTATGCTGGTTTTCATGCACAACGGTCAGCTTGTCGCGGAAGACATCAAACAGTTGAGTCGTGAGCATCAAATTGCCGAAAAATTAGCTGTGACGGCTGATGCCGATGAAATTATAAATTTAAAGGCATCAGGTGGACGTTTTATTGGCCTCTATAAAAGAGCCAGAGATCACGAAGTCAGAGAAACAAATAACGGGGAAACTAACGGTGTTGTGATTCTGGTGCATGGTATGGGAGCACATCCAGACTGGCCAGATGTGATTTCACCATTACGAACACGATTAACAGAAATTGGTTGGTCGACACTGTCAATTCAAATGCCGATCCTGTCTCCGGAAGAACCCGTTGCCGAATATGGCAAGACACTAAGACTTGCAAATAGCCGAATACAGGCAGCGGTTGATTATCTGCATGACTGGGAGATTGAACCGATCGTTCTGCTTGGCTACAGTTTTGGAGCAGCTCAGGCTGCAAATTACCTGGCAAGTAATAAACCTGAGAATATACAGGCATTCATATCTGTGAGTATGCTGACACAAAAATTTATCAAACCGAAATTGGACGTGTATAAATTTATTGGTCAGATCAAAATTCCCATACTCGATATCTATGCAGAGGAAGATCTGCAAGATGTCAGACGAGGAATTGACGATCGTCGTCTGGCAGCAAACAAGAATGGTAATACTGGATTTCAACAAATTGAGCTACAAAGCTCAGGGCATCATTATCTGGGCTTTGAAGAAATCCTGGTAGAGCAAATTCAGATTTGGTTACAAAACATAATGTTAGTCATAGACGAAACTGCCGAAATTTCTGAAATTTCACCTGAAATCTTGCATGAAAGGCAATAGACTAGTGATAGTAAATGGTTAACAAGCTGTGATGGCAGAAGAGGAGGGAGCTCAGTGAATCAGGAAATTGATACGATTCACGTTCCGGATAAAGAGGAACGTACCTGGGGGATGCTTTGTCACCTGGTTGTTTTCACGGGTTATATCATTCCATTAGCCAGTATTATTGGTCCGCTCGTTGTCTGGATGATTAAAAGAGATGAAATGCCTTTTGTTGATGATCAGGGGAAAGAGTCCCTGAATTTTCAGATCACCATCATGCTGGCAATGATCGCCTCAGGATTGCTGATGTTCATTCTGATTGGTTTCGTGCTCATTTTTGTTGTAGTAATTTTCCAGTTCATTGTTGTTATCATTGCCTCAATCAAGGCAAATGAAGGGGTGTACTATCGTTATCCCCTATGCATCAGGTTTATAAAATAAGTATTCGGTTTATAAAATAATATGGTCATTAATACGGATAATTGAAGGAGAAGAGTTATGGATGGAGGAACAATATTTACATTTATCTTTTTGGCATTAGTAATTATTGGCTTTTTCAAAGCTGTTAATACAGTTAACCAGGGATACGAATATACAGTTGAGCGTTTCGGAGAATATACAAGAACATTACGTCCGGGATTGCACTTTATTGTACCTTACTTCGATGCAATCGGAGCCAAAATGAATATGATGGAATCCGTCATGGAGGTGCCCTCCCAGGAAGTGATTACCAAAGACAATGCCATGGTCAAGGTGGATGGCGTGGTCTTCTTTCAGGTTCTGAATGCAGCGCAGGCGGCCTATGAAGTAAATGATCTGACCCGGGCGATACTGAATCTGACCATGACCAATATTCGTACGGTAATGGGCTCAATGGATCTGGATGAACTATTATCAAAAAGAGATACCATCAATGCAAAACTGCTCTCTGTTGTTGATGAAGCCACGGGCCCCTGGGGCGTGAAGATCACGCGTATTGAAATCAAGGACATTACACCACCACAGGATCTGGTTGAATCCATGGCCAGGCAGATGAAGGCAGAGCGAGATAAACGCGCAAACATTCTTGAGGCAGAAGGTCTCAAGCAAGCAGAAATCCTCAGAGCAGATGGTGAAAAGCGCGCAGCCATCCTTGAGGCTGAGGGGCGTAAAGAATCAGCCTTCCGTGATGCGGAAGCCAGGGAAAGACAGGCCGAAGCAGAAGCCAAGGCTACTACCGATGTTTCCAATGCCATTGCATCAGGTGATATTCAGGCGATTAACTATTTTGTCGCAAACAAATATATTGAGGCACTGAAAGACATTGCCGCTGCGCCAAATCAAAAAGTGATCCTGATGCCACTAGAAGCCAGTAATGTCATCGGTGCACTTGCGGGGATTACCGAGATTGCCAAGGAAACATTTGGTAATTCTGATGAAAGTGGATCAAACAATTCACCCACACATAGAGGCTAATTATCATGGAATGGATTAATGACATTATCTACTGGCATTGGTTGATACTGGCTGTTGCACTGATCATTCTGGAAATACTCATGCCTGGTGCCTATTTTCTGTGGATGGGTATCTCGGCTGTGGTTGTGGGTGCTTCGATGTTTGTCTTTCCCCAGATGCCGATATTAGTGCAGGTTTTGATCTTTGCGATCTTGTCGGTGATTACTGTGATGATGTACAGGTCTTATCGAAAGAAAAATCCACTTGTTACTGATGAGCCGGCATTGAATCGTCGAGGTGAAAAATACATCGGTCAAAGTTTCACGCTGACAGAACCCATCGTTAATGGGGTAGGCATGATAAAAGTGGATGATTCAAGCTGGAAAATCAAGGGGTTCGATATAGATGCTGGTGAGACAGTGCGTGTTGTAGCTGCAGAAGGGACGACCTTAATCGTTGAAAGTTCGACGGTAATAGTGAAGTAGGGCTATAACACCACACGAAGTACAATGAAAAATGTTGATATTTTGCTGACTGAGTATGCTGAAAGTCATCAGAATAAAACGAACAAAAAGATCCTGCGTTTAGTTGTTAGATACATCGGCAGTATTGTCCCTCTTTATTGAGGTCTCCATTAAATTTGCTACGCTTTAGTTCCTGCATTGGTATTATTTTAAGTGATCCAATTGACCCGCCGCAATAACAGGCACAAGCCAATAATGAATATCCGTTCCTTTAAAATCCTGTTTAAGATCATCGATGACAACTTCTGCTATTTCAGAAGTCACATGTATTTGAAATATGATCTGTTTCTTGCGTCCTTCAACCTGTTCAATAAGATTAAGGGTATGTGGTTTACTGCCATGGCCATAGGCCTGCTTGGTGGTAAAACCGGAAATATTTTCATGCTCCAGCAACCAGTCGGTTATGGGTCGTTCGAGAGAAGGTGAACAGATAAGCGTTAGCAAGGATTGGTTCATGATGTTCCCCTACGATGGATCCAGCGGTACAGTACAGGCAATATTAACAGGGTTAATATGGTCGATGTGACCAGTCCACCGATGACGACGATGGCGAGTGGACGCTGTATTTCTGAGCCGGGACCAGTAGCAAACAACAAAGGAATCAATGCGAAAGCAGCAATGCTGGCGGTCATCATGACAGGTCGTAAACGTCGCCGTGCGCCATCAATAACCACGTCATTGATGTCATGACCCAGCTCCCTGAGTTGATTAAAAAAGCTGACAAGAACCACTCCGTTTAACACCGCGATCCCAAGCAAGGCGATAAAACCAACTGATGCGGGGACAGACATGTATTCTCCCGTGATCCACAAAGCAACGACACCACCAATCATGGCAAACGGGATATTTGTCAGGATTAGCATCGATTGACTGACGGATCGGAAGGTACTGAATAATAGCAGGAAGATCAGACCGATGGATGCCGGAATGACGATGGCGAATCGAGCCGCCGCGCGTTGTTGATTTTCAAACTGTCCACCCCATTTTAGATAATAACCCGTTGGCAGCTGCACCTGATCAGCCACTTTTTGTTTCGCTTCATCAACAAAGCCCACCAGATCACGTCCACTGACATTGGCAATAACGACGGATAATCGACTGCCAGTTTCACGGGTAATCATCACCGGACCTTCAACCCGTTCCATATGCGCCAGGCTGGTCAGTGGAAGACTACGACCATCATCCAGCGTCAGCCGCAGATTGATAAATTCATCCGCAGATTGGCGAAGATCACCACCGCCTTTAATGATCAGGGGAATGCGTCGTGATTTTTCGTAGATGGTGCCCATGTTCTGACCTTCGATCAGCGAGCGTAGTGTGTTTTCAACATCGTCAATGGATAAACCAATGCGACCTACTGCCAGACGATCAATTACGACGCGTAAATATTGCACGCCTTCATTTTGTGCGGCGAACACATCTTCCGCCCCTTCCAGTTTTTCAACGATCCTGGCAATTTCCTGGACTTTCTTGTTGAGTATATCCAGATCATCGCCAAACAATTTTATGGCAACATCGCCACGCACCCCGGTAAGCATTTCCGAGACACGCATTTCGATGGGCTGGGTAAAACCGAACACCAGGCCAGGAAAATCACTTAATACGTTTCTGAGCTTTTCGATAAATTCGTCTTTTGTTTTAAAACTCCATTCTTCACGCGGTTTGATCTCGAGAAACATATCCGTCTGGTTTAGTCCCATGGGATCAAGTCCGATCTCATCCGATCCGGCACGGGCAACAATGCCGGTAACCTCGGGCACTTTTTCGAGTATCGCTTTCTCGACCATATTGTCGATATACAGGGATTCTTCGAGATTAATTGATGGTAGTTTTTCAGTCTGGATAATAATATTGCCTTCATCCAGTGTCGGCATAAAACTCTTACCCAGTTGTAGATATAGCACGACCGTTATGGCCAGTGCCGCCAGTGCCGCCATGATAGGTATCCAACTAAAGCGCAAACAGAATTTGAGAGCTGGTGTGTAGATCCTGTCCAGGACTCTGACCAGTATAGGGTCTTTGTGGCTGACATTTTTTAATAAGACTGAAGCCAGCACCGGAATGACGGTCAGGGACAGCACCAATGATGCTCCCAGGGCAAATACAATCGTAATCGCGACAGGTGAAAATAATTTACCCTCTAGTCCCTGCAGGGTTAACAGTGGTAGAAACACAACCATGATAACGATAATTCCCGTGGTGACAGGCAGGGCGACATCTGCGGCGGCGCGATAGATAAGATGCAGGCGAGGGACTAAAGTTGTCTTTTTCTTATGCGCCAGTTCGGAAACAATGTTTTCAACAATGACGACCGCTGCATCCACTAGCATACCAATTGCGATTGCCAACCCGCCAAGGCTCATGAGATTTGCTGATAGATCAAACTGGCGCATAAGGATGGCGGTAGATAAAGCTGCCAGTGGCAGGATCAGGGCAACCGTTAATGCTGCACGCAAATTACCGAGGAATAATACCAGCAGGATCAGTATTAATATGACCGCTTCGCCAAGTGCCCTGGCCACGGTTTGTACTGCGCGATCCACCAGATCGCCGCGATTGTAAAAGACCCTTGTTGTTACACCTTCAGGTAACGAAGATTGAAGTTCTTCCAGCTTCAGACTGACAGCTCGAACCAGTTCGCGGGCATTGGCACCACGCAAACCCAGGACCAGGCCCTCCACAGCTTCACCCTGTCCATTACGAGTCACGCCACCATAGCGGGTCAGCGAGCCGATACTGACTGATGCGATATTGCCTATTCTGACTGGCTCAACCGGGTGTGGTTTAACAACAATATCACCTACATCTTGCAACGACTGAATACTGCCATCACTGCGGATCAACAGGGTTTCTTCACCATCGATCAACTGGCCTGCACCGTCATTGCGGTTATTTTCCATTAGAGCAGATCGCAGAGTGTCGAGGGTGATCCCCTGCGCATTCATCAAGGTGCTATCAGGCGTTACTTCAAAGGTACGCACCAGGCCACCAAGGGCATTAACATCAGCAACACCCGGGACGGTTCTGAGGGCGGGGCGGAGCACCCAGTCGAGCAGAGTACGTTTCTCCATAATGGATAAATGATCGCTTTCAATAGTGAACATGAACATCTCACCCAGTGGTGTCGTCATCGGCGCAATACCACCACCAATGTCCACCGGCAGGTTGCCCCAGATTGCATTAAGTCGTTCAGACACTTGCTGGCGTGCCCAGTAAATGTTGGTGCCATCTTCAAAGTCAACGGTGATATCGGCCAGCGCATATTTAGATATGGAGCGCAGCATGTTCTGTTTCGGGATGCCGAGAATTTCAACTTCGATCGGTGCAGTGATGCGTGTTTCCACTTCCTCCGGTGTCATGCCCGGGGCCTTGATAATTATTTTTACCTGCGTGGTTGAGACATCCGGGAAAGCATCAATTGGTAGTGTCTGAAAAGCCTTCCAGCCAGCAATCGCCAGAATAATAGTGACCATCAGGATCAGCAGGCGCTGGGTCAGGGCAAATTGGATAATACGATGCAGCATTTTTTTTAGCCCTCACCGCCTGCGCCTGTAAGTATGGCTTTCAGCGTAACTGTGCCACTGATGACTACGGGTGCTGTGATCGGTTGATGGGAGGTGATGATCTGTTGGCCTTCACGGCTGCCAACAACATCGACGTTAATTGCCTCAAAACCCTGTTTGACTTCAATGAAAATTATGGTCTTTTGATCAAGCCTGATTATTGCCTTGCGGGGTACAAGATAGCGTCTTTGCTCATTATATTTTCGTGCAACACGTGCCTGAACTACCTGGCCAGGACGTAATTGCTCGATATTATCCCTGATGATTGCGCGAACCAGGGTTCCTTGATCTGCCGCATGAACCATACGACCAATAGTTATTACCTCACCTTCAATATTCATTTCGGGAACAGAGACAGTGTCACCAATCACAATTCCACTGACGGCATCTACGGGTATATGAATTTCCAGCCACAGCGGTGACAATCGGCCAATCTTGAACAATGGATCGGCTGCTTCCAGTTTCTGGCCTGGAATAGCCATTTGCTCGAGCAAAACGCCGTCAAATGGTGCTGTCACCGTCAGCGCACTGTTCAATTTACGGTTTTTTTCCAGTTCAGTAATTGCAGAGCTACTCATGCCGGAAAATAGCAGCATCGCCTCATGTTGTTCTTTTTGAGTTACAAGTGCCTGCCATGCACTATGGGATTCCTGGTGACGACGTTTCGGGATAATACCTTCGTCCAGCAATTGTTTGTTGCGGTTCAGTGTTGATTGGGCGAGATTGAGTTGTATGAGTGTTTGCAGCAGATCACGTTGCAGTTCCAACAGGCCAGGACTTTGCAGCCTCGCCAGCGGTTGATCTTTGCTGACATGATCACCTTCGGCAACCATCAATGCTTCAACCAGTCCGCCCTGTAATGCGCTGATCACCTGTAATTGTGAATTAGGTACTACCACTTCTGCCGGGTAACGTGCGCCTAATACTTCTGTGGCCTGTTGTAATTGCGTTGTCATAATTCCATAGGATGCTTTCTGATCCTGGGAAAGTATGATCATGTTGTGACCCGATGTTGTCTCGGCCAGAGTATTCATGCTGCCCACAAATAAAGCCGCAAATAAAAATAACCTCATGGAATGATCCCCTTAGTTTGATTCAGTCGGGCGATATGCAGTCCGACCTGCAGATGTTTTTGATGCATATTACGTTCAGCAGCGAAAGCCTGTGCCTGAATTCTGATAAATTCGATTAGACCGGTTTCACCGAGTGAAAAAGCCTTGTGTGACATGGTCAGATGTTTTTTTGTTAATTCATTTTGCCGTTGTGCAAAGTCATATTGATCACGCGTTGCACTGAGTTCTCTGCTGGCGTCCTGTATGGCGACATTCAACTGACGATGCAGGATTTCCATCTGGCTACGGTTTTCGGTCAGCTCGACTTGCGCTGCAGTTATCTTTGGTCTTGTGTGTGAGTTCAGTCCCAGCGGTATATTGAGACTGAAGCTAATGGCATTGTCAAAGCCTTCATCCGAAGTATCACGCTCATGACGTGTTCCAAGAAACAGGGACGGGTTTTCACGTTTCTCAATCATTACCTGATCACGTAGAGCTGTACTGTGGGTTACTTTTTCATAAGATTCTCTTAGTGTCGGGTGATCGATGGTGATAGAAAGATCGTCATTGCTCATTTCCTCAAAAATTTCTGGCAGTTCATTCAGTCCGGTAATCATGTCATAACGATGCTGTGCATGACGATATTCCTGGCGAGCTATTCTCCAGGCAGCTTCTTTAGATAGTGATTCCTGCTGCGCAAGGATCTGATCCGATTGTGCCAGATCGCCCAGTTCGACACGTTTATTAACATCCTGTTCCAGCTTCCTGACCACTTCCCATTCCTGTTCGGCAATGCTTACCCTGTTTTTAGTAAGCGCAATGCTCCACAGTAATTCACGTACGATGCCGGCGATATGTAATTTTAATGCTGGTTCCGAGGAGTTAATGACTAACCGTTGTTGCTCGGCTGATTTTTGTCTGGCAGCCTTCTGTCCTGGTAACCATATGGGCATATCCAGTCCTACCACCCATTCCTGTGCTCCATCATTATCCATTAATTTATCGTTATAATGACTCATACTAAAAGCAGGATCAGATGCCCATAAGCTCTGTGCCCTTCTGCTCAGGGCATCAACGTGTGTAAGCCGGGCTTGCATTAATTCAAGCTGTGGATTGCGTTGATAGGTTCTTTCCACAACTTCGTGCAAGGTCAAATCAGCAGAAATTGCAAGTGAGGTTTCGTGTAAGTGATCAATTTCAGCCAGCACAGGCATGGACAGGCATAGCCCGAAGACCATGTTTGTAATCGTTAATTTCATCTTCTCAAAATTGTTTTATTTATTGAATCCTGGAATTTAATCACCCCGTAATGCGAGATGAAATATTTTTTCTTATATCTGTTTCTTTGCTTTCAGTTCTATCTTATCTGGGTAGAATATGCCGTTCACCTCAAAAAAATACTATCCGTTATTTGTGAATACCAGGTAAATCAATATGTTAGAGATCAATAATACCTTACATGAAGGTCGTTTCCGGCTCTATTTGCTTGCAGCTTTTGTTTTTATTGGCGTACTAGCTGGCTTCGACAGCATAGCTGACGTTCGTGGGGGAGCTCATTCGATTCATATTTTCCTGGAGACACTGGTATTTATTATTGCTATTTCAAGTGCATTCTCAATATATTCCCGCTTACATAAGGAAGCAATAGAAGCACGACAGCTAATATCAGAATTAACAACGGACCTTCAGAGAAACAGGCAAGAGGCAATTGAGTGGAAAAATGAAACCCAGACCCTCCTGCAAGGCTTGGGTGCTTCTATTAATAATCAATTTGAAAGGTGGAAACTGACGCCTTCAGAAAAGGAGATTGGTTTGTTCTTATTGAAAGGCCTGAGCCATAAAGAGGTCGCTTATATACGTGGTGTTAGTGAAGCAACAGCCAGGCAGCAAGCAGGAGCCGTGTACAAAAAATCAGGACTGTTGGGTCGCCATGATCTGGCGGCATTTTTTCTCGAAGAACTGGCATTACCATTGAATGACGAATAGATGGATCTCACATCTTTTGCAGGAAAGCAGAAAGTGTTTACTCAATGATTAATAACAGGGATTAATAACAAGATAATGGAAATAATTATATCTAGATGACCAGTTTTGGTTTTGGATTTCTCTCCAGAGTTTCCTTGGTCCTTATAATATTTCTGCCATCATTTTTCGCTTTGTATAATGCTTTATCACTGGTATAGATTAAATCCATATAGCTATCATCATGTTTTGGCACAATAGCTGCGATACCAATGCTAATGGTTAAATATTTACTCACTTCAGAACCCGGGTTATCAATCTTGAGTTCAATAATGGCCGAGTGAACCACTTCTGCAAAGGTTATTGCGCCGTCCATATCTGTGTCAGGTACGAGAATACAAAATTCTTCGCCTCCATAGCGAGCAACAAAGTCACCTGGTCTGTTGAGGTTATTGCTTAGCACTGTTGCAATCTGCTTCAGGCATTCATCACCTTTAAGATGGCCAAAGGTGTCGTTATATTGTTTGAAGAAATCTATATCAATCATCAATAATGCCAGTGATGTTCTGATGCGTTTGGCGCGCAACCATTCTTTCTCAAGAATCTCATCAAAATGTCTACGATTCGGAATCTTGGTTAAATCATCGATTATGTTTTGTTGCTGTAATCGGATGTTGGTTTGTTGCAAAGACTTTAGTAACTCTTCATTTTTTAATTTTAACTCAATCGAATTTTTTATGACTTCATGGTTCCATAAAAATAATTGTCTTGAGATCACCATGAATGCTATGGCACAGATCCCAATGCTTATGTATGGAGATTTTGCCATCAATAATATGTATAAAAGTAATGGAACACAGAGGCTGTAAAAATATGCATAAAATGAATATCTATCTGATGCAAATGAGACAAGCCCGGCAGGTACTAATGTAGCGATGAGGCAGAGAAGATAGATCTGGTGTATTAAAGCTAGCTGCGTAAAAATAAATGAAAAACCCAGGCTATAGGTAAGCCCAAGAACAGCAGAAAAAAGCACGAAGCGTATGTGCAATGGCCGCCAATCGTCAACCTTATCTATAATTTTCTGTATGTTACCGATATCAATAATGCGATAAATATTTAATGCGAACAGGCCAATGACCCATGCAGCGATATATGGAAGTGGAACTGAGTCCAGTACTATTAAAACGACAACAATGGCAAAAATTAAATGTAGGACTGGACGATATTTCGTAACGGCATACAATAATCTAACCTGTTCGGCATAGACTGCTTCGTTAAGGTGGTCAGATTGTTCGGCTTCGGACATGATTTGTTGTGGTTACCCCAGCTGGCTACAAATGCATCCATTACGTGCTCGTCAGCACGATAATTTGTGCCTGAATCCCCCGTCCAGGTGCATTAACACTCTAAGGCCAAAGACTAGCATGCTATCTTGATTAATCAACATTTTTGAACGTGTAGATCAGACTTTGACAGGATCCAGGAATTTTTAAATAGAGTTCAAAATTGTCTTATAAAATGGCCTGAGTTTGCCCTATCTTCATGATATCTCTAGATATTTATTATTTTATTTGAAAGTAGATATTCAGGGTCTAATTTTATGCCCGCATTTGTTGCATCATATCCAGGGTAGGTATTAACCGTGGTTTTAAATTCTGATGAATTGAGCAGTGTGCGTAATAATGATCTCGTATGTGTTGGAATTTTCCTGTCAATGGCCAGAACATAGGCTTCCTTGATTATCGGGATGAAATTTAATCTGAACTGACTGGCGGCAGCCTTGATGCCAAAGCCGGCGTTTGCCGCGCCGGATGCGATCATTGCCGCAACTGCAACATGGGTAAATTCTTCGTTGTTATAACCATTAATTTCTTTGCTATTGATGTTGGAAGAAACAAGCAGCTGATCCAGGATCGTTCTTGTCCCCGAATCAAGCTGGCGGTTAATAAACCTGACAGAGCGTTTGCGCAAATCGGACAAGGTTTTTATTTTTGTGCTATTTTTTGCATCGGTAATGATCCCCTGTTCACGAGTGGCGACAAGCATCAATTCAAATTTTTCATGATTGAGGTGTTGTCGATATAGCGGTGCCAGCGTATCGCTGAAATTGTTCAGTGTATCATTCAGGGGATAATGAAAACCGGCAACATCGTAGTTTGATTGATTCAGCAAGCGTAGGCTTTCGAGGCTACCATGTACCTCTAATTCTGTTTTTACAGAGGTACTGTCCTGCAGTAACTCATGCAAATATAAAATTGCCATGCCATGGCTGGCACTGATCTTTATTTTATGTTGTTCATTTGATTTTATTTTTTCCAGCAAAGACAGGCTGATCTCTTCACCGATGGCCTGATACTCAGACAGGAATTTATCCGATAATGTCTGCTGGGCTTGAAGCAGTTTTTCTCCAAGGGCAGTAAGGCTGGCACCATGATTACGCCCCCGTTGTAGCGTAACCAGTGGACTATCAAATTCGGTCTCCCATTTTTTAAGTAATCCCCAGGCGTGTCTATAAGACAATCGGCTTTCCTCAGCCCCACGTTTTAGAGATCCCTTGTCCCTTATGGCATGCAGTAAGCGGAACAATGCTTCGTCAATGGCCTGTTGATCCTTCTCGCCGCAAAACCAGCTTAACCCAAACGAAATATGCATTTAATAACCTATTTAAAATTCACCTAATGCCTATATGATACAACAATATTATTAATAAATATGTAAATATGAACATATTATATAAGTGAAAAAGAAGATGAAAAAACAAACAACAGTCCTCAATCTATTGGCCTTACTATGTTTATCTGTTGTCGTCCCGGTACAGGCTGAAAATCAGGCATTGATGGAGTTATTAAGGGCCCTTCAGGAAAATGGCACCATCGATGAGCAAACCTACGAGCTGGTTAAAAATGTCGCACAATCTGAGACAGAAAATGAAAAGAAGCTTGTTCAGGAAATTACGCGGGCAGAAGTCAGTCAATCAGTAGACGAGGCAGTAGATAAGGCAACAGACAAGGCAGTCAAGGAACAATTTGAACTTGCCAGCAAAGAATTGGCTAAAGAAAAGCAGGAAAAATCAGAAAATAGTATCAGGATTGGCGGTCGTATCCAGATTGATGCCGCAACATATAACGGGGATATTGCAGGCCATAGTGACGGTACTGAAATTCGTCGTGCTCGACTGTTTGCACAGGGTAACCTTGGCGCGGCCTGGGGATACAAGTTGCAATATGATTTTGCTGACGACATTGTCATAGATGGTTTACGAGATGCGTATCTGGATTTTAATGGTTTCGAGAGTTTTAAGATTCGAGTAGGCCACACCAAAGAGCCTTTCAGTTTACAGAATATGACCAGCTCAAAGTATGTATTGTTTACGGAAAGGGCATTGCCAATCGTGTTTACAAGAGGACGTAATCTGGGTCTGGAAGTCATTCATAATGATAAGAACTGGAGTGCTGCCGTCGGTTTATTTGGCAGAGGTGTTAACGGGGCCGAATTAGATAACGACGAAGGTTTTGGTGCCTCAAGCCGGCTCACCTATGCACCCATCAATGAAAAAAATCGGGTATTACATCTAGGGGCAACTGCAGCATATCGTTCCACTGGATCAATAGATGCCTTGCGCTTTCGAATACGCCCGGAATCACACCTGACAAATACACGTCTGGTGGATACAGGGTTCTTTGATGCAGACTCTTATAACCGCTTTGTTGGTGAAGCAGCATTTATCTCCGGTCCATTCCATGTGCAGGGTGAGTATTATTATACGTCTGTGGATCGCGATATCAGTACCCATGCAGATCTGGATTTCAGTGGTTTTTATGTCGAAGGTGGCTGGTTCCTGACAGGAGAATCTATGAATTATAAGCCATCCAGGGGCATCTACAGTCGTGTTACGCCAAAAAACATCGTTGGTAAAGGTGGTATCGGTGCCTGGCAAGTAGCACTGCGTTTTAGCAGTCTTGATCTGACTGATGAAGATATCACCGGGGGTGAGGAAGATAATTTTACCCTTGGCCTGAACTGGTATGCGACACCGAACATTCGATTTAGTGCAAATTATGTCAATGTTCTGGATGTTGATGGTGGAATCAATGATGGTGATGAGCCTGAATCATTCCAGATAAGATCGCAGGTTGAGTTCTAAAAAATATTTAAGAGATCCTTACATGAAAAAACTATTTTACTTTTTGTCTCTTGTTGTTTGTTTTGCCCCGGGTCTGGTTAATGCCCAGGAAAGACTGCGACTTGCCACCACAACCAGCACAGATAATTCAGGTCTGCTTGCAGAACTGCACCCGGCATTTGAAACAGACTTTAATGTAAAGGTTGATGTCATTGCAGTGGGTACTGGCAAGGCATTGCGTCTTGGTGAAAATGGCGATGTTGATGTTGTTATGGTACATGCCCCTGCTGCAGAGATCAGATTTGTTGAAAATGGTCATGGTGTTGAACGATTATCTGTTATGCATAACGATTTTGTTATTCTGGGTCCGCAAGATGATCCTGCAGACCTTGGTGGTGCAACAACATTGAATGAAGCACTGCAAAGATTACATAATTCGGGCAGCTATTTTGTATCCAGAGGAGACGACTCAGGCACGCATAAAAAAGAAATGTCACTTTGGCGTACTGCCGGGGAAAACCCTACCGGCAACTGGTACATGGCTGTGGGACAGGGGATGGGCGCTGTTATTCAGATAGCAAATGATAAGCGGGCATACACCCTGTCAGACAGAGGGACTTATCTGGCCCATAAAGACAAGATTGATTTAATTCCGGTGTTCGAAGGGGATCCTGAATTATTTAATCCCTATCATGTGATTATTGTGAATCCGGTAAAACATCCTCACGTGAAAACCAGGTTGGCGCAAAAATATGTCGATTTTATTCGTGGAGAGACAGGTCAAAAAATCATCAGAGAGTTCAAGAAAGGTGGTGAGACATTATTTAAACCGGACGTGATTCGGCAATAGGATTATCTTGCAGGCCCAATTACCAGAAGCACCTAGCAATGAATAAGAAAATTTTATCGGCATTCCTTCTGATTTTTATCATCGCCCTGCCAGTGGCTGCGAAAGCAAATCATTTACGTCTTGCTATTACTACAACTACAGAAAATTCAGGTCTTATGTCTCATTTAAATCCGGTATTCGAGGATCAATACGGGGTAAATCTGGATGTCGTCGTTGTCGGTTCCGGTCAGGCCTTTCGCCTGGGGAGTAATGGTGATGTAGATGTGTTGCTGGTTCATGCGCCGGAGGCAGAAAAAGAATTTATAGCGAAAGGACATGGTATTCACCGAACAGAGGTGATGCATAATGAATTTATCTTGCTGGGGCCGGTTGATGATCCTTTACAGATAAAAGATGTAACTTCAATTAAAGAGGCCTTTGCGAAGATCAGGGAACATCAGGCATTGTTTGTTTCGCGAGGTGATGATTCTGGCACACATAAGAAAGAACTGGCGATATGGAAGTCTGCTGGTGTCAATGAATATGGTAGTGGCTACCGTTCATCGGGTCAGGGTATGGGCGCCACTTTGTTACTTGCAAATGAGTTGCGGGCCTATACATTAAGTGACAGGGGCACATTTCTGGCTATGCAGGATAAGCTGGAAATGGAAGTGCTCTATGCCAGTGAAGCAATATTGCATAACCCCTATCATGTTATCGCCATTAATCCTGAAAAACATGAACACATAAACATCGATCTTGCTGAGAAATATATTGAGTTTATTACCAGCAAGAAAACGCAAAGATTGATTGCTGAATATCAGATCAATCAGCAGCAATTATTCCATCCAATAATGGAAATAGTGACAGAACAACAGCCTGTTTCAAAAGAGGCAACAGAACGCGGTTTTTTTCTTGAGGCAATAGATGAGTCATTCAAACTTATTCTGGATTTTAATAAAGACCTGTTCCTGGTGGTGTGGACCTCTCTGAGAATTTCATTGATGGCAGTAATAATTGCATCAATTATTGCGATTCCATTAGGGATATTCGTTGCATTGAAGTTATTTCCCGGACGTAATTTTTTGTTGAGTATATTAAATACCTTAATGGCCTTACCAACGGTGATTGTTGGACTCCTTCTATATGGTTTGTTAAATCGCCAGGGTCTTCTGGGAGAGTTTGGCTTGTTATACACCCCTGCGGCAATGGTTATCGGGCAATCAATCCTGATTATTCCAATCATATGGAATTTATCCATAGCCGCAGTGAAGGGCGCAGATCCCAGGTTGAGGGTCACCTGTCTTGCGCTTGGGGCCAGTCTGTTGCAAAAGGGAATGATATATATCAACGAAGTACGCTTCGCATTAATTGCAGCGATTGTTGCCGGTTTTGGCCGGGCGATTGGTGAAGTAGGTGTTGCCATGATGTTGGGTGGAAATATCGAGGGCTTCACCCGGACTATGACCACAGCGATTGCGCTGGAAACCAGTAAGGGGGATTTTGAGTTTGCCCTGGCACTTGGATTCATGTTGTTGCTGGTTGCATTTATGGTGAATATTGTTTTGCAGCAGTTCCAGGAGTTGAAGTAATGAGCTGTCAGTATCACTTGAATAATATTCAATTCAGTTATTTGGACAAGAAGATCCTGGATATAAAGCAACAAAGCTTCGAACAGGGCAAGATTACAGCATTGGTCGGGGCCAATGGTTCAGGAAAAAGTACATTACTAGGACTATTGTCTTTTATATTAAATGCAGAGCTGGGTGAAATTGAATTTTCCGGCACAAAGGTAACAAAAAACAATCAGGCGACATTACGAAAATCGGTTGGCCTGGTTCAGCAAAATCCTTATTTGATCAAAGGCAGTGTTATCAAAAATATCGAGCTTGGCCTTAAGTTTCGTCATGTTAAGCCTGTAACAAGAGAGAGCAGGGCAAGAGAGATGCTGCGGTTACTCAAGATTGAAAACCTTGCCGACCGATCCGTGAAATCATTGTCTGGAGGGGAAGCACAAAAAGTCGCGATAGGCAGGATGCTTGTCCTTGATCCAGAAGTGATATTGCTCGATGAACCTTTTACCCATCTGGATCGCGAATTTGTTGAAGAGTTTGAGTCATTAATAAAACAATTGAGAGATAAACAGGATAAGACAATTATTTTCACCACGCATAATCAAACACAGGCAAAGGTGTTATCAGACCAGGTATTCAGTATTACAGATGGTTATTTGACCGAGGCCTGATTTAATTGTTTGCTTGATACTCTGTGATAAGCTGTTTTCAATTAAACTCAGGATTATTCAAGAATGGACATCAAACTATTCAAATCTTTATTGCTGGAGAAAAAAGCGGCCTTGGTTGAAGAGGAAGCAGCAGGTAAGGAAGCAGCGCAAGTCGTTGAACTGGATCAAACCAGTGTTGGCAGGGTATCTCGTATGGATGCAATGCAAGGACAGGCGATGGCCATCGCTGTAAACCAACGCAGGCAGATTGAGTTACAAAAAATTGAAGTAGCTTTAACCAAAATTAATCAGGAAGAGTATGGTTACTGTCTTCAGTGTGACGAAGAAATCGCCGAAGCAAGATTAAAACTGGACCCTGCCACATCACTCTGTATAGATTGTGCGAGTAAAAAAGAAACGATTTAAATAACGGTATTTTGCTGGTGATGGGACGAAACATAAGCTAAATCGATATTAAATCTGTTTCGAACAACTGGAAATTGTTCTTTTTCCCTGAAAACACCAGTATTTGTGCTATACCAATGGCTACGAAAGGCTCCATTTCCCTTTATTTTTGATCATTATCTACCCCAAATAGGGTAGATGAACCACATTTACTTAATTTCATATGGTAGAATGTATACATCCTTAATCGCCATAAACAGTCAAAGATGCATAAAGAAAGTATTTTAATTGTCGATGATGATCGTACGACTGCCGCAGTCATGCAACTTCATCTCAATAACTTTGGGTATCATGTTGCTGGGATTGCCTCAAATGCCAAAGAGGCAATTAATGTAGCCAGAGAAATAGAACCCGACCTTGTATTAATGGATATCAGACTTGGTGAAGGTGCAGATGGCATTGATGCTGCCATGGCAATCAGTAAACACATGGATGTCCCAATCGTATTTGTCACCTCACATTCAGATAGCGACACTTTGCGCAGGGCAAAAATTGTCAACCCGGTCGGATTCATTAACAAACCGCTTAGAGAATCAGATCTCAAAACAACAATTGAATTTGCAATCAATTCAAAACCAAAAACAATTAAACACGATCTTAAAGATTCCTCTGTAGAAAATATCCTGAAAAAGATATATAAACTGACACCTGCTGAAGCCAGGGTGACCATGATGCTAATGAAGTACCCGGAATTAAACAGCACTGCCAACGCTCTGAATCTTGCCCTCTCAACTGTGCGAACACATTTAAAACATATTTATAGAAAAACCAATACCAATAGTAAATTGATGTTGTTACGTGAAATTGCAACAGGTCCGGTAGGTAAACTGATAAATAAAGAATCTAATGGCAAAACTGATATTAAAAATTGGACCGATATCACTGGTAGCTGAACTTCTGGATACACCAACAGCGAAAGAAATACTCAAACATGTCCCCTTCACGTCCAGTGCCAATACCTGGGGAGATGAAGTCTATTTTGATACGCCCATCACCACTTCAAAAGAAGCCAATGCCAAAGATATCGTCGATGCCGGAGAACTTGCATTTTGGGTAGAAGGAAGTTGCATTGCCGTTGGTTTTGGTCCCACACCAATTTCACAGGGAAATGAAATTCGTCTGGCTGCAAAAACCAATATCTGGGGTAAGGCTCTTACCGATGTGAAATTACTATCGAAGGTTAAAGATGGTGATCCAGTGAATGTTGCAGTATTTGACGAATCTGTTGCTCCGACATAATCAAGCTACATTAACAATCTCAAAATCATGGGTGATGTTTGCTGTCTTGCCCAACATGATTGAAGCGGAACAATATTTCTCTGCTGAAAGTTTTATGGCCCGTTCCACCTGTTTTTCTTTAAGATCTTTACCACTGACAATAAAATGAAGTTGAATATCTGTAAAGACCTTGGGGTCGTTGTTCGCACGTTGTGATGTAATTTTTATTTCACAGTCAGTAATTTCCTGGCGTGATTTCTTTAAAATGGAGACAACATCATAAGTACTGCATGCTCCCATCCCGAGAATTAACATCTCCATTGGTCTGGGGCCAAGGTTTCGGCCACCACCTTCTGCCGGACCATCCATGACTACGGTATGCCCACTTGATGTTCTACCTATGAAAGCCGCATTACCTGCCCATTTGAGCTGTGTCTCCATCTAACTCTCCAACTGGTTGATTTACCGGAAAAAGAGTACCATAGTTAGCTGTACAGCAGGAACCCTTTTGAAGGGGGCGTTCAGGCCATGCACATTGAAACCGGGGCAGAGTGTTTATGATCATAAATCAACATCAACAGACAGACAGGCCAACCGAAATCTTCCTTGAGCATTGTCATCAGAAAGATTATCCGGCAAAAAGTATCATCATCAAAGAAGGGGATCCCAGCGAAGACCTTTTCTATATTATCAGTGGCTCAGTGACGGTCATTGTGGAAGACGTTAAAGGCAAAGAAATTGTACTGGCCTATCTGAATCCGGGAGATTACTTTGGGGAAATCGGCATGTTTGATGATGAACATAAACGTAGCGCATTTGTTCGTGCCAAGACGAAATGTGAAATAGCAATGATCAGTTACGAGCGCCTGAAATCACTTGAGGATATTTTTCCTGAAATATTATTTAAAATTGCCTCGCAGCTCGCGTTCAGGTTAAGAAAAACCAGTCGTAAAGTCAGCGATCTCGCCTTTACAGATGTTCAGGGACGTGTCGCCAGAACATTACTGGATCTGTGCAAAGAACCAGATGCCATGACCCACCCGGACGGTATGCAAATCAAAATTACTCGTCAGGAGCTGGGACGTATCGTTGGCTGTTCAAGGGAAATGGTTGGGCGGGTACTTAAAAGCCTTGAGGAAAACCATCTAATTACGGCAGCAGGCAAAACTATCGTGGTATTCGGTACACGATAGCTAGAGCTCTTGACAAAACCCTGTACTCACTGGAAAATCCCGCTTCCCCGGGTTTATCAACATGGGAACTCACAAATATGGCTATGTAGCTCAGCTGGTTAGAGCACAGCACTCATAACGCTGGGGTCGGTGGTTCAAGTCCACCCATAGCCACCAATTAAATCAAAGAGCTAGGTCGTTTTCCACTATCAATGTCAATCAGTAAACTCTCAAATGGTGCACTGGTGGCGCAGGTGAACTAATCTCAGCTATCCAATTACCTTATAAAAACTGCTATTTATAGTGCCAGATTCGTCCCCTGTTATGGCATGCGGGGGGTATTTGACCTCAACCAGATCATACATATTCAATCCCACCATTTTCGGGAGAGATTTAGTGCGTTTGTTGCACCGACCAGTTGGAATCACCGCTGAAAGCGGACGTTTTGATCGAAGTAATGCTTGGTTAATAGTTACCAAAAGACTCATTCACATCGAGATGAGGAGATTCATTAGCCTGATTTATTACTCACCCCTACCATTCCAATAGAATTATTTGCATTATTTAAATCAACTTTATTTTGCGTTGCATTTTGCATATCACACATCCTTTCAGCCAATGATTCTGCCGTATAGAAATTAAACCAATATACCTATAACCATGTTCCTCACTGTTTTTAATGCCTATTATTTATCGTTTTCAAAAAATCACTATGTTGGCATCCAATTTGCCCTGTACTAAGTAGAAAAGGATACCTGCTCAATGGACGCGCATGAGAGCAAGTTATTTAACATAGGAAAAATGATTATGAGTGCTGTTATGTCAACCGATGGCTTATACCGGGAAGAGAAGCAGATAGCCGAATTATTAGAATGTCATTATGGTGATGGCCTGGTCTATCTAGCCAGAACAGGATCCAGGCAATTGTTATCCACCGCTAAGAATTGCGGTTTTATAAGTGCCGAGGGTTATATCACTTACCGTGGGAGAATTTTTCTTGCGCGTTTTGAACGCGTTCGCCGAACCTGGAGCTACAGGAGATTGCATTAAGATGAATGAGCGTGTAATTGTCATTAGATGCAGGGAGGACAATCCGAAAGTCTGTAAAATTAGTTACCTATACCGTACGCCTAAGAACACTTTTTTATCACCAATTGAGACATTTGAAGGCAGATGGGATTCATACCGATCTGGTGTACATAGTCCTAACCATAAAATAAAATAAAATTCAGAACTATTATGATGATATGTCACATCACATGAATGACCGCAATGGGTCGCTATTTATCTATCATTACCGATGCCTGAATGTCCACTTTCGCTGGATAGCGGACTGTCATAACATTTAATTAGAAAAACTTAAAAAGATCGCTTAATTATCTGGATGCGAGTGTCTGCTTCATACTGAAAGCGGACGTTCAGATTTATTGTTGCTTACTAATTTTGAATCAAGCAGCTAACCGGATAAATAAGTACCTTGCATTGCACAAAACCCCGTTGATGGTTGAGAAAATTAACGTCTAGCGCGAGATCACTCAGGCCTATCTCTCATAGCATCCCCGAGATCCTCTAGATCTTCTTCCATTCTACGATCTTGACGTCGATCGGAACGTCGGAGGCCTTGCCCTTACTTCGCCTCTGGCAACCTTTCAAACTGTGGCGTCTTCCATGTTTTCATCTTTTCAGCATCAGGTACGTAAATACGGAACATGCCGTTAAGGCCCATATCCTCCCGGTCGATTGGCAGCCAGTTCTCCTCCGGTACGCCTGCGGGCTTTTGAGCGCTGACGTATATCTCGATGCCCCCATTTGCATTGAGCCTGTAACC
>PVMK01124899.1_pt1 | contig 34892 bp, 32 predicted proteins | sample 1853481 | NCBI WGS metagenome assembly PVMK01 (sample SAMN08533507, study PRJNA380276) | Marine sediment metagenome, whole genome shotgun sequencing project. | reverse complement strand
TTTCTTTTCCGCTTCTTTTTTCGATGTTTCCTTTTTCTTCGCAGATTTCTTTTTCTTTGAAGCCTCCTTTTTCTTGGTCTTCTTGAGATTCTTCTTTTTCACTTCCTTCTTCTTGGCATCTTTCTTCTTGGCCTCCTTCTTCTTATCGGCTTTCTTCTTATCTGCCTTCTTCTTTCCGATTTTCAGTTCCCAAGAATACCCTTCTTCTCCTTCTTCTTTTTATTCTTTTTGCCTGATTCTTTTTTTGATTTCTTTTTTGCCATGATAATGTGAATTATTACAGATTGGGTATATCAGATGTAAGTTATGATTTTTTTGATTACATAATCTTCTCAGAAAACAAATTTATCCCGAATTAACATGACGACTACTTCTACCTCCTCGAGGTATTGACCTTGAACTGGTATGCCTCTGGAGGCTCTGCTCCAAGCAGATGCTTCACAAAATAGTCCCACCTTCTTCGCATCATATATGGTTCATTGCCAAAACCATGTGATCGGTTTGGGAAGAGGATCAGGTCAAAGTCCTTATTTGCTGCAATCAGCTCATTTACCACAAGCAGTGTATTGTACATGGGTACATTGCCATCCATGGTTCCATGTGCCAGTAAGAGTTTTCCCTTCAGGTTTTTTGCCAGATCCTGGTTGGCCTGGTTGTCGTAATTGGTAGTGCCATCGGGATTTGTCTCCAACAGGCCCTGCCATTTTTTCGCCCCAGGCGTCCTCATAATTTCGATTCTCGTGGTTACCTGCACCACTTACTGCCACCTTAAAGAAATCAGGATATCGGAGAATGGCATCCGTAGAAGCAAATCCTCCACCCGAGTGGCCATATATTCCCACCCGGTCAAGATCGATCCAGGGGTGTCTTTCAGCCAACTGTTTCATCCCGGTGATCTGGTCGGGCAATCCATTATCTCCCATATTGCCGTAATATGCTGCATGGAATGATTTTGAGCGCATGGGTGTTCCCATGGCATCTATGGCCACCACAATAAATCCAAGCTCAGCCAAAGCCTGGTTATCACCTCTGGCCCCTGAAAAACTGCGTCCTCTTACACTTCCTGATTGAGGCCCAGGGTAGATGTAGTTGATAATGGGATATTTCTTCGCAGGATGGAAGTAAGTAGGTTTATACATCAAACCATAAAGATCGGTTTCCCCGTCGCGTGCTTTAACCACCACCGATACAGGTGCTACCCAGCCAGCTTTCATCAATTCTGAAATATCAGCCTTTTCAAGATGCACCAGTATTGTCCCTTCCATGTCTCGTAAATCAGTTATCGGGGGTATTTGAGGGGTGGAATAGTTATCGACGAAACAGTTGCCATCAGGAGAGAGATTGATGCGATGATTGGCACTGTCGGGGGTAAGTAATTTGAGACCTGTTCCATCCATATTCACCCTGTATAGATACTGGAAATAGGGATCACCTGGTTCTTTACCGGCACCCATAAAAAGGAGGGTTCTTTGGGCCTGATCAATATACAGAACTTGAAGAACATTCCACTCCCCTTTGGTTACCTGCTGCTTGAGAGCACCTGTGGCCAGATCGTATACATAAAGATGACCCCAGTTATCACGCTGAGAGAACCAGAGCACTTCATTGGACTCTGGAAGATAGTGCCAGTTCACCATGTTATAGCCTGATTCGAAAAAGGATTCGGACTTCTCCTCCAGTACTTTCCTCACTTTACCTGTTTCCGGATTGGCTACCCTGAATGTTACATGCTTATGGTCTCTTGAGGTGGATACAAAGGAAAGGCTGGATGCATCGGCACTCCACTCCACGTCGACAAACTGGCCTCCTCTTGTGGCTACGTGGTCAGTAATGGTGGACCTGTGCTGGTCAGCCTCCATTTGAAGCCTGACTACACCCGAACCATCGATGTGAATCACCACCCTCTCTATCCTGAAAATCACACTGTCTCCGGGAAGGGGATACTTCCAGGCCTGAAGTTTGGGATGCCCCACATTGGTGGTAGCCAGGTACATTTCGCCTGTGCCCCTTCCATCATGCTGAAAGGTGGCAATCTTTTTTGAATCCGGCGACCAGAGGAGTACAGGTCCCTTACTGCGGGTCCAGCCAGCATTGTTGGTAGCATACCCAAAGTCCTCTTCCCCATCGGTGGTAAGCTGTTTCTCCTCTCCTGAATTGAGATTCTCCACCCAAAGATTGTAGTCTTTGATAAATGCCTTCCAGTTACCATCAGGGGAGGTAGCAGCTCCACGTGATTGAGCAGGGCTGCTGCCCTCCTCAGTACATGAGTTTTTCTTTGAATTGTAGCTAAACTTCTTCCCCATAGAGCTGAATCCGGCAAGGCTTCCCATGTCATCAAAACTAAGAGAAGATAGCCTCAACTTTAACGGATCCATTGTAGTTCCACGGGCCTTTCCCAGAGCTTTTGCCAAAAGCTCATGATCGAATGCGGGTTGACGTACTTTTTTCAATGCGTCTACCATGATATATTCTGTTCCTTCAGGCAGGCTGTTTTTGTACCAGAACCGGTGGGCATCGGCCCACTCAGGTCGAACACTGGCTTTAAAGATCATTGGACTGGTGGATGCCGACAAAAAGCTTTCAGCTCTGGCGTAATCGGCTGTATATACCGACTCCGGTTCATATTTTACCTGGCCTAAAACTGTTGATGTAATAAAAATTGAAAGGCAGATCAGCTTGATCATCCGGTGATTCACTGGTTTTGTCATGGCTCGTCTATTTTGTGAGGGTTACATCACAAAGCTAATTTTTTCGTTTCACCGATCAAACACCTGGTTTCATCGAAATTATTTTCCACCCGTAATGAATTTCTTAAATTGACCACTCAATATGACCAGGCCATTAAAATTCAGCAATGGGAAAGTCAGTCTTACCGACCTGATAATCTTTCGAAACAGATGGTGGCAACACCTCATTTTCTGGGCAATAGCACTTTTTGTACTGCTCAATATTTTTAAGAGTTCAGGCTCACCAGAGAAGATTGATGTGATCTATACCTTTATTTTTACACTTCCTATTGCTTGCATTGTATACCTGAACTTGTATCTGTTTGTCCCCAGGTTCCTGCGAAAAGAGAAATATTTCGTCTATACATTATTCAGTACGATTCTGATTGCTGTTGGAGCACTATTTCTATACTTCCTGTTCGAGAGGCTGATTGACCTGGTACTTCCCAACTATTATTTTATCTCGTACTACAATGTGTATATCCTGATGTTGTATACAGGTAGTTTTATGATATTGACCACCCTGTTGAAGCTTTCCCGAAGCTGGTTTATGTTACTACGCGTAGAACGCATGACCACCAGTCACCAGTTGAAGTCTTTGCAATCTCAGAGCAACCCGCATTTTCTGCTTAACAGCCTTCAGTCTATCTATGCACTCTCCATCGATAAATCGGATCATACTCCCAGGGTCATACTTCAACTTGCCGATATTTTAAAATATACACTTTATGAAACAGAGCAACCCCGGGTAAAACTGGAAAAGGAGATGGAGATGGTCACCGATTATGTAGAGATACACAGACACCGGATAGATCCAGACCGCGCTGAAATCAAACTTGAGATGAAAGGGGAATCCCGGGGATGTATGATTGCACCCATGCTTTTGATACCTTTTATCGAAAACAGTTTCAAGCATGGTCTCCAGGGCTCCCCTTTTGATGCCTTTGTCCATATCCAAATAGAAGTGAATTCCTGCAAATTTCAGTTTCAGATTAAAAATAACCTGGGAGAGTCTGATGCCCTTCGACACAATGAGAAAAAGGGGATTGGAATCGAGAATACCAGGCAACGACTGGAACTGCTTTACCCAGGAAAACACAACCTTTCCATTGGGAAGAAAGACAAAGCTTTTGTGGTAAAACTAGCATTGGATCTAAACGACTAAATATGGCCACCTGCATAATCGTAGACGATGAGCCCCTCTCAAGGAATGTACTCAGAAAATACATTGGAGAGCTAAAAGATCTGACCCTGCTGGCTGAGTGTCACAATGCTTTTGAGGCTACCGATTTTTTGAATACAGCACAGGTTGACCTTCTTTTCCTGGATATCAATATGCCCGGACTATCGGGGATCTCATTTGCAAGATCGCTGACAGTCTCACCTTTGATTATATTCACCACCGCCTACCCCGAATATGCAGTGGAAGGATTTGAATTGAATGCATTGGACTACCTGGTGAAACCATACTCATTTGAACGGTTCCTAAAAGCAGTGAACAGGGCTAACGAAAAACTTCTGGAGCTAAACACAGAGGGAGATGCCTCCGGGAAAATCGTTCTCAAAGCTGAGAAAAAGATATATGCCCTTGGCTTTTCAGAAATTCAATTTATAGAGGGACACGGTGATTACATGAAGGTACACCTGGTGGACAAAATGCTGGTGGTTCACCAGACCCTAAAAAGCATTTTAGAAACATTGCCTGAAGAGGAGTTTATGCGAATCCACAAATCCTACCTGGTGAACCTTATACACATTGAATTCATCGAAGGGAATCAGGTGAAGGTTGGGGATCATAACATTCCGGTAAGTCCGCCCAATCGTGAGGAGTTGATTCAAAGGTTCTCTTCACGGTGATTTGTTGACCCGGTCAGTTACTCATTTAACAGTTTCTGAAGGGTCTCAAAAAATTGTCCTACATGGAGTCCGTCTGCCACCGCATGATTCACATGAACTGAGATGGGAATCATTCTTTTTTTCTCCTTCAGGAAGTATTTTCCAACGGTAATCTTAGGAATGGAGTCTCTTCGGCTGTATCTTCTGGGATGACTCACGTGGGTGAACTGAATCCAGGGCACTGACGAAAAGTGGATGATATTCTCGCCAAGCTCACTCTTGATGAGCTGATCAGACATTCTGACATCAATGATCTCTTCAGTGGCTTTATCCAGGAAAAGAGCCAGATCCTCGAAGTAGGGAATGTAGGAGAAGCCAAAGGTGCCATCGTCCCGATCAATGGTGGCAGAACCGTTCACCACATCATACAGGTAGAGTTCATCACCTTCAATGCGAAATTTAAATGCCTCTGTCTGGTTGACTGCCTTAAGAATCAGGTAAAGGTAATAGAGGAAGAATGAAATTTTCTTCTCTTTTGCATATTCAAATGCGCTAGAACACTCCAGGTTCACAGCGATCCCGTAGTAGGGCTCCTCGTAATCTTTGAAAAAATGGTAGATCTCCTTTCTTTTCCATTGACTGATGTTGATCTTCTGTCGCATGACGGTCTTATTTAAAACAGATCTAAGCTACGAAATTTCTACATACCACATGGATTGTAAAAGGCCCCCGTCTCCTCAGGGCCGTGCACAGCTTTGACGACAAGCTGGTCAGAAGCTTATACTACCCTGGATTCCTACCCACATCTGAACATTGGTCTGCTCGTAGTTTGTATTTGTATGGTTGTAAAAAGAGTACGGCGGGATCTGGTTCCATTCCAGCACTCCAAAATCCGGGTTTGAATGGGCTACGGAGACGTTAAAGGTTGGGCCCACATGCAAATCCACCTTGTCATCCACTCTCCAACCAAACAGAACCTTCAGTGTATTATATAGATTTAACCTGTCAATATACATGAAATAAGGAGTGGAGGGATTGGCAATCCAAAGCTCCTGTTGAACCGTTGCCTCAATATTCAGAACCATCTTCTCAGTCAGGTCGATCTCACCACCCAGTCCTCCTCCAAACATCCACCGGCTTGCCGGGCCGAAGGGTTTTCCAAAGGAGTATATGTTGTAAAGACTCTTTACCCCCATCTTATACGACAGGTTTGCGTATTGGACCTCACTCACACTAAAACTGAGTTTCCGGTATCCATTCTGTTTCACCACACTAATAAGCGCCAGGGGGATTCCATCAATGGAATCACATACATTCAGGAAAGCTGCCAGTTGTACCCCTTTCACCTTTCGGGCCACATTGACAAATCCGGCTGCCTGGGCACCTTCAATTTCATCTGCCACATTAAAAAAACCGGCACCCTGAAAATTTTCATGACCCGAACTTGCCACATTTCCAAATCCAGCTGCCTGCACTCCATTATTCGCCTTGTTAGTCACGTTCACAAATCCGGCTCCCTGAAAACCAGTAAGGGTATCCCCGGTCACATTCACAAAACCTGCCAACTGTGCCCCTGTGGTTTTACCACCTGCCACATTTACAAAGCCGGCTCCCTGTGCCCCAGTAATACTGCCCCCGGCTACATTTACAAAACCTGCTCCCTGAAATCCATTCACATTCGCTCCCACTACATTTCCAAACCCCGCCAGCTGGGCACCGTGCATATAGTATCGATCTATATTCATAAATAAGCCTCCTTCAAATGCCTCTACACCCCCTGATACTCCAAGAAAGAGGTTCAGGGAAATATCATTCACGATATGGGCATTATTGGCTCCATTGGTACTCAAGGGAGGGAAGAAAAAGGTCATTTGAAATGGACGTCGCTCGTATACCACAGTGTCCTCCTGGGCCAGGATCAGGGTTCCAAAAATCAAGGAGGCCAGAAATGTAAAAAGTATTTTTTTCATATCAGATGTATATTCGGTAATCAGATCAATTTATTATAAAGGACAATAAAACATTAGGGGGGTTGCCAGTTCAGTAAAATAAATCCTAAATTCACATCCGATGTAGTCATCTCAAAACTCCAACCCATGAAACTTAAGCACATTTTTCTCCCATTATTTTTTCTTGCATTATTAGGTTCAGCCTGTGAAGGTGGGCAATCCGAGCTGCCAAATATTCTTTGGATTACAAGTGAGGATAACAGTCCCTTGCTGGGTTGTTACGGGGATGAGTTTGCCACTACTCCAATTCTGGATCAGCTGGCCACTGAAGGATTTCTCTATACAAATGCATATGCCAATGCACCGGTTTGCGCACCAGCGCGAAACACCATTATCACAGGTGTTCATGCCTGTTCCAATGGAAATGAACAGATGCGAAGTTCCTATGCAAAATCTGAGACCGTAAGGTTCTACACCGAATACCTGAAGACTCAAGGGTATTACTGCACCAATAATAGCAAAACAGACTACAACACCAGTCCTATAGATCTGGAAACCATGTGGGACCAAAGCGATAATAAGGCACACTTCAAGAACCGGGGCAAAGACCAACCTTTTTTCGCCATCTTCAACATCGGCACAAGTCATGAAAGCTCCATCCATAAATCCATTCCTTCTGATCAGCTAAGGCACCGTCCTGAAGAAGTAACGCTCCCCCCCTATCATCCCGACACTCCTGAGATGAGGCACGATTGGGCACAGTATTACGATAAAGTGGAGGATATGGATGCTCAGGTTGGAGATATCCTGAAACAACTTGAAGAGGCAGGGTTGTCAGAGAATACCATTGTATTTTATTACGGCGATCACGGGGGAGTGCTGGGCCGGAGCAAGAGGTACCTCTTTGAGACAGGAACCCATGTTCCCATGATTATCAGGATACCTGAGAAATACAAAAAAATGTATCCAGCCTCCGGGCCAGGATCAAAGGTAGAACGGCTTGTGAGTTTTGTGGACCTGGCACCCACCCTGCTGAGTCTCATTGGTATGAATGCACCCGATTATATGCAGGGAAATGCATTTCTGGGAGATTACCAGAAGGAAGAACCTGAGTACATATACATGTTCAGGGATCGAATGGATGGGAGATACGATATGTCGCGTTCCATTGTGGACAGGCAATACAGGTACACAAGAAATTTTAACTCAAACAGGATCTACATGCAGCACCTGGAATACCTCTGGAGAGCACCATCTATGCCTTCATGGGAACATGCCTATAAAACAGGACAGTGTAATGAAGTACAGTCCAGGTTCTGGAAAACTAAACCTGTAGAAGAGTTATATGATACAGAAAATGATCCGTGGGAGATCCATAACCTGGCCAGCGATCCGGCCCATGCCAACAGACTGGCGACCATGAGGAGTGCCATCAAGGAAATGGGAGCATCTATGAAAGATGCAGGTTATATTCCTGAAGCTGACCGAAGCATCAGGGCAGCTGATATACCCATTTATGATTATATGAGAGGTGATGAGATTGATCACAACGCAATCATGGATGCTGCCTGGCTGGCCTCTGAGGCCGATCCGGAGAATCTTGAAAAGCTGATTCTGTTATTGGGTAAGGACGATGGGGCTATCAGGTACTGGGCAGCGCAGGGCATGCTGTTGTTAGGAGATGATGCAAATGGTGCCAGGAGTTCCATAGAAAAAGCAGCCTTTGATGAATTCTGGAATGTGAGTGTAGTTGCGGCTGAAACACTGTACAGACTGGGTCATAAGAAAGTGGCCGTAAAAGCCATGAACAGGGTTCTGGATTGTGATTACCCCATGGCGAGAACCTTTGCCTTAAACAGCATTGACCATATGGATGGGACCGAGCAGGAGTTTTTAGAGGGTTGTATAGGAATTCTATCCGCCTACGAGAACTTGAACAGGCAATATGATGCACGCGTAAGTAAATGGCTATTGGAAAAATGGGAGGTGGATGCTGTTTCCCATGGAGTGGAATTTAATTGGTAAAGGAGTCAGGATTCCAGGGTAAGAATCCATTTGACCCACTGATCCATGCCTTCTCCGGTTTTGGCTGAGAGCTCAAAAAATTCAAGCTTTGGGTTAACTGCCAGCGCATTCTCCCTGACTTTTTCCATATTGAAATCCACATATGGCAAGAGATCGGTCTTATTGATAATACAAACCTGAGCCTGCTGAAACATGGTCGGGTATTTCAAAGGCTTATCATCTCCTTCCGTAGTGCTTATGATCACAATGCGGCTTTTCTCTCCCAGCTCAAAAAGGGAAGGACAAACCAGGTTCCCCACATTCTCGATAAACAGGATCGACTCCTGTGGGGGATCAAGTTTTTTTACGGCCTGATAAATCATCTCTGCATCCAGGTGACACCCATTTCCTGTATTCACCTGAACCACGGGTACACCAGTGCGGTGGATGCGCTCTGCATCGTTCATGGTTTGCTGGTCCCCTTCAATAACGGCAAGTTTCCTGGTCTCTTTCACTGCTTCGATGGTTCGCTCCAGTAGCGAGGTCTTACCCGATCCGGGCGAGCTCATCAGGTTCAAAGCCAAAATACGTTTAGCTTCAAAAAATCCGCTGTTCCGGCTTGCCAGCAGCTTATTCTTCCCCAGGATATCCTCCTCAACCCTGATCAGTTTTTGATGGGGATGATCGTGGTGATGTTCATGATTGTGGTCGTGATGTTGTGGGTGATCTGACTCACCTGGCAGGGATATCTTAACCTGATTCCCCTCCGGACCGCATCCGCAAGTGTCGCACATCTTCTATTCTTTTTGGTCTATCAATAAAGATTTTATTTGTAACTCCTTTCCCCTGATATACTCAAGGTCTCGTTTCCCGCATTCGGGACAGGCACTAAAATCTTGACCGGGGGCGTAGAGATGGGTACAGGAGCAGCATTCACAAAGAGCTTCAATCCGGTTAATCTTAAAGTGTGTTCCTTCAAGAATGGAATCCCTAACTGCAACAGAAAGTGCAAACTCCAGTGATTCAAATTCAATACCGGACATGGTACCGATGTCAAGCTCCACCTGACTTACCATTTTGGCACTGGCTGCTTCTGCCTTTCTGGAAGCGATATCCACTATGCTCATGGCAATGGAGAGTTCATGCATAATATGCGGAAGATACACTATTTAAGCAAAGCGGAGAGTCCGGGCAGATCCAGAATCTGAACCTGCTTGCCTTCAGTTCGGATAATACCCTCCTGGTTCAATTCACTGATGGCCCTGCCCACGGAAGGACGTGCAACACCAAATAGTTCAGAAAGTTGAGCCTGCGAATGCGATAACTGAATAGGTCCCGATCCTGCCTTTTTTGATAAATCAAGCAAGTATTGAGCGAGCTTACCTTTGATGGTGGAAAAGGAGAGAAACCTGATCTTATTGGAAAGGAACTGGCCCCTGCTGGATACGATATTCACAAAGTTTCTCAGGACCCGTTCATTGGTTTGCATCAATTTCAGGAACTCGTCTTTGGGAATGGAGAGAATCTTCACATCCACCCCGGCTGTAATATTTACCGGGTACCTGTTCTGCTGCCCAAAGAGAAAGGCCGGGGCCAGTGGGCGCGGAGGTTCAATATCCTCAATCTTAATCACTTTCCCGGCAAAATCTACCATTTCAGCCTTCACATGCCCTTCAACAATGATGTGCATAAAACTTATCTCATCACCAGCCACAGCCACCAACTGATCTTTTCTGAAGGATCTGATCCGGCAGGAGCAGTGTTCCAGCAAACCGAAAAGCTCCTCTCTGTTTAAACCCACAAATAGCGGGCAATTCTGTATAACGGTGATAACTTCTTCTGATATTTTTCCCATCTCCCTCATATAACTCTTTTCACATGGAAAATGTTTAATCCCATCTCTATTTACAAGCATTCAAAGCTTATCTTTATCCACTCCTCTAAGAAATGCCAGAATAAACGTATCCATTTCCATCAACACTTACAGGAAGGAGATTCCTATTCTGAATACGACGGACAGATCTCCATTGAGCGTAGGGGTGAATCTTCTCAGTATTACTACGATAAAAAATCCTTTAGATGGAGACTTCCAGGGGGTATATGTACCTACGGAGAAAATAAAAAGGGATAAAAACCGGGTCGATATTGCCAAGATTACACCCAAAGACACCACAGCTGAGGATTCTCAATGAGTTCACCAAAGATGTGGATGCTTTTCGCCTGAGTCATTACTTCTACAAACAAAAGGACACAAAGGGAGGTAAACTGATCAGTGGTCCGCCCTGGGATTATAACCTCACCTTTGGGAACAATGATTTCACCACTAACTTTCACAAGCCCGAAAACTGGATTCATACCCATCGGATTGCTGTCTACTGGTGGCAAAGGGCCCTGGAGGATCCCTGGTTTGCAAATCAGCTACATTGTCGCTGGGATGGGGTCTATGCTACGGTGATGAGTCTTGAAAGTATGAATGAGATGAGTTATCTCAGGGATTGGATAGGGGACCGCCTGAACTGGATAAACGACCGATGGGGAGGAATGATCTGAGTGGAAATAGAGTATACCAATCCGAAGTTTTTTACAGTGGTTCCGACTACGCATTTCCACTCCCGGATCTATCATTTCTGCCACCTGGAATGTATACCCTGGAGGTCACAGATGGGCAATCTATGAGAAAATTACCAAACTTCTCAAACAGTAATCTTAGAGCCTGTAGGAATAGCCCAGTGCAAGTACATGAATTTGAAGTGGATTCACACTGTTAAATTCATTCTCAAAAATATATCTTAGTCTAATCCTTGATTGCCTTCCCAGGTTATATTGAGTCCCGGCAACCAAACGAATTTTATACAGGGGCCTTCCATATCGGTCGTCGAAACGAATCCAATTCTCCAGCGAACCAAAAATTCCCAGGCGGGTTCCGAAAATATCATGTGCTACTTTGATCCTCTGCCGGCTAACAAAATTATTCTCGCTGAAATAACCAATAAAGAAAATATCTTCAAATCCATACTGAAACCTCAGTCTGAAGGAAAGCTCAGTCCTGTCAAAATCATAAAACCCGGTGGCATCTGTATGGATCCGGAACCTGGTGTGTAGCCGGCTTTCAGGATCTGTAATGAAAATGGTTCTGATTCCAACAGCCAGATTGAGATAATCAAGTACATTGTACTCTCCACCCAATGTTAAAAGGGTGCGGTCAAATTGAAGGCTATTCTCCTTAAACCTCTGTTCAAGCTCACCGGAAAGTTTAATATTGTTCTTCAAACGCCCATCCATCTCAAACTCCCACCAGGAGCCAAAGTCTTTCTGTTGACCATACAATACCGGTGCTGAAAGGAATAGGATAAAAATGAAAATCAGTTGAAAAACTCCGGACTGCTTATTCGTCGTCATCCCTGTCACCTATTTGAAGCATCTCTCCTCCGGATAAAGTCCATCCGTCTTTTTCAAAGAAGTAAATAAACAAACGAACACTGTCCCTCAGATAATCCACTCTTCCAATCTCCACTCTGTTGATCTTCAGCCCGGTGCGTTTTTGAAGATCCTGTTTCAATGCGATTCTATTCTCTGGCTTTATCATTTCCACATTCTCATAAATGATCTCTCTTTTGGTCTCATGTTTCAGCAGGAATACCTTTTCAAGTAGATAGGTGAGAATCAGAACTGCCCCATTGGTAAGCAGAAGCTCTGCGTAGCTTACCTTCCTGTTGGCCAGGGCATTGATTACTGTAATTCCAATAACCAGGAAAAGGTAGGTCATCTCCCGAATGGGAATCTGCCTGGTCCGGTATCGAATGATCCCGAAGATGGCAAAGAGTCCCAGGGCAAATCCCAGCTCCAATTTTACATTCTCGAGCAGGAAGAGGATGAAAAAGATCACCTGGCTGATAAGGATATAGGTGAAGAGGTAGTCCTTCCGGGGTGTGGTCTTGTAATACATGTACCTTACCAGGTAGAGTACCACCAGAAGGTTAAATATAGATCTGAGAACCAGATCCCAGAAGTCTTCCCAGTCCATCAAAGGGATATTCAGAAATTCGGGCATTTCAGGCATGGTGTTGAAGATTTATGGTTAATTTAATACTTGCTGTTAATTTGATGTACCCTGCGCACCTTCGCCTTAAACCTGTTCTGCTTAAGTCCAGGATGTAACAGAGCCATACCAATGGCATACTTACTGAACCGGCGAGGTGCAATTTTTGAGTGTCGCAATACTTTATGAACTACAGAACCTAAGAGGTGTCCCTCATATTTTATCTCTGCCACGCACACTCCGGGTAAATCCACCTTTGTTTCTGCCTCACTCCCTGAAAACTTCAATTGATAATCCAGGGTAACTCGTTCTGACTGGTTGTGACTGACCAGGGTGATGCGATTAAACTCATTTTCAAGTGCAAATGCCACCCCTTCGGAACAATATGGGGAATTGCTTTCCAGAAACAGACTCTCCTTTGCAAGATCAGAATGATTCATGCCCTGAGTCTGAATCCTCTTTTTATTGGTAACTCCCTTGGCATTTTTTCTCTTCACCTCAAGGAATCTCAGATCTGATGCAGTATACTCTCTGATCCTCACTTTATGACGGCTGGAAAATCCCCGATGATGTTTGTGGTACATCTCCAGTTCGGGGGTATCGTAATAGTAAGTGCGGTAGAATTGAGATCGCTTGTCATTGATTTCAAGCACCCGATAATGCCCGGACATCTGTTTCAGGATATCTGTTAGGAAGTGTGTGCTGAAAATATATTTCCGGTCCTTTCTCTTTAAAAGACTGGCCTTCTGTATCTCCTCCAGACTGAGACTCTCTAATTCCGCCAAGATTCCATCCACCTCATTGGCGATGCTCATATTTATATACCTTTTTCTTGATCATTTTACCCTTTGGATTGAGATAGTGTTTCTCTATCCTTAGTCCATCCTCATAGATATTTTTTTCTGTCAGGGTTACTTTTCCCTTGGCATCCAGGAAAATCTCCTCCACCAGATCTCTGTCGCCATTATAGGTGTATTTTTCCCATTTTTTCACTTCGCCCACTTTATTGAATTCCCGGATCTCCACTACATCCCCGGCTTCGTTGTATGTTTCAATGGATTCAACCACAGGTTCGTCATAGCCCTCTTCAATAAAGTACTCATGGACAGTAATAGTCGTGATTTTCTTTTCCCTGATGGTTTTGCTACCCTGGGCTGAAATAACAGTAACTGAAACCAAAAGTAGGATCAAAGTGGATAGTTGTCTGCTTTTCATTTTTTTTATTTGCTAAGGTATTAAAATTTTTCGATTGTAATTTCGCCAAGATCCACTAGCTCATCCATTTCTGTGATGGAAACTTCAAGTTTTACAGGCATCCATCCCTTCTCCCTGGTCACATCTTTGGTATAAAGAACGATAAGGTATTTCCCCGGAATCAAACCTGAAAACTCAAAGGAGCCATCGTGCTGTGTCCGGATCCTTTTATCATAGAAAGTATGATGGCCATAAGTCAGGTACACCTCCTTTTCATACGCGTAATCGATGTACTCAATCACCAGGTTGGGCCACATGGAATCATTGTCATACTTTATCACCCTGACCACTCCCCTGATGGTTGCGGCACCGTCGTTATAATCCAGAGAAGATAATTTTTCCAGCTCCCCCAGGTCAAGATCCTCTCCCTTAGCCAGATTTACCTGCACCACTTTTTCAGTGTCTTCTCCAAAGGCTGAAGTCGAATCTTCCATCTGAAAATATACAGTATAATCTCCGGGATAGAGGTATTTAAATCTAAACTCCCCATTCATAGCGGTCTCGTTAGAAGCGCCCACCTCCCCATTGTCGCCGTAGAGAATAAAGATCTCCTCATCCACTGCAGGGCTCTCGTAGAGGTGGTCTGAAAAATCATCGTTATAGAATTGCTCCATCACAATTCCGGAGATGGAACCCTGTACCTCCCCGTCCTTCGCTCTTCTCACATGATTGAAAAACCACTGTTTGGAGGAGAAAGAAGACCATAAAAAGTATCCCGGAAGAGAGACTCTTCCTGCCTTTAACTAACAACATAGTGCGGATTTTAATTGCCTTCCAAATATAGAAAATCATTTCTGAAATTATTCATCCAGATATTCATACGGACAGTTGTAACATATGTTACCACAAAAATCCCCTCAACTGCCCCATATTTGTATCAACAAACATTACAGACTTTACGACTTTACAGACATATTAAACTTTCGACTATGATACGGGAAATGGTAAAAATTGATGAAGAGCTATGTGACGGATGCGGAAATTGTATTCCCAATTGTCACGAAGGAGCTTTACAGATGATCGATGGAAAAGCAAGGCTAATCAGTGACCTGATGTGTGATGGTCTGGGTGCTTGTCTGGGACATTGCCCACAGGATGCTATTACCATTGAGGAGAGAGAGGCTGAACCTTATGATGAGACTAAAGTGATGGAGATTATGGTGGACAAAGGTGAGAACACAGTAGTGGCACACCTTCAGCATTTGAAGGAGCACAATGAGATGGAGTTCCTCAGGGAGGGAGTTCAGTATTTAAAAGATCATGAAGCAGAACTGGATTTAAATATCGAAAAAATTATGAGCAGAGTACATCATGCAAAAGTAGAAGAGGAGCAACTGGCTTGCGGTTGCGCCGGATCAGAAGCCCGAAGTTTTAATCCTCAATCGGCTGCCGGACAAGCTGCCCCCATAGCCGCCGGAGGTTTCACCATGGCAGGTGGAGTACAGGCAGAGCAATCATCGGAATTAAGGCAATGGCCGGTGCAGATGCACCTGATCAATCCCAATGCTTCCTATTTTCAGCAATCGGACCTGGTACTAGCCGCTGACTGTGTGGCATTCTCCCTGGGGAATTTCCACTCCACATGGCTCAAAGGCAAGAGCCTGGCCATTGCATGTCCCAAGCTGGATTCTGGAATGGAGAGTTATGTAGAGAAACTTAAAAATTTGATTGATGACGCAAAAATTAATACCTTAACGGTGATGATGATGCAGGTCCCCTGCTGTGGTGGATTACTGCAAATGGTTAAGATTGCCGCCGGTCAGGCAGAACGTAAAGTTCCTATCAAAACAGTGATTGTGGGGGTTGAAGGCGAAATTCTCCAGGAAGAGTGGGTCTAATTTAAAACCAATTTACTTTGTATCACCAAACAATTGACACAGATGCGGCTGAAAAACTGCCGCTATCCCGGGAAGCCTGGAAGATGTTTAGTTTCGACAACCATGAAGTGCTTCGCCTGGATATGGAACCGGGGGACTCCATGGAAAACCACACCAATGACTGGAGGGTTATCATTTACATACTGGAGGGTACGGGGATACTAAATATAGATGGAACCGAGCATCCCCTGAAAGCACATCAGGCGATTGCAGTGGAGCCTGGTGTGGACAGGTATCTGAACAACACCGGAGACATCACCCTGAAACTTCTGGTAAACAAAACAAATAAGGCAGGGTGATCCGGATATCCAGAAAATTCGCTCCTCCTCCCCGCTGGAGGTTTCCGGTGGTGATCATTTCTGGCATTCTGGCCGGGCTTTTCATCTATGTATTTTACATCTCCAGGGCATACTCATATCTGTCTGATGATCCTGCCACCTGCATGAACTGCCACATCATGGCACCCCAGTATGCCACCTGGAATCACAGCTCTCATCGGGAATGGGCCAATTGTAATGATTGCCATGTCCCCCATAACAATGCAATCAATAAATACTATTTTAAGGCCAAGGATGGCCTCAGGCATGCCACCATTTTCACCCTTCGCAAAGAACCCCAGGTCATTTTTATCAAGGAGGAGGGCAAACATGTGGTTCAGGAGAATTGCCTCAGGTGTCATGCTGCATTGCTCACCGATCACAAGGTTATGAATTATACATCCACCTATCAGCACGTGCGGTCAGAGCGCCCCTTCTGGGATTGTCATCGGGAGACCCCACATGGCAGGGTGAATAGTATTTCCAGTGTACCCTATGCCCGGGTTCCCCTACATGAAAATCCTGTCCCATCATGGCTCAGGCGCCTTATGAAAAAAGATTAACAGAAAAAACGATATCCTATGAAACCTATCAGCACGCAAATCAAGAAAAAACCATGGTTAGGTTGGATCATATTCCTTGGAACCATTGTGGTAGTATTCTTCCTTGGACTATTGGCCTCCTCAATTATGGAGAGGCGCTCAGAGGCCGCATTTGCTTTCATACCCCAGGTAAAATATGGCGAACTGGAGCCCCGGAATGAGATCTGGGGAAAGAATTTCCCCATGCAATACCAGAGCTATAAGCAAACATCCGATACACTTTTTGAAAGCAAGTACAATGGATCAGCTACCATCGATATGCTCGAGGTGGATCCCCGTCTGGTGGTGCTTTGGGCGGGTTATGGTTTTTCAAAAGACTACAACCAGGGCAGAGGACACTCTTATGCAGTGAAAGATTTAAGGCAAAGTTTAAGAACAGGGGCACCCATGGATGGGGAAAAGAGCCCCATGCCCAACACCTGCTGGGCATGTAAGAGTCCAGACGTTCCCAGGCTGATGAATGAAGTAGGGGTTGCCGAATTCTATAAAGGCAGCTGGGAGACCAAAGGACACGAGATCGTCAACAGCATTGGTTGCGCGGATTGTCATGATGCCCAAACCATGGAGCTGAGAATTTCAAGACCTGCGCTGGTGGAAGCCTACCAGAGAATGGGTAAGGAGATCACCGATGCCTCCCACCAGGAGATGCGCTCACTGGTCTGCGCTCAGTGCCATGTAGAATACTACTTTGACAAGAGCAAGGTGGAGGGAGTACCCTATCTGACCTTCCCATGGGACAATGGATTCTCAGCCGAGGAGATGGAGAAGTATTATGACCAGATTGAGTTTACAGACTGGACCCACAAACTGAGTAAAGCACCCATGTTAAAAGCCCAGCATCCGGGTTTTGAAACCTATATGACCGGAGTCCATGCAGCGCGGGGCGTCTCCTGTGCTGATTGCCACATGCCATTTATGAGTGAAGGAGGCCAGAAATACACCGATCATCATGTGCAGAGCCCTCTGAACAATGTCTCCAATTCCTGCCAGGTATGCCACCGCCAGGCCACAGAACAATTGATTAGCGATGTGTTTGAACGACAGGATCGGATCATCGAAAACCGTGACAAACTGGAAGAGATATTAGTCAGGTGCCATGTGGAGGCTAAACTGGCTTGGGAACAAGGAGCCACTGAGGCAGAGATGGAGGAGATCCTGATGGATATCAGGCACGCACAATGGAGATGGGATTATGCCGCAGCAAGTCACGGGGGATCATTCCACTCGCCCGTGGAAATCTCCAGGGTGATTGGTACCGGAATTGTTATTGCCCAGGAGGGCAGGATCAAACTGAGCAGGTTGCTTATGAGCAAAGGTTATACCGCGGAGGTGGCCTACCCGGATATCTCCACCAAGGAGAAGGCTCAGGCCTATATAGGTATGGATGTAGCTACCATGCAGGCCGAGAAGGAAGAGTTTTTAAAATCGGTTACCCCTCAGTGGGATGCCAAAGCAGCAGAGAGAGAAGCCGGATATCCAGTAAAATCTATCTTTGATTGAACCTGTAATGGTCCCAAAGAATAAACTCAGACTACCTCTGCTGGTTTTTCTGTTTACCCTCTTCTTACTCTCCTTTGTCCAGATGAAGGTTGAGAATCCCATGTTGCTAATGGAGCGTTTTTTCAAAGGCGGTGGTTGGCTTGAAATAGGAATCATCGGCCTCTATGGTGCCCTTGTAGCATACCACATGCAATTTCCCGAAAAAGTAAATAAATGGAGGAAATATACCTGGTTTGCTTTTTCAGTGGTCTTCTTTTCGCAATTAATCCTGGGGCTTTCCGGATTTGAGAAATTCCTGATGACTGGAAAATTGCACCTTCCCATCCCCATGATGATCGTGGCAGGTCCCATTTACAGGGGACACACCTCGGTGATGACCATCCTCTTTCTCAGCACGGTGATCCTCACCGGCCCGGCATGGTGCAGTCACCTATGCTATTTCGGGGCCATAGACTCCCTGTCTGCGGGAGGAAAAACCACACGCACTCCCATGCAAAATAAATGGGCCCTGAAATTTACGGTATTGATTTTGGTTATAGCTTCTGCCATTATCCTTCGATGGATGAAGGTCCCTGTGATCACGGCCACATGGATTGCCCTCGGTTTTGGAATTATCGGCCTTGGAATTATTCTCCTCATCTCACGCAAAGAGGGCCGGATGGTTCATTGCTCTGCCTATTGTCCTGTGGGCACCATCGTGAATCTAACCCGTTTTGTCAATCCCTTTCGGATGCATATTGAGGATAGCAGCTGCACCGATTGTATGGCCTGCACCCGGCACTGTAAATACGATGCCTTGAACCGATCAGACATTGTCAATCGCAAACCGGGGCTCACCTGTACGCTGTGCGGTGATTGTGTATCTTCCTGCCACTCCGGTTCCATTAAATATCGCTTCCTGAAGCTCTCCCCGGAAGCAGCAAGAAACCTCTATCTGTTTCTGACCATTTCACTGCATGCCACTACCATGGCACTTGCCCGGATTTAAAATATATTCATTACTTTTAGGTAAGATCACTGACGACCGGTTATGAATCAGATTTCCAGCTTTCTTCAAAGCTCAATTGGCATGAGTCCTGCGAACCAGACTAAGGTTCTCTACTCCATTATCATTCTGGTAGTTCTGGGAATTATACGATATGCCCTGCTGAAGGTTGTATGGAGGTTAACTGAAGATCCTAAATCGAGATACTCGTGGAAGCGTTCCACACGCTTTACCATAGGATTCCTGACCATCATCCTGATTGGAAGTGTCTGGGTGAAGGGTATTGGTGAGTTTGGTGCCTTTTTGGGTCTGCTAACCGCCGGACTGGCCATTGCCCTGAAAGATCCCTTAACCAACATAGCCGGCTGGATCTTTATCCTCACCCGCAAACCCTTTGTGGTGGGCGATCGCATACAGATCGGCGAAAATGCAGGGGATGTCATTGATCTGCGCCTCTTTCAATTTACCCTGTTGGAGATTGGGAACTGGGTGGACGCCGATCAAAGTACCGGAAGGATTATTCACATCCCCAATGGCAAAGTATTTACCCAGAACCAGTCCAACTACAGTACCGGCTTTGAATTTATTTGGAATGAGATCCCCATACTTTTGACCTTTGAAAGCGACTGGAAATTGGCCAAGGAATTACTGGGTGGCATCTTGAATGAACATGCTGAAAGCCTGTCTGCCGATGCCGAAAAAAGAATCATAGAGGCCAGTAAGAAGTACATGATTTTTTACCAGTACCTTACTCCCATTGTCTATACATCCGTGAAGGATAGTGGCATACTGCTTACCTTACGTTACATCTGTGATGCCCGCAAAAGACGTGGCACTGAACATGCCATCTGGGAGGATATTTTAGATTCATTTTCAACCCAGAGTGAGATCGAATTTGCCTATCCCACTCAGCGCTTCTTTAACCGCAATATTGAGAACGAGGACTCTCCACTCTGATTACCTCATGGTATTGGTCATGGAGTTTGGAACACAGATAATAAAATCTGCTTTGCCAAAAGAATCCTCTTCCAATTCACTTACATCATCCTGGGTTACAGTGGAAATGGTAACAATATTCAATTCCGGATTGGCTTTTTTAAGAAACCAGTTCATGCTCTCAAATTCGTCTGAGTGGTAGGCTCCGTTGTAATGGATAAAGAGCTTGCCTGAGGACCAGTTTTGCATCATAAAGTAGGTCATGGTGGCATCCTTTATAGCCTGGGCATCGGCCATATTGATACTTCCATGCCCCCCGATCCCTGCTCCATGAATCAACTGGTTATAACAGTTGAGGGAAGTGTCGTACTCCAGCGGCAAGGGGGCAATGTATGCTTTTGCCTCTTCGCTGAGGGAATCCAGGATGGCAACCCCCTGTTTGTATACCGAGTTGGCATAGCGCCTGGGTATATTGGTGGCAATGAATGCCAGGTCGTTCTCCTTGGCAAACAGGACCAGGGGTTTGTAATCGGTTTTATAGTTTTTCCACAACCTGGCCTCCTCTTCAAATTTCACTTCGGTGATCAGGTCGGCCAGGTATTCATCCAGGATAAGCTGGTTGTCCGTTTCAAACATTTCAGCTCCAAGTACCAGATCCCCTCCCTTTTCTTCAAACAAAGCTTTGGTAAGTTCTATTTGCAGCCAGTGAGAGATCGGATTGGTATGATGCTCCCCAAACAGAACCATATCGGCCCCCTTGGCTGCCTCCACCATTTTGTCATACTTCACCTTCTTTCCATTCTCCTTGAAAAGCTTGTAAGCAGGCTTCTGAGCTGAAAGCCCTGCTGTGGTGAATACAAAAAGAGCCATCCAGAGCAGATTCAATTGAGATTTATGCAGGAAATATTTCATGGTTAGGTATTTTAGATATGATTGACAAAACTAATGTTTTTTGCGATTGATCCTTTTTCTCTTTCAATTGTTAGTAGAAAAAGCATCAATTTCTAAGAGAATGGCTGAGAGAAAAAAAATACTGATCCTTCTATTTCATCCCCTGCTGCACAAATCGTGCGTCAACCGTGAGCTGCTCAGTGCTGTGGCGGATCTGGAAGGGGTCACCATCAGGCTGATGTATGATCTCTATCCAGATTTTCACATCAACGTGAAGGAAGAACAGAAGCTTCTGTTGCAACATGATGTAATCGTCTGGCAACATCCCTTCTACTGGTACTCGGCTCCTTCTCTGCATAAAGAATGGATTGATGTTGTACTGGAACACGGCTTTGCCTATGGCCGGGAAGGAAAAGCCCTGCAGGGAAAGAAGGTGATGACATGTATCTCGGCCGGGGGACGAAGAGAAGTATACCAGGAAGGCGGAATGGGTAATTACACTATCAGGCAATTTCTGGCACCTCTCAACCAGACTGTGAAACTCTGTAACATGAATTACCTGCCTCCATTCGTTGTACACGGAACACATTTACTGGATCCGCAGGGTATAGAGGCAGCGGCTAAGGAGTACCGCAAAGTGATCCTGTCACTGCGCGATGACATTTTTAACGAGGAAGAGCTTTACAGCAACGACTATCTCAATGATCTAATTGCCTAAATAAACAGCTATGCATCAACAGGATTTCTTTTACCAGGCACTCATATATTTACTGGCAGCGGTGATCTCAGTTCCAGTGGCCAAGCGGCTGGGATTGGGATCTGTCCTTGGGTATCTGCTGGCCGGTATCATTATCGGGCCATTTGTATTTAAGCTGATCGGAAATGAAGGTGAGGATGTAATGCATTTCGCCGAATTTGGTGTTGTAATGATGTTGTTCCTCATCGGACTGGAGCTGAAACCCAACCTACTCTGGAAAATGAGAAAATCCATTTTTGGGCTGGGAGGCTTCCAGATGCTGCTATCCACTGTGGTCATTGGAGGCGCCTTTATTCTTTTTGGGCAGACCGTACGTGAAGGGATCGCCATCGGACTGATGCTTGCCCTCTCTTCCACAGCCATCGTATTACAAACCCTGGCCGAGAAAGGATTGATGAAGCAGGCTGCAGGACAGGCCTCCTTTTCTGTATTGCTTTTTCAGGATATTGCGGTGATTCCCATTCTTGCATTAATACCCCTGCTTGCTTCCCACTCCATTGGCGCTTCCGGTGAACATGGTGAAGAGCTAAGGCAGATTGCGGGTCTGGAAGTATCAGGATGGTTCCAGGTGGTGTTGATCCTGGTGGTTATTTCGGGTATTATATTCGTCGGGAGGTACCTGGCCCGATATATTTTTCGTGTGATCGCCCGCACGGGGCTACGGGAAATCTTTACCGCAACAGCCCTGCTTCTGGTGATTTCCATCTCCATCCTGATGGACCTGGTGGGTCTCTCTCCTGCCCTGGGTGCTTTTCTGGCAGGAGTGGTTCTGGCCAACAATGAGTACCGCCACGAGCTTGAAGCCGACATAGAACCATTCAAAGGATTGCTTCTGGGGCTCTTTTTCATCTCGGTGGGTGCCAGCATCGATTTTAACCTGCTTCTTAATTCACCAGGTTTAATCGTTGGACTTCTCCTGATACTCATCGCTCTGAAATTTGGGGTGCTGTTTATTCTGGGGCGTTTCTTCGGACTGAAAGGAGGCCAGAATACCCTCTTTGCATTTTCACTGGCACAGGGTGGAGAGTTTGCATTTGTACTCGTCGCATTCAGTCTTGAAAACGGAGTGATTTCCTCTGAGACCACCGGATTACTTTTTATTCTGGTGGCTCTTTCCATGGCGATCACCCCGCTGCTTCTGCTTTTAAATGACAGGGTGGTTCAGCCGCTGGTGATCAAGTCCCAGAACTTACCTGAAGAAGACCAGATTGAAGAGTCAGACAACCCGGTAATCATAGCCGGATTCGATAAGTTTGGAGTGATCATAGGACGATTCCTTATTGCCAATGGGATCAAAGCCACCATTCTGGATGATAATCCCGATAACATACAGGTCCTTCGAAAATATGGATTCAAAGTTTATTATGGAGATGCAACCCGCCCCGATCTACTCCATGCTGCCGGTGCACCGAGTGCTAAGATCATCATTGTTGCTGTGGATGACAAAGAAAAGTCACTTCAGATCATCGATCATGTGCGACATACCTATCCCCATCTGAAAATCCTGGCGCGTGCATTGGATTACCACCATACCTTCGAACTCATCAACCGGGATGTAAAAGATTATGACAGAGATATTTTTGAATCCTCCCTGCAACTGGGTGTGAAGGCCTTAGGTCATCTGGGGTTTAGCAACTACCAGGCACACCGTCTGGCCCGAACCTTCAGGGTTCACCACCAAAAGATAGTGGAAGGGCTTTATCACCACTACCAGAAGGATGAAAAAAAATACCTCTCTGAGGCCAAAAAGTACGCCAGTCAACTGGAAGAAGTGCTCCGCACTGAAAAGGAAGAGACCATCCATGATGCCGACGGCTCATGGGATGTCACATCCCTTCGGGAAGAGGTCCGTGAGATCTATGCCGAAATGGATAAGGAAGACGACCGAAAATAGGGACCGAACTTTCTACAGCAGAATGGCATTAAACAATAATTTAAATGAGGTCTGGGTGGAAGCCCTGAACTGCGGATTAAATCCATAGAACACAAATTGTCCTTCGCCTTTCTGCATCCAGATCATGGCTGACTTTTGACCCATCTTCTCTTCTCCGGAGGCATAACCCGACATCAGAATATCCTTTTCGGGGTAGCTGCCTATCACTCTGCGGTCCATATCAAATTTGGGAACCGAAGTCTGGAATATAGGTCTGCCCCGTGAAAACACCCCAATGCTTTCTGGCATTCCAAGAGTCAAAGGGTGTCCCTGAAGTACATCCACCTGTACCAGACTGCCAGGTACATAGAGCCCACCTTTAACGAGAGCCGGAGAGAGATCCCTGAAGGGCAGTTGAAACTCCTCTTCCTCTTCCCCATGTTTGATCTTAAGGATTCCCTCAAACAGCTTGGCCGAACGGCCCCAGGCCAGTACGGTTCCTCCCTGGTCACTAAAAGTCATCAGGTTCTCAAATCCCTTCTTATCCATTCCCTTCACATAATCAGGATGGTAGCTGCCCATGTAGTAGGAGTCTCCCTGTTTCCTTTTTCCCGTCATGAGAATCGATTTGTCGTTATCGGGAAAAATAATCACATCAAACTCCTCATTCAGTTTGGTTTTGGGAAACTGATCGGGATGGAGAACGGTGAATGGAATCTGGTATGTATCGAATACAAACCGTGTCCAACCTGCATCCATGTCATGAAAATAGGTCTCCACCAGTGCGATGCGAGGCATCTCCAACGGTTTAGCCTGGATTTCCATCCCATCAGAAATTACCCCGGGTTGAATGGGTAGTGCTTTCAAAATCTCACTTAGCACATCCCCTTTTTTTCCTGCAAAAACCAGGAAGCTTCCTTTGTTATAGATCTTTTCCCCAACTTTGGTTTCCTTTTCCAGGCGCTCCACTTTCAGGCCCTTTGACAATGCAGTGAATGCTGCACGAAAGGACTCATTTACCTCCACCGGAAGAATTACTGCCTTGATATCCCCTTCAATGGGTATTGATAGGTCATAGCTGCCCTCAATAAGGCTAAGATTACCCTCAAGCTCTTTACTTCGAATATCAATTTCATTGGAGGTCACATACCTGTGCAGGGGAAGAGACCAGCTGGTGATGTCATAAGGTTTGATTAATTCGCCACCCGGAGTATAGTGCCTGGCCGGGAACTCCTGAGTTTCCATGACCTCCTTGATAAAGGCCCTGTAAGGTTGAGCCAACGGAATCACCACATCGCCCTTCTTATAGACTTTTCCATCTAACACCATTTGATCGCTTAGCTTGTAAACCTCAACTCCATGTTCCTTCATCAGATTTACCAGATTTACCAGCTCCCCTTGATCATGCTGATTTAAAGGCATGATATAATAGTAGGGTGCAACCGTCTTGCCCATTTCCACCTGCTCACGGCACATCCTGTTCCTGAAATCCAGGATATCTTCCCTGTACAATGAGGCTGTTTTGATAATCGACATGGTGGAGGCCATTTCATATTCAACGATATCTCCCAGGCGCCACCATCCCCCTTCCCAGGGCAATAGCAAATTGATACTCTTTTTGTATTCGGATAGCCCTTTTCCTCCAACCCTTAATTCGGAGGGCTCAATATAGATGGGAGTGGCTGTTTGCACACTGGCGGCTTCAGTGAGGAATCCAATCACATTTTTCCAGATACAGGTTTCTGTTGAACCTGGCCAGTAGTCGTCAAAAATATAGTGTTGTGATACGCCCGCCAGACCCAAAGCGGTCATATCTGTGGCCATATGCTGCCCAAATATACCTCCCCAGTGAAATACCCCGGCGGGTACATTTTCTGCAACGGGATCGTGGTTAGGGGGTACAAAATAACGTGCCCCGGTGGATCCCATCTGGTGTTTCTCCACAAAGACCTGTGGAAACCAGGTCTGATTGTAAATCCTGGCGATGGCCTTGCTGTCGTCCTGGGTGAGTATCACAAAGTCGCGGTTGTTATCGTGACCCACATACTTATGATATACTTCAGGGAGAGATGCTCCTTCGTACTTGGTTCCCACATGCTTCTTGTAATTCTCAACAATCAGATCCATCCCATCGGGATTGTGGCAGGGCACCATCATATAAACCACATTGTTAAGCCATTCCATTTTTTCTCATCCCTGGTGGTGGCAAAATCGTAGGCAATGAGTGATGCTGATTGGGAAGGAGCCACTTCGGTGGAGTGCATGGAGAGGGTAGCCAGCACAAACACCTTTCCATGGGTGACCATCTCCTGAAGTTTTTCCTTTTCGATATCGGGATTCAGCGCCAGTTGGCGATTCACCTCCTTCATGGTCTCCAGGTTCTGAATATTCTCTTCACTGGAGATAAATGCAATGTACATGGGTTTGCCCATGGGTGAAGTCCCAATCTCCTCCAGCTTGATCCTGTCCGATTCAGCATCAATTTTTTCCAAATACTCCATCAACTGCTCATAAGTGAAGAGGTTCCGGTCAGATCCGGGCTCAAATCCAAAGAAGTCGGATGGTTTGGTAAAAGAGGTGCTCTGTGCCATCATTACTGAAACCGCAAATACCAGGATTGCGGTAAGAACTAAATTTCTCATCTGTAGGGTTTTACTTATTCGATCCAAATTGTTTTTATATTCACAAATTCTTTAATTCCTTGGTCCGATAGTTCGCGGCCAAAACCTGATTTCTTGATTCCACCAAAAGGCAACCTGGGATCCGATTTTACCATTCCATTAATAAATACAGCACCCTCCTCGGCTTCCTCTATAAATCGCTTAGCCCAACATTCTGACTGGGTGAAAAGCTGCATTCCCAATCCATACTTTGAGCGGTTTGAGAGCTCAAGTGCATGCCCGGCCGTATCGGCTTCCACAATGGCAAAGACAGGTCCAAATACCTCCTCATCAAAAAGGGGCATACCAGGTTTAACTCCGGTCACCACTGCAGGCTCGTAGATAGCTCCATCTCTATGCCCCCCGGTGACTAACCTGGCTCCTTTCTCAACTGAATCTTTGACCTGCTTTTCTACCTCACGGGCCTGCTTTACTGATGAAAGTGGCCCCCACCTGGGTGTCTGCTTCCATGGGATCTCCCACTTCCATTTGTCCTACCCGTTTTACCAGTTCAGGCACAAAATCCTCTGCGATCCATGACTCAATAATAAATCTCTTGGCCGCTATACAACTCTGACCTCCATTCTGAAGCCTAGCGGGCAAGGCTATATTCAGTGCCAGCTCCTGGTTGGCATCATTCAAAACCACAAAGGCATTGTTCCCCCCCAGTTCCAGTACACATTTTTTCAGGTGCCGGCCTGCCTCAGTGGCCACAGCCACCCCTGCCTGTTCACTACCCGTGAGTGTAACTGCTTTTATATACTCATTGGCTATAACTCCTGCCACCCGGTCCGATCCAATGGCCAGGTTCTGAAAGGCACCCTGTTCATAGCCCGCCTGAATGAAAATATCCTCAATGGCCATGGCACAACCCTGCACATTTGAGGCATGCTTCAAAAGCGCTGTATTTCCAGCCATCAATGTGGGTGCAGCAAATCTGAATACCTGCCAGAAAGGGTAGTTCCAGGGCATAATAGCCAGTATGGGTCCAAGGGGCTGGTAGATCACTTTGCTCTCCTCCGCTTCCGTCTCAACGATCCGGTCGGCCAGGAAAGCTTCTGCCCTGGATGCATAGAATTCGCATACCCAGGAACACTTTTTCACCTCTGCTTCAGCCTCTTTGATGGGTTTGCCCATCTCCCTGGTGATAAGTTCGGCAAACTCACGCCGACGTTCAAGAAGAATAGAAGCCACCTTATTCATCCTGTGGCTGCGCTCGGAAAAAGAGGAATTCTTATAACTCTGAAATGCAGTATTGGCCCTTCCCAGCAAGACCACCAGGTTCATATCAGTTACCTGAGGATAGTTCACAATCCTCGAAGAATCATATGGATTGACGCTCTTCAGAACGGGCATGAAAGAATAGTTTTACGAATAAGGAAAACGCAATTTAGAAGAAAGCGAGGGATAATCAAAATCCCCTCTTATAACTTCACTTATTAATTTGCCAGGGGCATATATTTTAATATTTTGCCCATCTTATTAATAACTAGATGTAATATATCAGCACCTCGTTTACAGATGATTATTTATTTAAAAAAATATTAGTTCAATAATATATTGTTTGGCCCCCTTGGGGGCACGCCTTCTAAGGAAGGCAAAATATCAGCAGTTCATTGACATATTGTTTTTCAGTCTGCAGACATTGCAAATGGGAACAGGTGATGGATTATCCCATCCTGCTTTATTAGAGGACGTGTTGATCAATAACTATTTCAGTTCCTAATCATCCTGTTTCTCATCCAGTCCATATTTCTTGTTGATCTCGTCATATACAGGTTGGATCACATCTCGCATGTCGTATTTGCCTTCAAAAATCATGTCTGTATAAGGAATTCTTAGACTTGGATCGGGAGCTTGTGGAGCTTCGGTTGCCGTTGGGGGCCAGACATCTTCATTAACACTTGCCATTCGCACACGAATATCGTCCTTGGTGATGTTCCAAACCATGTAGTCTGTGGATAGGCTCAGTGGACCATCATAAGTCGTCCTGATCCTACTATTGATTCCAGGCTGTGTATCGTAGTCATTAAAGAAATGATAGGCTATGGCCATTCGGGGCTCAATGATGGACATCATTTTGCCAAATGCCTCAGGCGCTGTATGGATCTGGGTACCCACTGCCAAAGCCCCTTGTGGCGTGAATTTGAACTTGTTAACCAGGCTAGGTACAGAAATGAAGCACTCGTGAATCGCCACGTCAGCATCTTTCGCATACTCCGCAAACCATTTGTTCGGATAGGTATCGCCTCCAAATACGAATTTGAAATCGTTCCACTCCACAATGAAGCTTACTGGACCATCCAGGGAGTGGATAGCCGGAATACTCCGAATGGTGACTCCGTTCTCCTGGTATATAATGACGTTCACACCCTTGTAGTCAAATTCATTGACCTCCATATGAAACCCACGCGGATCAACTAAACCTTGTCGACCGTCCAGGTCCCAAGTAAGTGCTTTCACCAAATGATCCAATGCATACTTCGTACCTCTCTCCGTTGTGGCAGCACTAGGCCCCCAAACGCGCAATGGTTTCTGACGGTTGGAAAGTGCACCACCGACAAATAATGCATCCAGATCACCAAAGTGGTCGGTGTGCAGGTGGCTCAGGAAAACCTTATCCAGATAATTATATGGAATCTCCATAGCTGCAATACGCTCATTTGATCCGGTCCCGACATCAAATAGAAACTTGTCACCATTCCCCAGTTCGAGCAACCAGCATGATGCCGCCTGTTTAGGCCGCGCCGTTGGCATACCAGTTCCACAGGCGACCAACCTCATTTCGTTTGGTCCCAAATCTTCCGAATTAGGGAAATAGACATCTCTGTCAACATTTGCTTTTACAGGTGACCTTCCATCAGGAGGGTTTTGACTTGAAATAAATGCAATAACACTAATGGCTGAAATGAAACCAATGGCGATACCAATCAAGATTCCTTTTTTCATATTTGTTGATTTATAAAATGTTATTTATAGTTTAATATTTTTTCACTGTTATCCGACTAATTTCTCAAGTCGATAATTTATCTTCTGTAATGCCCATAAGCAGGGCATCGTTATTTCAATTTTCAAATAGACCTCCCCCTGTTTTCACGCCAAACAGGGCTAACTGTACTGTACCATCTGGTGAGCCTCTGGCTGTTTGATATTCACGATTGGTACTTCTTAGCAGCTCATTCACGTCCAACATACTGATCAGATGCATTCTCACCAGAGCTGCTACCACTGAAAACGCCTTCTTGGTTTGGGCTATCTTCTGGATAACCGTCAGTAACAACTGAGCAATCAATGTACACCAGACTTGAGTTCTGATTGCATTCTCGTTTTCACCATAGAAGTAGTGCAACTGGAAGTTCTGCTTCATTTTCTTGAACAGCAATTCTATGCCCCACCTCTTTTTGTAAAGGAAAGCAACTTCCTCCCCAGCAATATCAAAACTGTTGGTCAAGAACTCATAATACCGGTTCTGTTCATCCTGGTAGCAGACCTTTCTTAAACGAAGCTGTTTGGTGACCTTCATTTGTCTTTTGCCATTTGAGCCTTCGGGGTGATATTCTAACTCGATAATCTCATCTCTTAATACTTTTGCCTGCCCTTTCTTACGGTAATGCACACGGTTAACTTCTATAACGGAATATACTGCATTCGTTTTAAGGCGAGTAACAAAGAATACCTGTTTTTGAGTCCATACAGCAAACTGGTGGTAGTAGTTATAAGCCTTGTCAAAAACAATCATGCTGTGAGAAATTAAATCCAGGCTTTTAAGAAAAGTCTTGTCATGTGCCTTGGCTTCCGTGATTTTAATAAACCGTCCAACCGATTGAACTGCATCGATCAGCATATGCACTTTTAGCCCGCCTTTTTTCTTCCCATCCCCCTTGGGGTTGCGTCCAACCCCTTTAAGAATGTCACTGAATAAGCGAATAGTGGTAGAATCAATCAAAAGAACCTCCTTGAAGGTCAGCCCGAAGGTTCGGCTGTCCGACAAAAACGATTGGTACTTCTTAACCAAACTGAAGTATAAATCTTCGAAAAACCTGTTGTCCCGGTTGCGTAAGCCATCACAGGCGGTACTCTTTGCTGGGGCACTTTTCATCCCCAGATGGTTAAGCTTACCTCCCAGAGCCCGCATCCCTTCACAGATCTCGGTCATGGAGTCACAGCGGCTCAGTATACCAAACAGCATCGTGATCAGGTGTGTCCTGCTCTTGAATGCCTTGTAGTAATAGTCGCTGTTATGCTTCCTTACCAGGCTCTCTATGTTCACTGAATCTGTCAAATTCACTATCTGTTTGAAGATCGGCTGTCCGACAAACTTTATTTCTGTATTTTTACTCATGTTGTATTTGTTTTGGCAAAAACTAAATTACAACATGAAGGGGAAACCTCCGGGGAGTACCCTTCTCTTATATTATTTTAGTCGGACAGTAGTGTATTATTTAGTTAAAAATCATACTAATCGTTATGCAATTCCGAGCTTCTTTCGCTTTATATGGTGTGCTAATGCATTAGTTATTTGAACAATAGAAATCGAAGTTTGTTCCTTATTGAAAATATTTCTATGAAATGTTAATTTTAACATTGCTAAACTTATGCCAGAATTGGGTTAGCTTGTAGGGATTATCAGACATGCTGGATTATGATTGAATTTAACAAGTTACCTTATGGTATATGAGTCAAATAAGAACTCTCCAAGGGATGGTGCTTACAATCACAAAAATTGCACGGTATTAATTAAAAGTATGTAAGCTGTCTTGTATATCATTGCAAGGATGCGTGGACAACTCTTTGTAGTCTATGTATTGAAACAGGGTTACCCTACCAAAAACGAAATTGAATTTGCGGACCCGCCCCCCTCTTCGGAATAGGCACTGATGGTGTAATGACCCGCTCCGCAGTCAGAGTCTTGCGAATGGCAATGATTCTCCAACTGGCAGAAAATCCTCAGGCTAAGATAATCACTAACGAAATCCTGGATCTGGCAAAAGAAATTGATAAGGTGCTACAGGTAACGAGATTTATATGGGCAATACTCTATCTGGATAATCCAGTGGCCAGTTATTCAAGGGTTTCCCGCCCCCCCTGTGGAGAAATAAATATCAGGGATCTGAAGAAAATCGGATGAATCCTCTGTAGCCCCCGATATAAATACTGTTCCCGGGACCGAAGGCATAGGTGGCCCAGATGTTGTTAAATACCTTTCTCTCGTAGTTTTTTATGCCCAGAGAAAATTTCTTGGACATGATTCCAATGTTATCATCGAACTGATTTTTTTCAAAGTAGGGGCGGATTGAGAATACCCTGTAACCGGTCCTGAAGTCAACTGCAGTCAGTTGCCAATCCTGATGACCATCAACAACCTCATCGCTGCGGTTATAGACATAGATGAGCCCGCTAGCAGCTGATAGTTTCGGGGTGGCTGTCTTTGGATCAAATGCCCCTGCAGCCGGCCACCTGTCATTGAATTCAAAACTTCCCGTGCCCTGATTATAATCAAACCTGGCAATCCCTCCCGCCGTGGGATTGGTTTTAAAGGGATCTACATACCCGTAGGTATTGGCCATCACATAGCTGTTCTTATAAGCTACGATTGAATTTTCGCAGGCGCTGGCACTGTCCTCAAATACCTTATGTTTGAATAATAGGCGTCCGGTTTCCTGATCATAGATGCACATATTGATCTGACTGGTATCATTGTCACCTATAGCCACAAAGCGATCGTCCATTAAGGTAGGAGTGGTGCCTGAGCCATTGTTCAGGTGCCCGGGTTTCATGGTAAAATCATTATCATAGATCAGATCCCCGCGGCGAAGGGATTCTGCCCATTGGGGATCCATTTCGATACGTTTTGTCTCTTCATTAAAACGAAACTTATACAGGGCTATATTGGAGACAATGAATATGCCATCTTTACTTACGGAAAACGAATTCTGTATCTCCTCACGGGTGTCAGGATCATGGGAAATATCATCGATGAATTGCTTTCTCATCTCAGGAGTCAGGCTTTTTCCCTCCTGGTAAATATTCGTGCTGTCTAAGAGATCCAAGTCCTTGCCAAAAACTTTTTTAATCTTTGTTTTGGCTCCATAAAATCCAATAAATGAAGCGTAGACTTTGGGACAGTCGTCTTCACCAAACTTGTCTGTGCGATGGATAAGTCCAATGATTCCATATTTGGAAGTAAACCAGACATTTCCTTTGCTGTCGGGCATAATAGCGGTTAGTACATTGAGCTGATCTTTATTAGCTAGCTCCGGGTCCATCAAACTCCCTGCAAGAATTTGCTCCTGGATATTGATGCTTTGAATCAGGTTCCTATCAAATCTCCTGCCCTCCACCTTGATCCGAAGGATGTTGTTATTTGCACCCGGGATGTAAATATTATTCTTGTCAGAAAGATAAAAATAAGCACCCCCTGATGTGTTCCTGAATATGGCCAATCGTGCCTTTTTACCTGCAAGTTCCAGTGCTGAACTTCCGCGACCGGGAATGGAGAGCGTATCCAGGATGCGCATGTCTTCACCTGTATGCATCAGAAGGAGTGTAGTGGCGGCCCGACCAAAAGAAAGTGTAACAACTGTGGTATCATTTACAAAAGCAAAGGAAGGACACATCCCCGAAAATCCTTCTCCTTTTTGCAAGGAATGAAAATACTGTACCCGGTTACCCCTGGTTGTGGGTCCCGGGAGATTTGACACATCAGTAGAGGATGCATCATCGTGCATGGCACTGGAATAATTCCTTTTCATAAAGGGATGCTCCCACTTCTCAAGTAAAGGAAGGGGCTCAGGCAGGTTTTTCCCATTATTGGACACCCATTCATCATACCATTGGACATCCACCTGACATTCGTGTACTTTAGCTTTATAAGAATCCTCTGAGGGGACATAAGGTCCGCATCCCTGTGCATATAAATGAATGGGGATCGTAATGGACAGAATCAGGGTAAATACCAGAAATAATGGTCTTCTCATCTTTGTGTTTTTTGTATTTTTTTTAACCAGCGATGTCCTGCATCGTTCCAGTAGTACCTAATTTGAGAGTCTGAACGATTGTACGTCAATTCTACAAAAAGATCAGGCGCCAGTCCTACACTCAGTTGGCCCCCATAATTTGGACTATTATTTAAGGTATAATCCCCGTAATAGGTCAAGGCTCTTGTATTCAGAGTATATGCTTACACCGGGAAGCATAAGAAGTGCTATTATTAATACTAGAAATTGTTTTCCTTTTTTCATGATATGATCGTTTATTCGCCCTATTTCATCCAAGGTATAGATAAATCCGATTCTGGCTAGTATCAGTAACATAATATGAGAGGTGTTTGTTCAGCGATGGGATAGCGATTCCAATGGTCTCATAGAAGTTGTCCTTTCCAATCTTCCCATTCAGACCATGTACTCTATCAAAGGCTCAATCTAAAAGCAACAAAGGCCCTCCAGAATGACGGCCTTTGTGCTTAACTTATATTTTATATCTGCTTAACTGGGCGGTTTGAAATCAGTACCAAACATTTTGTTAGTCTGGTCATAGTAAAACTTAATTACGTCTTCATAAACCACTCTTCCTTCCATTAGGAAATCTGTAAATCCAATCCGTTCCTTGGGATCAGCAGCTAATTTCTTGGTCACCGAAGGCAATGGCCAAACTTCTTCATTTATGCTGGACATCCTAACCTTGATATCATCTTTTGTCACATTAAAAACCATGTAATCTACCGCCAATTCCACAGGCCCATCATAGGTTTGTCGAATTTCACCCATGATTTGTGGTTGCGTATCAAAATCATTAAATACATGGTATCCAACAGCCATTCTTGGCTTCAATGTGCTCATTACCTTTCCAAACATTGCTGGTGAAGTGTGTACCTGTGTAGCTACATTCAAGGCATCCCCAACAGGAAAATTTTGTTTGTTGGCCATAATTGATGGTGGCGCAAAACATTCGTGGACAGCGAGATCGCAATCCTTCGCATATTCCAATTCCCATTTATTTGGATAGGTATCACTGGAGAAGAAAAACTTCAAACCATTCCATTTCAAAATAAAACTTACCGAACCATCAAGCGCATGAATTGCTGGCAAGGAATAGATCTGAACGCCATTCTCATCAAAGATAAGCGTATTGATTCCTTTGTAATCAAACTCAGTGACGTCGAGCGTTAATCCTTGTGTATTTACATTGCCCTGCCTTGATCCCATATCCCAGGCATACATTTCCTTCATTCGATCAACCATATATTTTGTACCGTATTCATTTTTTGTGCTGTTTGGCCCCCAGATACGTAAGGGTCGCTGTCGGTTTGAGATCACACCACCTATCCACAATGCATCCAAGTCTCCGATATGGTCAGCATGCAGGTGGCCTATAAATAGTTTATCCAGATAATCATAATGGATCATCTGGGCTGAAATTCTTTCTGCAGATCCAAGGCCAATATCAAAAAGAAATTTATCACCATTTCCAAGCTCCACCAACCAACAAGCTGCAGCCTGCTTTGGGCGGGCATTTGGCATACCTGTGCCACAAGCTACGACCCGCATTTCATCTGGAGCGAGTTCCTCGCTTCCTGGATAATATACATCCCTGAGATCCTCACCTTTTGGTGGTGATGAGTTTCCTGTAAATGCAAGAGTTAATACCAGGAGAATGGCTACTCCAAAACCTGCTGTAAATACCAGAA
>PVMK01125803.1_pt1 | contig 34894 bp, 31 predicted proteins | sample 1853481 | NCBI WGS metagenome assembly PVMK01 (sample SAMN08533507, study PRJNA380276) | Marine sediment metagenome, whole genome shotgun sequencing project. | reverse complement strand
CAGGACCCTGATGACTCACAACGATTAAGAATTGGATTTGATATTCCCATTTTGGATTGGGGAAGACAGAAATCCATTGTTAAGACCGCCGAAGCAAATCAAAAGCTGGTAAATTATACTGTGGCACTGGATGAAATTAATTTTGATCAGGAAATACTAACCATAGTAAGACGGTTTGATGTTTTACGTCAACAAAAAGAAGTATCCTATAAGGCTGATGATATAGGACAAAGAAAATATGATATTACAAAAAACAGGTATCTAATTGGTAAAATAAGTATCACAGATCTGAATCTGGCATTGCAGGATAAAGACATAGCCAAAAGAAATTATGTTCAATCGCTTAGAGATTTCTGGATAACCTTCTATATGATCCGACAGCTAACTTTATTTGATTTCGAGCTTAATCGATCTTTAATTGCAGTGCAATTGAATTGATATCGGCTAAGCACCCACACTCCTAACACAATTTATCCATGTCCCTGATCAGGATTTTCCGGCGATCAAAATTTATGAGATTTCTTTCTCTTAAATCATTGAGAATGGTGGTGACTGTTTGCCGGGAGGTACCCGTCAAATTAGCAATATCCTGATGGGTCAATTGATTTTTTACCATAGTTTCAAACCCTACTTTTTGACCACGCTCTTGGGCCATCTCCCGAATAAACTCTACAATACGGGTTCTAGCATCTTTGAACACCAATGACTCCAGCCGTCGCTCCAGCTTACGAAAGCGAAACCCAATCAATTTGAATATTTTCAGGCTTAGGTTTTTATTTTTGACCATCAGGTCTTGCATCATATCAATTCCCATTGAACATATGGTAGTTTCATCGCTCATTGATTGGGCAAAATCCAATCGGTGATCCTCACCAGTCAAAGCCAGCTCTCCAAAAATCTCTCCTTTGGTCAAAATAGTTTTAGTAATCTCTTTACCCTGTGTTGAATAGCTGCCAATTTTGACCCTTCCCTGTGCGATCATATAAATATGATCAGATGGTTGGTCTTGAAAATAAATGAAGTGTCCTTTTTTGTAATGATGATATTGGTGGTTGTCCCGGCTATCACTGAGTTTATGTGGGCACAACATTTCGAATAGATCTACATTCTCGAAATACCAGATTTTATTTGGTTCAGAATCCATCACTTTTAACAATTAACTGAGCAGTTCTAACTGTTAACAAAGATTTTGATCATTTTCGTTCTTTTACAGTCAAATATTTAGTCTATACTATCTATTTTTGTCTTCTCCGTATCGATTTGCATCTTGCATATTATGTCAGTCCTCTATTTTAAAGCACTACATATCATTTTTGTGGTCACCTGGTTTGCCGGTCTTTTCTATATTGTCAGATTATTTATCTATCAAACCGAAGCAAATGACCAGGCGGAGCCAGATCGAACCATACTTTTAAGCGAATACCAGAGAATATCCAGGTTGCTGTGGTATATGATCACCTGGCCCTCGGCAGTGCTAACGTTGATATTTGGGCTCTACCTGCTGCTGGATTATCCTGTTTTCCCTGGCTGGTTGATTATCAAACTATACCTGGTAGTGCTACTTTATTTGTACCACATCCTGTGTCATTATATATATGCTAAATTACAGAAAGGAATTTACCCCCTGACCTCTTACCAGTTGCGGATATGGAATGAAGTGGCCACGCTTCTTCTGGTAAGCATCGTGTTCCTGGTGGTTTTGAAAAGTACTTTGGATATGACCTATGGGTTATTGGGATTGATTATATTTGGGGCTATTCTAATGTCAGCCATTCATCTTTACAAAAAGTTCCGAAACAAGTGAATAAACTACTCTATCTAAAGAAGCACGGAATCTGCTATGTGAGCATTGTACTATTATTAATCTCAGGAGCTTGCCAACAAAAAGAAACCTTGCCGATACTAGGACGACGGACAATAAGCGAGCAAGGAGATACCTTGTATCATACCATAGGAAATTACCAATTGGTGGACCAGGACAGTAGCGATATCACCCCAAAAACTTTTGAGGGGAAAATATATGTAGCGGATTTTTTCTTTACTTCGTGCCCTACCATCTGTCCCACTATGAAGACCCAAATGTTGCGTGTCTATGAACGATTTCAGGAGAATTCAGAGTTTGCAATACTGTCTCATTCTATTGATCCCAAACACGATACGGTGGCTGTCCTCAGGGACTACGCCGAGCAGATTGGTATAGAAAAAGGCAGTCAGTGGCACTTTGTAACAGGAGATCAGAGCGAAATATATCGACTTGGGCAATCAGATTATATGGTGACGGCCGGGGCAGACAGCGACGCACCCGGAGGTTTTATACATAGTGGCGCATTCCTTCTGGTTGATCAACAAAAACGTATCAGGGGTGTCTATGATGGTACCATGTCCGAAGATGTGGATAAACTTATGGGGGACATCGAGTTACTCCTGGCGGAGTAACTCGATCTAAGATCTAAGATCTCAGGTCTGAGATTCTGCAAGCGCTTCTTGGGCGGATTTGATGGCACTATTCACTTGGTCTTGAACGTACTCTATCTTTGACTTCTGTTCTTCCAAATAACTTAAATTGGTAGCAGCATCTGCGGTAATATCGATGCGATGATAATTCCGCATCCAGTTCATCATCTCTTCATGGGCCTGATCCAGATTGGTAATGACCAGATTGTTGAGGATCACTTGATCATACGCATTTGAATGGTCGGAGGACATTAGCAGCTGGTTCTTGGTTTTTAGCTGGTCTTTAAATGAAACCAGAGTTGCCAGCAACGGCATCACCGCATCATGAATATCCAGCACTTTAATTTCAAGGTCTCTTACTTGTTGCTGTCCCGGGCTTAGTTCAATTTCATCAGATCCTTGCTCCTGGGTGGATGAAGAACAGGAAAATAATATCATAATCAACATCACAGAGCAAAATAAGATCTTATTCATCAGATGGATTTTAATTCTCCCTAAATTTAAAAACTAAATCGTATGTTTATGGATAATTAGTACCTACAATTCGTGGAGCCGTAGTTTGAAGCTTATTTTTAGATTTCTGAGCGGGCTGAGCCTGATTGTCTTTGCCAGTATTTTTATCTCTCCTCAGGTACTGTGGATATCAGGCCTCTTTTCTTTGATGATACCACTGGTACTGGTGGTCAATACCATATTATTTATTTATTTGGCAACAAGTGGATCAAGATACTTTATTCATCCCCTGGCTATTTGTATTATCGGTCTTTTGTTTCTTAATAGAACGGTTGCGCTACACAGTGTCATCAAAACCGACGACGTACTGGGAGTGCTAAGTTATAATGTCAGGGTCTTTAATGTATATAGCCACCTAAATAGCGATTTTGTATCTTCCAGGCAGACCATCGATTGGGTTGAGCAGCGAGATGATGATATTAAATGTTTACAAGAGTTCTACGTACAACCAGGTTCTGAAATATTCAGTACCATTAAAGCCCTCCTCAAAAAGAATCCATATTATCATTTTGAACCTACCGTGACCAATAGCCAAGGGGGCCAATTTGGAATGGCAATTTTTAGTAAATACCCTATGATTCACCGAGGTTCCCTTCAGGTGAGCGAGAGTCCTCATAATAGTATTCTTTATGCAGATGTAGTCAAGGATGAAGATACAGTGAGGATATATAATGTCCACTTACAGTCAATGAGCATAGATGAACAGCAACTTACAAACTCAAATAGCCAAACTATTTCAAAAAACCTGAAGCAATTGGTATTTCAATTAAAGCACGGATTTATCCGGCGGGCAGCACAGATCGATAATCTGTGTAAGCACCTGGAACGATCACCCTATCCAGTGATACTTACCGGTGATCTTAACGATATGCCTTATAGCTACTCATACCAAAATCTGAAAAAGTACTTGCACAGTTCCTTTGAGAATGGGGGCCGTGGATTTGGGTTTACCTTTAACGGAAAGATGTTTTTCTTAAGGATCGATAACCAGTTCTACAGTGAAGGAATAACTCTGAGTGATTTTAAAACCCACAACAATGTAAAATATACTGATCACTTTCCCATTTCAGCTGATTATTTCTTGGAATGACTAACTTGCGGATCATTATACATGAGTGAATTCAAAAACTTTGCCCTAAACGATAAGATTGTTCATAGTCTGCAGGCTATGGGATTTGATAAACCCACGCCCATTCAGGAACAGGCCATCCCAATAATTCTGGACAATCACGACCTAATAGGTTGCGCTCAAACCGGAACAGGTAAGACTGCGGCCTATCTGCTACCAATAATCCAGCATATTGTAGACAGTGCACCACAGCATATCAACACCCTAATCATTGCTCCAACCAGGGAGTTAGCGCTACAAATCGATCAGCACCTGGAGGGGTTTGCCTATTTCACACCGGTTAGCTCTATCGCTATATACGGAGGACGGGATGGTGCATCCTTTGTACGTGAAAAGGAAGCACTTACCACAGGAGCAGATATCATTATTGCTACACCTGGCAAATTCATTCAGCATTTGAATCTTGGCTATGTAGACCTGTCACAATTACGCCATTTTATTTTAGATGAGGGGGACAGGATGCTGGATATGGGATTTTTTGAAGACATCTTCCGCATCGTAAGTAAGCTTCCGGAAAAACGGCAAACATTATTGTTTTCGGCCACTATGCCTCCTAAGATCAGGACTATGGCCCGAAAGATATTGAAAGATCCAAAGCATATCAACATTGCCATGTCCAAGCCCGCGGAAGGAGTTTTTCAAGCGGCCTTTTATACTTTCAATCATCAGAAAGTGCCATTGATTGAGCATCTATTGAAGTCAAAAAACATTACCAGCGCGATCGTCTTTTGCTCTACCAAGAAAAGCGTAAAAGAAATTGAGCAAGCTTTGAAAGGAATAGACCTCAATGTAAGGAGTATTCATTCTGACCTGGATCAGGCAGAAAGAGAGCGAGTACTATTAAGCTTTCGCAACAAGCAAACCCAGGTGCTGGTGGCCACGGATATTGTAGCCAGGGGAATCGACATTGAAGATATTGAACTTATAATTAATTATGATGTGCCCAGGGATGCAGAAGATTATGTGCATCGAGTAGGTCGTACTGCCAGAGCCGAATCCACCGGGATCGCTTTTACATTAATTAATGCTGACGATCAGTATAAGTTCAGGAATATTGAAAAATTAGTTGAGCGCACCATAAGCAAAGGTCAGCTTCCTGAACACCTGGGTCCAGGTCCGGACCCAAAAGCACCACGGAAATCCGCAGGAAATAATCATCGACATGGTAGCAATAGAAAACATAGGGCTTTTAAAAAAAGAGGAAAATGAAAAATTGGTCAACCAAAATATTTATAATGGCAACTTTTATCCCGGTCATTGCATTAGGTCAGAGCACTTCTAAATATCCCTTGTCACAACATCCGGATTCCCACGGCTGGGCTGACCTGTTTAATCACCAGCTTTCCAATGCAATTTATCCTGAGGGCATCTGGACTTTTGAGCATGGGGAATTCACTGCATCGGAAGACCAATTTTTATGGACGAAACAAGACTACAACAATTTTGTGCTCGATTTGGAATTTAAAAATGCCGATGGCACCAACAGTGGTGTAGTAGTATACTGTTCAAACCTTGATGATTGGATCCCTAATTCTATTGAAGTACAAATTGCCGATGATCATAACGAAAAATGGGCGAGTAGTCCAAAAAGTTGGCAATGTGGCGCCATATTCGGACGCAAACCCGCTACTAAATCAGTGGTAAAGAAACCTGGCGAATGGAACAGGTATACCATTACCTGCCTGGACAATATGATCTATGTCTTATTGAATGGAGAGCAAGTAAATGAAATCGATTTGTCTAAATTTACCGATGCCAAGATTAACCCGGATGGCACCGAAGCGCCATCGTGGCTATCAAAGGCCCCAGCTAGCTTGCCTACAAAAGGAAAGATTGGTTTCCAAGGGAAGCATGCAGGGGCTCCGGTTTATTTCAGAAATATCAGGATTAAGGAAATAATCCATTGACCTGTTAAAATGGAAGGTCATCATCTGTATTATCATCGGCATTTAACCAAGCAGGTTCCTGGCCGCTTCCCGGGTCTCCTTTTTCTGGTGATGGACCTGAAACCACGGATTCGATTCTCCAGGCTTGTAAGCTGTTAAAGTACTTGACCTCGCCCTGAGGATCTGTCCATTTACGGCCTCTAAGATTAAAATGCACGTCCACCTCCTGATCAACTTTGAGGTCATCAATTAAGTCGCACTTATCCTGGATCAATTCGAATTTGATAAATTCAGGATACTGGGGATTGTCTGCGTATTCCACAATAAACTCTCTTTTCTTGAAAGTATCTGTTACCTGTACGGTGTCTTTCAATTCCAGTATTTTTCCCTTTATATTCATAATCTGTTTTTATAACGCCTATATTTAACTCCAAATTAGTCGATCCCTGTAACAATAAAAAATATATGTCTTTCATCCAGGTGAAAAGAACCAGAGCACAGGAAAGTAGGGCTGCAATTGAACGGTTATACATCGTGATGAAGCATTTATTTATCCGCGGTTACTACAAACCTTTTGGTGTTTCAGGCACCTCAATAAGGGAAGCCCTTTTGATCTTAAGCCCTGAAATTTATGGAAGTATTATCGACTCCGACAAAGTAGAACTGGATGGTCTGCTCTATGTAATGGAGCGTTTGCCGAAGGGGATTGAGGAGTGCCGTTTTATTAAACTAACCTCGGAGGAAGGGTATGGACGGTCCAGCTTTGAGGTGATCATTCCAGCCAAGCGGCGACGAAACTGCTATCGCATTGATGATGAGCAGATGTTCATCGAGATTACCCGTGGTCGTTCTGAAATCTATGACTTACTCACTCACCTCACCTTCCTTTTTATAGAAGCTGAAAAAATTAAAAACAGGGCTTTGGACGAAAAAGGTCGTATGACCATAGAGTGGTCCAAGATGGAAAAGATCGTTGAAGGCGGCGTGTCAATTACCAGTAAAAACCGGGAAGTAGCATTTAGTTATCTCAGTACCATACTTGGACGGACCTTTCTGGAAACGGAAAAGATCTATGAAGGTTTTGAAGGAAACAGCAGTTATAATGGGCTATTTCATGTGGTCTACTGGCTGGGTAAACTTGCTCTACAAGAAGCCAGGGATGAAAAAGACCGAAGCATAAGCTTTACCGCCACTCTTAGAGAAAGGATTGGACATCATATATATGGTGACCGGTGGGCGCGGCAAATAAAAGATTATTTACTGAAAAACGATCTGACTAATCGTCCCTTGCATGTGATAAGTGCCAACCTCCATAGTGTACTTAACAGTATTTTTGCTTACCCAGCTTTAAAAAAAATGCCCGGCAACTGGAAGAGCATCGAACAAACTGCCCTGGAACTAAGTAAGCCAAAAAACCAGTCACTAAATAAAAAAGTAAGATCATACTCAGAATCTCATGGTGTCAAATTCCTTGAAGACCCATCGGGAACCAATATCTCTGTCCAGATAATTGACCTTTCTAAAGTCGATTTGAACCATCTGTCAGATGAATTGATTTTTGACAAGGACTATATCACCAAACAAAAACCGGTCATCCTGGTAATGGACTACGCCTTTGGAGAGCAGGCCTATGAAATTATGGACGAATTGCTCCGACCAATAGAAGACAATGGAAAGTCAATTCCAATGCCCATTAGCTCCATTGCCATTATGGGAAAAGCAGGTATTCTGACGGGCAACAAAGGAGACATTATGATCCCCACTGCACACATATTTGAAGGCACCGCAGATAACTACCCAATTGAAAACATGCTTAAAGCCGATGATTTTCAGAGCCAGGATCAGGATGCTTTCGAAGGTCCCATGATAACCGTGCTTGGTACCTCTTTGCAAAACCGGGAAATCCTTAATTATTTTAAGAACAGCAGCTGGGGTTGCATTGGTCTTGAAATGGAAGGGGCACATTTTCAGAAAGCCATACAGGCAGCCTCACAAATCCGTAAGAGTATTCAAAAGGATGTGACCCTTCGATATGCATACTATGCTTCTGATAATCCATTGATTAGCGGATCTACTCTGGCTTCCGGAAGCCTTGGGCCGATGGGCGTCATGCCTACCTATCTGATCACATTAATAATATTGGGACAAATTCTACGGGAACCGGGGAATAGGGGAATAGGGGAACAATAGAACAATAGAACAATAGAACAATTGAGCAATTGAGCAATTGAGCATGGTAACAATTGAGCAATTGAGCAATTGGGCAAGGGAATAATTGATTAACAGATTAATTGATTTGTGATTTGTGATTTATGCGGACTCAAAGAATCCATCTTCGTCACAGTTCTATATAGGAAGCCTGCATAATTCATGCGGCACAGAATCTATAGGTCATTTTTAACATAATAACACTACCATCTCGAATCCATGCACCATGCGTTATACACTCAGGTATGGAGTTACTGCATACTGCTACTGCCATTTCATTGGTAATTATTAATTCTTTAATTGTTAATTCTTAATTGCAAGCGAGCGACGCATAATTTCTTGATAAATAGTAATTATGCGGCTCGCTTGCACATGTAAGGTCTTGGAAATACTACAATATGATTACCCTGCAAATCTTATCATATTGATGCTTAAATTTTATCATTTTGGCATTTTCAGAGATTATATGTTAAAGTTATATTTTTATACACTTCTGATTTACAGTCCATTAAGACGAAAGAAGCAAGTTTGGCACATTTTCTGTTAATGCACTAGATATTTTTTTGGTTTATGGTGACGCTGTAGCGTCATCAGAATAGTTATATTTTTTAACCTAAATCTACTCTCTTAAGATCTAGGACAGCAAGCTTTAATCAGATAAAACCCAACATGGCTTCATTGAACCCAGTTACTGGCACCTTAGGATTAAGAAGGTCCGCTCATATTCTTAGAAGGGCCACTTTTGGACCCAATAGGTCGGATATAAATTTCAACGCAGGACGAACTGCAAACCAGGCGACCTCCGAACTGTTTCAGACCATGCCTGTACCGGCTGCCCCGGCAGACTTTGAAAATTTTAAAGTATGGTGGATTGATCAAATGCTTAATTCGAGTCGGTCTATAGTTGAGAAAATGGTTTTCTTCTATCATACTCATTTTACCGCAAAGGAAGAAGTGATTGGCAGTAGACAGGCATTATACCATCAAAACCAGCTGTTTAGGTATTATGCGCTAGGTAACTTCAAAGAATTGACCAAGAAAATCTGTCTTGACAACGCCATGACGATCTTTCTTGATGGTAAAGACAACGATCGAAATAATGTAAATGAAAACTTTGGAAGGGAATTACTTGAACTCTATAGTATAGGGAAAGGCCCTCAAATTGGACCTGGTGACTATACCAACTATACCGAGCAGGATGTAAAAGAAGCTGCCAGGGTGTTATCAGGTTATCGCAACGACGAAGATTTTTTAACCATTGACCCGGTGACCGGCATACCAGCCAGTTATATTCGGAATGACGGAGGTACCACAGCAACTGCTCATGATGCCGGAGTGAAGGTATTTAGCCAGGCATTTCAAAACACCACCATTCAGCCTAATGCCCTGATAGGAGAAGACGCCACGGTAGTCGCCACCTTGGATGAGTTGGACCAACTAATTGACATGATTTTCAATCAGGTCGAAACCGCCCGTCATATTTGTCGAAAGCTATATCGATTCTTTATGTACTATGAGATCACTGCAGAGATCGAACAAGACATTATTGGGCCCTTGGCCACCACTTTCAGAAATAACAACTTTGATATTTTACCGGTGCTGCAACAACTTTTTGGCAGTGAGCATTTTTACGACGCTGATAATGCTATAGTACAGGATGACAGCCATGCTGCCATTATAAAATCTCCTTTAGAACTGGTAATTGGAACCTTGCGATATTATGGAGTGGTTTTGCCTGCCTCAGGAACCCAAGCCTTCTTTGATTCCGTAGATAACGGAATTTTAAGACCCATGAACTTTCAGGGAATGAACCTGATGGAACCATTTGAAGTAGCCGGGTACGCAGCATATCATCAAAATCCTGATTTCAACCGTAACTGGATTTCCCATAATCAACTTGCTCGGCGTTATCAATATATAGCACAGTTAATGAGCAGTATGGATGATTTTGGTTTTCAGCTGGATGCGGTGGCGTACGTTGAAAATAACATCTCGGATCCTTCCAATGCGCAGGCAATTGTACAGGAACTTGTTGATGACCTGCTTCCAGAGATTATAACTACCACACGATTTGACCATTTCCTGGACGATATTCTGCTGGATGGACTTTCGATGGCCAATTGGACCACGGAATGGTTTGCCTATCAGGGGTCAAACGATGATTCCGCTGTAAGAACACAGCTGGAAAATCTTTTCAACGCCTTGATGCAGTCACCTGAATATCAACTTCATTAATTTTTTTAAAAAAGCACACTATGAAACGTAGAGGTTTCTTAAAAAAAATACCCATAGCTGCCTCAGCTCCTATGGTACTCAATGGGCTTCCTATAGGACTTTTGGCCAATGGGCAGCTGCAACAGGTGGCTGCCACCAGTACCAACGATAAAGTACTGATACTGATACAGCTTCACGGAGGCAACGACGGATTGAACGCGGTTATCCCCATTGACCAATATGCACAATACTTCAATCTTAGACCGAATATTGCCATCCCGGATAGCGGGAGTCGAGGTTATATTCCTTTGGATAGTACTTTGGACATTGCCGACCAAGTGGGCTTGCACCCGGACATGGTGGGCACAAAATCCCTATATGACCAGGGAAAAGCTGCCATAGTACAGGGAGTATCTTATGAAAATCACAATGGCTCACATTTTAGAAGCCGGGATATTATGTTCATGGGTGGCGATTATGATGATTATATGGGCTCCGGTTGGATGGGCCGCTATTTGGATTACTGCTTTCCCAACTATCCCGATGCGTATCCAACCACTGAAATGCCGGACCCTTTGGGTCTGGAAATAGGCACCACGGTATCACTTGCTTTTCACCGGGACAATGGAATCCCTGTGGCAATTGCAGCCAACGACCCAGAGGGGTTCTTTGATCTTATCAACAGCACCGGAGGCTTACCTCCTGATTCCGTATTAAACACCCACTATGGACAGGAACTACAATGGATCATGGATATTGAAGCAAATTCCAATCAGTATGCTGACCGGCTGAAAGAAGTATTCGACAACGGAAGCAATACCCAGGGAGTTACTTATCCGGAGACCTATCCCTTGTCAGCCAACCGCCTTAACAACTCGCTGGCCCCACAACTCAAACTGATTGCCAGGATGTTGAGTGGAGGATCCAAAACCAAGATATTCTTAGCCAGATTAGGAGGGTTCGATACACACGGAAATCAAGTGGAATCTTATGATCCCACCTTAGGGAACCATGCAGCTTTGTTATATCACATTTCTTCAGCAGTAGAAGCATTTCAAAATGATCTTCAGGGTCTGGGACTGGAAGACCGGGTAGTAACCGCGACTTTCTCCGAATTTGGCCGTCGTGCGGCATCCAATGCCAGCTACGGTACAGACCACGGAAATGCTCAGCCCATGTTTGTATTCGGTAAAGCTGTGAAACCAGGGATTATTGGCACCAATCCTGATTTGCTAAACCTTGACGGCAATAATATTCCCATGCAAATAGACTACAGGCAGGTCTTCACAACAATTTTACACGATTGGATGGAAGCTTCCGATGAAGCCATGGTTCAGACTCTATTTGATGGATTCTTGGATAAAAAACTTGACCTGTTTAGCAATTTAATAACCAGCACCCGGGACGACTTTATTGCCAAGCGCTTTAAATTAAATAGCGTTTACCCCAATCCTGTGGTGGATCGTACTACTTTTTCCTACTACATCAATACCGCGGTAAAGGTAGACCTGGAGTTATTTGATACCGGAGGTCGCAAAATTCGGTCCCTGGTCAACCAACAGCAAACAATTGGTGAGCATCACCTCACTTTTGACCTGTCGGACCTGAAGCCGGGAACTTATGTTTACAGAATAAAGGCTGGGCCTCTGGATACAGCTAAAAAATTGATAAAAATTTAGACTATGACAAAACTTAGATCAATAATACTGTGCTGGTGCCTGGCTTGCATGGCCTCAGTAGCTATAGCTCAGGAATCCCCCCAATTTCAATTGGGTATTAAAGGTGGAGTAAACCTTAGTGATGTGGAAGTTACCGGAAGCTACTCAGTGGTGACGCCACTGGACCTCAGCAGCAGTTTGACTAATGGAAAAGTGTATGATAAGGCTTATAGCAATGTGGGTAATCATATTGGGCTTACAGCCTCAGTGGCATTAAGCCCCAATGTTTCATTGGGCTTCGAACCTGGGTATGCCACCTATAAATTTGGTTATGAGACTTCATATGAATGGAGTCAATTTGAAGACTTGCAAAGCTTTGTCAATGTAAGCAATGATATTGACCACGTGGTTAGTTATCTGGACCTTCCAGTCACTTTGAAATATCATTTAAAGACAGGGCCTCTAAAACCATTTGTACAATTAGGTGGCTACTATGGGTTTCGCACCAATGCTGATAAGAACGTTACTACCACGGTTGAAGACGGGGCTGCCGGGGGTCTCGAGGAGTTATCGAGCACTTCTCAACGCATTGGAGTAGACCATCTGTTCATCCGGTCCAGTGCCGGCGTATTGGGGGGTGCAGGTATCAGTCTAGACGTTGGAAACAGCCCTTCAGGTATGAGCGCAGTGATCTGGGAACTGTCAGCTTTGTTTTAGGAGTAAATTACCGTTATGGCCTGCATAATATAGTCGACGTAAAAACTCGATTTAACGACAGTTACTTAACCTCCGGAGCCTACGATGTCACAGACGACCTGAAACTTAGAAATATTGAAATATATCTGGGCTGTAAATTTACCCTCAAGTATAAAGATTTTTAATAATATGAGTTTATTAAACAAAATATTCAACAGTTACAGTTGTAGGTACCCGCTTAGCCGGATAATGAGACTAGGTGTTTATACTCTGGTTTTATTAACCGTCGCTTGTGATATTCAGGATAACCAGGTAGAACCACAGGATGTTTTTACCAGGGTTTATAACAATGACAATTATTCTGATGCCTTTACCCCTTTGAGCATTGCCCAAACCGCGGATAGTGGCTATATTATATTAGGGGGAAAAGAAGTTACCGACACTCAGTTCCTCAGTGCATACCTGATCAAGGTAGATGCTGAAGGGCAGTTTGAGTGGGAGCGCACACCCAGCGAAAACTACACCAATCCACTCAACGGGCTGATGGTTTCTGGTTCAAACTACCAATTCTTCTGTATGGACAAATTGAATCTTGGGACATACCTGGTACAGGTTGATGACGTAAGCGGGTCCTTCTCTGAAATAGGCTATTTACCGGCATTACAATATCCCTTGGCAGCTGCACCGGTTAACAGTGGCGGATTTGTGGTACAGGGCTACAACCGGGAAGACCAGAAAACAGTACTTACCAGACTGAATGCCAATGCTGTAGCTGTCTGGCAGGAGGAATACGACACCTTTGAGGACGTGGAGGAAGACATAGTCAGGCATTTGATAGGTACTAGTAGACCTCTTCCGTTCATGACAGGATCCATTGGCAACAATTTTTTCTTTAACGGTTTTTACAACTATAGTTACTCCATGGTATTTGTGAATGCTGCCGACGGTTCTCAGACTGGGGTTATCAATGGCCCGGGCGTAGACGATGCTATTAGCGGCGCCACTCAATTGGCCGGTTCAGAGTTTGCCATGGCACGTTATAGCTTTTTGGAAAATAAGATTATACCTAAATACAATATTGATGTTAATGGTATAGAGGTGACCGGTGACCTGGATGGGCTCAAATTTGACGAGCTCTCACAAAAGGCCAAATTTCAAATCAAGAAAGTCAACGTAGCTGGAAAATCTGCAGTAATTTATGGGACAGAAACTAAGAGCGGCCAAATCTTACTGCTGGCTTATGATCAGGCTAATGAAAGCTTGTTAGGCAGTAGGTACCTGGGTTTTGGACAGCCTTACCAAATGGCAGATTTTGCTACCACCAAAGATGGGGGATTGATTGTACTTGCTTCAACTTATGTTACCGGTCGATTCGCCCGGCTGGCATTGTTCAAATTGTCCAAGAATGATCTGGAAATGTTGGTTGGTGAGCTAGGCTCAGGTTCCTAAAGGAGTGAAGGATCTTTGGATCGATGGATCGACTTCTAAAATCGTTGATCTAGTAATCTATTGTTCAATTTGTTCTGATGTTCAATTTGTTCTGATGTTCACTTGTCCCCTTGTTCCTACTGCTCACCTGTTCACATGTTCCCCTGTTCCCACTGTTCACCTGTTCCCATCGTTCTCAGCCGGGTTTTCCATACTATTATAAAAATCATTTAAAATCGCTTCCTGTTTGAAGTTTTCCCAGAAAATGATATGGTGTGAATTGTCTGGTCTTTCTACCCAGGAATCTCCTACCAGACGGGGAGCAGGTACTTTTACTGGCTGGGCCCAACGTGGGTCCTTGACTATGGCCAGGGCACATACATCATACAACGCACGGACCTCATCGCCGATGTTGTCAAACAGCTCGATACTATAATCTCCAAAGTTATAAAACACGCCACCATGCCTCCCTGGAATGCCTTCTGTCTGTTGGGGACCCAATCCTTTCATTCTTTTTCTGATCTCGCTCACAGAAGCAGTCACCGCAGCAGTTCCGGTTGAATCGGAATAACGTACGGTACAGATTTCAAACTCCAGTTGACGATTGTCGATCACACTGTTTATTGCGGTAGTATCATTGATAAGATTATATTCTCCCGGTTCAGGCCAGTTCGAGCCCAACCAAACCACCCGGATCAATGGAGCTATTGAGGAATCCTTTTCAAGTGCCAGGGCAACATTGGTTAAGCTCCCTATTGGTACTACTACCAATTTCCGTCCCTCCACTTCATGTGCAGACCGGATAATAAAATCGACAGCCTCGTGTCCATCATGATGTTTATTGTTAAGATCTGGCAGAATTTCTTTATAATCCTTACTAGCACCAGGCAGGATGGAGATCTCGTCTCCATATCCACACAAGTCCACCACCCGTTGGGCCTCAGCCAGGTGATTGTCTATACCACCGCCATTGGAGGTAGTGTTAACTGTAATTCCAACTATGTTAAATATGTCGGAATTGAATAACATATAAGCAATGGCATGCTGGTCATCCAATTCATTGTTGGCATCGGTATCCAATAAAATCGGAATTTGACCCATGCTTTGACTAACACACCAGGTTATAGTAAGGAGGGCAAATATGTGTTTCAATATACTTATATCTAGACTTAACCCCGGAATACGGCTTGTTCCCTAAAAATAGTTATAACCATTTGATTTTCATCAAATATTACTCTTAAGTTTAGCTTTGAAGATTACGGTTAATTTTCTAAATTATTTGTCCTAAAAACAATAAAAATCAAACACTAAACGTAAAAACTATGAAAATCACTTCAACATTAATGAGTATTCTATGTTGTTTACTCTTTTTTATGTGCCTGTCATCCATACAAGCACAGGAGGCCGATGAAGGTCAAAAATTCATTGTTCATGAAGACATGGTAAAACCCAGCATGGTCGAAAAGTACGAAACTGCAAGTAAGGATTTTAATGAAGTACTTAAGGAGCATGGCTCTGCTGATGTTCAGTTTCTGGCGGTTTCACTGGACGATATGCGATATATTTTTATAAGCCCAATTGAAAACATGGCTGCTTTAGATAAGAACCCTCTCCGTAAAGCGCTCAATGAGGCCCTGGGTGAAGAAGGCACCAAAGAACTGATGTCAAAGTTCGATGGTACTTACGATACTCATAAAGATTACATATTGAATCTTTCTAATGAACTTTCTTATAATAGCGGAGAAATTGTACAAGAAGGAGTCTATTTCCGGCATTTTGATTACTACTTCCCTTTCCCTGGAAAATGGGACGAGGCCAAAGCCATTTCTAAGGAATGGAAGGACCTTTACGCCTCCAAGAATATCTCTCAGGGTTTTCGTATCTACACCGGCGGTTTGGGTACCGAGCCCCTGATCATGGTAGTTCAATGGGCAAAAAGCGCCGATGAATTTTATGCTCAGCAAGCTGAAACCCGTGAAATATTAGGAGACGAGGCTAAAGAACTTATGGGCCGCACTATGGCCATCACCAGAAAATTGGAGTCGCACGACGGTCAGATCCGTCCCGAGCTTTCTTTTAAGCCTGAAGCCGTAATGGCCGGAAATTAGTAGGAAGATTGCATTTTACGATTTACGATCTACAATTTTGCGGGTCGTAAATCGTTTTTTTTATAATGCACTTAAACTTATGTACTAAGTTCCAGGCAACTCGAATTGGCATCAACTAAAGCCATGTGTGCGCAAAATTCGCTACCTGAAGCGCGGATATGTCGGAGCAGCTATAGTAGAAAACCTTGCGTGTCCATTTGAGATCCCCCGAGGAGGCACCGATAATTTATAACTAATAACTATATCATTTCCATCTTTAGCTTTTCACTACTATATTGCAACAATTTATAATCATTCTAAATAATAAAAGTGTCCTCCATCAAGGTTGCTATTGCAGATAAACAAGCATTGACCAAAGTTGGTCTCAAATCCCTTATAGATGATAGGAAGGACCTTCAACTTCTGAATGATATAAACTCCCTGGAAGATCTAAGGAGTATTTTGAAATCCGAGCAGCCTCAAGTATTACTGGTAGACTATAACCTACGCGACTTCTTGTCAATTAGTGACCTGCGGGAAGTAAAGACGCTGAGTCCTGATACTAAGATCCTGGTAATTTCATCTGACAATGACAGGTCGAATATATTTGATGTAATTGCCATTGGTATTAGTGGATTTGTCACTAAGGAGTGCAGCCAACAAGAAATTGTGGGGGCGATTTACGCCACTGCCAAGGGTGAAAAATTCTTTTGCAATAAAGTGTTGGATCTGATCCTTGAAAAACATCTTGATAAAAATGTGGAAGAGGAATGCCTGCCAACTGAACTTTCCGTGAGAGAAGTAGAGATTGTTCAATTAACAGCCAGTGGAATGAACGCCCGTCAAGTTGCAGACAAGTTACATTTGAGCCACCATACCGTATACACTCATCGAAAGAATGTCATGAAAAAGCTGGCTATTGGCTCGGTGTCGGAATTAACCCTATACGCGGTGAAAACTGGTATTATCAACGCTTAGTACCTAATATTAGGTACTAATACCCAATTTAGTTAAACACAAAATGCCCTTAATGGTGTATTGTGTACATCCCATCCTGTTTCTACCTTTACTCATCCTTATTTAAAATTAGTCTAAATAAACTTAGAGTGAAGAAAATCTTAATTTTGTTGATATTGTTCACTGCAATACTTCGCATATCTGCTCAAACAGCCGGTATTTCAGGCAATTTAACAGAGATCGGAACCAACAAAATAATACCGGGCGCTCATATCTATCTCGATGGACTTAAACAAGGAACCGTATCGGATGGAAAAGGAAGATTTGTGCTAAAAGATATCCCTAGCGGAACATATCAACTGGTAATATCCAGTCTGGGTTTTCAAAAACAACATCAAACCGTGATATTAAATCCAGGAGAGGATTTAAAAGTTCATTGGGAAATGAAAGAAGATTTTATTGAGATTCCAGGAATAGTAATAGAACGTACATCGCTTTCGGGAGGTCACTTGGGTATTCAGGAAATACCAGGGTCCGTTCATTACCTGGGACCTGCAGAGCTGGACAAATTTAATTACAGTGACGTTAACAGAATACTAAGGAATATACCTGGAGTAAATATACAGGAGGAGGAAGGATTTGGTTTAAGGCCCAATATCGGTCTACGAGGTTCCGGGGTAGAGCGCAGCTCAAAAATCACCATTATGGAAGACGGGGTGCTGATGGCCCCTGCCCCTTACGCTGCCCCTGCTGCTTACTACTTCCCGACCGCTGCTCGAATGCAGGGAGTAGAAGTAAGAAAAGGATCCAGTCAAATTAAATACGGACCATATACCACCGGAGGTGCCATTAATTTTATTAGCACACAAATCCCTGACCAGTTTTCTGGAAAAGTAAGTATCCTGGGTGGAAATTACGGGTCCCGCACGATTCATGCGGCAATTGGTGATAGTTACAAGAACATTGGATTTTCACTGGAAACTTACCAATCACATTCTGATGGTTTCAAAGAACTTGATAACGGAGGAGATACCGGATACGACCTTCAGGATTATATTGCAAAAGTCAGGGTAAACACCAATCCTGATGCCAAGATTCAGCAATCTTTAACAATTAAATTAGGCCAAACTATCGGAGAATCAGATGAAACCTATTTGGGCCTGACAGATGCTGATTTTGAAGCAACTCCTTTTAGACGTTACTCAGGGTCTCAAAAAGATGTAATTAATACCAGACAAAGGCAGCTAATGCTAAGACATCAGATACAGCCATTCAAATTTATGGATGTAACTACTACGGTTTACCGCACTGATTTTGAAAGGAATTGGTATAAACTGGATAAAGTAAAGGCTTCTACAGATGGAGACCGGGTCAGCATCAGTAAAATTCTGGACGATCCCATCACCTACAACCAGGAGTTCAGCATCATCCAAGGTGTCACTTCGCTTAACCATGATGCATTAGAGGTGAAAGCCAACAACCGCGAATACTATTCTAAAGGACTACAGACGGTATTAGGGTTCCGTTTTGGTTCGGAAACGGTTAAAAGCGATTTGGAAATAGGTCTTAGATTTCATCAGGACCAGATCGACAGGTTTCAGTGGGTTGACAAATACAAAATGGAGGACGGTGTGATGATGTTGACCAACAGTGGGACACCGGGAACAGAAAGTAATCGCATTGAGACTGCTAATGCATTCGCCGGCTATCTTCAATATACCCTTCAGGTTGGAGCTTGGACCATGGTACCCGGATTGCGATACGAAAATATTGAAATAGAAAGGCTGGATTATGGCAAACAGGATCCTGATAGAACAGGAATTGACTTGTCCACTAGGTCGAACAAAGTGGATGTAGTAATTCCCGGAATTGGCATCGACTATAAGATCAACTCCAAATGGAATTCATTCTTAGGGATTCACAAAGGTTTTTCTCCACCAGGTTCCAAAGAAGGAACGGAACCAGAAGAAAGTGTAAACTATGAGTTAGGGTTTCGTTTCCAACACAAAGCGCTATATATACAAAGTGTAGTGTTTTTCAATGACTACAGCAACTTATTGGGCTCAGATTTAGCGGCTTCAGGGGGACAAGGCACCACCGACCAGTTCAATGGTGGAAATGTAGATGTATCCGGAATTGAGTTTGAACTCAATTACGATTTGCTGAGCTCTGCAAATACCCCACTAAGTTTACCTGTTGGAATTACCTATACCTTAACAGAAGGTGTATTTCAAAACTCATTTGAAAGCGAATTTGAAGGTTGGGGCACTGTTGAGGAAGGGGATCAGTTACCTTATCTACCCAAGCACCAACTGGCTTTATTTGCTGGATTGGAATCCGGGATGTTTAGTGTTAATCTTAGCACAAAATACCAGAGTGCATTGCGAACTGTTCCAGGCCAGGGAGATATTCCTCTTGATGAAAGTACCGACAGTCAATTCGTAGTGGATTTCAGTACCAATTATACCCTACACAAAAATCTAACATTATTTGGCAGTATTAGAAATCTAACCAATCAGGTGTATAATGTAGCCCGGCGACCTGCCGGCTTGCGACCAGGAATGCCCAGGTCATTTATTGTGGGGCTGAAAGCACAGTTTTAAATTACGAATTACGAATTACGAGGGTTGGGGCGGTGATTGGCAACAATTGAATAATAGATTAAATATTTTAGATTTGTCAGTAACTAGCCAAAGGCGCTAATGATTAAAAATTAGCATCTCACAACAGCCCTCCTTCAATCCTTCAATCCTTGAGTACTGCGGGTAGTAAAAAATGTTATTAAAGCCACCGGTATTAGCACCAATATTAACCAAAACGGTAGTGCTGTCATAGCAAATTGCCATTGCTCCACTTTTGCCAGGTCTATTTGCTTAAACATATAAAAAATTCCAACTACATAGAGGGACATGGCAAAAATTGCCAACATTAAAGAATATTTCCTGCTCTTGAAAATGATCCACTGTCTATTTTGAAGCTGTAGCTGCATATCTTTGAAGGTTTGAGCCTCAATTCTTAAGTACTCCAAGTGAATTTCCTGCCCCTTTGACCTGGCCGCACCTACTCGTCGCAACCTTCGTCGTTGTTTGGCATTTCCCTCTAATCGGTCCTGTATGGTATAAGTTAATCCCACTATAATTATAATATTTATTCATATATTAATATTATAAGTTTGCGAAATGTAACCACTTAAATTGTATAATGTTGATTATGTGTGACTTAAATATACTTATTGAGTCCTTTTTTCCCAGTATCTGAGTAAACCATAAACACTCATCCAAGAAGGATTGGCCGCTTCATATGCTTTTACTTCGGCTCCGGAAAGGCCGCATTTAAGCAATTCACTGGCTACAAATTGCTGGAATGGAGCTGTGACCTCGGAAGCAGGTGTCTGAGCTTCCCAGTATGGTTTAATCCATTGGGACCAGGCAACTAGTCGTCCTTCCAATTCATCCAGGTGGGCCGAAATATTGTCAATGGCTCCGAAATGTGTTAGAAAAAGTTTCTTCAATTTCATTTCACGTATTAGGTCAATGGATTGTGTCCAAAGTTCAATATCAATATCAGGAGGCGGGCATGGTGGCATAACCGGTCCGTTCCCAATCTTGACCCCGGCAACATCACCGGTAAACAACACCTCATCGACTTGCCAGGCAATATGATGTATGGCATGTCCAGGTGTATACCACGGCTTAAATAACTTCCCTGCTATTGCTATTGGCTGATCATCTACCACTTCTACCAGCTGCTCATCGGAAATGGCTTCCATGCTTCCCCACAACTGGTCCATTTTATCCCCATAAATACGCTCCGCAGAAGCCATTAATCGCGAAGGATCTTTCAGATGTCTGTAGCCCATGGTGTGAACAAATATTTTTGCACCTTGACTGGCCAGATACCAGGCTGCTCCAGCATGATCGAGATGGATATGGCTTATTAATACATTCTTTATGTCTGACAGGTCATAACCCAATTTACTTACACCTTCCCGGAGATATGGGAGTGTACTGTGTGGACCGGTTTCTATTAATACCGGACCTTCTTTAGTAGTTACCAGAAATGAGGCTATAGCCAACGGCAAACCCTGAAAGTTCAGATCAATGGTATGTATCATGACCGAATTTAAAGAAAAAAAGCCACTGTGGAGAAAGTGGCCTTTTTTATCAATAAATAGGGGCAGAATTAGTTATCAGCCACATAGGCCGAAGTATCTACTCCAAGTTCATTAAGATTCTTAATCGAATTTGCTTTTACATTAGCAGGAGGATTCATGGACAGCGACTTTTTGAAGTTTTTAATAGCTTCTTTGTCCTCACCCATGTTCTTGTGACATTCCGCCATACTATCATACATATTGGGGTCATCCGGATGGTTCTTCACGTTGGTCTTAAAATATTCCAGGGCCCTTTCACTATCGCCGGCACCCATTAATTGATAGCCCAGGCGATTCAACTGGTTTTTACTGGCCAGCCCGGCGGCCTCATCATAGAGCGTACCTGCATCATTACCCATAGCCGCGGTTAATCCGGCCTTTACAGATAGTGTGTTGAAATTCTTATTGTTGTTCACCGCCTGATCAGCCCATTTCATACCTTCTTCAAGGTTGACATTATTTCGTAGGCAATAGTTGGCGGCAGATGCCAGACCCTGCCAGCTAAAACCCCTTATTCCTCTGAGTTCATTACGGGCATTGGCCAGTACGATTTCATGTACATCAAAGGCAACTGTGAAAGGAAAACGCTTCTTTTCCCAGTCAAGTACGGCCACAGCTGATTGGGCCTCAATATCTACAAAGTCGAAAGTCAATCTTTCGGTAAGTGGGATCTCATTGGAAGTTACGGTGACTTTCAACTGATCTTCTTCGGGATCATAAGAAAAGCTTCCCCAGGAGCTACTATTCTTAGAGAAAATAACCTCTGCATTTCCATCCTCGGAAAGAGCAATAAATAAACCGTAGGTCCCGGCCGGAATGGGTTGACCTTCTACAGTAGCATCATGTGAAAAGGTAATGGTAGTATTTTCATTGGCTCCGGCTCTCCATGGAGCTGCTTTTGAGGTACCAAATCCAAGGTTCTTATAACCATAATGGGCTAGAGTTCCATAAACTTCCCTTTCTTTTACCGCAGGTCTGGAATAGTTTATAGTCACTTTAGAAATACCAATGGTTTGACTCACTTCCGCCGCAGGGCTAGGTGCTCTGGGTGTGGTTATCTGGGCCATCAAGGTGATACTGCTGCCAGAAAGAAAAAGCATTGTCAACAGTAGTGTCTTGGTTGTATTAAAAAATTGTTTCATGGTTATGTGGTTTGTTTAGTTAAACAGTTAAATAAGTTGTAATTTTTCTTTAAGAAAAGAGGATTTCCGTAAGCAGGGCATTATAGGTATGGACGGTAGTTTAGCAAGTAAGCCTCCCCCAATATGGGTGAGGAGATTACAAAAAAATCAGGTATTATTAAATAAGGCTACAAAAGCACCTTAATCAGTCCCTGCTGGTCCTCACTTACGGAAATAAGTTTCCAACCGGTTTCCTCTTTTACGTCGTCTTTACTCGCGTAGACTCTCCAGCGATAAATTTTCCCTGCTTCCAAAAGCTCTGTCGCACTGTTATCAGCATTGAATTGAATACTCGTCTGGCTACTTGGAATAATAATATTCTTGGTGGCTAACGCATTATCGTTGTTAAAACCACCCCAGATGATTTTTCCATCAGAATTAACCACCTCGATTACATAATCAGAAGTACTTGAATACGCAGCCCATTCAAGTAATGGGGCATCACCCACTGTGACAGGTTCAGAAGTGTTAAAATCATTGGAAGGCCCTATTAAATGCACAGCACCAGTAACATCAAAATTAAGTTCTATTGGCACTGTAGAAACAGACACAGTAGGTTCTCCAAATTTTACAATCCGGTCAGGGTCCACTACTTTATTATCATTTTCATAAGTTGCCCTTCCGATATATACTCCATCGGGAACACCCGAAATACTGTAAGAAAAGTTCGATGTATGGGTCGTCAACCCAGGAATTGTTTCACCTGTACCGGGATGTGTCAGTGCAATATCAACCTCAATGTTTTGTGTAGATAAAAATGTTATTTGTCCTGTTACCTGACCAGTTGCTCCAGTTGATAATAGCAGGTCAGTCAAGGAAGTTTCCATATTTGTAGTCACTGATATATTTAGTTCACTTGAGTTATGGTTTGCAAGAAAAGCTTTTACAGAATAATCCCCTGCAAAAACGTTATATATGTTATACTCTCCATTTTGATCCGTAACACTGGAAAATCCCACAGCACCATTATAAGCCACTACCAGGGCGCCCCCTTGAGGTTCATTCCCTGAACTAACTTTGCCCGATATGAAACCCGTATTATTTAAGGTACTTTTAAACATTTCAACTGGTTTGTCAAATGTTTGCCCAACTGCAATTGTGAAGGAAATCGGGGTAATGTCAAATGTTGGCACCCTGCTGTATCCTTGTTTAGATAGCTTTATAAAATAAGATCCAGCTAATAATTCAATACTATAATTTCCGTCTACATCTGATAAAAACGTATTTCCTGTTGGGGCATTGGTGTTGGCATCAAATACAATAATGCTTACATCACTTATGGAAGCGCCGGTTTCAGCATCTACGATCAACCCTGATAAGACCCCCGTGACCTGAATTTCATTATTATCCTTTGAGCATCCAAAAATTAGAAATAATGATAGAATTACGCATAAGTTCCACTTAAAAAAATCTGGCATCCTGATAGGTGTTTATTTGTTCAAAATAAAGCAATTTATCAGGTTACACTTTACCGTTCCTACTAGAATGATATGACAACTGGCTTAAGTAAGATTTTGGCTTTAAAAGGAGTCCTTCTGACAAGTTCCAGGATGATCCATGTGATCTCTATAGATAGTCTACCCGAAATTCAGAAATTTTGTATCTTGCCTTACTTAAAATCCAACGCTTATGAAATCCATCGCCGTCCTCACTATATTACTTATTATGGTTCCCCTGGTATCTGTAAATGCTCAGGTTGGAGGGGTCCCTGAAGGATCTGTATCATTATTTAATGGCAAAGACCTCTCCGAATGGAAAATACCGGAGGGGGATAATGGTCACTGGAAAGTATCAGAAGGAGTTATAGATTATGATGCCGAAAGTGAATCGAAAAGTGATAAAAGTCTATGGTCGAAAAAGACCTACAAAAATTTTGTGCTATACGTCGATTGGCGAATTAAAGCGACACCATGGAAAAACCCTGGTGTACCTATCGTCTTACCCAGCGGTCTTCACAAGCTGGATGAAAACGGCAAGCCTATAAACATAGTAGTTCCTGACTCTGACTCCGGCATCCTTTTGCGGGGTGTAGGGAAATGTCAGGCCAACATCTGGTGCTGGCCCATTGGATCGGGTGAGGTATATGGATACCGCATGGATGAAAACATGCCACCAGAAGTCCGCCGGGGGGTGACCCCTATGGTAAATGCCGATAAAAATATTGGTGAATGGAATACTTTCATAATCACCATGCTAGATGACCGATTGACTGTGGAACTTAACGGGATACAGGTGATCGAAAACGCATTGTTACCTGATATTCCTCTTGAAGGACCGGTTGGCCTCCAGCATCATGGGTCTAAACGGGATGGTGAATGGGTAAGCCCTCCCAGCCTGGTGCAATTCAAAAACATATACGTTAAAGAATTATAGATGTCTTCCGGGTAGGCTCAAAATTAAAGCTGTACTTGCTCCGAAACCCCTGACGAGAGCAAGATATATTTAAGAATCAAAATAGTATAATGATGAGACATATGTCAAGATTAATATTGATCCTGGTTGCTCTTATTGGGTTCAATTGCAACAGTGAAAAACAGAGTAGATCAGAAAATGCCAGGGAAGACACCAAGACGGTGGCCAAGTTGCTTAAACCTACGGCAACTCCGCCCAAAGACTGGATAGAACAGCGAGTTTCAAAAGCAGAGAAAAGATTAGCTGAAACAGAGGGAGGGCAACTTCTTTGGAAAGCTTTAGAATCTCATGGGGGACTTGATAGGTGGTATGCCAATGGGCCTTTATATTTTCGGTTTAATTACCAAAACCTAAAAACAGGAGGACCTGATACCTACCAAACTGTTGATACCTGGTCTGCAAAAGCAAGACATCAATTGGTATCGGATACCACCATTGAATATGGATGGGACGGTGAAAAGGCCTGGAAATACCCTTATGATGCAGATGTAAAGACAAACCCCCGGTTTTGGGCACTTACTCCCTTTTATTTTACAGGGGTTCCATTTGTACTAGCTGACCAAGGGATTGGTCTTAAATATCAAGGGGTCATTGAATTCGAAAACAACAAATACCATCAGATTCTTGTAACCTTCGGCGACGGTATGGGAGACGCACCCGATGATTTTTATGTATTATATATCGACACAAATACCTTTAGAGTTGGAGGATTAAGGTATATAGTTTCATATCCGGGTTTTTTTGCTAAGGGTGAACATGGTCCTGAAAAGCATATGACCTATTACGGAGAACAAACCATTGACGGAATTATGTTTCCTCAATCAATCAAGACCTATAAGTGGGATGGAAAGGCACCCACAGAACACACCACTAACATCACCATATCAGAAGTAAGTTTTCGACCGGATACCCGCCCAGAGTACTTTAGTATTCCTGAAGGTAGCAAAGTAATGGATGGCTATAAGTTTGATGAATAAACTAAGCTCATTCTGGGAAAATGTAACATGATTTCCAACCCAACACCACGGACATCCACTCCCGACAAACCTCGTATAGTTTATTTTTTCCTGGTCGCTGGTTTTTGGTTATTCTTCGGATGCTCCTCCCCTTTGCCCGATGAAGTAAAAATCGCATATGATCAATTGCCTGAAACCATAGATTTTAATTTTCATGTACGGCCAATTCTTTCGGACCGCTGCTACCCCTGTCATGGCCCGGACGAAAATGCCCGTAAGGGTGAATTCCGCCTCGATGACCAAGCAGAGGTTTTCGCTAAAAGAGTGGACAGCGATGTTATTCCCGTAGTTGCTGGAAAACCACATGAAAGTGCCTTAGTTCATCGAATTCTTCAGGCAGACCCGGAAATGATGATGCCTCCGCCTGAATCAAAATTATCACTTACAGCCGCTGAAAAAGCAATTTTGGTTAAATGGGTGCGTCAGGGGGCGGAGTGGAAAAAACACTGGGCATTCCTTGCTCCCGTAAAAGCCCCACTACCCAAGGTTCAGAATAGCGATTGGCCTAAAAATGAAATTGACCATTTTGTGCTTCACAGATTGGAGTCCATGGGGTTATCACCATCTGATGAAGCACAAAAACGGGTACTGATCAGGAGATTAAGTTTCGACCTAACGGGGCTTCCTCCCAGTTTGGAGGAGATACAACGGTTGGAAGAAGACCAGCCAGCAAACGCCTATGAAAAATTAGTAGACCGTCTATTTGCTTCTCCAAAATATGGTGAACGCTGGTGCTGGGAGTGGTTGGATGTGGCCCGCTATGCAGACACTAATGGTTTTCAGGGTGATCCTACCAGAAATATGTGGCCCTGGCGAGACTGGGTGATCAATGCCTTCAACCACAACCTGCCTTACGATCAATTTACTGTCCAGCAATTGGCTGGAGATCTGTTTCCGGATGCTACTACTGACCATATCCTGGCCACTGCTTTCAACCGCAATCATATGTACAATGGGGAGGGAGGGAGGATCCCAGAGGAAACCAGGGTTGAAAATGTATTCGACCGGGTGGAGACTATGAGCACCACCTGGCTGGGTCTTACCGTGGGCTGTAGTCGTTGTCACGACCATAAGTTCGACCCCATTTCTCAAAAAGAGTATTATCAGTTCTTCGACTATTTCAATCAGACAAGTGAGGAAGGTATTGGCTATCATGGTCAAGTAGCTCCCATATTGGACCTCAGTCCACCGGAAAAATTGGAAAAGGTGGCCAAGCTGCAAAAATATGTGGATGAGATATCCAACAGAGTGGGCCACAAAGAGCTGGAGAAGTTTCCTCGAAGGGAAGATCTACCAGCTTCTGAATCGGCATTGGCCGCCGACCTGGATGGAGACAATCTCTATGCCCTGGGCTACACCCCTAACCAACGAAATCCATATTACATTGGGCTGCTTCAAAATTATTATCAGGAAAGCGATCCTGAGTACGCGACATTATTAAAGGACCTAAAAGATGCCAAGAATAATCGTGACCGACAGTCTGCGGAAAATCTGCAGGTTATGGTAATGGACCAGCTTGAACATCCAAGAGCTACCTTTGTGTTGGAACGCGGCACCTACAATAAACCCATGGATCAGGTAACCAGGAACGTACCTGAGGTATTACCCGGGCTTCCTGAAAATGTAACCAATGACAGGCTTGCATTGGCCCGATGGCTGGTATCCAGGGACCATCCGCTAACCGCCAGGGTTACTATTAACAGGTACTGGCAGAATTTTTTTGGCAATGGAATGGTAAAGACTATTGAAGATTTTGGGGTGCAGGGAGCTTTGCCCACACATCCCGGTCTGCTCGATTGGTTGGCGGTAGACTTCATGGAAAGCGGCTGGGACTTAAAAGCCTTTTTTAAGAAGATTGTAATGAGTGCAACCTATAGGCAGTCTTCAAAAGTCAGTGCATCATTACTGGAGGCAGACCCTGAAAACAAGTATTTTGCCAGAGCAACCAGAATGAGATGGCCTTCATGGATGTTGAGGGACCAGGCGCTCCGAATCAGTGGATTAATGGTGGATTCCATTGGAGGCCCATCGGTCAATCCCTATCAGCCCCCAGGCGTGTGGGAGGAAGCCACTTTTGGTAAAATCAAATACCAACAGGGTCAGGGTGATGCCTTGTATCGAAGGACACTCTATACTTTTTGGAGGCGCATAGTAGGTCCTACCATCTTGTTTGACAACGCCAGCAGGCAAATATGCACGGTGAAAGCATCCCGTACCAATACGCCGTTGCATGCGTTGACCACCCTAAACGATATCACTTTTATGGAAGCCGCCAGGGTATTGGCGTCACGGGTTTTAAATGCAGAAAATACCGATCAGACCAGATTGACCATGGCCTTCGAGCTGGCTACTTCCAGAAGACCCAATGAGGATGAATTTTATATCCTGGAACAGCGGTTACAAAAATTACGAAGTGAATACTCCGGATCCATTGATGAAGCCGAAAAGATCATCAGTATTGGGGAGCACCCGGCAGACCAGAACCTAAGTATTACGGACCATGCTGCTTTTACCGCCCTGTGCTCACTATTGTTGAATTTAGATGAAACCATTACCAGACAATAATGACTAACTTAAGTTTGTAAGCTATGCATCCGGTCAAGCACTTTCAGGCATCAATGAATAGAAGAAATTTCTTCGGGAAGATGGCCCATGGTATTGGCATTGCGGCGCTGGGTTCTTTGTTAAATCCAGCAGTATTTTCCGCAAGGGGTCAGGGTGCCCCTGGGCTCTCAGCCAACCTAAACTCCGGCCTGCCTCACTTTGCACCCAAAGCCAAACGTGTCATTTACTTGTTTCAGAACGGTGCACCTTCTCATGTTGATCTCTTTGATTACAAGCCTATGCTTCAAAAATGGCATGGGACCCAAATCCCTGACGAGCTGGTAGCAGGAAAACGTTTCTCCACCATGACTGGCAAACAATTGAATCGCCCTTTGATCTCCGGAATTGGTGAGTTTGCCCAACATGGTAAGAGCGGTGCCTGGGTCTCGGATTTAATGCCCGAAACTGCCAAAATCGTAGATGACCTCTGTTTTATAAAGTCTATGTACACTGAATCAGTCAACCATGCCCCCGCCATCACCTTCATCCTAACAGGGTCGGAACAACCGGGAAGGCCCAGTATGGGATCCTGGCTGACCTATGGGCTGGGAAGTACCTCGGAAGATCTGCCAGCATTTGTGGCCATGACTTCCCGGGATAAAGAAGCCAGTTGCGGCCAAATTTTTTACGACTATTATTGGGGTAGTGGATTTCTGCCAACCCAGTTCCAGGGAGTGAAATTCAGGGGGGGCGGTGATCCGGTGCTCTATCTGAAAAATCCAAAAGGGATGAGCCGGCAAATGCGCCTGGATATTCTTGGTGATATTGAAGCTTTAAATGAGATAAATCTTCAGGAATATGGAGATCCTGAGATTGCCACCCGAATTGCCCAATATGAAATGGCTTATAAAATGCAAATGAGTGTCCCGGAACTCACTGACTTCTCTTCTGAGCCCCAACATATACTGGATATGTATGGACCGGACGTGCATCATAAGGGGAGTTTTGCCTACAATTGCCTGATGGCCAGAAGGCTGGCAGAAAGAGGGGTGCGTTTTGTTCAATGCATGCATGCCGGGTGGGACCAGCACAGAAATTTGAACTACCAATTAAAGGTCCAGTGCCAGGATACGGATGCTCCCAGTGCCGCTTTGATCAAAGACCTCAAACAACGGGGCATGTTGGATGATACCCTGGTAATTTGGGGTGGAGAATTCGGAAGGACACCCTTCCTTCAGGGTAAAATTGAAGATTTTCGGAACTGGGGCCGGGATCATCATCCCTATGTATACACCTTATGGATGGCCGGCGCTGGAGTAAAGCCGGGTTTAACTTTTGGGGCTTCGGATGATTTTGGTTTTAACCCTATCGAAAACCCAGTACATGTGCACGATTTTCAAGCCACCATAATGCATCTACTGGGTATTGACCATGAGCTGTTTACATTCAAACACCAGGGCCGGCGGTATCGATTGACAGATGTGCACGGGCGAGTGGTGCGTGATGTATTAGCCTGAGGCCAAAAGCAAATACCAAATTTCAAAAACTAAGCATCAAATAAATCACAAATATCAATCCTTAATTTCCAAACTGGCTGCCATTCACTTCTTACAAAAATAACTATATTGTAGCGGATCAAACACTTAACCATGATAAACAAACTTGCAAAAAACTGGTGGCTGCTGTTGGTAGCTGGTATTGTCTATATCATTCTTGGATTTTTGGTTTGGAAGCACCCCGGTGAGACCATATTATTTATTACCATCTATATCGGTATTGCCCTACTAATCTCGGGTATAAGCATGGTGGTATTATCTATTGGAGAGCGCGATGGAATTAATAATTGGGGATGGTACCTGGCAACAGGTCTTGTCGATATATTGTTGGGAGGTGTTTTTCTATTCAATCCGATCGCCTCCGCGGTTACTCTTATGCTACTAGTAGGCCTCTGGTTTCTTTTCCGAGGCATCATGGAATTTGTCAACTCTTTCGACCTGAAACGAAAAGGTGTGGCCAACTGGTGGTTAGATCTTATTGGAGGCCTGGTAATCGCTGTCTTTGGTTTTATTATTATTGGCAAGCCTCTGGCTGGTTCTTTGGCGGTGGTCACTTTGATCAGTTTTGCTTTCTGGATCAAAGGAACGATCATGGTTGTGATGGCTTTTGGCATCAAAAGAGTCAAAAGTAAGTTGCAGGATGTAGTAGAGGAATTATGAATTAGACTTTCTCAAAGACCAACCGATAGTGGTCCATGATTTCCTTTTCGAAACATACCCGGTTGGGACTTACTCTAAATACCTCTACCTGATGCCTGAACGGCGGATCTGTTATATATCTTAGGGCCAGAGTGAAGTACAAGCCGTATTTTTTTAGGTTGAATTTTCTGAACTTCTTTCTCCATTGACCAATGGTCTCAATATAGTCGAGTCTTCCGCTGCTTTGTGAGATCAGTTTAAAATTAGGTTCTGCGTTTCTTATTACCATCTCCGGGCCGTAAGGAAGCCATGATCCTGGAAATTCCTCAGCCATTAGTGCGCAAACATGCGCCGCGGATCCCTTTTCCGCGTTTACGTCCAGTTCCTGGTAATCCACCATGTTTTTGCTAAAAGTCATAGTTTGCATATAGAACCGTCCACCTGTAGGCAGCAAGTCGTACAATGTTTTAAAAAAGTCGCGATAGATCTGCTCCTGTTTGCCATCCACATACTCCTCAACTGAGCAAAAGTGTTCCAAGCCACCAATACAGGTAATGGCATCGAAGGTCCCAAAGTCTTCCGGTTTCAGGTAACGGCAATCTTTCACCTGTACGTTAAATCCATTTTTCTGACAGGCTTCGGCCTGACCCTTCGACAGGGTCAAACCAATGCTTGTTGCTCCTCTTTCTTCCACTATGTATTTTAAAAATGGCGCCCAACCACAAGCCATATCAAGCACTTTGGTCCCTTCTTGGATATTCAAACTGTCCGCGATAAACTTGTGCTTGGCTTTTTGAGCCGCTTCCAGGGTCATGGAAAAATCACCATCATATTTTGCTCCACTATAATCGCCGGTTTCTCCGATACTTAAACGGAAAATTTCGTCGATAGTGGTATAGGTAAAGTCAAGATCCTGCTTATCTGCCATAATTATTGGTCAAGGTGTAAATATCAGGGTGCAAATATAGTATAAGATATGATGCTACTACCGGTTTTTTCGGCTTCTATTTTTTGCTTAAACTTTTAACTATGACCTTTGCATATTGTTTGGCAGTAGTAGTAACACTTTGTGGATTATCAACCTTTGAGGTCACTACCGCTACTAACTGCTTATCCTCGGGTTGATCCAAATTGTAGACTACTGTTTCCAGGATATAGGTCTTCGAGGTGTGCGTGGTTATAGTACTGGGAACATAGTTCCCATAGGTAGAGTAGGACATGGCATTTCCATAGTATCCATAGAATCCCCCATAATAGCCGGGATAGTAGGAATTATAGGGACCACCTGCATAGCCGCCAGTAGTATACCCCCCTTCTTCTGTTACCCGGGTGGTTTCCTGCAAATCTTTTAGTACACTTACCACTACTCCGTTGAATCCTGCATCTTGTATGGAAGTTTTCAACTCATCTATCTCCTCTTCGGATAGTTTATGATCAGCTTCGTGGCCGGGAAACTGTTTGTAGCTTTCAGTGGCATTTAGTCCACTTGCTCTGATCTGCTTGGCAATTTCATCTTCAAAAGATACTCTGGCTAATTCATTTGCGGCCCTGGTAATCACCAGGATGTTTTGGTCATCAATGGTATTTATATTATCTCCCCTCCAGGCATCTAATACCTTGACACCTGAACAATTAACAAATGCTGCTACCAGTGCAAGTATGATTAATGAGCTATATGGTCTTTTCATGGTGGATATTTTTGGCAAAAATACCCAAATACTAATGTTAAGTAATGTAATACTTCAAATGTTTCATGTTTGTGATTTTGTTCCCACCGTACTTTCAGTAGGCGGAGAACGGCTGATTACAGCGTCCGGTTCTTGATCCAAGCCTTAATCATAGCAAATGTCTCAATGAAGATAATTAGTTGGTCAATCAAGCGACCTTTCATTACTGGTTTGCAGACAAACACATATTTGAGCTAAGTTTGGAATTGTAACAATCTTTACGTAATTCCGTTGGTTCATATGAAACCATCAAATCACTAAACACATGAAAAAAGTCTTATTAATCTGTGCGCTTTTCGTAAGCGCCACCACTTTTGCACAAAACCAGGTGCAAACAGAAACTACCAACATGATTACCTATGCTTCCGGTCATATAATGGAATTGGCAGAAGCTATTCCAGAGGACAAATACAGCTGGGCTCCGGAAGAGGGCGTGAGATCAGTCTCTGGAGTAATTGTACACGTTATTTCCACCAATTACTTCTTTGGCAGCAAACTAGGCGGAACCATCCCTGATGGAGTAAATATGGAGACTCTGGAACAGGATCTCAAAACCAAAGCCGATCTTACCGCCGCATTGAAACAATCTACTGATTTTATTGTAGCATCCATCAAAGGGGTAAATGATGATGCCATGGCCGATAAGTTAGAATTCCCATTTCCCGGAGAATACACTACCATGTCCGCCATACTTATTGCACAATCACACTGTAATGAGCACTTGGGGCAATTGATTGCCTATGCCAGAACAAATGGCATTACGCCTCCATGGAGTCAAACAACCGCTGAAAATTAAAAATTAACGATTAAGAATTGAAAATTAAGGTCCCGCCTCTGGCGGGATTTTTTCGTTGATAAGGGTATTTTTACAATATACTTTACTTTACTTTAGTTCAAGAACTATATAGTTAACTCAATAGATTACTATATAGTTTATTGACCGTCGATCGCTACTTATACCATTTCCATCAGATTACTATCCGCTGGCCTTTAATCTTTTATTGGATTAAGGCCTATTCCTTTGCATATATCTACCCTGTTATTCTGACACTTTGAATCGGATAGCTTCTGCTACAAAGCTATTGAGAGAGACTTTTCCCTGCATAGCCATTAGTACAGCTCTTTTATGCAATACCGGAGGTATTCTGATATTAAAACTACCTTTGAAAGGTTTTTCAGCATTGGTTCCTGATTCTCTACAGGCTTCCAAATAATCATCAACAGCCAGCTTAAAATCTTGTTCCAATTCTTTCCCTGTAGTACCTTCATAAGATACCAGGCCTCTAATTCCCAATACTTTACCAAAAAGAATTCCGTCATCTGAACTGTATTGAATTGTTCCTGTGTATCCTTTGTATTCTAGATGTGTCATAACTTTAGGATCTCTTTAATTAGTCGTAACTGATACAGCTTTTCAATCCCATTCCCATGAGGTTTGTGAAGCACTATGGGTACTCCCTCATTATTCTCAAATCTGACCCTGGAGCCAGAGGTTCTACCTGTAGTAATCTCATGAAAACCGAAATAACTAAGCAGTTTTACCAATTCCTGATATTGAAAATCAGTTGGTATCTTCAAAAACCGTAAAAGCAATTTGTTTCTTTTAGTCACAACGGGTGCAACTGTATATAGTTGCACAATTGCATGATTTATTTAAAGGAACTTTAGTGAAGGGCAATATTAGAGTAGCAGAGTCTCACTAATCAACAGATCCTTGGCCAAAAAACAATTCCTAACTCCTAATTTGTAATTTCTAATTCAGCAAACGCATGTCGTTGTGTCATAAATACCCCATCTAGTATGGTTTTTGCGCATATAACCGCAGAATCCCTTTCAAAAAGGGTTATATTTGTAATTGTTCTTTGAAAATATGGGGCCGACTGGATTTGACAGGAGGCGTAAATACGTATGTAAGCATGCAGGCTCATGGGGTGAGAGCCTTAAAAGATAGTCCTAACACATGAATGGCGAAGATTATTCTTACGCTGTGGCTGCATAGTCAGGTTTAAAATCTGACTTGCATTAGGTAACCAATAAGATTGGTACCAGCCATCATCGCTCCCGGCCTTGGTACTGTGGGTTGAGAATCAGCGGTGTCAGACAACAGATACTGGTTTCGGTAAGGCTACGCATCTGAAACGAGATTTTAAGCAGCTAAGGTAGTGTTTGGTGGTGGTACACCTGGCACTATTCGAAAAACCAAGTACCACTAAGCATGTAGAAGATCCGTGTATTACCTTCGCTGGACCGGGGTTCGAATCCCCGCGGCTCCACTTTATGATTTATAAACACCTTATAATCAATGTTTTATAAGGTGTTTGAAAATATGGGGCCGACTGGATTTGACAGGAGGCGTAAATACGTATGTAAGCATGCAGGCTCATGGGGTGAGAGCCTTAAAAGATAGTCCTAACACATGAATGGCGAAGATTATTC
>PVMK01120836.1_pt1 | contig 34911 bp, 57 predicted proteins | sample 1853481 | NCBI WGS metagenome assembly PVMK01 (sample SAMN08533507, study PRJNA380276) | Marine sediment metagenome, whole genome shotgun sequencing project. | reverse complement strand
AGAAAAAAGAGCAAGAAAACCGGAATTTACTTGCAAGCTTAAAGGCCCAGAATTTACCTGAAGGGGCTAATAAAGAAATATCCATAATTGAGGCTAATTTTGCCAAAGAATTACAAGCCAATAAAGACAACAAAGATATTCTCATTGAATTAGAACGATCCAAGGCTAATGAAATAGCTGAAATAAAAAAACAAGCGAGGCAGCAAGAAACGGCTGAAAATTTAGCTATTGCCCAGGTATCGCTCACGGCTGCAAGTAACCTCGCTAATTCATTAGGTGAATTGTCCAACGTCCGCACTCGGAATGAGTTAAAAGACGCTAGAAGACGCTCTCAAGCGGAATTTAAAGCGGCTGAAGATGCCGGCGCTAGTGAAGAAAAACTCAAATCTATTCGAGAAAACGCGATCGCCCAACAGGAATCAATCAGGCGAAAAGGGTTTGAAAAACAAAAGAAATTTTCTCTTGCCTCGGCTGTTTTGAATACGGCTCAAGCGGCAACTAGTGGATATGCGACACAACCATTTGTGCCTCTAGGGCTTATTGCAGGTACGGCGGCTCTTGCTGCCGGTGCGGTTCAAATCGCAGCTATAAATTCTCAAAAATTTGCTCAAGGTGGAGTGGTTCAAGGGCCCAGGTCTGGTGATTCAGTTCCAATTCTAGCGAATGGTGGCGAAAGGGTTCTCACGGCTAGGCAAAACAGAGAATTTGAGCGTGTTCTGGCAGGCGGTGGAGGTGGAAACACAATTACCTTTCAGGCCCCAGTGATTAATGTACAAAACGGCGATCCTGTTAAAATTGCCTCAATGGTTCAAGAAACCATGCAAGAGCAAATACAAAGTTTTTCCGAATTACAGCGTGATTCTGAGGTTCATGAGCTAATATGATCTGGGATGGTCGATCAGTTCTAGTGCTTTGGAAATATAAGCCGCAGACTAAATTATCTCTTAAATGGGCTCAACGGGCCGATTCAAACTGGCGAGGCTGTGATAGGTCCGCTGATGAGGATATTTACAGCGCAGACGTGACTTTTCGAGGGCCGATTGATGAATTAACCGATTTAGAGCTAGTTTTGGCTCAAAGGCGAGCGAATTTTATCATAAATTGTAACTCTGGTGAAGAAATATTCGGGGCCGATGTGGACCACACTGGCGACGTTAAGGTGATTGTCACTGGTTACGGTAAAATAAGGCACGTTTCATTTAAAGTTTACGAGATGAGCTTAAGCTTGAGAATGGTTGACCCCAGTTTTATTAACGTGGTCACCTCGCTTGATACCTTAAGAACTTTGGGTCATGTAGATACAAGAGAAACGGTTTTTGAAATGAATAAATTATTCACTTATGATCAGGATATCTATATTCAGGATCATCTCGCTCAAGACGGTACTGAAGCCGGTACCTACCAGGCTAGGTTCAATCAAGACCGTGACGAAATGGCCGCAATTCGCCGTTACCTATCAACTACAGCAAGAGCGAATAAAATACCTTTCCCAAGCTTCGGAAATATTTTATATCCATTTGGTACGAGAGCCGGTTTAGGCCCCTTCAATTGTCGAGTTATTCGATGGGATGATTTGGGTCGACAGGGCTTTTGTGATTGGAATTTAAGTATCACGTTTGCAAGAGATCTTGCTTACTGGAATGAATAATAAAATTGAGGTTTAAAAATGTCGAATCGTACCAAATCATCACCAAAGCCACAAACTTTTGCTCTAGATGATACTTTAGAAAGAACAATCGTAGACCCTACCACGAACAAAGAGGATTACCCAAGGGCGTTTATACCTGACGTTGATGGTGTTTTGGGTGTGGTTGCTTTAGATGACACGCCGCAAACAATACCTGTAAAAGGTGGGGCAATTTACGCCATCACAGTGAAAAAGTACACCATTATAGGCACATCAGGCGTAACTAGTGTAACGGGACTAGCTTAGTGATATACACTGTTTTAATTTCTAGGAACCTATCTTCTGTTGAAGGCGTACCCAATGGTAAACTTGTGGGAAGAGTTGTTCAGATATGCAGTGGTGACTGCTGTGGTGATTGGGATCTTGCTGATAAAATGAAAGAAATTTTTTATTGGAAAGATGTAGACATTACAACCGAACAACATGAAGAAATAGAAAAATATTTAAACTCTCCAATCAAAGATGAGCAAGACGTTGTACTTACACCTAGAACAAATGTAGATCTAAATTGTTTTTCTTCAGGTGAATTAGAAGCCCTTTCAGAACGTGGACCCGTTGATCCTGGCCTTGGTGGTCAGTTAACTTTTTCCAATTTTATTTTCACTGAGGTTTAAATGTCCACTATCTATGATGTACCTAGTGTTTATGCAACCTTAGGGGCTGCTATAGCCGCTATCCCTCCCAATTTGTCCGGACAAGGGGTACATGAGGTTGTTATGGAAGCGGGTAGCTATAACGAAATAGTCAATATTGATGGGTTTGCGAACGAGTCGGCAGACGATCATATTATCGTGAGAGCCGCAAGTGGTGCCGAGTCCGCTGGTATTATGGATGGTGGAGTTATAGTGATTAACAATTTATTTAATGGAGATGGGTTTAAGATAACTTCTGATTATTGCCAGATAAGAGATATTCAACTTACATATACTGCTACCGTACAGAGAGGGTTTAGGATAGACGCTAATGCGAACAACACTCTTTTCTTAAGATGTAGATCTAAAGGATTATTTAACTCAAAAGGTGCTTTTGTGTTTACAGGACATGGTCGAGCTATAAATTGCATTGCAAACGCCCCTAATGGAAACGGATTCCAAGGATTCAATGCTAATAATACTTTTTATGCTTATAATTGTATTGCGTATGGTTGCGATGATAATGGGTTTACACATGATGCTTTTACGACTCTTATATGCAATAATTGCGTGGCTATTAATACTGTTTTCAATGATTTTAATGGTGTAGTTACAGGAAGTAATAACTGTTCGACAGATGCCACCGCTCCGGGTGCAGGCTCTCTTATAAACCAAACGCTAGCGAGCATGAATTTTGTAAATGACGGAGTGGATTTTCATATAGATTCAAGCTCTGTCCTGTGGAATGTTGGTTTAGATTTATCAGCTTTTTTCACTGAGGACGTGGATCAGAACCCTATGGGCGATATCTTCCCAATGGGAATTCATCAACCAGAACCCTTTCCCCCTCCTTCAGCGGGTGGCGTTGGCGGCGGATCTATTCATACAGGTATTTTCATAGGGATATGATAAATGTTGAAAGCTCTGATCATAAATGACCAAAAGGATTATCATACTGTATTAAAGCACAAATTTAAAAACAAAATAAGCTTTGACTCTGCCTATGATGGCGTACAAGGATTGAAGCTTTTAGAAAATGATTATGAACTAATATTTCTTGACCTCCAAATGCCGATACTAGACGGTTTTGGGGTTCTCGAAAGAATGACTGATGAGCAAAAGGAAAAAACTGTCGTGATGTCGTATTTATTAGACCCAGGGGCAGAGGTTGGGACAAAGCAGCGGGGCTGCAAGCACTTTTTGGATGGTGGAGCGGATAAAGTTGAGATCGAGCGAGTATTATTTGAAATGGGAGTGCTAGAGGTAAATGAATGAAAGAAATAACAATAAGCCCTTTGACCGTGGCGCTCATTTTATTTGCTTTGACCGTTTTTCAAAAAGCTTTTTCTTGGGGTTGGAATTATTTATTCAACAAGAACACACTAAATCATACAAACTTAATCAAAGCTTTAAATCTAAAAGTTGACAAAAAAGATATGGTCGATTTTAAAACCAGAATAGGAGATGAGGTTCAAGGCGTTAAAAACGATGTAAAAGAGATACAAGAAAATTTAACTGTTGGTGATAAAAGGTTCACTAGAATAAATAACTGTTTAATTTACTTGATCCAAAAAGACGGGACTGACCCTTACAAAATACCGGGATTAATGGAATGACTAATCAAAAGAAAATCGGACACAGAGAAGCGTTTACCTATATCTGGTCGCTTTTTACTCTTTTACTGAAAAATTGGAGCGTTGTCGTGTCTGTTGGGGGTACTTTCTTATTTTTCGGTTCTACTATTACAACTTTAGTTATCATACCTATAGGCCAAAAAACTATTTTACCAATAATTAGAGGCCCGGTCAAAGAGATTGTGATTAACCAAGGTAAGCCGATTGTGAAAAAAATTGATTCAGTTCATTTCGAGAAACTAGACTTTTTACAAAGCCAGATAGATTCTTTAAAAATTGAGGTCCGTAAATGAGTACTAGAATTGGTGGCGATCCTTTAATACTTCCCCCAGGAAACTTTAACTATTTAAAACTGACGAGGATAAATAGCGGGCAAATATCTATAGGGGTCGGAGAATGTAGAGATAGCACTGATTCTGTCAATGTTATAAATCCCAGCCCTCTAACGGTAGATATTTCCACTTCAGGAGCAGGGGGCTTAGATACAGGATCAGAAGCAGCAAACACGCTTTACACATGTTATATTATTTCTGGTTCTTCTGGGGTCGCAGGCATACTATCAACAAACCAAACAACCCCTACATTGCCGGCAGGCTACCAGTATTTTAGAAGAGTGGGAGCTGTAAGAAATAACAGTAGTAGTAATATATTAAACTTTACGCAAGAAGGTAACGCTAACAATAGGCGCATGGTTTATTTGACTAACGAAACTACATTACGAGTGCTAACAAATGGGTCAGCAACGTCTTATACTGCTGTAAGCCTGTCAGCGTTTATGCCTGTTACTTCCACAGCTCCGATATTAGCTTTTAATTATGAAGCAGACGATAAAAATGATTTTGCAACATTACGGCCAACAGGATCTTCTCTTACGGATCTTGGATTTAAAATACACCTGCAAGGAGATAAAAATAGAGAAGGGTATGGGGTCATAGAGCCGATAACAAATGCAGCTCAAAGTTTAGATTATCAAGTTGAGGATAATGATGATGAATTAGATTTATCAGTAATAGGGTATCATGACAATCTCTAACTTAGAAGAGCTTGATTGTGTTACATGCGGTATTTGCTGCACTGACAAGACTGATATTAATTTAAGAGTCTACGCAACTAATGATGAGTGGGGCAAGATACCTGATGTATATAAATCTAAATTTGAATGGCAAAAAAACCACATGGGATTTAAACCTTGTAATGGTGGATTTTGTTGTAAGGCTCTTAGCGGAGTTATAGGCGAAAGTGTTAAGTGTGAAATTTATTCGACTAGACCAGACAAATGTAAGCAATTTGAAAAAGGTTCTGCTCGATGTTTAGAAATGAGAGAAAATAACATGGTGGGGTTTTTATGATGAATGGAGTAATTGAAACTGCGACTGGGGTTCTTTTAAGAAAAGGGTTTTGTGATTTTACTAATGATGGATCGTTCGATTCAGCTAATGAAACCGAAAGAGTTGATGTTACTTACACGGCAGCTTGCAAAAAAAATGACGATACTGCCGACCATGAAAAATGGAACGGAGTGTCTTGGGAAACTGTTGTAGAAACGGCACCTGAAAAACTTGTCGGATACAAGAAGAAGAGAAAGAAAAAAATTGATGTTAAAACAAGTAAGTTAATTTCCAATGGTTTTACGCATAATGGAAAAAAATTCTCTCTTTCTCCAGAGGCCCAAATAAATGGTACTGGGGCTAAATCCGCTAGTTCTGAGGTGGGTGCTATTAATTATCCGCTTACAATAACTCAAGATGACGATTATGGGTACGATGTAAATAGTACGTCAGAACTAAACGCTTACCATTTAGACGGGCTAGGCACTAAAAAATCCCATTTAGATACTGGCAGAGATATAAAGATTCAAGTTAATGATGCTGTCGATGAAGCTGCAGTGGACGCAATAACTGACGACAGGTAAAAAGGTTTAATTATGAGTGTTATCAAGAGAAGCGGATCAAATGTCGCCGTAAGCCTGGAGCTACAAAACAATCAAAAGGTTGGTATTACTTCGGGTTTATCAACGGCTCAAGTGTCTATCAGGAAAGTATCGAACAATAGATATTTAGATAATGGCCCCGGGACTTTCACTTCTGTTGGTGAGCTTTTTGTGAATTTAGTGCATATCGCCGACGGTCTTTGGCGTTTCACATCTAACGGTGGGGCCGACCTTACAGAGGAAACTTACGAGATCCATAAGGTGATTGTAGGCAATCAGGCGGTAAATACAAACTCTAGAGAGGACGGAACAATACCAGCCTTTATTGATTCGTCCACCATTATATCTACAATATTAGCGGATTTAGAGTCAGCTCACGGATCCGGGTCTTGGCAAAGTGCCACTGGTTTTGGTGACGCCACTGAATCTAAACAAGATACTATCATCGCAAATCAAGCGACCTCTAGTACTAAATTGGATGATATTAAAGGTAAAACGGATAATTTACCCGAAACACTTCAGAAAAATACAGCTTTCCCTAATCTTACTTTTGGCCTTGTTTTAGAGTCTGACGATGTGTCACCGGCTTTATTGAAAACACCTCTTTGCGAAAGGTCGATTGACGGCGGGGCTTATGTGTCTATGACTAATACGCCGGCGACCGAGATAAGCGATGGTGATTACAAAATCGATTTATCCGCTGCCGACACGAATGGAAAGTCTATTGCTTATAAATTCAGCGCCCCAGGTGCTAGGACTAAGAAAATACGATTCATAATGGCGGATTAAATGGCTGAAATAGAACCGTCAGGTTTAAAAGCCAACCCAAACGAGTATTATGACCGCCAGATAGTCGAGTCGATGATCTCTGGCGACCTTCCGCCGGTATCAACCTCACACGTAATAAATTACGCAATTGAAATTGACATATCTGACAATACCGATATTCCCGACGAACCAGTAATTGGTTTATTTAACGATGCTTTGCTTAATGGCGGGGCCGGTGGTTCTGCTTTTCGTATAATAACAGGTCGGCCTAATTACGATGGGTCTACGGTGGTCCCTACCGGCGAACTAAGCACAGCTAATGCAATCAAGTGGGGCGAGGGTGTTATCTCTTCTAGAGGCTCTCTAGGTAGCCCAGTGAGGATTATAAACGTACTTACCTCGGGTGACTATGGCTCTTTGTCTGGTGTAAATTTCTCACTGGACAACATAAAGATTGAATCCGGTACTTTCGAGGGGCAACCGCTTTTTGATATAATTGACGATGAAAAATTCTTTATGTTAAACCGTACTATTCGTTATTATGTGGTGATAGACAATGTTTTTTATAATGTTTGGACGGGAATAGTTCAAAAATATTCTTATAATGAAACTAAAATCGACCTTATTTGTCAGGATAACTTCCAAAATGCTCATAAGGTTTTACCGCCTCAAACAGCAAACGAAACCTCTTTTTCAGGCATATTAAAAAAAACAATCGGAAAGCCAATTCCAGTTACTTTTGGTTATCAAAACAACGCTAAACTTTTAAATATCCAAGTTACTAGCGAGCCTTTAGTCATTGCGAGAACTAACGGTCAAGACCGCATGATCGCTCAGGTAAGTGCTTACGATACAACAGAGGATGGAAGCGGTAATATAACCGAAGTACTAGTACAAATAAACGTGGGCAAGCTTAAAAACGAAGAGTCTATTTTCTTAGGTAAGTTTTTGAAATTTGTTTTAGCGGGGGCTAGTGAAGAGGCTTTTAAAATAACAAGAATCCAAGGTGTGACAACCTTTCCAAGTGGTGAGCGGCATGTAACTTTAGAAATTGACGCTAAAACAGATGAATCTACAATAACACCGGTGCCCCCAAACGCAGCGGGAGCAGAATTAGGGACGTGGGTAGAGGTTTTTGATTTTGAAAATTCTTACATAGTGTCAAATGAAAAAATAACAGATTTTCCAAATGATAATTTTGGAGACACAAAACAGCTTTCTTATTTTGATAAAGATCAATTTGATTATGTGGATGTGTCTGAGATAATAGGAAAATCTAGCGAAGATGATATTAATTCTTATGGGTTCCCAGGAATAACGGCGTTTACCGATGTTACCGGAAACGATGGGTCTTTTGTAAAACTATTTCCTTTTACACCTAAAAGAGCTTACAGAATACGCGCTTTAGATTTTACCAAACCAGGATCTTTAGTCTCTGATGATTTCCCGCCGATAAATGAGGACGTACCAAACGTAATAGACAAAGACCCACTTACCGGTAATTCTGCCGTTTTTCAACAAATAGCACCAGGACAAAATAGTCGATTTAGTTGTAATATATTGTTTGATTTACCGGATGAAATGTTAAATGCGAATTATGATAAATTTTATGTGTTAGGAAATTGGACCGTTCAATCTGAGTCCGCCTCTGTTGAAGAGGTGGATCAGGAAATAGGAATTGCGTTCTATGACTTGAATGGGCGACTTTTGATAAGGTATAAAGATGAGATCATATCAAGAAATATCGCAATGTCTACCGGTAACTTTACGGCTTCGGAAATAAAATCATTTGATTTAATACCTCCTATATATTACGGTGATAGCGAAAACAACCCTTTACTATTTGGAATAAAAAAAGAACAGTTAAATATATCCGATGTTTATGACTCAAAAGTCGCATTTCGAGCGGTACCCACGTTAGAGGTTACTTTTGGGAGTGGCCACGAATTGACGGGTCCAGGTAACAACATAACTATTACTGTAAATGAGGTTTGTTTCGCCGGTGAAAAAGAAATTAACATTATAAACGATGATATTTTTATCAAGACAATCGGCGAGCGTACGGATATAAGCGATGAGCCGACCACAAACCTATATAATATTTTTCTCAAGATATTAGAGTCATACGATGGCTTAACTGATGGGGATGATTTCGACTTAACCGGTATTGATTCGAGAAAAAACTGGGGCGCGGGTAGGCAGATAACAGAGAGAGCCAAAAGTTTTAATTATTTAAAAGAAATGGCTCAACAATCATTTGTGGGAATTTTCCCAGGCAGAAGCGGGAAAAGAAAATTAAAAGCATTTAGAGATTTTACTGATCCCGTGGCTGAATTTTCCGATACAAGCGGAAACATAGTTCAAGGCACAATCAGCCCTATAATTCTATCAGATATCAATCAAGTATATAATGAATTTGAAATAAATTATGAATGGAATGAGCCCGCTAAAAGGTTTGAAAAATCAGTTTTTATCAAGAAAGTAGATGAAGATAGTTTCCCAGAAAGACACCTTTCAACAGATGGCGCTAACGATTTTGAAGATTCTGCGGCCATAAAAGCTGTATTCTCTATTGATACCAATGGAAGCTCTGAAGTACTTGTCCAGTGGGCTGCTTTGCCTTCTGAGTTTGCTATTGTGGGCTTAATCGTATCTTATGAAGCTGAAAACGGTATTATAGATTATGGTGAAATAGTTTCAGTTCAAGCCGCCGAAATTCAAGTTTCATTTGAAAACTTATCTGGCTTTATGGATGGCGATGAGGAAACTGGACCTATCACAATGAGGATTCACTCAACTAGGGTTAAATTGTGGACTACTTTCGCCGGTGGAATGACTGACTACAACCGATCCTCTGAGATGTGGAACGCTTGCCACCAAGCTTATTTAAAGACTTTGGTTGTTAATCCGTTACCTAAAAGATTAGGCGATTGCAGATGGTTTGTGGATGAATCAAACTTCAAAGCCGACCCTGGAATGTATTCTAGTCCGGTAATGCTGCTTGAACACATAGTCGAATGGTCTACAAGACAAAAGGAAATAGCCAATTTTCACATTCCAATAACACCAGAACACGCAGAATTAGAGTTATTGGATTTTACGACCTTCAGAGATAAAAAACACACGGCAGGCGAACAGAAAGAGGGGTATATAAGCAAAATTAAGATCAACCCCCCCACTGATACTATTATTTTAGAATTGACCCTTATACCGTCTGATATTGAAGATATTAGGGGCTGCTTAATAATTGAAACAGGAACGAGCCCAGACACGATAACAGAACTTGGAACCAATCCCGATACGATTACAGAGCCATCGGATTGTTAAAAATTTATATTGAGGTACTATTATGGCAAACGATTTTGAAGATATAATCAGGTATTTCGATACTCCGGCGGCTTTGGCGGCCAATCTCAAAGAGAAGCAAAAAGGCGTTGAAAACGTAGACAATAGACAAGTCGCTAAATTGCCAGGTGGCGCTCTTAAATATTGGTCTGATGATACCAAACAGGTTTTAATCGAAGGGGCCCAGACAATAAACGGTTCAAAAACCTTTCTTTTGAATATCCTAATGAGTTCTGGAAAACTTCTTTCACTTGATAGCGTCGGCGGTATTCGTTTAGTAGATGGTGAGAAAATAACAATTTCACCAGATGACACAGCTTTCGGCGGTTACACTTCAGAGGAATTGCTATCAATATTTAGTGGTAATTTCCACGTTCAAGACCGCTCAAGCCCTGTAGGCGGTAATTTTATCAATGACGGTGGTTTTGACTCTAGTTCTCTTTGGGTTCTTGTTGGCGGTTTTACCATTGGGTCTGGCTCACAGTTGGGTTATAATTTTTTTGCCGGATCCTCTGAGGCTTCGCAGATTTCAGAAAATAATAAACCTGAAAGAATGTACCCGAATACATGGTATAAATTCACTTATGATGTAGTTTTTTCTTCTTTTGTCGGTGTACTATCCCTTTCTTCGGAAACCTCTACCGAGGTGATTGTTTTGGATACTTCTGTCGGCAACGGTAAAGAGGTTTATTTTAAATCTACTAATGAAAGTGAAGCTCCTTTCAAAATTGAAGTAACGAGCGCGGTTTCTGGAAACTTCGCTTTAGATAACTTTGTTACAGAGAGGTTTGGCGGTACTGTTGAGGGTGAGGCTTTTGGTCCAGGTGGCGCTCTTAGGGTTACGGGTCGGGGTGATATGAAATCAATACCCCCAGGCGTAACAACAGATAGATCAGGTTATTTTAGTGGACCAGACCCGCTTTTTCTTCGAGGGCTTCAATTTAACGATTTATCAGACGCTAGGATCACAGAAAGGCTTGATATTGGAGGAGGCCAGGGAGTTTCTCCTAATCCTTTTACAGAAGGCACTCAGGAACGATGGACTGATTCAAATAGAATATCCATTGATACAACTAGGACCGCGACAACGCTAGGGACTAATACTTCAGGCACGGTTGATTTTGATATCGGCGGTAGTGTTGACGATGGTGTTTCAACTTATTTGGTTTTTGTTAACGGACTAAAAACCGATTTAAGCGCTTCTTTTTCTGCAATTTATCATGTGGCGGTGCGATCGGACGGGGGTACTAGAACAATTTTAGGTCAATCCCAATTATCATTTTTCAATGATATTGACGGGGCTAGTGGTAGTATTAATTTTTCTATTGGATCAGGCAATTTAACAGCATATTTACTCGGTTTAATCGGTCACGATGTAAACTGGACTCTTCAATATATGGGCCACGGAAATCAATTCGGGGATCGCAAAGTATGATCGTAGTTAAAATATGCGTACTTAATAAAAATGATATGGTCCAAGAGACTATTCAAGCAATATCTAATTTCCCAAAAGAATGGAACGGTATCAAGTTCATTGGTCAATCTATCGAAAGCGCTGACGTATTAAGGGCTAGAAACGATCTTCTTTGGGGTAGTGCTGAAAACGTGCCTTTTGATAGTTCAATCGATTATTGTCTGTTTTGGGATTCTGACGTAGTAGGCACGTTTGACGATTTTATTAAAATGTATGAATTGCAAAAACCTGTTGTATTTGGGCTTTATCCATACAAGCCAGGTAACAAGATGAGCGGTAAAATGGTCGGCGGTAAGTATTTAGAAGGGTTTCCCGGCTGTTCAAATTATGATAACCACATAGACCCAGGCACAAACAGGATTTACGAAGGAACCGAATATTTCGGCGGCTTTGGCTTTTGTTTAATTAGTAGGGATCTGTTAAAAAAAATTGAGTATCCTTGGATTGAATCTCGCACTATTAAAGTACCTGAGGATCGGGGCCGCTATATGGATACTGTATTTGATGATATCGGTTTTTGCTTAAAGCTCCGCGATTATGGAATACCTGTTGTTTTAGATGGTAGATTAAGCTTGGAGCATATCCCTAGATAGGTTATTATTATTAATAGCTCGAAACGGTATTAGCGATACACAGATAGCCCTCAGAAATGAGGGTTTTTCTTTGCCCAAAATTTATTTCAAAGTATTTTCATTTTCCACTTGATTAAGCGCTTAATAAGTGTTAGTATATATTTATAACTGCTAAAGGAAATCAAAATATGAGTAATTCATTAGACACAGAAATTGAAGTGGAAATCCCAGTCGGCGAAGAAGACGTAAAACTTGTGACAGTTACAGCGTTATTTGATGAAGATGAGCCCTGGTTCTGGGGTGTTGAAATAAACGGGCGAAAATATAATAAACTGGATTTGGCCGTGTGGTTTAGAGAAGAAATATTATCAGAATTAGTTTATGAAATGACAAAAGACGATATAATTACAGATGAATGTTTAAAGTATTTGAGGGGTGAATAATGATAAAATTAATAAACAAAACATTCTGTTTTTTCGGCATACATGAGGTAACTGGCGATGTATTCGATTTGAAAAAGACGTACCCAGTTTATTGCAAACACTGTTTTAGTAAAGTTAAAAACGAGGGGGTCTCGTAATGAACTATGATCATATTTTAGAGGAATTAGACCAGATGCAAAAAGGATACGAGAAAGAATTTTCCGTGGCTAAAAAGAATTTTGACGAGACTTTCGCCCAGGGAAAAGTTACGGCTGCACTTGAAATACAAGTCGCAATATTAAAAATTCAAAATAAGGAGATCGAAATTGACCAAAAGACTAACAACAAAACTAACCGAAGCTGAAAACATAGCCGGTTCACACAAAGAGGCGGCTATGGGCATGAAAATATCACAAGACGCACTCAGGCGTTATAAGCTAGGCGAGAGCCCAAAGCAAAAGCGGGTGATAGATTCTATCAATGATTACCTTATTGAAATAGGTGTCGAATGAGTGTCGTTACATGGATGACTATTTCATTTTTAAGTAACCTTTTTTTGATATATATGTATATTAGAGAGAGGCGGAAATTAAGGGAAGTTTCCGAATCTCACCAACTCATGTTTGAGCGCGTGAAACTGCTATTGAATCAACAAAGAAATATAAACGAAATTGACAACATATTAGAGGATATAGAAAACAATTTATAACCAAAAACTAAGGAGTGAAAACCAAAATGGATAACCATCAACAAATGGAACTGATTTTGAGTACCCTATTGTCCTGTGATAGAATTAAAGGGAACGGAGCAACAGAGCAAATCAAACGAGTACTAAAAGAATATCATGAAGGGACCGGTAAAACAACAACAGTTAATTTTAAGGGAGAACTAACATGAGCAATCCAACACTAATAATAGGTGAGTCGGGAACAGGTAAAAGTTGTAGTCTTAGAAATATGCTTTCTGAATCTACATTTTTAATACAAATAATATCAAAGCCTTTGCCTTTTCCAAAATGGAGAAGCAAGTTTCATCCAGAGAATGAGACGGGTCCGGCAAATATTTTGTTACTGATAACGCTATACAAATAATTCAATCGTTAAATAAGATTTCAAAAGACCGTCCAGAAATAAAGACTATAATAATAGATGATTACCAATATTTAATGGCTAATGAATACATGAAAAGAGCTTCTGAAACGGGGTTTACCAAGTTTACACAAATAGCTTCAAACGCTTGGAGTGTGATAAATGCTTGTAATAGCTTAAGACCTGATTTGAATGTAGTGTTTTTCAGTCATTCAGAAGAGGGTGAGAACGGTAAAATAAAATGTAAGACTATCGGTAAAATGTTAGACCAGACTATCACCTTAGAGGGTTTGTTTACTATGGTTTTACAGACGGTTGTTAAAGATGGTCAATACTACTTTCTAACCAAGAATAACGGTAATAACACTGTTAAAAGCCCAATGGGACTATTTCAAGACGTTTTGATTGAGAATGATCTTAACATGGTTTTATCAGAGCTTAACGAATATGAACAAGGTGAATCTCCTATTGAAGATGAAAAAGAGAAGCCTAAAAGATCAGAGTGGAACAAGCACTTAACAGCCTGTAAAACAAAAGAAGAATATGAGGGTGTTAAAGTAGCCAAATTTGTAAATGAATTTGGTGATTATTTATGGGATACTCTAACTGGAAACCCATCTAACAAAACTGAAACCTGGAAACAACTTTTCAGTACTCACATGAAACGGGTAAGTAAAAGTACCAAGCCACAAGATCGATGGGATGAGAGAATATTAAAATGTGATACAATTGAGGGATGGCATAAACTTAATGAAGAATATTTAAACTCAGTGAACCTTCAGTCACCAGAGAACGAACAGCTACTTAATGACAGTAAATCATTGATAGGTATAACGGAGGACGATAATGTTTGATTTTCCAGAAATAGATTGTAAGGTAGAATATGAAGAGAACATAGGTGAGTGCCATACTGGCGCTAGGGGCCGATTTGGTGTCCCAGAGGAACCAGATTCACAGGAGGTTCATTATACTATTCAGAAAGTAGTTTTTTTAGATATTGATATTACATCCGAATTTGATCTTAATAAAGAGTCAGAAGATCCTTCTATAGATGTTGTTGAGTTTCTCAAAGAATTAGTGTTGGAACACCTTAAACGAAAGGAACAAAAATGCAATTAATTATAATTTTAGATCTCTTAATTCTGTCTCTAGTGGTTATTTGTCTATTAAACCAATATTATGAGCTAACAGACCAACGAAAAGAGATTAAACTTTTAAATGATAATATTGATAGGATAGATAATATTATGCTTCATCTTTTAAACGAAAAGATTGAATGAAAATTGAAATCAAAAACGGTAAAATAGCTGAATCCCTGTCTGATTTAAAAGATGGGGATTACACTATTGAAAAACTCAAGAAAAAGAGAACTAATGGTCAAAACCGCCATTTTCATGGCCCTGTTTTAGGTCAATTATCTGAGGCTATGACTAGGCTTTCAGGTAAGAAAGTAAGTAGGGAGATGGCCAAAGAGATCGTTAAATTCAAGTTTCTACAGTTTTTTGATGACAAAATTGGAACATTTATAATACCTACTTCAAAACTAACTACTGTGCAATGGATTAAGTTTTTAGAAGATATTCAGAGGTATGGGTCTTTAGTGTTGGGTATCGATATAGAATCCCCTAATGAAGTGGATTATAGTCAGATAGAAAAGAATTAATGTTTAAGTAAGGGGATAAATTCAATGAATAACTTTCGAGAAGCTTTCTGTTTAAGTTGCCAGGCTCCGATCTATTGGGCCGAATCAACCAAGGGCGGTAAAATAGCGGTAGACCGTGTTAAAACGTCTATCGTTCTGACTATTGGAGACAAAGTAACCGGCCATAGGCCACATTATGCGACTTGTAAGAACGCTGATGAACATCAAAGGAGGCCGTAGGTGGATAACAAAAATCTGTTTAATTGTAGATGTACAGATATTCAAATGATTGTTTGTGAAAATAAACAAAGCGATAGAAGTGAACCAGGTGGCCTCCACATGAACGATGACGGGACCGCCACGCTTTACCCTGTTGGGATTGCTAAGTATAAAAAAATATTGCTAACATTGAATAGAAATAAACTAGCACTAGATATTTTACAAGGTTTAAAGTGCAAGGAAGGTGGTCAGACGGTTTTGGAATCATCTTATTTAAACCTTTTAATCAAAACTTTGGAGGGGTAAATTGAAACAAGATAACTCAATCCTACCAGAATTTGGCGAGCAAGAGTCAATGTTCATGGACAACCCGAAGCCACATTTCAACGGGCCCGACTACATACCCAAGATTGACCATAGCCGATTAGAAAACCAACATGAGAAAATTAAACAGCTTATGCTTGACGGAATTTGGCGAACTTGCTCAGAGATTAGCGATGAGCTAGGTTATCCAGAAACGTCAATCTCAGCGCAGCTTAGGCACCTAAGAAAAGACCGTTTCGGTGGCTTCACAGTAAACAGGCGGCGCAGAACTATAGGCGGTCTTAATGAGTATCAAGTTTTAGAATGAAATCTGAATTTTTCCTCTTAATATTTTGTTTTCTGTTGGCTTACAACATTTACGATTTTATCAATCCGAATGTGAAAGTTATTATAAGGTCAAAGTACCCGACGGATTGTGAAGAGGAATTGAGAAAAACAGTAATCTATATAAATGAATATTTTCCAAAGAGGTGAAAGAATGATTAAAAATTACGAACTAAAGGCAGTTACAAGAGCGAGAACTGAGGAACGCGAAAAGTATTCTGCTCTACATAAGAAAATTATCGAGAAAATTGATACCGCGATTGTGATTGCTGACGGGAAACAGGCGTTTATTAATTAAGTACCTACCCATTTGAAAATCATTTTGTATATTAAACTTCAACTGCTATGAAATCAGAATTTAAAATTTAAGAATCTTCGTCTGGCCGACCTCGCGAGTTTTTACGTAGCAGTTTGCTTGCAACTGGTCGGGCGAAGTATTTAACTACCCTATGGGTAATAGTTTTTTATATTAAAAAGTAAGATTGGTAATCTGTTAAATTTTTGAGGTCAGCTTCTAGCTGCGAAAGTCTGCGTGTCTATGCCAATCTTCGCGCGAGCCTCATTTTAAGATTGGTGGTACAAAATGACGTTTATTATAAAAAATTGGGATGAAAACTTCGAGATTGCAGAATCTAGAAGGTATAAAAAAAACAAGTGGATACCGTTACCAAACAAAATGGACGGGCTTTCTTATCTAAAATTATCCAAACATAAAAACAAGAATGAAATATTTTCTTGTTGGATTTTGTTGATACAATTAGCGTCAAAAATGCCTAAGAGAGGGGTGTTAGAAAATGAAACTGGGCCTCTCGATTTTGATGATTTTGAAATTATGACGGGATTTTCTCAAAACTCATTTAAGCGGGCGATAGATTTTCTAAAAGGGCCTAAAATCGCTTGGATAGAGGAAACTGGGCAAACTCAGAGCGATCCCAGAGTAGGCTCTGGGCTTGCTACGACTACAGTACATAACACTACAGTACATAACACTACAGAACAAGACAATACAATACAAACAGGAATTGTAAAATACTTAAATCAAATTGTTGGATCAAATTACAAACCGAATATTGGTAAAACCAAATTATTGATAAATACAAGACTCAAAGAGGGGTTTACTTTTGATAACTTCAAAACGGTGATCTTCAAAAAGTCGGCAGAATGGAAAGGAACCGATCAAGAAAAATATTTAAGGCCAGAAACTTTATTTGGCTCAAAGTTTGAGGGGTACTTAAACCAAACAGGTACTTTCAATAAACCTAGTGTACCTGCACACATGCAAGAGCAAGAGGAAATGATTCAATGGGCGCTAGAACAACAAAGGGACGTTTAAAAATGAATGATTGGAACGCAGAAAGAACGGATATATTTAAAAGTCAGCTAATGAATTTATTTGTCAGTTTTAACAGATCAGCCACTAATGGGTTAATTGATATGAAAGTCAAACTACTTGAGGAAACTTTAAAAACACTAAGAACAGACAAAATTAAGCCGTTTTTCAGGTATATCATGGAAAATGAAAAAACAATCCCTAGTGATGGTAGGCTTAAAGAAATCTTAAGGGATAAATACAAAGAGTATTCGACTAATCAATCTGAAGCAAAGCAAATAGAATATACCGGAGGCGTTGCTCCGGCTGATTGGGTCGCTCGCTACATGAAACAACTGGTTCACGTGGTTGATGGAAATTTAACCCCACAACAAGCGTACCAGAACGCTGAAGCCGGTTAAATGAGCTTAGGGTGCTTGTGTGTATTAAAAAACCAAAACGTCTTATTCGAGCCTATACGCGCTTAATAATATTTATAACTAGGTACTGACAATAAAAGTATATTTTGGCAATATAAATTTTAAATAACTGAGGATAAAATGGGAAAGAAAAGCAAGAAATCTGAAGAGACAAAAGTCGAAGAAATTATCGAACCAGTGGCCGAAGTAGTTGAAACTGAAGAAACTGTCACCGAAGAAGCGCCAGAACCGGTAGTTGAAACTGTAGAATCAGAAACGGCAAGCACTAAAACCCTTAAATCTGAATCAAGCGAACTTGCAATGGCAAGAGCCCGAGCACTAGACGGTTTAGGCCGAAAAGATCGTGCTAAAATTTCTGAAATTAACTCGAAATATCATGTTGATTCTGATAAATTGGTTGCAAAATACCAGAAAATCGAAGCAGAAAAAAAGGCGAAAGCAGACGCTAAAGCACCTAAAAGAAACAAATAAATCACTAGGGCGGTTTACATCGCCCTTTTTAAAGGGAGTGAAAAAGTGATAAATTGCGGTGATATACTAAGGGACCAAACCGGCGAAGTAATGGAAAAAGGCGAGGGCGTTTGTTTTCTCGTAATGGGTTTGTCAAATGCAAGTGAAAACGAAATAAAACCCAAAGAGGGTAAATTCCAGGTCATGGAAATAGGCGACGAAGGGTTTCCAATGGGCCCGATCTCGTTTAAACATTCTGATGATCTTGGCAAAATGAAATTAAAGGGGAATCTATCAAAAATGGTATTCCTCCTATAGAGCCTTTTGAGAGTGTGACAAAAGACAAGCTTTTACTCAAAAGATTAAAGAAAATATTAAGTAATCCTTTGATAGATAACGGTTTAACTAGGGCTGCCATTTTCCATTCAGCCACATCAGAACCAGAAAAACAAAAACCATACCTGGATTTAAGGGTAAAAATAAAAGAGGTACTAAGTGAGCTTTAAAACTGCAATGTATGATGTGAGGCGCTCTGAGGGTGGCTACGCTAATGATCCTGATGACGAAGGAAAGGAAACTTATATTGGAATCGCGAGAAAATTCTGGCCTAAGTGGGAAGGGTGGGCGATAATTGACCGAATCAAGAAAAATGCGGGCCGTAAAATAAAAAATAATGAAAAGTTCAATGACTTCAAATTAAACAAAATGGTTGACGCTTTTTATTACAAATATTTCTGGGTCCCTCTAAAATGCCATAAAATCAAAGATCCATTGTTTGCCGAGCACCTTTTTGATTGCGGTATTAATCTAGGGAAAAGATCGGCTGTTAGGTTCTTTCAAGAAACCATAAACAAGTATTTCAAAAACTGTTTGGTTGTGGATGGTTTAATTGGACCCGCCACAATAAGCAAATTAAACGGTGCCAGTTCTCAGTTTGCAAATGTCATTGTTCAAGAGCGCATAAATCTATACTTTAGTAAGTGTTATGCAAAGCCGGTTAAGTTCAAGTGGCTCAGAGGATGGACCCTAAGATCACTAAAATACACAAGAAAGCCCTAGAAAAGCGACTAGATACCGTTTTTTCCCAGTACATTAGGCTATTCAATGCCGATGAATGGGGTTTTACTAAGTGCTGCACTTGCAATAGAATTGATTCTTGGGACCGTATGCAAAACGGGCATTTTGTAAACCGTTGGAATATTTCCACTAGATGGATGGAAAAAAACTGTCATCCTCAATGCGAAAACTGTAATTGTAGGCTAGGGGGCAATCTAGAACAATACGAGGCTTTTTTAACTAAAACCTATGATATTGGTACCCCAGAATTATTAAGGCAATTATCTAAACAATTTGTAAGGACTACCGTTGAAGAGTTAGAGATCCACTTAAAATTCTACTCAAACAGGGTTGAATCCATGAAGCGAGATAAGTCAATCAGCTAATTTTTGTAATTTTCGATAAATCGTTCTGACTGATAACCCTAGTTTGTGGGCAAGCCAGGTTGCTTTTTCTTTCCTGTGCTTTTTCAAAAAACTATCATCCAATTGAGAATAATATTTTTTTGGAATGTGGAAAGTCATACCTGGGCACTTGACTAATAAAGCTTTTACCGCATTTATACCGATAACGTCCGAAACTTCTTTCAAACCTTTGTTTGGTATATCGTCCCTATTCCATTTTTTTACGAATGACTTCATGTTCCCCTTACCATGTGTTTGCTTAAAATGAAATTAGACTTTCTAAGCTCTGCCTCTGAAAGTATTAAATATTCACGCTTTGGAATTTTTATTTTATGAGGTTTTGTGATTCCATTAAATTTTTTAGCGCCTTTTTTCAAATAAGCGATTTTTCCAGGCCCTATGAACTTGTATTTTGTTCCGCCTGGATGGTTTATGGTTCCGCCTTTTTGATGGACCCTGGCATATTCTAAGTTAGAACCTATAAAAACAGTATTTCCGCGTATTTGAGAAGAAACAGAAGAGGCCAGTTGGCCTGATCTTTGTAGGGTCTTACCGCCTTTTCCGGTCCTAGATAGTTTTTCTTTTGTTGATTTTTTTAGTGCGGGCCAACCTGGACCCTGACGATTAAAAGCTTTTTCGCTTGCATCTTCTAACATTCCGCCAATTTTAACCAAAGCGGGTTTTAGTTTTTCAGCATTAAAACCTAGTTGCTTGAATAAAGCTTGCACCTCTGTTGATTTTGTGGTGACCTTTATCATTTCAAAACGCTCGGTTCTAAATCCTGGCCCGCGTCCCAAATATCTTGATCAAAATCTTCTTTTTTTGGCTTAAAAGACTCGGTGGCGGGGTTAAATCCGAACCCTGGATCTGGCTTTAATGATCGGTTATTTATCTTAACGCCTCGGCTTTTGGCTTCTGCTCTTGTGAGTGATCTGGTTCGACCAGTACAGTTAAAGCCGTTTGGAGGGTACCAAGAATTAGGAGCTTTCCAAAATTGTGAAGTGATCGGCTGTATTGATCCTGATTGGGTTTTGTGTGATCGCCTAGAGTTCTCGATAATACCGTCAATTAGCATTAAGAAGGGCCTATCGTCCGCGTTATCAATCTGACGTTCAAATCTACCGGCATTTAGAGCTGATTGAATATTAGTCCTGTATATGGTCCTTAAACGGTGTGGGGTGGTAAGCACCTTAACCTCTTCACCTCCGATTATAGCCGTCCTTTCGCCCGTCCAACCCTTTTTGGCCAAAGTATTTTTAATATCCTTCTGAAAAGTTTCAAAAGTTTGCCCATCTTTCAAGGCTTTTGACAAAGCGTCTCGAACATCTTGAACCACGCTCATTTGAACGTCTTGGGTAATTGCAAAGACCTTTTCCTCTACCGCTTTTCTAGTTTCTTCGGCAGTCTTTGATATCTTGATCCCTTGCTTATCAAAAATTTTAATAGCCTCCTCTGGGCTAACTTTTGAAGCGTCGACGATTATTTTACCTGGGATTGCCAATTAATCCTCTGTGTTGCGGGTTAGGCTTTGGGTAGAAAAAAGAGCCCTGCCTAATAACTTTTCTAATCGTTTTGGCCTAATTTCAGGAAACAGGCTTATTAAAGCGCCTTGAGCCTCTTCAAATGAACTAGCTTTCTCAATCATTTTTATTATTGGCTCTAAAAACTCTGAATCCTTTTGAAGCTCTTTATTAGTCAAGCCATTAATAAAATTATCCACAGCTTTCTGATCTTCAAATTCAGAAGCCTCTCGAAACTCTGGCTCATCTTGTAACTCAGTTACAACAGGCTCAACCATTGTGAAGTGATTATCGGCCAAATTATAAATTTCTTTAAAATATTCGGCATCAAACTTAACACCTAATTCACTTAATATTTTATCCCTTTCGGCTAGATCCTTTTTAATATCCTTTTCATGCTCATATTTAAACGTAGGAGCCACAACATTTGGACCAAAATTTATATCTACAATCCACCGGATAAGCACATTAAAGCAAGTTTCGGCCATTATTTCATCGGCTTCGGCGATATCAAGCCTTACGTTATCATGCACCTGGCCTAGCGCCCTAGATCCTTTCTCACCTGACTCTGTTGTAAGGGTTTGGCCTAGAATTGCCTTTGAAATTTCTTGATTCGCGGCGTTCATTAAATCTTTGTAGATATCAGCGCTTGATTTGCTTCCAGACGAAATAAACTCGACGCTAGTGTCATCAGGAATTACGGCTGAAGATCCGTTAACCAATTCTTGCAGCCTTTCTAAGAGTTCGTCGTATTCAGCTTCGCCCGCATTTCTAGGTACTTTACCAATAGAGTAGGGCGAACCGTTCTTTTCGGCGAACTCGATCCAATATTTAAAAGCAGCTTTCTTGAAGTTAATCGACCAATAAATTTTACTTAGAAGAGCCTCTCCATAAGGATTCTCATACTTTGGGTTATTCCTAGCCACGATTAAACTCATATCTTCGACAGGATCACCAGGCCAGAAATTATCTTTTGATCTGAATCTAAGCTTATTCTCTTTGTCGTATTGAAACCACCAAGCAGGGCGACCAGTGAACTCTTTGCAAAATATCTTGTTCTCACCTTCGACACCTTCAGGGCTACCCCAAATAGGCTCCATTGCCTGCATGCCGAAAAAAGGAGCGTCTAAAATTTCTTCAGTGGCCCTATGAATATCAAGGTTTTCAAAATTTTTCTCAATGAATTTACGTACTCTAGACGGTGATTTACCGCCCTCGATATACCACTTTTTAGATAAAGTAACCGATTTCCTTGAAGCTATAACAGCGGTCAAATGTGGGTCCCAAAAGATATTTCTAAAATTCTGCCAAGTAGCCAAACTGTTTTGAGTGTTTAATACTGGATCGGGATTGGGCAATACGTCAGCCGTGGCAAAAGCATCTATTGAGTTACCCCTACTGTATTTCGAGTCGCTTACTTTAAAATCTTTATCTCGGATTCTTGGATTTGTCATAATAACCTATTAGTAATTTCTAGTGACTTTAGACTTCCCACCGCCAACCATTCTAGTTACCGGGACACTGGGGTTATCTCTGATATAATTTATGTACTGTGAGAAAGCATCCATAATATCTTTAATCTGGCAATTTGGAAAAAGTATCAATTGATTTATTAATTTATGAGTCCATTTTGCATTGCTCCGAATATAAACATTTCCGGCCTTGACAGTACTAGAACTTGCATGAGCCCTTTGAACCTTATCTCCATCCGGTAAAATTGGTATGAAGTTGATTTTATTATCTCGGGTCAATTCTTGTATAATCGGGGTGCCCGTGGCCTTATCTTCAATTAAAACTAAATTAGGGCTGTGAGCAGTTTCATAAGCTAATATTGAAGCCTTAAGCTCTGGATACTCCATCTTTTCAAAAATCGCATCCTCTAGATAATACCCATCCCTATACTCATAAAACGTCAATCCGCAATTATAAGCAGAAGTTTTGGTCTTTTTAAATGCAGTATCCCAACTCTGAATCTTTGAAATAGGCCTTTCTTTCGGCAATTCCTCATACCACTTAAACCACTCCCTTTTCAAAATATTACCGCCAGGGGCCTGTGGCGACTGCCTAACCTGGCCTGTAAAATCAGATTCTCCGAGATCGGTTTCCATTATCTTTAAAGCGTTTCGATTCAACCTATTCGGATCTAAAAGACCGTCTTTATACATGAATTTCAATAAATGAGGCTTAATATTGCCCAAAGTATCATCACCGGGCAAGCAAATGTGTTTTATCCTCTTGCCTGATTCTTCGGCCTTAAACAATAAAAACCCAGTGGGGTCCAGTTCGTGTAATCGCTGCATTATCAAAACCGTGGGCGTATTCTCTTTGTCAACTTTTCGAGTAGATAAGGTCCTAGATATATAATCATTCGCCTTTTCCCTCTCAACGTCCGAAGCGGTCTTTTTTGGGTCGATTAGATCATCTATCGTAATTATATGACCATGCTTACCCATGATATTGCCACCAACCGAAGTGGCCACCCGAGACCCGCCTCGAACATTTCTATAATAGGTCTTATTGTCTTGATCTGACTTAAAATTCACCCTATGCGGAAATAAAGTTCTAAATTTCTGCGATTTCATCACATCTCTAGATAAAATAGAGTGCTCAATAGCCAAATCATTTGTGTGTGAAGCTGAGATCATACGAACCCACGGCGCATTAATCCAAAGCCAAACATGGAAGAAAACAGAGCAAATTGTCGATTTTGTAGTACCAGGGGGTACATTTATTATCAAATCATATTCAGCCGGTTGACGATCTATCACCCATTGCCCAACTTTTTGCATCTCATTGCACAAATATTCAATATGCCAGTTATAGCGAAAAGGGTCTGGTATTATCACATCCCAAAACGTCCGAACAGTACCGTACAAAGAAGCGCGACAAATACGCCGCTCAATCTCTAAATTGATTTGCTCGGTTTCAGCTTGGAGTATCGCGATCTCTTGCGAGTCGGAGGAGTTTTGATTCAAATTTATCTACCTTCTGCTTTTGTAACTCTGTCAGCTCATCTAAGGTCATTTTGCCATAATCTGTGCCTTTCTTGATACTTAACTCTAATCCAGGTTTGAAGTTATGGACTATTTGATAATACAGTTTAGCCGCATCCGTTGAACCGTGACCACCCTCTCTGGCCCTCTTTATTTGGCCTAACATTACGTCATCGCTAAAAATTTTGAATTTCTCTACTTGATCCTTGAGATCTTTCTCTTTGTAGCTTTTTAGATGAGTGCGAACGGTATTAAGCGCAAGGCCCGTTTCCTCGGCTACCCATGAATAAGTGGGCATCCTGTTATTTTGCTCAATAAAGCCCCAATAAGCCTGAGTTATAGCTACATGATTATCATCAAAAATCGCTAGGCGAGTTTTCTTTTCCTCTTCGGAAATGATCTCTTTATTTGGATCTAGCTCTTGCATAGATTTGCTCAATTTCCCTTTACTGTTAAATTACGATATTTTGGCGGAGTTCAAAGCGGTTTTTTAATCAAGAATCTCGAAATCCGAAAGGTTCAAATTACCAAGGCACGTTTCAGATTTATAGCATTTAGCCGTAAAACACCCTTTTTCAAATGATATTTTATATTCACGCCCCAGATTATCTTTTATGCCGGTAGCTTTTATTGTATGGCCGTCTAAAATTTCACGATTGTTTTTGTCTTTTAAGCCTGAATTGATAATCATAATTCCCCTTGTTATCATCTAAAAGTGTCGATTCTATCGCGTTTTTACGGGCTAAGACTTTTTTTAAAACAATCCGTCTATTCCCTTAGCGTACTTCCATTCGTAACCTCCACAGGATTCGTTAATACCGTTTAGAGCCTGACTTAAAAGATTTGCGGTTACACCGGTTTTTCTTACAGCATCAATTTGCGAGTGAAACACGTCTATAATCTCACATTGGTATATTTGCAAAATAGTTCCTGTTCTGGGTGGCATTTTTTTAGTCATTATAGTACCTTATTATCAATCCAATTTATTGGAGGTTAATGTCGAAAGATATTGGGGGGCTCTTGGCCCCTTTTTCACAACCGCCTGGACTTGCTCCCTGTCTGATGGATAATTAATAAAATTAATATCCTCTGGCCTCGGTGCGAATTTCATAGATATTTCTTGCATCTCTCGCTTATTCATTTGCCCTCAATTAAGGATAAAAAGTCAAAATTTTCGGGTAACTTTTTAAACTGACCAATACTATTGAGCCTATCAGCTTGATTTTGATTATCACATTTCCTTATATCTACCCCGTTTTGTTCTGTAGAGTAAAAGAAATCCCCTATTTGTATCCTGTTCTGTTCTGTTTCGTAAAGAGCGCAAATCAAATTGTATGGATTAGGGCTATCTAATGCTTTGGCCATTTCTTTGTATCTAAGATATTCATTGTGGGTTAGTTCCATCTCAATTTTAGTTGTTCTTTCAGTCATATTCATCCTCGTTTAATTGTTGTTTTACAAAGAGTAGGCAGGAAATTGTCTAGATACTGCTAAACTCATGATTATCAGGCCGGAGTTATAACCCACCATCCCCTCTTGCTTTTCATCTTCGCTAAATTTAATTAACCCTTCTAATCCTTCTTCCAGTTCCTTGATGCGGTCCCTTTGCTTCAGACTTTTCCTCTTTAGCTTTTCGTGTGCTTGTCTTAGTGCGTCTATATCCATTCTCTTCATCTCTCCTTAGTCTTTGGGGGTTAAAAATCCATTAAGAATTTCAATTAACTCAACCGCTTTCTCTTTGGTGATTGCAATATCAATATTAGTGCCTGAACAGAAATAGCATCCGCCAACCTCTCCCTCAATCGAAAGCTCGTTTTCTGTGTGATCCCAATGATAAAAGGCTATTGAAATCTCCTCATTTAGAGTTATTCTTCTCTTACTATAGTCATCCATCTCTACAGCTCCTCTTTGTTAGTGGGTGTCATTTATTCCTCTTTGGTTAATTCCTAAACATATCACCAAATGCTTGAGCTTTCGTTTCACCATCTTCGTAACACTCTCTAGTCTCTTCGCAATCGTCAAAGTTTGGTGGCCATCCTAAATCTTTAGCGTACTGATTTAAGCTTTCTAGCCATTGTTCAAAAGTTTCTTCCATTCCTTCTCCGTTGTTTGGTTTAAATACGGTGCTTTTCATTTTAAAACCACTGCAATTATAAAAGCTAACATGGCCACGACTAATAATATTAGTTTGTATTCTTCCATCTACCCCCCTCCCTTGTCTGTGGTGTCTGGTTCTGTTGGTTTGGATAGGAGTTTTTTATAGATTAGTTCTAACTCATCATATTCAATATTTCCGTTTCCATTCTCTATCTCATCGCCAAACCATTGAACAGCCAATTTAACCAACTCCTTCAGCCCTTCTATTTCCTTGGCCTGGGATTTAACCTTAATCTCTGACATTACAAAATTATGCCTTTGGTCATTGGAGTCTACTATGGTATCGGCTAAAATCTTTTCTAGGGATTCGACTATTTTTACAGTTTCATCATAATCAAACCCAGCGAATAAATCCCCTACCCTAGTATTGTGAGCATATTGTCTTAAGGCTTTATAAAGAATTTTCGGTGTTTCCTTTACCATCACTTCACCTCTTTTAGTAGTTCGTCAAGGCCACAGTTACAAACCCGACCATCTCTATGATTACAATAAATATCATGTGAATCTTTATGAGCCTCTAACCAATCTTTCCATTTCTTCAACCTCTCGATTTCTTCCTTTGCTTTGGTTAGCTCTTGGCTCTGTACATTAGTATAACGGTCATTGATTTCTTTTACCATCACATTCAAATCTTCAAGATCAAATTCTGGGTAAGCTATCCCCTGGCAGTGACTCAAAATTATTTCTTTTATTTCTTCCATCCTACTCCCCTTCTTTTAAAATTTTGGTTTTTTTAGTCATACCCCCTCAAGCTCCTTTACAATTTTTCGCTTTGCTCGAATATCCTTAAATTTACCATAAGCATCTGATAAAGGCTGAGTTTGACCCAATCCCTTGCACCAATAATCATTTCTTAAAATAACCCTACACATTCTACGCCATGAAGGAACCCAACACTTACTTTCAAGCTCCAAAGGGGCCTCTTGTGGTATCGTTAAATAACCCCGATCTTGCCAACCTGAAATAAATTTTTGGAAACGACTCCTATAATGAACACCTGTTTTCTTTGGCATTGTAGATAAAAGCATATTACAAAAACTTTTCCAAGTATGGTTCTCAGGCTTGGTTATTTTATGGTATCCCATAACATTACCGTTTTCTTGTACGTATAAAGCACCAGAATTAACACCATTAACTCTATTAATTAATTTATACCAAGTATCAGGCTCTAGTATATGATATAACCATAAACCCCTTCTTTGGTCATCCCCATAGGGTTGGCAAAGTCTTTGTTGGCTTAACTTAACACCGGCCATATTCATTTTATCATAAACAGCATTATGAGGCTTATCGTTATATTTTCCATGATAAATCCAAATATCCTCAGTTTTCCAATCATAAATAGGGTATAGATTAAAAAGATTCTTTTTTACCTTAGTAGTCCACTTGTAATCCCTGTGCATTAAACCATCTTTACGGCTAACAATAGCCCTGTATCTATGCAAGCTCTCATCTGAACGAATACCAATAAAGGCGCCTGTTGATTTACCTTGAGAGTACCATTCACCAAAAATTACCATTAATTCTTCAAATTCCATCTTTGGAACATAAAAAGGGTAATCGTTTAAATCCCTAGCTAGTTTCGGTTTATCTCTAACCCACATATCTTTTTTCTCTTCATCCCAACAAATCCAGCGAGGCTCATAATTACTCACAGCATTTCTTAAAAGAAGTTCGCCACAAAACCAGTGTAAATCTATATGGTCTTTATACATTTCAGCCATTACTTCTACATGGTCAATAGTATCTACATATTGAGCCTCCAGGTCGATTATAAGTAAACCAACTTTTCTACCCCTTCTTATTGCTTCTTCCATAACTAAATGAGTCATCACAGAGCTGTCTTTTCCTCCTGAAAAGGATATATAGACCCTCTCGAAGTCATCAAAAGCCTTAGAAATACGATCTTTTGCAGCGTCTAATACATTAGTATCTTGATATAATTTTGTTGCCATTTTTCATTTCTCCTTAATAAATGTTAACTTGACGGCCAAGTGATAAAGCTTCTTCTATTTCAACTTCGTTCCTATTATTGTTTTTAAGCCAAATGTTTAAATACTCTAAAGCAATATTATTAGCCCTTTCTTGTTCATCAGGTGTGAGTCTATTAAATCCGGCGCAAAATACACTAGGTATTCCTGTACCATAACACATAGCTGCCTGACCTAACCAAGCTATTCTATTCATTGATTTATTAGTTAAATAATGTTCACAAGAATGTTTCCATTTAGAAATAACACCGTTAAGAGCTTCTTTGAATTTAGTATCATTCGATAGAAAATTTGCATAAGATTGTTCACATTCATCTTTTTTCTTCCCTTCAAATTTAGAAGCGTAGAATCCGGCCTTATGGCACTCCCATTTATCAAATGTATGGAATATTCTATCAGGATCATTAGTATTTACTGTACGATATTTTTCAACTTCCTCATTAGTTAGATCATCTGTTAACTCTTCAAAAGGACTTTCAGTAGAATCACTAGCTATCCATGACTTAGAAAAATCATCATCTGAAAAAACATCTTGTAAACCTGTAATCTGACAAAGCCTTAATATTTCCTCTTCATCCATACCAAGTTCACGAGCTATTCTTGAGTTTTTCCAATTTCTATTTTTTAACTCTAAAATAATTTCACTCATAGCATCAACTTGATGTTTACCTCTAGCTCTATTATGACGAATAGTTGAAGCAATCCTATCATTTTTGCTTGCCTGCTCATTTCTTATAGCTACTGTTGGCAAAAACCCCATGATCCTTTCTTTAACAATAGCAGACTCTCTACCAACCCTACTTCTGTGAAAACCATCCACAACCTCTGATTTATCATTATTAGGCCATGTAACAATAGGTTGAGTATATCCATCATTCATTATACTCACTTCTAATAATTCCATCTCAGGAGGTGCGACCTTATTAGGGTTATACTCATTAGCTATTACATCATCTGTAACAACCCACCTTACAAAATCTACCGGTTCATTTTTGAATGGCCCATTTTCATGAATATATTCTCTTACATCGTTTATAAACTCCATTTTTGTAGTTAGACTTTCATAAGAGTCCATAAACCCTTGTATATCTGAAAGTAGTGTGTTAATATCTTGTCTTTTGTAATCCATATTCTCTCCTTAATTGTTTTCAAATACTCTGTTAGATTGTGTGTTAAATAAACCTCTCCCAGTGCCATTTTGTAGTTCCATACCCTACCCCCTCCTATACCGTCTAGGCTTTATATTCTTGCCCTGGTGCGTGTTATCGTCTTTGAACTTGTACATATCATTGTTATTCTCACTACCGAATAAAAAATCTTTCTGGTTCTGTCTGATTTCAGCCTCGCGCTCTGGCGTGGCCTCTTGCATTGTGAACGGATCTAGCATCCTACCCCCTTATGCCCTTTCTCTCTTTAAATGTTTTCGATTTTCATAGCAGTTCTTAATCTTAACTACAGTATACAATTATTCAGTGCCATTGACTAGCGTTTTGTCGTAGGAGCGCAAAAAAACTTGTTTTAATTTAATCTTCATAATGAGCAAGACCAAAACAGTCACAATGGAAATATTCAGAGCCGGTAAGCAAACGGATGGCGCTGGGAATACTCAAACGTGGACTGAAGCGGATCTAGATCAAATAATCGAAGCCACGAACGAAATGAAAGATTCGGTTCCGGCTGTAATCGGTCACCCTAAAGAAAACTCACCCGCTTACGCGTGGTTTGAACCAAACGAATTATTTCGCAAGGGTAAGAAGCTTTTCGCTAGGATGTCAGATATTACAGAGGAATTTGGCGAAGCTCTAAAAAGAAAGAATTTTAAACATCGATCAATTGCTCTTAGAGGAAACAAATCCTTAAAGCATGTTGGGTTTTTTGGTGGTGCTCCGGTTGCCGTTAAAGGTATGCCAGATTTCGCGTATTCAGAAAGCGAAGATATTCAGACTATCGAATTTGCTGAAATTGACGTTGAATTTGCTGAAATGGACGCGGCTTTCGGCCTTAGAACGGTTGGAAGAATGTTTCAAAGCATGCGTGATTTCATGATAGGTGAAAAAGGGCTCGAAACGGCTGACAGTATTATATCTCAGTTCTCAATAGATGACCTTAAGCAAACCAGAATTACCGAACCAAAAGTAATGGAAACTTTCAAAGAAACCCCAAATGAGGATCAAAAAATGGATTACGAAGCAGCATTTAAATTACAAGAAATTGAAGTCACTTCACTAAAAGCTGACTTAGAAGCCAAAACAATTGAATCAGGCGAGTTTTCTGAAAAACTTGTGGCCTCAGAAGCTAAGAGCAAAGAGCTTCAAACAAGCATTGATACCATTGAATCTGAGAAAAAAGACGCAGAGCACAACGCTTTTGCTGAAAAATTGGTTTCTGATGGAAAAATCGACCCTGCTGAAAAGCAATCTATTCTTATGACCGTTAAGGCTTTAGATGGCCAAGCCGCTCAAGAATTTAAAGAAGGTGACGAAACAGTATCTCGAACACCTCTAGAAAATTACAAATTGAGCCTTGAGAACAAGAAAGCAAGCGTAACACCAGGCACAGTATTTGGCGAAGTTAGCGAAGCAGCCGCTTCAATAGAAGCTCAAATCAAAGAAAAAGCCTCGGCTATCCAAGAAAAAGACGGTGGCACTTACGGCGAATCAATCAAAAAATTACAAGAAAAAGAACCTGGACTTTTCAAAGCTTCAGTTTAATCAAGAGATTAGAACAAATTATTAACAAATAACGAATTTACAATTTAAAAAGAGGCTCTTATCATGGGACAAGGCAGAAAAGTATCAGAAGAAAAATCACTCACTTACATTGCGGGCGCTGCTATTGTCGCGGATACCTTTGTTAAATTGGATTCCAATGGCGAAGTCGTTACCTGTGGTGATGGCGAAGAGATCAAGGGCGTAGCTTCAAAAACCGTCGCACAAGGCGAATCTGTTGAAGTTCATTTGCAAAATTCTGGTAATGTAGTTCGAGTTCTTTCTGGTGCCGCAGTCGCAAACGGGGCTGTAGTTGCTTCTGACGCAGCCGGTAAAGCTATTACATCAGCTTCAGGCAAGCGTGAAGTGGGTCAAGCTGACGAAGGTGGAAGCGCACTAGACAAGTATTCTATTATTCACCTAACTAGAGGCGGCACAACAGCTTAATCAAGTCTTTTAAATTATTTAATTAAACGGTTTTCACAACAACAAAATAAGAGGTTATCAAAATGAGTGGTCAAAATGTAGAAGTTCTAGTCGGACACGCACAAGATATTTCTGTCAAATTTCACGACAGCGAATTGATCAATAAAGAAGTTTTCCCCATGATTGAACTCATGAGCCCAAAACAAAAAATTACACGTTATAACAAGGGTGAACAGTTCCAAAGCGGAGCCTCAGAACGTGCGCCAGGTACTAGAATCAAAACTACTCAGGTTGAACGTGATACCGTCGATGCCAATACCAAACAATATGCGGCTTCTGATATGATCACACGTGAAGATCTTCGAGATGCGGGTATTCCTAACGGACAATCACCCCCTATCGAATTAGCCACTGATTCAATCGAAAAGAATTCAAAAGATTTAGACTTAGGTCGTGAGATCAGAGTTGCTGAAGCGATTTTTGCTGATACTTGGTCCGACGGTGTAGCCGGTGGAAAAGATCAGGCCGGTTCATGGCTCGCCCCTTCTACATCTACTTTCTTAGCTGATTTTGATGTAGCCCTTTCTAAACTTAAAAGAGAAGGTGTAAACCCTAAATCTCTTAGATTAATGCTTGATTTCGGCACTATGCAAGCAATCAAACGAATTGACGATATGAGAGAACAGCTTAAATATGTAGGCCGTGATTCACTTACAGCCGATTCATTAGCAAACATTCTCCAAATTGGTAGTGTTGTAGTTGGTGGAGCTGTTATGAATACAGCCGATGCCGGTTCAACCGATGCTTATGCAGGTCAATACATTTGGGAAAAGAACGATACTAAGGGTTCTGCTTTCTTATACGCCTTTCAAGGTCCTGGCCGTAAAAAACTTAACGCCGGTGTTCAGACTAGATCAAAACTTGATAACAAACAAGTTCGTATCACTGAGAGCTATTGGCATAACGAAAAGAAAGGCCATGTATATGATTCAATGGAAGAAACTGGCACAGTAGTTACTGCCAATTCTGCCGGTTATCTTTGGATCGACACAATATTAACATAGTATAACTGAGGTAAATGCTTTGTGGCTTACAGTACTAAATCGGATATTCAGGAGATTCTTTCAGACGATGATTTAATTCAACTGACTGATGATTCTGATCCTGTTGATACCGTAGACGACGCAAAGATTACCTCCGCTATAGAACGCGCAGATAACGAAATTAATACATACTTACGAGGCAAACATGATTTGCCCGTAACTTCTACCGTTGCTCTAGCGGTTAAGGATTGGTCGGTTTCACTGGCCATTTACCAATTATATCGAAGAAGAATAAACCTTGAGATCCCTGATGTTCTTAGAGATGATATTGAGGATGTTCGCAAAAAGCTTGGTATGGTCCAGGCCGGTACTCTTTTAATTGATGATCCAACTAGCACAGCTAACACAGCCGGTATTTATAAAGGATCTGGTCAAGGCAGCACAGCCGGTAAATCTCAGATATTCGTAAGCCAACCGGATGGTAAAGGCTTCTTAGACGGTTATTATAACGGGCCCTGCTAATGGATTTAAACGACTACGAAGAAAAGATCATAGCAAAGCTTCAGGCCGATCTATTGCCCAATAAGAGCATTGAAATTAGATCGTATCCAGAAAGTTTTGATAACTATATCGGACAAATGAAGCACAAAGGCGGGGCTATTTTAGTTGCGTTTCAATCTAGTTTCTGGGAACCACCCGAAGGTAATAACCAAACGGTACTTACTCAGCAAGCCGCTTATACATGGCAATTCAACATTATTAAGAAAAATTTAAGGAAACAATCGAATCAAGAGGGGATTTACGATGTATCCCAGGAAATTCTCAGAGTCCTATCAGGCTTTACACCAGATGGCTTTGAAGATTCCAGTTACATGTTTCCAATTGATCGCAGTTTTTTAGGGCGCGAGGCCCAGTATTATATTTACCAGATCACAATGGGTAACACTATTGAAGAGTCTCAAGAATGACTATTAAAAATGATATTACAAGCGAAATTGATTCACAGATTGATGCCATGTCTATTGGGACGGGGTTTAATTTTGATTATGATGATATCAATCAGTTTAAACCTAATTCAAAAACATATCCAAATGTTAAAACAGATTATACGGATGAGGATTTCCTCGATCCAGATGAGCAAATGGTCGATTCATATTCCGCCACACTCAAAGCCAAATTTATTATTACCGTGGACAATGTTACAGAGCCAGATTCTAGGCTCGCTTTGTCAAAGGTATTACAAGACTTTCAAAGAGTACTTGAGGCCGGTCACGCCGATTTACAGGACAAAGGTTGGACCAAAGCCGATTTACTCAATGACCAAAAATTTTTTACAAACATTGTCGCCCGTCCAGGTCGTATTGAAATGGAATGGGAAATCGATTACAGAGTCAAAAGAAGTGAACCAAGTGAAACCATTTAATCATAGGGGTGCATAATGCAAAATTGCCCATTGTTATCAAGAAAAATAAACGTTTTAGGCCGAATAGAAGATGTACCAGGTACAGCGGTTTCATTAATACCTAATGATGGTCGAGCGCGCGTTTATGCCGGTGCAACACCCGAATATAACGCACCTAGAGAAAAAAGAGATATTGCTCTTGCTTCTTTATCTAATATCGGATCACTAGAATCAACAAAAGCAATTAACACTACTTTCAGAGTTGAGGCTAATACGCCAGATGATTTCTATGGGGTTGAGGCGAGTCTTGAGGGTATGGGTATTGATCAAATTAGATGGGACGCGGATTTCATTCATAATATATCTCATGATGGTAGCGAAGATTTTTCCAATGTTTTGCCAGGTATGTATTACACCGTAATAAATGCCGTAAATCCAATAAATAACGGTACTTTTTTGATAACAAATGTTAATGACGGTTCTGACGTAATCGAAATCATTAACCCAAACAAAGATTCAGACACTGGTGATGATTTGTCCGATTCTACCGCTGTGGGTTACATTCAAAGAGATCTTGAATTCGCATGGTCTTTGATTGCCTCTGGTTGTGGTTATAGGGCTTTATCATGTATTACGATTGGAGCCATAACAGGAAACAAATTTGTAAGAGGTGATATCATAACCGGTACGACAAGTGGGGCCACTGGGCGAGTATTGAAACCTGTTCTAAATGGTGAGTTAAAAATTCATTTTGATATAATTTCCGGTACTTTTGTTTCTGGTGAGGTTTTAACGGGTAGTATAAGCGGGGCGACTACAACTTCAGCTCTGGCCCCTACTGTTAAAGGGTTTGCGGTTACTCCGTTCTCAGGTTGCCATGAAGTCGCAACTGTTGATTTTGAAAACGATGGTTTTCATTGGGGATCTCGATCTGCAATGGCCAATATGAGT
>PVMK01128103.1_pt1 | contig 34920 bp, 35 predicted proteins | sample 1853481 | NCBI WGS metagenome assembly PVMK01 (sample SAMN08533507, study PRJNA380276) | Marine sediment metagenome, whole genome shotgun sequencing project. | reverse complement strand
AATAGCCTGCCCTATAGCACCATGAATCTCTTTCCGCCGTTGCAGAAGCAAAGTTTCATAAACAACTGCCTGTGTCATAACATGCCTGAAAGTGAACTCTGCTTCCGGCAAAACACGAGTTTGTTGGATAACTTCTACGGTCTTCAATGCTTCCAGGGATTCGGAAAGTTCAAACTGAGCTGAATAGATCCTCTCAAGAATCTGCCGACCAAATACTCTGCCGATAACAGAAGCCAATCGTATGGCTTCTTTGGTATTTCTATCTAAACGATCCAGCCGGGTACGGATAATTGCCTGTACAGTATCAGGCAGGCTAAGTTTGGATAGAGATTTGGTTAAGGTCGCCTCTTCGCCTTTGACCACTACTACACCCTCTTCAATTAGAGAATAGCATACTTCTTCTATAAATAGCGGGTTACCGTTGGTGCGGTCATGGATTAATTCCCCCAATCTTTCCGGTAGATGTGTTGCTCCTGTTACTAGCTTGATTATATTTTCAGTGTTTGAGGCATCCAGGGGCTTCAATATAACTGGTGTGTGATAGCTCAAGTGGCCCCAACTGGCTGGATAGTCAGGTCGGTAAGTGACCACTAACATAAAAGGAATAGAAGCTGTCACGCCTATCAAATTTTTCAGAGCCGATTGTGAAGCGTCGTCGCTCCAGTGCCAATCTTCCAGGATCATTACCATCGGCCTAAGTTGCGTATTCAGGGTAATTATCGCAGCAAGAGCCTCCTCCATACCTTTCCGCAGTTCCTTCCCTTGCAGACGTGCCGGTAGGTGATAATCGCTTGGGATGGACAACAAGTGAAGATAGAGTGGGATAAACTGCTCTAACGAAGGGTCGATCGCCTTGATGTTGGTCACGGCTTTTTCCAATAGCTCCGCCGGACTATATTCTTCTTTCAGATTGAGCCCCCGTCGCAAAGCATCTATAAAGGGCAAATAAGGAATATCACTCCCATAGGACTGACACCATCCTTGCAAAACCGTAATCTTTTCTCGGTCCAACCTGTGCCGTAACTCATAGTGCAAACGGCTTTTGCCCACTCCTGCTTCTCCCACCACCGTAATGAATTGACCTTCTCCCTGGAGTGCTTTATCAAGGCAGGTATGGAGGATATTTAACTCCTGTTCTCGTCCGGTGTATGGTGTAAACCCTTTTTGCTCCGCAACCTCAAATCGGGTTTGAATCTTTGATTTCCCTATGACTTGATAGGGAATCGTTGGTTCTGTTTTCCCTTTCAACCTGATCTCTTCAAGGGCTATCGTCTTGAAATAGGGTGTAATCAATCTCTTCGTCTCTGGGCTCACCAGAATGTCATCCGATCCCGCCTGAGATTTAAGCCTCGCCCCGGTGTTTACTGTTTCGCCGGTGATACCATATAAGCCATCTCGGTCATCTCGTAGATTTGTCACGACCAGTCCGGTATTGATTCCGGTGTGCATTGTGAGTGGTTTTCCAATGCGATCTTCTACCTCAGGGCTCATTTGGCGGACCATCTTATGCAACTCCATGGCAGCTTTGACAGCACGGAGAGGATCATCTTCATGGGCCGTGGGAATTCCAAACAGGGCTAAGATTTCATCCCCCACAAACTGATTGATGATCCCTCCATAACTTTCCACTATGCCCACCGCTTCTTCCTTAATTCGACCCATAATTCTTTCAACCTCTTCAGGATCGAGCTGTTCATTCATCGCTGTGTATCCGGAAAGATCGGAGAAAACAACAGTGGTCTGGCGGCGTTCCCCTTCAGGAAAAACAGCCGGTCCAGATGTGTCGGAAAGCATATCAGATGGTTGTGAAGACTCTAATGATTTTTCACACACAAACGGTTTTGAGAGATCGTGGCCACATGCATCACAAAATTTACTTTCTGAGCGATTGACATTATCACATTTAGGGCAAACGAGCTCCAATTTATGACCACATTCATTACAAAATTTAGCCTCTTCACGATTATCAAACTGGCACTTTGGGCATTCCATATTGCCCTCCATTTGTAAGTATGAAGATATAGGAGCAGGTCGAAGATGAGGTCAACTCAAGTGTAAATAATAAGGCTAAGCGTCTGATCAGATGTGATTTAAGCGTGCTATAAAATCGATACATGATTTTGGGAGATGGGTCAAGAAATTAGCAATTTCAGAGGTCGTTGGTTAGGGATATCATGACTGAAAACCAAATGTCATCCGAGTACTGATATATTGAGAATACCTGAAAAATACCGAAAGTGCTGATATGCCAATATACCACAATATTTTTATGTCCCCGAAAACCTTTGATAAGTTGGAGCTGTATCAAAAGTTTCCGGCTCGCCAAAGCCCTAAGAGATAGTATTCGCAAATGTATAATCTGCTTTACACCTTTTGAATCGGATTTAGATGCCTTACATACTCCAGTACCATCTTGTTATACTCCAGCTTTCACTTTCTCTCATCAAATCAAAGGTCCCTCTGATATACCCTGATGCACCATCCATGTATTTTATGGTAGCCCTATCTCCTGTGATAGTAATTTTAGGATTTATAATTTCAGACTCCATGTCGGTGGTCCCCATCGCTTCTAAATATTCCTTATATTCCGCTTTTGAAACTACTTTGATAGTAACAAGGTCTGTTTGCCAAATTCTTATTTTGGCGTCATCGTGAAAGCACGCCAACCATTTTGTAAAATTTTCATTTTGATAGGCCTTATCGCATTCAATTATAAAATTAAGTATCTCGGTTTCCTCTGTAGATTTCGGTTGATAATCCGCTAATTTGGTGTTGGCGGCACATCCAAAAATAAATAATAAAACAGAGAAGAAAAGAATTGAAAATAATAGAGATTTTTTCATTGCTTTGCTCCTTTTCTCTAGTGGTGAGTGAATTTATTTGGCCTTCAACAGGAAGTATGCGTCCCTGTTAGGAGCAAGGAAACCAATATCTATGTCAGCGAGAACGAAATTAAGAGGTCAACAATCGATTCAACAAACGAGCAGGTCCCACAGAACAGAATTTATGATATTTTACAAGTGGATATGAGATTGAGCTTCAGGAGAGCATGATGTTTAAGTTCAAATATTATCCAGCGCCATGTATGTCAAGGAAATTTAGATGGTGATACATTAAGAGACTGTCGAAAAACCCTAAAACCATGATTTTAAGGCTTATAACTATCTGATTTTACTATATGCGAAATTCGTAAAAATGCCAAAATTGGACTTTTTCGACAGTCTCTGAGAATATCAAAGAAACACCATAACATGTGATATCATACTGTTGGTGTTTATATTTTTTTTGTAATTTAATCCTGCCTCACACCCTTTATGGGAACGTTAAACACACTTTGCCTCAGGTCTTTACCTTCAAAAGATTTTAAATCGTCAGAGATTTTCACATTAATGTCATGTATCATCTGAACTTCATCATCTCTAAAACGCCCTTTTAATCGATTCCCAACAACTTTGCCTTTAAATTTAAAATCACTACCTTTAACTGAATTGACCGGGTTACTATTTTGCTTCAGTTTTAATACATAATCGTCAACAAACCCTGAAGGCTCCGGTGTTGTTACTTTCCATATTCCTGTCCATGGTTCGTTTGGATTAAAACTTAAATCTTGTTCCGATAATTGTTCTGAAGTTCCAGCACAGGCGATGATGAAAACGAAGATGAAAACCATTAAGCCAGCAACATTTTTCAAGTTCATGTTCACCTCCCTTCATTTATATGGGTCTTTTATTGTACCCATTTTTAAGGTTTGAAACATGGGAACGCAGCATGTTGAATATTCGAATGAGTGGAAAAATCGAATGAGAAGTCGGATGTGATTCTGGAAATGGAGAACCGTTTCAGGTCAGTTGGAATATGAAATTCAAGAATAGCTTATATACGTTAATACCCAAATCGATGGATTTTTTCAATCAAAATTCAGGATTCTGGGAACTGGTGATATATTGAGATAATCGGCAAAATCGCAAAATTTCAGATATCGTAATCTGATATCACAAATTTTTAGAGACGGTCAAATATACATAGATGTTGGAGCTGTCAAAGGTTTTATTTTATACTAAGATGGCATAATTTAAAACCGCGCACAGATCAGGGATGTACCTTCCCAATTCAAGGGCTGGCTTTCTTCTCAGATTGTTTTCCCTGATAGACCATCGGAGTTATTTTAAATTTTTCAAGCGAAAGGTTGAACGGCAAATGAACTTTTGGAATCGCGTTCAAAACACCCTCAGATTCCATGCCTTGAAATACTTGGCAATTGGTCGATTTAAGAATTTCTTGCACACTTTCATATGCGCTTTCGCAGCCCATAACAACAACGGCTTCAAATTGACTGGCATGTTTTATTAATTTTTTCCGTCCCCCTGAAGTCCACAAGCAAATAAGATAATTGAGAAGATTACCTTTAAAAACACTTGTTTTGAGGCCCTCTTTTTTCAAACGTGATTGCATATTGTCAATAAGCTCTTCATAAGGTTCAGTCTTTAGCAGCCTGCGAAAGAACTCTATGTAAGGTTTATCGTTTCTTACGGCTAAACTGGCTGCAGGACAAAACCGGCAAAGGACAATGAGGGCGGATTGAAATTTTGCAACTTCAGGGACGACATCCACCTCTTTTAGATAGATCGGCATTTGTCACCTCCTAATTGTTAGGTTAAAATTTGAGGGAAACCAGTTTCTATTTCAGTGTAAAAGGCAGATTAGAATTTAGAAAGTCGCTCAATAATGAAAATGATTTGTAGGCGTGAAATTGTGGTTCATAAAGCATCCAATCGGTAATCTGATATATAAAATCAGGCCTTCGTGTCAAGAGCAATAAATTTCTCTGTCAAATATCACAAGGTAACGTCAAGTACCGATATATTGAGAGTATTACAGTTTTGACAATTTTGCGGATATGAAATGAGCATCTCAAGGTTCTGGTTATTCAGCAGATGTCTGCCATATGCTCAGTCTAAAACCACCTGGCAGGCGTCTTCATTGGGTTTGCAGATGACGGAATCGGCATCCGCTTTGACGCCCACCCCCAGAATTCCCATGCGTTTCAATTCAAAGGTATGCGTTAAGGTCAGGCTGGCGTTTTGAAATGCCTGATGCAAATCCTGGCTGTTGAAGCGATCACGATGCGGGTGGACCAGGATATGTTTGGTGATAAAATTTTGATAAAGGCCGGGATAGTATTCTTCCATAAAATAGACACCGCCGTTTTTCAGCACCCGGGCAACTTCAGCCAGGCCATTGCGCCAGGCCGGCACGTGATGCAAAAATCCAAAACCGAAGACCGCATCTAAAGAATCGTCTTTTAACGGGAGTCTGGCTGCATCCCCAACACAAAAGTAGATGGGTTTTTCATTTTCGCCGTTTAACCACCGCTCGGCTTTTTTGATCATTCGAAGGTCCAAATCCAGAAGATAAAGGTGGGCGGGTTGATAGGTTTCGTAAATGAGCTTGGCGCCGACACCGCGTCCACAACCCACTTCTAAAATGGCGGTGCCGGCCTTTACGGCCACCGTGCTTTTAAACCACTGCATCACCAGATGCTGTCTGATTCGTTTTACCGGGCTGTTTACAACCCAGCGCTCGATTGGGTTCAGTATCATTATCCGCCCATTCTCTTGTGGGAGCAGCCTCCGGCCGCGATTCGACTCGAGCGTTGAAAACGCTGCTTACTTGACTGCGAGATGGATGACTGCGATTCCGTTGGTCAGGCTGCGGTAGGTTACCTGCGAAAACCCGATTGTTTCGAGTAGTTCTGAAAGTTCGTCCGGCAGCGGAAACATTCGAATGGATTCCGGCAGGTGGGTATAGGCTTTTCTGGAACCGGCAATCAGTTCTCCCCAGAAACGGCATGATATAAAACGAATAGAAATCATAAAGCCAGCGAAAAACCGGCCAGGTCGGTTTTGAAAACTCCAGGCACATCATTTTCCCGCCGGGCTTCAACACACGATACATTTCTTCAAACCCCTTTTTCATATGGGTGACATTGCGGATGCCGAATCCGACCATTGCAGCTTCGAAATGTCTGTCGGGAAAGGAAATGCACTCGGCATTACCCTGTACATGCCGCAAACGGGTTTCAATTTCGGTATTGATAACTTTGTGCAGGCCCGCCTGTATCATGGCTCGATTGATATCGTAAATAACAACTCGGCCCGCCGGCCCGACCTTTCTGGCAGCCAGAATCGCCAGATCGCCGGTTCCGCCGCACACGTCCAGTACGCGATCCCCGGAGGACAATTTTAACAGTCTGACCGCCGTGCGCTTCCAGGCGTAATGAATACCGAAACTTAACAGCGTATTCATAAAATCATAGTGACGGGCCACGGAATTAAAATGCTGCAACACGCGATCGGTTTTGCCTGAGGTGCGAACACGCTCATAACCGAAGCAGGTCGTGTCGGCACTCTTTTCGTGGTTGTGGAGTTGCGCCCGGCGCTTTTCTTCTTCGAGCCATCCCATTTTCTGTCGAAACCTGTTTTTCCGATGTCGGTTGCTTCGAATCAGGCACAATGCGGCTTTTATTTTCCGCCCGAAAGAAAAAATTCAACCGCAGATAGCGGTAAAATTTGCCGTGTTATAGAAATCAGGGATAACATAAGCAGGTTAACGTTAAAGTTCAACCTAAAGTACCGACTTTCACTCGCCGACCGGGGTCGCCGGCTGACGATTTAGCAACCCGGCACAATGAGCAAATGTCCTCTTATAGCGGTTGTCATAAAGTATGTTCCGTTTGCCGGATTTGCTAACAAGGGAAAATGTAATGTGTAACAGCTTAAAATTATACAAACATGACAACCGCTATATTAGTAGAGCGTGTGGATGAGGCCATATTGGACGTTATCGACAACCCTGAGAAGACACAACAAACTACCGCTATCGGAACGTTATTCTGGCAAACGCTCTAAGCCAATGAATTGACAAGTTTGTGGATTTTTGACTCTATGCGTTTAGCGCACTTTACATCCATTTTGGCTAACCTGCCGCACTTATTCGTGAAACAATAAATATGCAGCCACCCCGAACAATTTGGCATGATTTCTGCTTTTTATGTATGGAAATAAACGGTGTGCCGTAATTGTTGATCAAAGATATTCTAGGTATAATCAACTTCGATTGATGCGGTGTTGCAAAAGCCGGCCGCCTGCCTGAAGGGGGCATTCAGAGATGAGTGGTCCGGAAACCAACTATTGTAAAAAGGATAACATGTCGGTCTGCACCGCCGAAGATCCCAAACAACAGGAAAAATGCAGTTTTTTTGAAAAATCAAGCCGTGAATACCGCTGTATGTATTTTATCTTTGATATGTACTGCGATTGTCTTAAAGCCCAGATCCAATCCCACGGGTAAAAATTCTGGTTGGATCAAAGGCTAATTTGAAAGCATGGAAAGCGGTATAAAAAATGTGAGATCTTGGCGTGGGATTTTATGCCTCGGCAAACTTCTTTGCCAGGTCGTTATCGATGACGTAAATGCATATTTCCTTGGCGCTCTGTTCCGTATACCTGCATTTTTCGCACAAATTGTTGATCAGATAGGTCACATCGTCTCTGATCCGTTTATCATAGGTTTTAAAATCCTCCCCATTGTAATCCTTGATGGCGCGGCGAAAGTTTTCGTTTTCAAGAAAAGGTTCCAGCACTTTTTCCTTTAAATTGTGCACGTAGCGGTCGTGCATGGACTGATAAATCTTTGTTTCTGCGATTGGAACGTTCTCCACCATGATCTCCTGGGTCAGCGTTTTGGTGGTGTATTCTTTCTGGGTCTCTTCTCGAAAAACCTTACGTTGATTCTGGTCTGTTTGGGCCCCAGCAATTTGCTTTTCAATACCCTCTAAAAACTCTTCGGTAATTTCCAGTTTTTCGCCGGTGTAGGTACAGGTTTCTACCGAACCGATTTCAAAATTAATGGCAAACAGGTAGTTTTGAATCTCCCTGGAAATCTGTTCTTCATTGTAATAGTAGAGAGACTCTTTGACTTCCTGCAGGATAGTGTAATCATACATCCGCAGAAGCGAATCCAAAAATCCCCCGGGGGTATCAGATCCCTTATCTCTTTGCGGGCTTTGGTAAAGAAATTGCATAAATCCGACATGTTGATGAGCTTATCTTCTTTACCGTAAGTCGAGTAAAATATATTGAATATGTTAATCGAATCACGGCCGGAGATGCCGTGATCGCCTTCTTTTTCAGATTCGGCAATGATTTTCCGCCGCCGCTTGGCCGTTAGTCGTTTGCGGTCTTTTTGCATCAGCCAGGTGGGAATATATCCGGTGTAGATTTCCATTTTTAACAGCTGCAAATTTTCATCACAAAAAAGACGATAACGTGCCGGTTCACTGATCCATTCCAGCATGGCGTCGGATTTGGTATTCAGACGGGTGGAAATAATGACCCGGGCAAAATTGTGAAGCACCCTCGGCAGGAAACGTTCATCGATGTGACGGCCGAAAATATTGCGGTAGATCTCCACCTCGGTTGAGAGGTCCATAACATACGGGATCTTGATGTATTGCACCCGGTCCAGGAAGGATTGAAAACCCTGGATGTTTTTTTCATCCTCAGGGGTTCATCACCGCCAGCAGCAGGGAATTGACGTTTTCCTCGATGTCTTCCACCTTATGAACGCCTTCACTGATGATGTTGTGCAGCTCAATTAAGCGCTCGGTATTATGAGATTTGATGTCCATCAGGGCATAAACCCCGTTATTGGTTTTGGCATACTGGGAAAAGATGTATTTGACCCAGGTTGCTGTCTTTCAGCAAATTGTTGATCCGCCGCTGGAGCATCATATTGCTCATCACATTTTGCTTTAAGGGATGATCGCCGGGGTTAAACACACTGATGCCTTCACCCAGGCGCCGGCTGAAGCGGTACGGTCGCGCATACAGCATTTCAAAGACCCGCTGCGGGCTTTTGAGCCGGCCCTAAAAGCGCTTCATACAATGAACTGCAGATCGTGCACGGTTGATCCCTGAACACCCACTCAAATTCTTTTTCGGTGGAAAGCTGCCATTTGAACTTATCGTTCTTGAATAAATCGTCAAAAAATTCCCGCCGATAATGTTTGGGAATCATCAGGAGGGGGTTGTCATGACTCGGGCAGGGGACTTCAACATAGTCTTCCGCCATATAAGCTGCGTGGGAATCATCGAGCATTTCTTCAGCGTTCCCGGATGAATCCGGCAAACTTTTGTTGCCGGCAGAATCATTCAGATCCGGGGCGGAACCCTCCAGCAGGTCGGATAGCTGCTTGAGTACGGGGATGGGCCTCATAATCTCTGAATTGGCCGAATATCTTGCGATCAAAACGCCAGACGGTTTCGTAGCGTACACCGGCATCGGTATTGGCATATTCCTCAAATTTGGTGAGCATATTGTTTAAAAAGGTGCTCTTGCCGCAACCGGGCGGGCCTTTAAAGATATAGATCTTGTTTTGCTGGGTGCCCGCTTTAGCGCTTCCACGAGTTTGACCAGTCGGTTGGCGAACAGGCGGTCGGCAAAAAACGGGTTGTCCGTTCCTTCCACAAACAGCTTGCTGCAATCGTAATTAGCATAATGATGGATTCGGGATCATCGGAGTACTCATCAACACCTTCGCCGACGTAGGCGTTTCATCATGTCGTGAAACACCTGAAAAATATTGCGCATCACGGTTTTGGGTTCGGCAACCAGTACGTTGAGAAACTCCTCAAAAGGGAATCGAGGTGCGCTGTTCCCGGGTGCTCATGCTCTGGTTGAGATTTGAGCATGGCTTTTTTAATACTATCCTCAGCGCGCATCTCTTCTTTGGCGGTCTTTTCCTCTTTTTTCAAAGCCCGTATGGCCTTTTTCACTTTGCCCATGAAGTGTCTCCGGTTTTAGCTCGCTGCAGCTTGGTCGAACATCTGAGTTCGTTAACGTCACTTTGGAAAGCTTGCGGTCTTCCATCGTGTATAATACCCGCTGCCATTTTATTTCCATTTGTTTACCGTCATCCTCCAATGGCATCGTCAGGCCGGGAATCGGGATTTGCATTTTTTGGGATTCGACTTTTTCGACTTCACTGGTCTCCAGCTTGACGGGGTGCTCCCCACAGATATTCAATTCCCATCATGGTATTGGCAATAAAATCTTTAACCAGCGGTTTGCCCTCGAAGTGGTGGTTCAAATAAAGATCGCCGTTTTTGGATTTTTCCGGATTAATGGTGATGTGGGGCGGATGATAAAGCTAGTCAAAGAGCATCTGGCGATAATCTTTTGCTTTACGGCTTTTGACATAATACTCCCAAACGCCCTTGTTCTGGTTGAGCCGTTTGCCGGCCACAAACAGGTTCGTGCGATTGATAAAATCCTGATCCACAAATGTGTTGATAAACATAAAATCGTTTAGGTTTTCGCGAACTTTATAAACAAACGCTTTGCCGGCTTTCCGGTTTTGGCATCAAACTTTTCTCTTTCCCTGGCATCCAGCAGCCGCTTAAACTCAATTGAATACTTGCCTTTATCCACCAGCTCCTCGATGTAGTGGAAAATCCGCATTCCCAGAGCATAGGGATTCATCCCCACCCGGGGCAATGACGTGACAAAGGCGTGGGTGCGGGCAAAGTCGACCTCGTGTCCTTCGATGCGGTCATCCTGCAGAAACAGCTTTTCGTGCCAGTAGCTGGCCCAGCCCTCATTCATGATCTTTGTTCGAATCTGGGGCTGGAAAAACAAAGAGGTTTTGCGAACCGCCTCGATAACCGGTTTCATCCAGCGGTTTTCTTCTTTATTTAAAAAATCGGAATGTTCCAGGATATGCTGCATCAAATCCAGCCGGTGATTAGAATTTTCCTTAAGGCTTTTTTTATAAATGGGCATCAAACTCCGGATATTTTCGGAACACTTCCGCAAAAAAGGCTTTTTCACCGTGGGTTTTGCTGGTTTTGGTGCAATCATTGTATCTTTCGATTTCTTTTATGTATTCAGTTATTTTTGCTTTTTTAATGGATTGCAAAAAATCATCAAAATAAAAATCCAGCATCTTCGATTTGGTCGTCACCGGCGGCCGGTTCATAGCCGAAAGCTCATAGTGGTATCCCACCAGATTATCGATGCCGCGGGCAAACTCAATGACATAATCCAGCCAGCGGCCTTTTTCGGACCTGAATTTAGCGATCATGCGCTTATCCGAAAGCGCGCGGCCGGTGAAGTCATAATCCCAGGTGTGCCGAAAATACAAATTGTTCTGGAAAAAATCGATATGGGCCAGCACATGGTAAAAAATCATGACATTCATCCAGTCCGGATTGTTGTCATTGTAGTATGAGATCGCCGGCCGCGTATTGATCACCGTCTCATAGGGATTGCTGGGATACAGCTCGTAGCGGCCCTTTTCCTTGAGGACTTCTACATCGTGGACCCAGTAATCATAGAGGGTCGGGATCATCAGTTTGGGCGTCAGTTCGAGCAAATCGCGGTTGGTGACGATATACTCCAGGGTTTCATCCTGAAATTGCAGCCCGGCTTCCCGGGCCCGCTCCTTGCACCCTTCCATTATTTTTTTGGTATGTTGGTCGATGAGTTCCATAAATTATATTGAATATTTTCGATTGAAGATTGAATATACAATTCGAATCTATTCTGAAATCAACTTCTTGATTCCTTCAATGAGCCTGGGTTCGTCGGCATTTTCCTGCATGACATCCAGTCTGAGTAAATCCGGCTTTTCCGTCAGCAGCCCGGACTTTTTTAAGTATTTTTCGACTTCGGTCCTGTGGGTGGCCTCCAGGGAGTGTTCGGCGATGGAAATCCCAACCCGATTGGCGTAGCGCAACATTTTTTCCAAGCAGGGGTATGGACTCCTTTGCCGTCGGTGTCCCAATCATCGCCGTCGGTGCCGTGAAAGATGTAAATATTATAATCCCGGGCCAGGTTTTCTTTTTCAACAATTTCGTTGACCAGGCGGTATGCGGAAGATACCTGGGTGCCGCCGGCCACCGCCGAATTGTAGTAAGTGTAAAAGTCCTTTACCTCCGAGGCTTCGGTGTCATGCAGAACAAAACGCGTTTCCACCTGCATGGCATACTGATACAGCAGCCAACTATATATCATCACATGCTGTGCGACGACCAGTTCCGTCGATCTGCCGGCCATCGAACCGGAATAATCGCGCAGGAAAAAAACCATGGCCTGGGATTCATAATCCTTTTCCCGGGACAGTATTCGATAGACCATATCGGCAGGTGAAACCAGAAATTGCGCTGAATCAATGGCGCTAATATCAGGCAGGTTCCCGAGATGAATGTTGGTTTCGACAATTTTTCTCAGGGTGGCTTTTTTATCCAGCAGCTGACCGAATCCGCGGTGTCGATCGGTGAGATCATAGGTGTAGCGCGTGAGGGATCGTTTTTTGCCTTTATCCTTGAGGTTCGGCAGCTGAAATTTTTCGGTCAGAATCCGGCCCAGATCATAAGCGTTGGATTCCATTTCGTGCTGATCGCCGTCCCCCTGTCCCGGACCGGTTCCGCCGTCAACATCCGGAGCATGGATCGGCTGCTCGCCGATCACATCGCCTTCTTCCCCATCGCCGGATCCGCCATAGGGCTCTTCTTCGGAGGTTTGCAATGAGGGGTCATGGATAAATTTTTCTTCCACGGTCGAAGGAACGACCACAACCTTATCTTTGCCCCCTTTGCCCGGCTTGATCAAACGGCCCACGTTTATTTTGCGCGGGAACCCGTCCTCTTCGCGCTGCTTATCCCTTTCCAGCAGCTCATCGAGGGATCGCAGGTTGATGTTATGGGTACTTTGCAACGCGGTGATTCCCTGCAAAAATGACAGATCATCGTAGTTGTATATATTCTGGAACTTACGGAATGATTTAAAGGATCCGGCTGCGCCGAAATCGGGAAGATCATGGGCGCCGGCTGCTTCCAGCTCGGCGAGAATCTTGCGCTCCTGCTCGAGCGTCAGCCCCTTTTTTTTCAAACGTTTATAAAGCTCAACGAGTTTTGGATCCATGATAACTCCAGGCTAGGCTTAAGACAGGGGGCAGGGGGCATGGGGCAGGGAGCATGGGGTCAAAACTCTTGCACGCCATGCGCCATTCCCTCTGCTATTTTTTCCGCATTCCGCATCCGCATTCCGCAATCCGAATTCTCTTTACTTCTCGTCTTCCTGTGTACAGAAGTACTCAATGGTCTTCTGGGCACAGGTGCGGCAGTAGCCCAGTTTGTTGAGCATGGTTTCGACCATGCGATCATACAGCTTCTGGTTTTCCTCATTGGTGCGGTTGGCCAGCGCGCCGATCAGGCTGCCGGCACCGGCGATATCGGATTTGAGGCGAACATCGGTGATGGCTTTGACCAGTTCCAGGTTGTCCATAAAATCGTAATCCGGATCTACTGAAATCTTCTGACCATAAATTTTGCGGATCGAAGTTCGAAAGGACGCACGCTGTTCTTCGGTTTTAAGCCCCAGCCGTTCTTCCACACTGTTGATATAGCGTTCATCGATCTTTAAAGCCTTAAGTTCCCCTGTTTGCGGGTCTTTGTATTTCCACATCTTATCGACGCCCAGGTTTTCGGCATCGATTCCGATGATCATGTTCACATAGTTCATGACGTCCTTGCGAATGGCATAGGGTTCATCCATATAGGCATTGAACATCTCTGTCATAATCCGTTCACGATACAGCCCTTTTGCGGTTTTTAGATCTTCAAGGTATTTGGCGCGATCATTGGCTTCGATCACATAGTCCAGAATAATGCGTTCCAGCGCCTTGAAGATGTCGTAGGCGAACATGCAGCGGCCTTCATTGGTCTCGGAGCTTTCGATCAGCAACTGGATGGCGCGACCCAGATTGCGCTGTCCCAGGCCTTTCTGGCCGAAGCGGTTGATGATTTCCGGATCCTGGTTAAGGGTGTCGATGACCTCCGCCAGCGTTTTGATACTTTTTTCACCGGCGACCTCTCCGGCCGAGAGTTTCATGGTTTCAACCGGTGTCAGTTTTTCAGATCGCGGCAGGCGGCTTAAAACAGCGGCCACCGAGGAAGCATAATTCAGATTCGGGTCCTGGTGCAGATCTTCGCGGGTGAGGGTGGTGCGGGTTTCACTGCCGATGGCATAATTGGTCAGCTGTTTCTGGAGTTTGTAGTTGGTGTTGTGGGACACATAGCAGATCCTGCAGCGGTCGACGATGGGCGCCTCTTCTTTTTCCGACAAAAAGTGGTGAAACTCAGAGTTGTTGCTGGTCGCAACAATTAAGGTGTCAATGGGCCACTTGAAACCGTCGATCTCGATATTGCGGTTCTGAATCACCCCCAGGTAAACCTGAACCAGATCTTTTTTGTTTTTGTAGATTTCGTCACTGAAATGGATCCCGCCGCCGGCGACGCGCGCCAGGGCGCCGCGCCGCAAATCAAAACGGTAGGGGTTGTTGGTATCAGTGATGTGCAGCAAGCGCTGGATGGACTCTTCGCCCAGCAGATCCACGGCAGATGAGGTGATTTTATCCTTGGCCGGATATTTCCCGGTCACGGTGCCCAGGCTTTCGGTCAACGGCACCGGTATGATCTCGATGAATTTAAGCATATCATCGATATTTCCGTCACAGTGCGCCTGGATATCATTCCAGATATAGCCGCTGCAAGCGCCTAAAGGCCGGTAATCTTCATACAGTTTTTCAATATCCTTATCGGAAAAGCCGATCTGTTTCGCCAGATGTTCCTTATTTTTATCCGAATCATCAAACAGATTCATGGCCAGGATCATGGGATCCTCATAGGTTTGCGATTCAATGGTGGAAATCTTGCCGTAGCTGCCGACCTTGTCCAGATTCAGGAACTTAAACGTATACTTGCGATTGTTGTCTTTGGACAGGAAAGTTGCGATATCTGGCGGACAGGAAATTCCACGAGAAACGTTTTACCGTTGCCCGGTTCACCGACAAGGACAAAGGCCATTTCCTTGGAAGAACCGCCTTCGGACGCATCTTTCACATAGGAAACAAAACTGTTGATCTCCTCATACATGCCGATGACGTGTTTGGGTCCTTTGCGGAAGATTTTAAAATTGTAGGTTGTCTTGCCGTTCACCACCACTTTTTCAATTTCGCTTTTCCAGGATCATGCGGGTCACTCCCGCGAAGGCATTTTCAAACCGCAGCTTGCCGTCCTTGACGGCTGTCATGTGTTGATGAAGGGTTCTAGAATTTTTAGACATTTTTCCTCCCCTTGCAATTATGGGTTGATTATTGGCCAAGGAATCTTCCTATCGCTAGATATCGGTTGAAATTAACAATTAATAAAGATTTTTATCCATGTTACCCGTTTTTCGGCCCATCCACATCTCTGAGAAAACCGTTTGCTGTACCCGGTCCGGTTGCCGTCATTCCGTTTGGAAAAATTTGTATAAATTTCAGATGCTTTTTTCAGATGATCCCCCGGGGGTTTGCTACAACAATGTGTAATCATCAAACCGGTTTTGGCAACCATGATATTTAAAAAATTTAACGGTTTTTTGACGTTAGGCTGTATTAATTTCTGGCAGCACGATTGCCTGCAACGCTGCTATTCATATAAACTGCTTAGGCTTTGTTTGATTTCATCAAGCGCTAAGATCATCGAAAAACTTTTAAAACCTGCTGAAATCTCTACTTTTCGGGTATAAGACCTTTATTTTGCCGTTACCCACCTTGCACACCCCCTTATTGTCGAAGCGGCAGACCCGCTCCTTACAACACATCTATATGTATAGATGCAAAAACAATACCATTATAGCGGTTGTCATAAATATGTTCCGTTTGCCGGATTTCCTAAAAGGAGAAAATGTAATGTGTAACGGCCTGAAATTATTACAAACATGACAACCGCTATATTATTGTTTTGATTGAAAAAAATCTAGACTTTTACGGAACCATGTGCCATATTTAAATCACTGCGGTGTTGATGGGCTGATCGTCAAAAAGCGGCCAGGTAAAATGGCCATTATCAACGATCAGCAAACCCTTGAACTAACGGATTTGATTGATCAGCCGCAACAAGCCCAGCGTAGTTTTTGGACCGTAAAAGCCTTTCATGGCTACATCAGTGTCTGTAAGAATGAAGAACAATTATTAGAGCGTTTGGATCAAGCTATTTGAGACGTTATTAATAATCCCAAAAAGACTCAAAAAACTGCCCGTATCGGAACGTTAATATGACAAACGCTCTAGTTTCGAAATGTTTAAGCAAATCGAGATTTTTTTGCCGGTTGGGGGTTCAGGGGTCGGGTGTCAGAGAACAGAGCGTGCAGAGGACAGATAAAGCGAAGTACAAGGTCAGAAAACAATAAAGACGGGGCAGACTAGACAATTTTCAACTGTCATCTGTCATCTGTGATCTGACTCCTTGCTGACTGCTTGCACCAGCATCAGCGTGTTTCCAATGACGCTGATGCTGCTTAGGAGCATGGCGGATACGGCCACCAGCGGGGTCAGCAGGCCACTCATGGCCATGGGGATACTGATTACATTGTACCCGAATGTGAAAATCAGATTCTGATGGATTTTTCTATTGACCGCACCGGCAAATATTAAAAAGTCGATGATTTGTTCAGGTTCGGCCCGCATCAGGGTCACATCCGCCACTTCTTCACCCAGATTGGCCCCGGAGTGGACGGCCAGGGAAAGGTTGGCCTGCACAAGTGCGGGGGCGTCATTGATGCCATCGCCCACCATGGCCACCGGATGGTTTTGGCCTTGCAGCGCTTTGACAATAGCGACTTTATCGTTCGGCATCTGACCGCCGTAAGCATCGTGGATTCCGACGTCCTTTGCGATGGCCCGGGTGGTTTCAGTTCCGTCTCCGGAAACCAATGCCAACCGAAATCCCCGCTGAAGCAATTTTTCAACAGTTGTTCTGGCACCGTTTCTAATGCGGTCTCCGAAAACAAACACAGCAATGGGCCGATCCCCGATGCTCATATATACATACGAGTCAGCTGATCCCTGTTGTAAGTCGTCGGAGTCAGGCAGTTTATTGAAATTTACAGTCGTGTCTTTCAGAAAGTCCGCCGATCCGATCTTTACGATGTCACCATCAAAACGGCCGATAACACCATTTTCTTGGGTTCGGATTTCGTCTACGGTTGCGGGCTCAATATTGCGTTCTTGGGCCTGCCGCAGAATTTCCCGTCCGATAAAATGATCTGAATTTTGTTCCAGCCCCGCTGCGAGTTCAAGGGCCCGGTCTGGGTCAAAGGGCGCCGGCGCAATAATTTTCTGCAGGGTCCAGTTGCCGTGAGTGATGGTGCCGGTTTTGTCAAAAACAACTGCGGTAATCCGGTTGGCCATTTCGAATGCAGTAAAATTGCGCACCAGGATGCCCTTTTTCTCGGCAATGGATATGCCGGCCACCCGGGCCAGGGGGATGGCAATTCCCAGAGCGCAGGGACAGGAGATAACCATCACGGTTACGGCTCGCAGGATCGATGTTTCCAGCGACAATCCCATGAACCGGCACGCCATGCCGGTGGCGGCCGCCAGCACGAGAATGACGGGAACGAACCACTGCAAAATAACATCGGTTTTGCCCTCAATGGGCATCTTCGTCAGCAGCGTTTTTTCGATGATCTGCATCATCTGACCCAGGGTGGCGTCATTGCCGACCTTTTCAGCTTTGATTATAAAGCCGCCTTGCTGGACCCGGGCGCCGCTTCTGATAAAATCACCGGGCTTTTTCACGATAGGCACGGGCTCGCCGGTCAACGAGGATTCCTCTACTGCGCCATTGCCGGTCCGAATGGTGCCGTCTGCCGGTACAATTTCAGTTTCGCTTACCCGAAATTTATCACCTTCGATGAGCTGATCGATGGCCACATATCGGCCCTCGGGAAAATTGTCACTGCATATTCTGACCTTGGTGGGCATCAGCGCAAAGAAATTTTCCAGATCTTCTAAAACTTTTCCTTTGGCGCGGCGCTCCAGTGTTTTACCTAAAAGTACCAGCGTGATCAGCATAGAAGCAGTGTCAAAGTACAGATGGATGCTTCCTGCAAAAAGATTATAGGTGCTGAAAAAATAAGCACTCAACGCACCGATGATGATCAATGTTTCCATACTGAAAGATGCAATACGTATTCCGGCCCAGGCTTTTTTATAAAAATCGTATCCGCCGTAGATTAAAATGGCGGTCGCCATGACGAACATGGGCCAGGAAATTTTAGCCGCATTTTCAGCAGAAAGGTCTGTAAAAAACCCCGTATACAGCGCAAAGGATAACATCATCACATTCATGGTCAGAAAGGCCGAGATGGCAAACCGAACAAATTCTTTGCGGCGTTCAGCGGCTTCCCTTGATTCATCGGGCTCCACCGCCCGGTAACCCAGTTTGCTGATCGCGGCGACGATCTGGCCGGGGGTAACGTTGACGGGATCGTAGGTCACCTGGAGACGATCCGTCAAAAAATTGCAGGCAGAATCGACGATGCCCTCGGTTTTTTTCAAGGATTCATCGATGACCCAGGCGCAGGCCGAGCACCACATGTTGGCAACGATCAGCTTGAGCGTCAAGATGTTGTCCCGGGTGACACCCGCAGGTGTCTTCGAGGTATCTGCCGGGGTAGCGTCAGCCTCGGAAATTGGGCGGCCATGTGCCCCGGATAGTTCTTCTTTGGAATTGGGAATAATGCCTTTGGCCCGGCATTGCCTGAACAAATCGGTTTCGCGGAAGGTTTCTGGATTTGGCGAATCCGTGGCTTCCATTAAGATCGTAAACACCTGCCGGCAGCCGTTGCAGCAGAACGAATAAGATTTTCCGGATATGACGGCGGTAGCCGTTCCATGACGCAATGGCAGACCGCACAGGTCGCACGTCTGGGAAATGGTGGGTTGTGTTTTCGGAGTCTTTATTCATGGAGCTTCGGAAATTCTAAATTACTGGCCACTGGCCTGCTGGACTCTTGTCACTGGTTCCTGGCTGCTTGTCTCTGGGTCGGCCAGCAGCAAGAAGCCAACAGCCAATAGCAAGAAGCCACTCCTCTGACACCTGAAACAAGGAATTACATTTAGAAGTATGACAAATAAACATTATAATTTGGTGTTATCAAGGAGCTTTACTCCCGAATACCGAGGGATTTGACATAGGCGACCACACGCCAGCGGTCCATAACATCTATGGTGGTGGCCAGTGCCGGCTGGCGCCCCTTGCCTTCCGGAAGGCCGTAGCTGATATCCCAGAAGATATTGCCTTCGAACTCAGTTTGAACTTTTGGGCTTCGCAAATCAGCAGGAAGGGGGTAAAAGCTCTGTCCGACCGGGCCCTTTCCGTCGAGGTTTTTGCCATGACACTGGGCACAGAAGGTGAAGTAAACAGCTTCTCCGCGCTTGATGGTTTCCGGATTGCTCGTTTCCAGGGGGGACTTCAAATCATCCGGCCTCTGAGCCCGATAATTCATTTCACCGCCTGAAAAGGGGACAACTCCGGCTTCCATGATCAGAAGCGGCTCTTCGTGTGGCCGCACGGCCGGGGTTTCGCGCATACGGCCATAGCGGAAGTTGTTGTCATAAAAGATCAACCCCTGATAGGCCACCAGAATTAACACCGCAACAACAATGCAAAGCCCGATAATTTTTTTCATTTATTCAACACCTTCAAAAGGAAGCACGTACAAATGCGACGGATTCTCTTCTTGGCCCTGCTCTTTAAGCACATGCTGGGCATACGGAAGCGGATAATATGGATCATACACTGCATGGGGTGATTCCCCGGGAACGTCTTTTATCGGCCGATAGTCCCAATCGGGCTGACCGAGATCGCCAATTACCGTAAATGCCAGCCAACCCTGGAATGCCACGATAGCGACAAAAAACAGTATGAACAACCAGGTCTTGAAAGCGGATGTATGATGTTCCTGATGTTCCATCAGATTTTTACTCCTAAAACACCAATTAAGACAATATAGGCAAATACCCAGACAATAGTTCCGGCGATGATCAGATACAGAACCAATGGAAACGGCGCGTTGCGGCCTTCGATGCCTCCGGGATATTTCTCGATGATGCGGGTTTTGCGCTCCAGGGAGTCTTTACGATGAATATAATAGAATCCCAGGCCGACAATAAACAGCACGATGGACGCAATTGCCGGGAACAAATACATAACAAAATGCTGAATGTTGAGTAACTGAAAAAATCTCATAGCCGATTTCCTTTTTCAGCGCGACAAACGGTGCTCTCCATCAGGGGCGGCATTATTGTAAGGCCTTCATCAGAGCGAAAATCACCACCGCCATCGAACTTGTCAGACATAAACAGACCAGCGTAAAGAGCACATAGGTTTGAATGCGCGCAAATCGCGGTACTTTTACCGGTTTTGTATGCAGATCACTTATGAGCGGTAAGAATCGCGCCCGCTGCTGGTCTTTGAACTGACCGCTGTTGAGTGCCCAGAAGAACACCGCCAGGCTAATAATAAAACCGGCTGCCATGTATGCGATGAAGTAAGGATAGTACATTTTTACAACTTCAATCTCTAATGGTTTTTCCTGATAGCTAATTTTATCAGTCTATTTTTTTATCTCCAAATGATTGACGATTTTCAATTGACGATTGACTATTTGAGGTCCGCCTGCGGCGGATCAATTTAAAGATGTTATCATCAAAATAGAGAAGCGAAGCGACCTCAAAAATAGTCAATATTCAATTGCCAATATTCAATTATTAGACCCGACTAGGGTTCCCAGGCTGCGTCGATACCGCGCGGTTCGGTATTGGCATCACTTTGATTGATAAAATAAACCGCCACGTAGTCGCCGACTTCCCAGATCTTTTGGGATTCCAGATCACGTTTAAAATACGGCATGGCGGTACCGGTGATGCCGTTCATGATCTGGTAATACAGGATGCCGCCGGTAATGCCGCGGCCCTTTAAAATGGTAAAATTAAGAGGCGGCGGATAAATCCACGGTTGGGCCGGCCCCATGCCGTCGCCGATCGGGCCGTGGCAGCCGATACAAAAAACCTGATAAATTTTTTGACCCCGTTGCAGACTGGCCGCGGTGCTCGGATAGGGATTGGGGATGCGGCGCCAACCCTCCGGAACCATTTCCGCCAGCCAGCGGACATTCTCATCGGGCCCGGCCTCATAGGCGTTGATGGCCTCCTTTTTCCAGTAGCGCTGGCGCTGCATGCGGCGGTCCGCATCCTGGAATCCCAGGCTCTGGATATACCGGGTCAGTGTATTGATGCGTTGCCTGCCCAGCCATTCAAAGGGCGGCATGATCGAGCTGGGCCGCGTATAGCGCGGATTGATAAAATGGGCAATATGCCAGTCATCCGGGTGTTCACCGCCTTCCTGGGACAGATCCACGCCGGTACGCTGAGATCCCAACGCCACAGGCTCATCGGCAACATAGTCCCCGGATTGGGCAATGCGTTCCGCTCCGTGGCCCCAGTCGATCGCTCGAATGGACTGACTGTGGCAGTAGACGCACCCATTCTCGAGGTAAATCTTGCGGCCGGTATTTTCAACGGCCGTTCGGGGTCGAAATATATCAGACGGTGTCATATCACGTGTGGCATACGGCCAGTAGACCACTGTCAGGGTGATAGCCGCCAGCAGGGCCAGGATGCCAACGATAATGACAGTCGGGGTCATTCTCATGTTGCAGCTCCACGATTGAAATACAGCGTTCGAATTATGTTGTATAATCCGATATAGGCGCCAATCATAATAAAGGCTCCCAGCGACGCCCTTAAGATGTAGTAGGGTTGAATCATCGGCAACGTCCGATAGAGGGTTTCACCATTGTACCAGGCATTGCCTTGGATTAATCCAACGATCGTTAGAACGACAGCAAAACCGGTAACACCGATCAGCACCAGCCAGTATTGGACGTCGGCCAGGAATTTGCTGTAAAGCGGTTTACCCGTGATTTTGGGCAGAATGAAATACAGACCCCCCAGAGCTGTTATGCCGGCAAACCCAAGTACACCGATGTGGGCATGACCGATCACCCAATTGTTGAAGTGGGTGATACGCTGCACATGCGGCAGGGCCATCATCGAGCCCTGGATGTTGACAAAGAAGTAAAAAATGGTGCCGGTCAGCACGAATTTGGCCCCGATGTCGGCATGAATTTCACCCAGCTTTCCTTTTATGGTGTACCACAGATTGATCAGAACGATCATGACCGGGATCACCATGGCGACGCTGTCAACGATGGATATGGTTTTTAGCCAGGTGGGCACCGGAACCTGCAGCAGATGATGGGTGCCGATGTGGGTGTAGACGATGATCAGCGACCAAAATCCCAGCAGCGACAATGTATGGCTGTATAGGGGGCTGCGGGTGGCAATCGGAAGCACATAGTAGGCAATCGCCAGGCCCATGGGCGTCAATAACAGCCCGAAAATGTTGTGGCCATAAAACCATAAAAGGATCGCATCCGGAATGCCCAGCAGGGCTCCGGTATCCGGTTTCCAGATGACGTTGCCCAGACAATAGGTAATGGATGTCAGTATTACGGCTGCGGTCGTATACCAGATGGATACGAACAAAATGGGTTCCTGACGTTGCCGAATGGTCATGAGGATGTTGATCGCCACTAAAACAAAGCTGATAATCACCATGATGTCCACAGTCCAGGGTAATTCCGCATATTCCCGTCCCTGGGTGTGCCCGGTGGAAATTGCGATCATGCCGGCGGCAACCGTGATATTCCAGAAAATCGCACTGAAAACACCCAGTTTGTGGCTGAATAGCTCGGTTCGCAACAATTTGGGAAAATAGTAAAAGGCGGCCGCCAAAAAACCCGGTGTCACAAACCCGAACAGCACGGCGTTAATATGCATGGGTCGCACCCGGCCGAAGTGGATGTACTCGACATTGGCCAGGAAGTCGGGCGCAATCAGGTAACCCGCCGCTATCATTCCGAAACTGGTTGCCGCGGCAAACCAAAATGCGGAAGTCAGCGTGAACGCTTTTGCGGTTGGGTTGTTTGATGGCACATTTTCAGTTACTTCATTTGACAAAATAAGAACCCCCATTTTCGCTTCGCGCCGCATAGGGCAGAGCGCAAAGCGCAGAGCGAAAAAACATCCGTTGATAAACGCTATGCCCCAAGCTCCATGCGCTATGCTAATTAACTATGACATGCCAGCCAGCAGTCGACGTTGGCATTTTTCTTGCGATGGCATTCCAGGCACGTGCCCATGCGCCAGTTTTTATGGGGCAGGCGGTGCAATTCGACGACCTGACCGTGACATTCCTGGCAGGCAATTTTGCTGTTGATGTGGCGTTGATGATTGAACAGGACATGCTCGGCCACATAGTTGACTTTTACCCACGGTGTTGGCGTTTTGGTGTTAAAGTAGCGGTGCTCTTCCTTGATCCATGGATGCTCGGCAATAATATAGTTGTGACAGTGCAGGCACTTTTCCACCGGCGGTATTCCGGGATGATTGGAGTAGGCCACGTAAGGATGACAGTACTGGCATTGAATCTGTTTAACACCGCTGTGTACATTATGACTGAAAGGGATGGGTTGCTCCGGCCCGATAAAGGTTTGCGGCGGGGTGTAAAAAAGGATAATAAACGCCGCAATCAACAGTCCCATGCCCAGGGTCGTCAAAATGGCAATTGTATTTTTACGCAATGGTGCGATACCTCGTTAGAAAATGCTTTTTTTATTCAAACCGATGAACGCTCTTTGTCGGGTCCGGCAATTTCCGGAAAGCGTTTCAAAAAATAGCTCACCGCAATAACCATCAACCCGAAAAAGCCCACCGTAATCAATCCATCGGAAACACTCAACGACAACGAATGAACACCATGACTTAGCGCAGGGGCTATCAGCAAAAGGTGCTCAAACCAAAATCCGATAATAATAGCGCTGCATAGAATGACCATCAAAACCGGTTTCGATTTCACCTTTTTGTTCAAAAGAATCACAAACGGTATGATAAAACAGACGATAAAAACGGCCCAGGCCAGCTTGCTCCAGGGAAGACTTACGGTACGTTCAATGACGTAATGGGTCTCTTCGGGTATGTTGCCGTACCAGATAACGGTCAATTGAACATAGAAAAAATCCGCCCAGAGCAGACAAAATGCAAAAAACAGTTTGCCGATATCATGGAAATGGGATGGCTCCAAACCGGAGGCCTTACCTTTTCTGATCCGGGTGATGGCTGCCAGTATGATCAAGGCACCCAATCCCATATAAAACGCCTTTACAAACGTGTAACCCCCAAACAACGTAGATATCCAGTGGGGGTCCATACTCATGACCAGATCATAGCCGATCAGGCTCAGGACCAGCGTAAATGCCAGAATATAAAGCCCGGCCCAGAGGGTCTTTTTTTTCTTTACGCGCTCGGGGCTGCGGTTGTTTCGTATCCAACCCTTGTAAATTATTTGCCGAAATGCGCCCTGAGCACGATTCGGATCCGATCGAAGCTGCAGCGCATTGTAGAGATAGGCAAATCCAATAGCGTAGAGTACCAGCAATCCGATGCAATCCCGCGTGAAAAGAAACGGGATATTGAGCCAGACTTCCTTTCCATGCAAATCCGCATGCAGCCACGGAAAGATATGGGAGCGCCCCAAAAATAATAGGAGAAACAGCACAAAGGAGAGCGGAAAGAAGGCCGCAAAGGATTCGGATAGAGCGGATAGCGGTCCACTCCAACGGGCCTTGGTCATATGCATTACCGCTGAAAAGAGAACCGCTCCCTGGGCGATCGCAGACCACAGCAGAAAATTAATCAGATACGCTTGCCAGGCTTTTTCCGGATGGGGGCTCAAAATGCCGTAGATGAAAGTTGCCAGCCCGATAATGATCAGGGCGAAGAATATCCAGCCTATGGGCGATTTGGGTGACTTCTCCGTTTTTGTTTCGTTGGCTGCCATGTAAATCTGGTCGGTTGTTGAATTGGTTAAATTGGTTTGATTGGTTAAATTGGTTTTGATGGCCAAGTGATGTGCGGCAGGTCTAACCAATAGAACCAATAAAACTAATCGAACCAATATAACGGTTAATCAAAAACTTTTACTTCTCCTCCGTTTTGCTGAAAGAAATCTTTCAAACCATCCTGCTGCATCGGTTCACAGGATGCCAGAACGCCAAAATGCTCACCCGAACACCGCGGGTCGTAATATTGCATTCCTTTAGGGCTGGGCAATCGCGCCTGAGTGAGCAGCCCGATCACATTACCAAAAACCGCGAAGAGGATGGTAAATTCAAATCCAACGATGAAAAATGGAATAAGCGATATGATCGGTTTGCCGCTGACAATCAAATTCCACTCGATTGAACAAAAGATGGCCAGTGCGAATCCGGCAAAAAATCCGAATATTCCCTCCCGCACAAGGTGAACCAGCCAACCTTGCTCTTTTTTCAGCTTTAAGGCATCCATTATGATACGACTGGGAAATGGACTATTTACGCGGTGGAATGTGTAGGTTGAATTTTTCAGCTCATTAATGGCGCTAACCACTTGCGCTTCACCCTTAAAGAGCCCCATGATGTATTTTCTAGGCGCCATGGTTTGCTCCTTCTTCCAGGCTTTCTTTCATCTCCGTCATGGAGACGGATGGCAGATGTTTGGCAAACAGAACAAATAGAAAGAAAAACAGACAAAAGCTGCCAAGCATAATTCCATATTCGATAAACGAAGGTGCATAAAGTCCCCAGGCATGGGGTGGAAAGCCGTGGGCCACACCGCCGACGATGATCACAAATCGTTCCCACCACATACCAAAATTGACGATCAGCGCGATTATAAAAAGCGTTGCGATCGTTGTTCGTATTTTTTTAAACAGGAACAGGAGCGGAATTAAGGTATTGCAGAAGACCATGAAGTAAAAGCCCCAGCGGAAATCACCAAACGCCCGCCAGCGAAATTGCTCGATTTCAACCGTATTGTGGCTGTACCAGGCAATAAAAAATTCGGTCGCATAGGCAAAGCCAACGATCAGGCCGGTGAACACAATGGTCTTTGCCACATTTTGCAGGACATCTATAGTGATGATTTCTTTGTAATTAAAAAGTTTACGCAGAGGAATCATCAAGGTCAGCACCATGGCCAACCCTGAATGAATGGCACCGGCAACAAAATACGGGGCAAAGATGGTGGTGTGCCAGCCGGGGACGATTGCCAGCGCAAAATCCCAGGACACGACGCTGTGCACCGAAATGACGAGCGGTGTCGCCAGGGCCGCAAAGAACAGATAGCCCCGGGTGTAATGGCGCCACTGCTCATGGGCACCCGTCCATCCCATGGAAAGAACCGTGAATATTTTTTTACGCCTGCCTTCGGATCTGTCTCTGATTGCCGCTAAATCCGGCAGCAGGCCGGTGTACCAGAACAATGAACTGACCATCAGGTAAGTGCTGATGGCAATCACATCGAACATCAGGGGTGAAAGGAAATTGGGCCACAGGAGTCTCTGACCGGGATAAGGGATCATATAATAGACCTGCCAGACGCGTCCCCAGATGGATGAAGGGAAAAAGCCCGGCAATGCACACCGCAAAAACGGTCATGGTCTCTGCCGCCCGGGCGATGGGATTGCGCCATCCGGCCCGAAACAGGTGTAAAATGGCAGAGATCAGGGTACCGGAATGGGCAATACCGACCCAGAAGACAAAAGTTGATCAGATAGGTGCCCCAGCCCACCGGGTTGTTTTGACCGCCGACTCCGATGCCGACAAAAATCTGATACGCCCAGCAGGCGGCACCGATGAGCACCCCGACAAACAGGATAAAAACAATTCCCCAGTAAGATTTTTTAGGCCGGGCTAGGGTATTCAGGATGGTTTGATCAATACTCGCGTAAGTTAGCTGCGGCATATCTAAACTTTCTTTATTTAACCACAAAGGCACAAAGTTCACAAAATTTTTATCCATTCACAATTCGCTTAATACCATGTTTCATCACGGGTACATTAAAATTGAGTAACATCCCCAACCACAGTTGGGATAATTTTAGATAAGTCAGGAGTTGAGCTTCAAATAAAGGATCCAGTTTTACTACAGCCTTCAGTTCAACAATTACGAGATCATCAACTAAAATGTCTATTCGGTAGCCGCAATCTAAATTAATTCCTTTATAATCAGCTGGTAAATGTTTTTGACGTTCAAAATCAATATTCCGAAGCGATAGTTCACAACAAAGGGCCTGTTCGTAAGCAGATTCAAGTAGGCCGGGTCCTAAGTGTTTATGTACTTCAATAGCTGCTCCGATAATTTCTTTTGATAGCAAATCGCTTTTTTTCTTTGTGTCCTTTGTGACTTTGTGGTTCATCTACAATCCCTGTAAAACTTTTTTAAGGTAAATCACCGCCGGCTTGGTATTCAAATAACCCATGGCCTGGTAGGCCCGGGGATCATCCACCATTTGTCTGACCCGACTTTGTTTGTCCATCAAACTGCCAAAAACCAGCGCATCCGTCGGGCAGGTTTGCACGCAAGCCGGGATGATTTCACCATCGCGGATCATGCGCTTTTCATTTTTGGCGTTGGTGTGGGCGACCTTGATGCGCTGGATGCAGAAGGAGCATTTTTCCATAACCCCCTTGCTGCGGACAGTCACATCCGGATTCAGCTGCAGGTTCATGGGTTCGGGCCATTGCCAGTCAAACCAGTTAAACCGTCGTACCTTATAGGGGCAATTCTGGGAGCAGAAACGCGTTCCGATGCAGCGGTTGTAAATCTGGTTGTTGAGTCCCTCTTTAGAATGATGCGGCGCATACACCGGGCAAACGGATTCGCAGGGGGCGTTATCACAATGCTGGCACAGCATCGGTAAAAAGGTTACCTTTTGCTTTTGATTCGGGTCCTGATATCGCTCGATGCTCAGCCAGGTCATCTCCCGGCCTTCGATGACCCGTTTCTTTCACCCACAATGCCGACATTATTTTCGGCGTAGCAGGCGGCCGAGCAGGCGCCGCATCCAATACAGCGATCAAGATCGACCGCCATTGCCCAGCGGTATTTTTCGTGATCATGGGGGGGCATAAAAATCCCGTTTGGGATCATAGCCTTCGGGCAACGGCAGCGTTAAGGGAAAATTTTCCATGGTCAGGCCGGTCCTTTGGGGAATTTTTCCCAGCCTTAATTCGGCCGTGCTGACGGTCAGTGCAAATGTCCTTCCCTGCTGGGTGCGGCTGCCGTACATTGCGGCCAGTTTCATCGTTCGGCCGGTCCCACGGATCTTAATTTGATCTGCCGAAAAAACAGGGACCGTCTGAGTCCTGATGCGCATCGGGCGGCAATAGGGCGAACGGGTTAACGCCCTTGTTTTCCGCATAGCGCCCGTAAGCTTGATGTCCCTGGCCGATGCTCATGGCCAGCAGCCCCGGCTTTACAAATTCATTGACATAAACCGGCGCCTCCAAACTGCCCCATTGCGATTCAATCTGAATGATATCACCCTGGGCGATATTCTGGTTTTTGGCCGTGTCAGGGGTGCATGCTGACCGGGCTCTGCCAGGCCACCCGGGACAGGGGATCCGGAATTTCACACAACCAGGGTTTGTTGGCGCCGCGGCCGTCAAAAAACCGGATGGAAGGAATGGCCGTGAATGTCAGACCCGATTCGGAAGCTTCCGCCGGTTGCGCCAGAATATGCGTTATCCCATCGGGTGTCAGTTTGAGCCGCAACGCACCGGGTTTTGGCGCGGGATCAAATCCGCCGCCCGTTTGTAGTAGCTGCACCCACCCTTTTTCATCTGCAATTTTGTGCTCTGACACCAGTCTGGAAAACAGATAGGCTTTGTAATTTTCTGCCGGTTTCTCATTTCCAAAAGCAGTATCCAGGATCACATCGCCGATATGGGGATGGGAAGCCCGGGTTAATTTACCCATGGCCGGCTGCAGGGTAGCGTAAACGGATTGCCATCCGCCGTATTCATCCCAGGTTTCCAGAGGCAAGGTGACCGGAAAAACCAGATCGGCGAGTTGTGAGGTTTCATCCATGAAATTACTGAAGCTGACCACAAACAGGTCGTCCTGTTCCAAGGCTTCATTCACCCCGCTATTGGGCGCTAAACTAAAAGCCGGATTGACATTGTTTAGTATCAAGACCTCAACCGCATCCGTTTGCAGGCGATTAAAAAATTGCAGCACCTCAGACCGTTTGGCTGCAATTTCCACACGGTGCCGATTGCTGAAATCCAACAATTTTAAATCCGGGTCCAGCAGCAGGTTTAACAGGTTCACGGCAATGTTGGTCTGCAGGCCGTTTAAATCGCCTGCACCGGTGCCGGTACCCAGCACCAGGGGTCGGCGAGCACCCATCAGCTCAATAATGAGTTTTTCATAGAGCCCTAAAGAAAGGCCGGACGATTCCAGCACCCGATCCTGGGTATACGGTGCCGTGGCCCTGAGCAGTTCTTTGCGGAAAGACCAGGGCAGTTTTTTGCCTTTACGAATATCAAGCGCCTGACGAACCAGACCCATGGCGACGATGGATTCACTGGCGGGGTTGCATGCCATCCAGTAGTCGGCATTGGCACCGGTCAAGGGATTGAACCGGGCTCACATGATAAAACGGGGCTTTTTGATCCTCCTTAAGCGCATGCATGGCTTTAAATTTTCTGGCATACTCAACCGGAGATAACCAGGTTTCCAGAAAGTCGGCCCCGAAAGAAACCAGCACATCGGCTTGTTGCATGTGATAGGAAACCAGACCGTTTTGCCCCAAAACCTTTTGATTGGCTGTTTTGAGGGATTCATAGGCAAAAGGCTCATATATTAACGGTGCCTGCGCGTTCCATTGAGTCAAAGCATCCGCAAAAAGTGCCAACAGGCTTTTTCCGATGACCTCCGTCAGCATGCGGATGCGATCAGGTCCGTTTCGGGCCGCATCATGGGTTTTATACTTTAGAATGGCATGAGCTTTTGAAAACGAGATGGGTTGCCACGTATCTTTTTCCTTCAGCAACGGGGTTTTGATCCTGTCGGGGATTGTAGATGGCCTGTAAGGCGGCCTGACCCCGCATACAGATCTTGCCTTTGTTGATGGGATGCAGGGGGTTGCCTTCAACCTTGATTACACGACCTTCACGGTTTTTAGCCAGGATGCCGCATCCGGCCGGGCATTCGCGACAGGTCGATGCGTACCAGGTCGCTTTGCCGGTTAGCATGTCGTCGGGTGCCTGAACCAAAGAAAACAGAGTTTTTTTCAGGAGGACTGCAGCCGGCTGCCAGGGAAATGCTGCCCATACCCGCAATCTTGAGGAAGGTTCGCCGATTCATATCAAATAGAATCTCCCGGAGCTGCAAAAGAAGGATAGGTTGGTGAAAAAATCGCTTTTATTTTGAGATGGGTTTTAGGAATAGTTCCTGAAATAGCTTTTATAGGAAAAATGGACTCTGCTTGTCAAGTTTGATTTGGTTGACAGATCTCCCCGAGTGCTTACTGCTAGCTTATAAGCTATCTCAAAATTGGCAGTTCATCTTCGAAGACAGAGAAAAAAAGTTCCAAAGGTGCTTTAAAGTTAGAAATGCCTAAAATGCCAAAATGAACTAAAATGCCTAAAGTTATGGTGTCGCTATGCTCCATCTATTTTAATAAAATGGACAGAATTCCTCAATTTTAGGCATTTTAGCTCATTTTTAATTTTAGCTCATTTGGTGTTGTAAGCACTTTTTATAGATTTAAAACTGTACCATCGGGTGTTAAATGCATTTTTGAGATGGGTTATAGTAACCCTTTTAACCTGAAGATAACAGGAGCTTGCCATGAGCGACCGTGAAAAAATATTAGCTTCTTTGATGGATGTTCTCGGCGAAGAAGGCTGCGGGGTGTCCTGTGAAGAAGCCACCATATTTCAAGATGATGAAGGCTGGAAAATGATGCTGGAGGGCTTTATGGAGCCCTGGAAGCTGGGCCAAAGTGTAGAGGAGGCCAGAGCCAGCATCAGGGAGTATGCCAGCATGGGCTTTGGCCTGAGTTAAGGAGCGGCCTTTCAGGCCTTTAGGACCGGCTCTTCGAGCCTTGAGGAGCGTTCCTTCGGAACTTGAGGTTGGAGGGTGGATTAATTATGCCTTCCCCGCACGATGCGGGATTTCACATCTTGATTTTAGAAATTAATGTGTTCAACAAGCGAAGCGCTCCTTAAGTGAAACGCTCCTAAAGCGTAGCGCTCGATTAGCAGATAAACCGGACTTGTATGAGTTTCCAGCACCTTTAGTACAAGAATTGGTTATAAGATAGTTCTCACCCTGAGTTAATGATAATTAGCCACAGACCCACACGGACATACACAGACAGTAAAAAATATTTAAAAACAAACACATTAGATAAAAGTGTTTTATATTGTTATTCGCCACAAATTAGCATGGTCCGTGTGAGTCTGTGTGGGTCTGTGGCTAATTTATAAAAAGTGCGGGCCGCGGCTCGACTGCCTTCGACTTGAGCTCAGGCCGAAAGTAGCTCGCCGAAGTCCGTGTCCGCTTGACTTGGGTCGGCACGGTGTCCGACCCTACTACTCAGGCCTGACACCTGAACACTGACACCTGGTTCCTGAACCGGATACCTGACCCAGAACCCTGATACCTAGTTAGCGGCGCGCATGCGCAGGTTGATCTCTAATCTCTCCAGGGACAGCCGGATCACATCTTTGGCTTTGTCGGTCTTTTGCATGTAATCTTCAAAAAATTCTTTGACCTCCTGTTGCCCTGTTCAATCCGGCCAGCGGGACAATGGCGGCGACAACTCTTTCATACAGCATCGGGTGGAACTGCTCGATTTGTTCCAGGTTGGACACATACCAGTCCCACAGCAGGGGGATGGCGTGTGGATTGGCGGCCATGGCGACAACCGGGATGAATTTATTGCGGGCCGGCACCTCATCCAGAATATATTGCTGGGATTTTTTTATTTGGGCTTTTTCTTTAAAGCAGCCCAGGGCCATCAGGATATTCATGCGTTCATGTTCGATCTTTGATGATCGAAACTTCTGTCCCAGCCACTCGAAGATCTGTTCATTGCCGGTAAATGCCCCGATCTGCAGGACACTTTTCATGAGGTCCGGGTGCACCGGCTTGCCCTGCATCAGGCCTGCAAATTGTTTGCGGGCAAACGCGGTTGCACTTTCGGAACCGCTGAGTACTGCGTGCCAGAGGAGCTGTTCCCGCAGGATAGCGGTGGTATGCTTTTCATCGGGTGCCGGTTCGAATCCAATATTTTTAAGTACCGCTTCAAACCGGGGCCGAACCAGAGCTGCTATTTTTTCTTTGATTGGGTCGCCCATCACCAGAGCGGCATGCTGCAGATTATTTGAGATACTGATTAGCGGCAAAAATGCGTCTTCATTTTCATAGAACGAAAGAAATCCCAAATAGTCGGCAATGGAGGCTTTTCGCGCTTTTGCACAGTGAAAAAAGATCGTTTTGCAAACCCCAGCGATCTTCGGATGGCAGCGATTGATCGCGGACCCGTCGTCCGAGGGCGTCCAGATTTTCAGTATCGTCATAGTTAACGATATAAAAACCGGTCTGTTGATCATTGACCTTATAAGCATTTGTATGTTGCGGGATTTCAATTTCGTGTTGGGAGCCGTCCATCAGGAATGTCAGTCGCTCCGTTTCTGCAGTTTCTGAAAAAAAGCAAATTGTGATGGGCACCCGCCAAATTTGATCGGCGTCATTCGGCAGAAATGTGAACCTTTTCTGGGTCAATACCAGTTTGTTTCCTGTCTTTTTAACTGAAATCACTGGAAATCCCGCTTGCTCAATCCAGCTTTTCATCATTTTGCCGATCGGCTGTTCAGATGCTTTTTCAAAAGAATTCCCAAAGATGCTCACTGGCGGCGTTGGCGTACTCGTAAGTTTTAAGGTAATGCTGCAGCCCTTTTTGAAAGTTGTCTGCCCCGATGTATCCTTGAATTTGCCGCAAAATACTGCCGCCTTTGCTGTAAATAATCGGAGCGGTACTGACGTTGATAACGACATGTTCGCCTCCCGGAATCTCAATCGCAAAATTTTCATGGAGCGCATCCCGGGCCATGGCGCTGGCCGTCTGGGCATTGAGAAATTGTTGCCAGGTTTCCCATTGGGGGTAATAGTGATCAACAACGCCATAACCAAAATAGGTAGCAAAGCTTTCGTTTAGCCACAGATATTTCCAGTCCACGGGCGTGACCAGATTGCCAAACCACTGGTGGGCGATTTCGTGGGCGATGACTTCGCAGATTCGTTCTTCCCCCGATTTTGAAGTAATATCCGGGTAATGAAGCAGTAAATTCTCGCGAAACGTAATCGCCCCCCAGTTTTCCATCGCCCCGAATGCGAAATCAGGAATCGCAATTAAATCCATTTTGGGGAGCGGATAAGGGATGCCGTAATAGGCCTCGCTGAACGCCAGGGATTTGCGGCCGAACTCGAGACCGAATTTTGCATAAGGTTTCATGCCGGGCAACGTGGCCACCCGAACCCGGGGATCTTTGGGGTCCCTGGGTAAATTCAAACTCTCCCACCCCGAAGAACACCAGATACGTGGACATTTTGGGGGTTGTTTCGAACGTGACGCGTTTTTTCCCATTATCTAATTGGGTTTCTGCAGATATGGCACCATTGGATATGGCGACCAGGTCTTTGTCGATTTCCATTATAATATCAAAAGTCGCCTTTTTTGCGGGGTGATCCATGCACGGAAACGCTCTTCTGGCATCACTTTCTTCAAATTGGGTCACAGCAATATATCTGGTTTTTCCCGAACGGATATATTGACTGCGATAAAAACCGGCCATTTTGTCGTTGATTTGCCCCTCAAAGCGAATCTTTATACGGATGCCGCCTTCCATTTGTTGAGGAAGCAGAATTTTCAATTCTTCCTTTTCCGTATTCTCCTCGAAGGCACAATCCGCAAAATCATCATCCAGCTCGACAGCACAGCTTGAAATAGTTAGATCAAGTATGTTCAAACGTAACGCCTCAATGGCTGTTTGGGCTTCAACTAAAAGCGTTACATTCCCTGCGAACGTAAAATTCGTAAGATCGGGGAATGAGATGGATCCGATAGTTTTTAGGCGCTACCTGCAGCATGGTTCCTCCTCAAGGCGAGTGATTGGGAAAAAGATATTATTGACAGTTTCGGTGAAATGTATTTTTAAAGGAAGAAAGTATAAAGAAATAAGAAGAACCTGTCAATGTTGCCGGCTGCCGGCTTCTGGCCCCTGGGTACTGGCTTCTTGTTTCTGGCTGCTAGCCGCTGGCGCCTGGCTGCTCGCTGCTGGTTACTGGCCGACAGTCCGAGTTTATTAGCCACCTAGTCAAATTAGTTTGCAGATTCCCTCAAAGACAAAGAATTATACGAAATCCTGCATGACCGCATTGAAATACTAGGTAAAAAGCTAAATAAATTCATTCAAGCAGTTGGAAAGGATCTCAGCCACAAAAAATAACCAGAGACCAGAAGCAAGCGACCGGTAGCCAGCAGCGAGTGGCCAGTTGCCAGAAGCCAGCCACAAACCAGGTTTTACCTACACTGTAATTTTAGTTCTTCAAAGACAATTCGAACCCGTAACTACATGAACCGCGTAAGGGAGGTTGCCATGAGTGTGATCATTGAATTTTCAATTTTTCCCGTGAACAAGGGCGAAAGCCTTAGCCGGTATGTTGCCCGGGCACTGAACATTATTAAAGATAGCGGATTGCCCTATGAACTGAATCCCATGGGCACCTGTGTCGAAGGTGAGTGGACCGAGGTTATGACCGTGGTCGATCGATGCTTTCAAGAGCTTCAAAAAGATTGCAGCCGGATATCCCTTGCGTTAAAGGCCGACTATCGCAAAGGACCAACGGGTCGCCTAAAAAGCAAGGTGGAGTCGGTCAAAGAAAAATTAAAATAGCGACCTGCAAGACTGATCAGTTGAATTTTGATAATCTCGTAAAAAGTTAGAAAAGCAACCTTTTTACGAATTCATCAATTTTGGATAGGCAATTTATTTTAGATTGGCATAAGCTAT